>Ga0207937_1000669_pt1 | contig 11796 bp, 13 predicted proteins | sample LakMenEpi04Sep11_FD_150668 | JGI IMG/M metagenome (GOLD analysis project Ga0207937, IMG submission 150668) | Freshwater microbial communities from Lake Mendota, WI - 04SEP2011 deep hole epilimnion (SPAdes) | ecosystem: Environmental > Aquatic > Freshwater > Lentic | place: Lake Mendota, Madison...
GCAATAAAGGCGCTTATTGCGATGCGATTGAGACGCAATCGCAATAAATTCTTGCGCTGTGCGGGTGCACAGGGCAACTTTTGAGGCGAGTCCGATGGATAATCTTTCCTTTTACGATGTGTTTTTGCGCGGTGGCTGGGTGATGTGGCCGCTGCTTTTCTGTTCCGTGCTCGGTGCGGCGGTGATTTTGGAGCGCGGGCTCTTTTTCGCGAGGATGGGAATGGACACGAAGCGTTTCGAGGATGGAGTGGCGGCGAAGTTGCGACGCGGGGATATGGCGGGTGCGTTGGCGATGTCGCTGGCTTCCCCGCATCCGGTGGCGCGGGTTGCGGCGGTTTATCTCCGGAATTTGCTGCGCCCGGCCGAACTGCGGACCGAGTTGGTGCGGCGGGAAGGTTCGCTGCAACTCGAGCGCGTGGAGAAACGCCTGCGCGTGCTGGCGGCGATCAGCCACTTGGCTCCGCTGCTCGGACTACTCGGCACGGTGCTCGGCATGGTCTTGGCATTTGCGAAAATCGAGGGCCTGCAGGGGGCGATGAAACCTGGCGATCTGGCGGGCGGGATCTGGCAGGCGTTGCTCACGACGGTGTTCGGCTTGGCCGTGGCGATTCCTTGCATGGCGGCCTACCACGGATTCGAAGGACTTGCGGATAAAATTGCTCGGCGTATGCAATTTGTCGTCACGGCCCTCGATGAAGCCAGCGGCACCACGGGGGGTGCGGTGGCGGATGAAAGCGCGCGGGAGCTGGTCGGCGAAGATTGGTCGGTGGTGCAACCATGAGCGGTCAGTCAGCATTTTTCACCCGGCCCAAACGTGTGAGCGCCCGTTTGGACATGGCGCCACTCATCGACGTGGTCTTCCTGCTGCTGATTTTTTTCATGCTCACTTCGAGCTTTCTCCAGCCGTCAATCCCCTTGGCGCTGCCCAAAGCCGCCACCAAGACCGACGAACCGCCCCCCGCGCCCGTCTTTGTGAGCGTCGATACGGCAGGCATGGTTTATTTGAACCAAGAGCCCGTGAACCGTGAGGGCTTTGCCGAGGCACTGCGCGTCTTGCTCGCCGGGCGCGACGATCGGACGGTCAACTTCCGCGGGGACCGCGCCATGCCCTATGAAATCTTTGTCGCGCTCATGGACGAAGCGCGGCAGGCGGGGGCTGTGCAATTCAACATTGTCCACGAGGCCAAAGACTGATGACAACTGCGGTCATGCCAGCAAGCACGGACGAGTCGCGCTTCGAACGGATTGGCTGGTTTTGGATTTTTGTATCCATCTCCGTGATCGCCCATGCGGCTTTCCTGGTGCAGACGCAATGGCAGAAAGCGGAGGTTGCGCTTGAAGCCTCACCGCAGGTGATGACTGTTCAGATGATCGAAGTGCGCCCTGCGCCACCCGAGCCGGTGGTTGTGCTTCCGCCGGTCGTGGAAAAAATTGCCGAAGCGGACCCGGTGTTGACCCAGCTGCCCGAGCCGGAGGTTGTGCCATTGCCGCCCGACCCGGTGGCGGCTCCGCCGAAACCGAAACCTGTTCCGCAAAAAGTCCAGCGTGCGGCCCCGCCCCGCCCGACGGCTCCCGCATTGGTGGAGGCTCGTCCGGCAGCTCATTCGAACCGTCCGCCGGCTTATCCTGAAATGGCACGTCGCAACGGCTGGCAAGGCTTGTGCATGGTTCGTGTGGCGGTCGATGCGACCGGCCGGCCGGGTGCGGTCTCCGTCGCCCGCAGTTCAGGCTACGGCATTCTCGATCAAGCGGCTCTGGCGGCGGTGAGGAAATGGAAATTCACCCCGCGTCTGGTAAGGGGTGCAGCCGCGGCGAGCACGGTTGAAGTGCCGGTGAATTTTAGTCTGCGTTGATTGCACCATCAGCGAATGGCGTTGCCAAAGTGACTGTCGCGTGATCTATTTTCCGTCCTTTCGATCGGGGTCATAGCTCAGTTGGTAGAGCGCCTCAATGGCATTGAGGAGGTCTGGGGTTCGAATCCCCATGGCTCCATTTCTTTCTCCGATCTCGCGGTGGAAGTTTCTCCGCTCAATGCGCGCGGACCGCACGCTGAAGGGTGGCCGCGATAAAGACGCGCGCCGGATCGGGCAGCATGGCACCGAATTTTATTTTGTCATTGCCTGAGGTGACCACGATCTCGCGCTGCGCGACGTTGTTCTTTTTCCAGCTGCTCATTTCCAAGCGGACCGCGGTGCCGGGCGCGAGGGAGATTTCGCGCCGGCGACCGAGGGGTCCGATGCCCACGAACGCGCGGCAGTGTCCCCGCCCCACGCGGATGCGCCAGCAACCGAAGAGCATGAAGACGATGAGCGAGACAAGAAAGATCGTGCCGACAAGAAAGGGTAGCCCGAATAGACTTGTGCCGAGATCGAATTTCCCACTGGTAATTTGCCTTGCGTAGATGCCCCACATCGAAAAGCCCGACCAAAGAGCCGTGAAGGGGATGAGGAAGAAAACAACGAGCGGCGTCTTGCGGTAAGTAAGGGTGATCCCCTCGATGAGATTGCTTTCCACCCGCAAAGCCTTGGGCGGTGCGGAGAGATCGACGGTCGCGAGTTCATCTTGTGCGGCAATGCTCGAGAAAGGCACAGAGCGTCCGCAGGCGCGGCAGAGGGCCAGATCGGTCGCGATGTTTGTGTCCGCGAGGTCGATCTGCGCTTGGCAGTGCGGGCAGTGGTAGCCGGGCGGCATGTTCAAGAGGCGGTGCGCAAATGTTGCACTTCGAGTTGCAGGCTCACGCGTTGCCGGTATTCGTTGCGCACGAGCTTGAAGGCCACGTCCCACGGCGCACGCGGAAAATCATCCCGCGCGCCGTTGAAATAAATTGCCGCCAGCAACTCCTCGCGTCCGCGCACACGGAAGCGTACATGCTTTTCCTTGAGAACATCCGGACCGTGAACCGGTGCCACGGCGCGGGCGTAAAACAGGGGGGCTGGATTGCCCATTCCGCAGGGTTCGAGCAGGGCGAGTTCCTCCAGATGTGATTGGTCGAGCTCGGAGACATCGACCCGGGCGTCGAGACGGATGCGTGGCAGGAGATCCTGCGGTTGCAGGCGGTCGGCGGCCGCCCGCATGAATTTTGAGCGAAATGCTTCGAAATGCTCGCGGTGGACATTCAATCCAGCCGCCATGTGATGGCCTCCGAACGGGCCGAGCAGTTCGGCGCAATCGGCCAGAGCTTCGACCAAAGAAAGTCCGTCGATGCTGCGGCCGCTGCCATGCCCTTCACCGCTCTCGTCGAATCCGATCACGAGGGCCGGACGGTGGTATTTGCGGCACAAGCGCGAGGCGACGATACCGACCACGCCGCTGTGCCAGCCGTTGCCACCGACCACGATCGCGCTGTCCCGCGCAGGATCGAAATGCTTTTCCAGCTCCGCCAGCGCGGATTCGAGCACTTGTTGTTCGAGGTCTTGGCGCTCGCGGTTGCAGCTATCGAGTTCTAGGGCCAGCCGCCGTGCTTCGCCGGCATCTTCGGTGATGAGCAATTTCAATGCGGCCTCCGCGGTGTTGAGTCGTCCGGCCGCGTTGAGGCGTGGTCCCAAGCGGAACCCGACCTCGGTGGTCGTGACCGGCGGAACCACGGAGGCCACTTCCATGAGCGTGCGCAGGCCGATCCATTTGGTGTGGCTCAGGCGGGCGAGCCCGTGGCGGACGATAATACGGTTTTCACCGCGCAGCGGGGCCAGGTCGCAGATGGTGCCCATGGCGGCGAGGTCGAGGAAATCGCGCAAATCGGGCTCGCGACGTCCGGTGATTTTTTGGATGCCGTGGCAAAGTTTGAAAACAAGCGCCGCCGTGCAGAGGTCGGTGTTGCCGCCGGAGACCTTGGGATTGACCAGGGCCGCGCATCGGGCCGGACCGTTTTTCGGCTCGTGGTGGTCCACGATGAGCAGATCGACGCCGCGCTCGGCCAGCCAAGCGGCCTCCTCATGGGAGGAGGTCCCGCAGTCCAAAGCGACGATGAGGCCGGGGTGCATGGTGGAGAACACGCGGTCCAAGCCGTCGCGGCTCAGTCCGTAGCCTTCGGATTCGCGCAGCGGCAGGAACCAGTTTGTTTCCAGGCCCAGACCCGATAAAAATCGATGGAGGATGGCAAGTGACGTCACGCCGTCCACGTCATAATCCCCGTAAAGCACGACCTTTTCGCGACGGTCGACCGCTTGCGCGAGGCGTCGGGCCACGTCCCCCAATCCGGGTGTTTCCAGTGGATCGGGCAGGGAGGCTAGGCGCGGATGCAAAAAGTTCTCCGCCTCGCCGGGATCGGTCACGTCCCGGGCGGCGAGCAGGCTGGCGAGCAAAGGCGAAACACCCAACTCTCCGGCAAGTTTTTGCGCGATGGCAGGATCCACGGGATCCCGCGTTTCCCAGCGGGGTGACAACATGGATCGAATGCTACGGTTCGGCTGACGCGCTGGCAATCCGAAGGGATTGCTTGTGGCGGTGTAAGGCGGCTACGCTCGAACGAAATATGGCGAAAGCAAAATCCTCCAAAAAGAAACCGGTCCGGCGTGGGGACCGTGCTGCCGGCACTTTCTCGGGTTCGCCGCGCATTCTTGTCACGGGCGGGGCCGGGTTTATCGGGAGCGTGCTGGTCGGAGCACTCAATCACCGCCACGGCCAAGATCGCATCGTCGTGGTGGATGAACTCGGCACCAGCGAGAAATGGCGCAACTTGTCTCCGCTGCGGTTCGAGGATTATGTGGAGGCCGACGAGTTTTATGCGCAACTGGAACGCAAAGCGGGAGCGTTCGGAAAATTCACGCATGTTTTTCATCTGGGTGCCTGCTCTTCCACGACCGAGCGCGACGCAGCTTATTTGTTGCAGAACAACTTCGGTTGCACGCGGATGCTCGCCGAGTGGGCGCTCAAGCAGGGGGCGCGCTTTGTCTATGCGTCTTCGGCCGCCACTTACGGGGATGGCGCGGCCGGGATGGATGACACCTCGGACAATCTGGGGGCGTGGCGTCCGCTCAATGCCTACGGTTATTCAAAGCAGTTGTTTGATGTTCATGCGCAGCGCGAGGGCTATCTCGACCGCATAGTCGGATTGAAATACTTCAATATTTTCGGTCCGAACGAGGAGCACAAAGGGGATATGCGCAGCGTGGTGAGCAAAGCGTGGCGCCAGATCGAGGAGACCGGGCAGGTGAAGCTTTTCAAAAGTTACCACCCCGACTACCCGGACGGCGGGCAAAAGCGCGACTTTCTCTACGTGAAAGATGCCGTGGCCATGACATTGCACTTGGCGGCGACGAAGAGTGCCGGCGGCCTGTTCAATATCGGATCCGGCCAGGCAAATACATGGCTCGATTTGGTGCATCCGATTTTCGAAGCGCTCGGGCGCAAGCCACGTATCGATTTCATTGACATGCCGGAGACGCTGCGGACGCAATACCAATACTTCACCCAGGCAAATATCGGGAAGCTCCTTTCCACCGGTTACGCGGACGGGGTCACGCCGTTGCGCGAGGCGGTGATGGAATATGTGGGAAGGTATTTGGTTCCCGGCAAACACTTCGGCGACGGAGAGCAGGAATGAGCAGCGGCGGCATTTTGATTTCGCTTGCGCTTTGCGTGTTTCCGGCGATGGTCACCATCGACAGTTAGCAAGTTTAGGTCAGAAAGCGCCGCCCACGGGTTGAGTTAACGTTCGTGAGTTTTCGCGCAGGCACCGTGAAGTCCACGGGAAATTGATCGGATCGCTTGTTGCCTGGCAGAAAAACACAACAAACAACACTATGGGAAACAAACTCTATGTGGGGAATCTCCCCTTCAGCAGCACCGAAGACTCGCTTCGCGACACCTTCGGACAAGTGGGCACCGTGACCGATGTCATGATCGCCCTTGATCGTCAGACCGGCCGTTCGCGCGGCTTTGGCTTTGTCACCTTCTCGACCGATGAAGAGGCAGCGGCAGCTGTCGAAAAATTCCACGGTGCCGACATGGAAGGCCGTACCATCCAAGTCAACGAAGCCCGTCCCCGTGAAGATCGCCCGCGTGGCGGTGGTGGCGGTGGCGGCTATGAGCGTCGCGGCGGCGGTGGCGGAGGCTATCGCGGCGGTGGCGGTGGCGGATACCGAGGCGGCGGCGGTGGTGGCGGAGGCTACCGTGACCGTGGTGATCGCGGCGGCTACTAAGCCGGTCTACACAGCAAATCTCACAAGGGCGCCCGTCGGGCGCCCTTTTTTCTTACATCAACTCCGCCGCGATTTCGTCGGCGAGCAGACGCCCGCGCGGCGTGAGGCGGACACGTGGTCCGTGATCTTCGAGCAATCCCTCGCGGCGTAGTCCGGTTACGAGTTCGTGCTTCTCGGCCAAACGCGCCGGATCAACGCCGGCGTTCATGCGAAGTCCGAAGGCGATTTTTTCCGCCTCGCGGGTTGCGGCAGGCAAAATCTCCTCACTATTCAGAGGGCGCACACCGGCTTGGATACCTCGGACATAGGCGGCCGTGTCGGGCAAATTTTGCCAGCGCCGGTCGCCAACCGTGGACCACGCGCTCGGACCGAGTCCCAGGTAATCGGCCCCTTCCCAATAGGCGAGGTTGTGCCGGCAAGCGTGACCCGGTTTGGCATAGTTGGAGATTTCGTATTGGGCGTAACCGCCGGACGAGAGGAGTTCCACGCCCCGCTCGAAAAAGGACGCGTCGCTCTCCGTATCTTCGCGAAATTCACCTTTCGTCATGCGTTCGAAAAACTCCGTGTCCTCTTCGTAGGTCAGGCAGTAGGCGGAAATATGCTCCGGGGCGAGTTCCATCGTTGCCTGCAGGCTGTCTTCCCACTGGGCGAGTGTTTGTCCGGGGATGCCGTAGATGAGGTCGAGGTTGAGGTTGTCATAGCCTGCCGCGCGCAGGATTTGAAACGACCGGCGAACCTGCTCGGCGTCGTGGACGCGTCCGAGCAGTTTCAGAAGTTCCGCATCCCACGATTGAACGCCCATACTCACGCGATTGACGCCCGCCCCGCGCAAGAGGTTCGCCTTGCGCGCCGTGACTGTGGCCGGGTTCATCTCGATGGTGAATTCTTCGACAGCGGTGAGATTCAGGTGTTCCCGAAGTCCGGCGAACAAGCGCTCCAGTTGCGAGACAGAAAGCGCGGTCGGGGTTCCGCCGCCGATGAAGACGGTCCGCGGTGCCATTCTGCTGCCGAAAAGTTCCGCTTCGCGCACAATGGCATCCACGAGAGGATCCGCTTTACCGGGCCCGGCGAGATCCTTGTAAAAGCTGCAATAGGGGCAAATCTGCAGGCAGAAAGGAATGTGGATGTAGAGGTGACGCACTGCGGCGTTTAGCGGTGGGTTTTCGGCGTTCGGTGATTCAGTCTTCAGCAAATCCAGTTAAATGAACTCCCCCACCACTGGAAACTGTAAACTGAGCATTGCGAACGCCGCGCCTCAGGCGCGCAGCGACTTGATACTCTGCCGCAAATCCTCTTCGGTCACGTTTTCGGCCACGAAGGCTTCGCCGAGTCGCGGGCAGACAACGAAACGGATGGCGCCGCCGGTGAATTTTTTGTCGCGGCGGGCAGCTGCCAGCAGAGCGTCTGTCGGGAGATCGTCGGGCAGAGTGAGGGGAAGACCGAAGTCTGCGAGCTTGCGGCGAACGGCGGCGGCATCTGCCTCGGGGAGACCGAACTTTCGTTGAGAGATTTCCAACGCGGCGCAGAGTCCGAGGCTGATGGCTTCGCCGTGGAGGAATCGTCCGTAGCCGGCGACGTTTTCGATGGCGTGGCCGATGGTGTGGCCGTAATTAAGCAAGGCGCGCAGGCCGGATTCCTCACGTTCGTCGGCCGACACAATGGCGGCTTTGATCGCGATGTTGCGGGCGATCAGCGGAGCGAGGCTCGGGCGCGGCGCGGTGGGATCCAGCTCCGGGAGCATGGCGGCGTCGCGGATGACGGCGTGCTTGATCACCTCGGCAAACCCCTCGCGGAACTCGCGGTCGGGCAAGGTGGCCAAAGTTTCCGTGTCGGCCAGCACGAGGCGTGGTTGATGAAAAGCGCCGAGAAGATTTTTGCCTGCGCGTGCATTCACGCCGGTCTTGCCGCCGATCGAGCTGTCCACTTGCGCGACAATCGTGGTGGGAATCTGCACAAAGGGAATTCCACGGTGGTAGATGGCGGCAACGAAGCCGGCCAAATCCCCCACTACCCCGCCGCCCAAGGCGACGACGAAAGACCCGCGATCCAGCCCGTTGGAAATCATGCGGTCGGCAAGGTTCTCGACGGTGGCGAGGGATTTCGATTTTTCCCCGGCCGGCACGGCGAGGAGTCGGGCGGTGTAGCCGGCCGATTCGAAGGCCTTTAGCACGGCCGCCCCGTGCAGGCGCTCGACATTTTCATCGGTGATGATGGCGCAGGCTCCGCGCAAACCGGCTTCGGCCGACAATTCGCCGGCGCGGGTCAGCAAACCCGGCCCCGCGAGAATCCGGCACGGCTGACCAGAAATGTCCACGGGTACCTCGATGAACTGATGCGTGTTCATGACTTCGAAAAAGCTTCGGCCGCGATCAAAGCGGCGCCGACGAGCCCGGCTTGGTTCTGGAGCTGGGCCGGGACGATCGGCGTTTTGACCATGCTCTGCACAACGGGCAAAAATTTGTCTGCTTTGCGGCTCACGCCGCCGCCGATGATGACGAGGTCGGGGTTGAGAAGAAGAGTCAAGTGGGCGACAACTTCGCCGACCCGCTCTCCCCAATCTTTCCATCCGAGATCTTTTTCCTCGCGGACTTTCGCGGAGGCGCGGCTTTCGGCATCTTTGCCGCGCAACTCGATGTGACCAAATTCGGTGTTGGGCAGCAGTTTGCCGTCGAGAAACAAAGCACTGCCGATACCAGTCCCCAAGGTGAGCAAAAGCACGGTGCCGTGCGTATTGCGTCCCGCACCGAATCTGATCTCCGCCAAGCCGGCGGCGTCGGCATCATTCATGACAACGACGGGTTGTCCGAGACTCTTTGTCAAAAAAGCTGCTGCGTCAAAGTCCACCCATGAGTGATCCATGTTGGTCGAGGTAAGGGTGCGTCCTTTGGTGACCACGCCCGGAAAGGTGATTCCGACAGGTCCACGGGTTTCTGGAAAAGACTCGGCGATCTGCCGGATGACCCCGGCAACAGCTTCGGGAGTCGAGGGTGCGGGCGTGGCGATGCGCAAGCGCTCGGCGGTCAGAGATCCTTGCGCGGTGTCCACCGGGGCGCCTTTGATGCCGGATCCACCGATGTCCACGCCGAGAGTTGTCATGCGGGGCGATTGCACATCACGCGCCCGCAACGGGCAAGGCGGAAGCGCGGTCTCGATGGTTTGCGCTTGGCATTGCCGATGACCGCGCGGGAAACTCTCTGGCATGACCTTGCGGATTGATTTCCATGTGCATTCGTTTTTTTCGGCGGATGGCGTGAGCAGTCCGGAAGACCTGATTGTCTCGGCTCGTTCAGCCGGTCTCAATGCATTTGCCATCACCGACCACAACACCTGTGAGGCGGTGGATTACATGCTTGAGCGCGGGCTCATGCGGGCCGACGGGCGGCCGGTCGATGGCTTGCTGGTCATACCCGGCGTGGAAGTCACCACAGCCGATGGCCATCTGCTTTGCCTGGGTTGCATGCTCCCGGCCACACTCAAAGGACTGCCAGCCGTGGAGGTGTGCCGTTTGGCGCATGAGGCAGGCGGTCTCTGCGTCGCGCCTCATCCTTACGATTTGTTCCGCGCGGGCATCCGCGAGGCGGTTCTAGACACCCTGCCGCTCGACGGGCTGGAAGTCTTCAACGCGGCGACCACGCTCAAGCGTCACAACCGCAAAGCCTACGATTACGCGCAGCGTCGCGGTTTGCCCATGACGGCTGGCAGCGATGCCCACCATGCCGGAGCGGTCGGAGTGGCCTGCACGATTATCGAGACAGAAGATTTTTCCGTTCGCGGTGTGCTTGAGGCCACGCAGCGCGGCACGGAGCTCGAGCAACGCTACCTCAGCACCCGCCAGACCATCCGCAAGACGTGGAACAACTGGTTCCGCCTGCGTCGTCAATCCAAGGGCGTTCGCCGAGCGGGCTAAAATTCGGTCGGCGCGAGGCTGCGTTGAATTGTGACTGCCGCATCGGCCGGATCGTTGTTTGCTCCGCTTTAACCAACCTCCAAAGCAGCGGCAATCGTGGCGGGCGAGTTGCCTTCGAGCCGGTTGTTGACGAAGGCGTAAGAGGGACGCGCGGTTGATTGGGATCGGCCGCGTTGGATGAGTTGGCGCAAGGCGGCACGGGCTTCCGGGGCGGGTTCGCTGACACCGCGATAAGGCGAAAATTTATCCACCGCTTGCTGATAGGTGCGTCCGGGGCGGAGGAGGAAGCGTGCGGCAAAAAAGTCCGTCGTGAAGGCGCCAGGCATGGACATTTGATCCTCGACGGGCGGCATTTTGGTCCAGCTGTTGAAGACATGGGCGACGCCGTGGTGGTGGAGCACGGCGAAATATTCGGGCCGGAGCAGCGAGGCATTACGTACCTCGACGGCGTATTGCCAAGAGGGCGGCAGCTGACCGAGAAATCGGTCGAGCGCGGTGACGAAGTCGCGGCCACGGGTGAAGTGCGTCGGATGGAAGGACGAGAACTCGAAAATGAGCACGCCGGTTTTGGCGGGGTGAGGGGAGAGCGGGCCCAGGAAGGCGTCGATGAAGAGCGAGGCGTTGAGGAAATTGGTGTTGTCCGAGCCGGCACGATCCCCGAAGCGATCAAGTCGCGGGAATCTTTTCACCGTGATCTCGTCGGTCACTTTGAACGAGAGTCGGAATCCCTCGGGCACGTTCTCGGTCAAACCTGTCAGATAGCGCTCGGTTGGAAAGCGGTAGTAGCCCGCATCCACGCAGACGGAAGGGAAGATTTCCGCGTATTCACCGAGGCACTCGGTGTCGAATCGTTTTTGTGAAAATCGCCCGCGTGTGAGGTAGCGCTGCTCATCGTAAAGCTGACCGATCCAGCCCTCGTATTTCCATGAGGAAGTGCCGAGGAAGAGGTTGGCATCAGTCGCCAGCGTGCGCGTGGCACGAGCCAGTTCCGCCAGTGCGAAGGCCATGAGAGGCCTCGTCGATTACATCAGGGCTTTGAGCCGGGCAAGCAGGTCGGCCTCACTGGTCAGCCCGACCAACTGCCCCTGCACGTCGCCATTTTTGAAGAAAAGCAACGTAGGGATCGAGGAGACGCGGAAGCGGCTGGCCACACCGGGAGCTTCATCAACATTCACTTTGGCCACGTGCGCCTGACCGGCGGTCGCGTCGGCAATTTTATCGAGGATCGGGGCAATCATGCGGCAAGGGCCGCACCATGGGGCCCAGAAATCCACAAGAACCGGTGCGGCTCCTTTGTTGATCTCGGCGTCGAAGTTGCTGTCGTTGAGTTGAAGAATGTTGGCGCTGGCCATGGTCGTTGGTTTTTTGGTGGTTTGAATTAGGTGCTAAAGAAACATCCAAAGCTGAATACTGAGCGATGCAAGCGCGACGATGGTGGCCGCGATGGCCAGGATGGGCGTGAGTTTGTCCTCTTCCACCGGCGGTGCCTCTGCGGCGGGTTTGATGGCAGCGGCTGGGGCTGAAGCCGGGGCGGCGGGTCCGATTTTGACTGTGGCCTGCGGGGCGGGTTTGGCCGGCGCGGAGATTTGCACTTTGGAAGTCTCCTTCTTGGCATCGTCCGCAGCCGCAGGTTTCGGGGCTGAAGCAGCCGCCGCGGCTGGAGCCGTCGCGGGCTTCGGCGCTGAGATGCCGGGGGCTGAGGGAGCTGCTGGCTTGGCCGGAACGGCTGCACTCGCAACTGGGGCGGGA
>Ga0207937_1000670_pt1 | contig 11790 bp, 5 predicted proteins | sample LakMenEpi04Sep11_FD_150668 | JGI IMG/M metagenome (GOLD analysis project Ga0207937, IMG submission 150668) | Freshwater microbial communities from Lake Mendota, WI - 04SEP2011 deep hole epilimnion (SPAdes) | ecosystem: Environmental > Aquatic > Freshwater > Lentic | place: Lake Mendota, Madison...
TCCCAATCAACCTTTGCAAGCTCATCCGTTTGATCGGATGTCGCCAAAGTGACCGTAGCGTGTATGGCGACAAGGCGAGTCATTCGAGAATCCGTCATCACATCCAACGTAGATGAATCAAATTCCTTGAGCCACTGTTTCACTTGCCCAAACTGTTTGGACAATTGATTACGAAGGTAGATCCACTCCTGCCAGCTCGTATCGAGCCAGGCTACACAGATTTCGCGAACCATCTCGTCGTTGCCCGGCAACAGACCCAGCGCCGCTCGATACCGTTCCGTCGAACCGCTTTCAGACGAGTCGAACTGAATCTGCAGTAGTCCTTGCGTCCTTGCATTTTGCTGAACGAGACGGACCAACTGTGGGAGTTCTGACTCATCCGCAACATTGAGTTGCTCAACGATCGATGCCGCTTGCTCGTGTAGCGTGATCTCTTTCTCGCGAGCGCGTAACCAAGCCCACCCACTGAATGCGGCGACTACAAATAGAGCAGCTCCGATGATATTGATCGCCATCGCTGGATTCCGATGGCACCAACGAATCAGTTGTTCCGCAGGGCCAACTGGGCGAGCTTGGATGGGTTGTCCGGTAAGAAATCTATGAAGATCCTCGGATAATTCTTTGGGAGATGAATAGCGTCGTGCAATCGATTTCTCGAGGCATTTGTGTGCGATAGTCTCAAGATCGCGTGGGATTGCAGCGTTCAACTGACGCAGACGCACGGGTTCGTTCTCGATCACTTGCTTCAACGTCGCAACATGGTTTGAAGCTTGGAACGGAGGACGTCCAGACAAACACGTGTATAGAACTGCTCCTAACGAATAGACATCCGCAGCAAAACCAACTGCGCTAATGAATCCGGCTGCTTGTTCGGGAGCCATGTAACTAGGCGTTCCCAAGACCTCGCCACTGACGGTAATGCCTTTGGTATCGGTTACCAGTTTGGCGAGCCCGAAATCGGTAACACGAGGCCGAATGTTGGAGTCCAAAAGAATATTCGATGGTTTCAAATCGCGATGGATAACACCCGCATCATGAGCATATTGAACTGCGATAGCAACGTCTTGCATTAGCCTAGTGGCCTGGATTGCATCGAGTGGTCCATCTTTGATCACATCGGCCAGACTATTACCATCGACGAAGGCCATCGAGTAAAAGTGGTCCCCTTCGAACTCGCCTACTTCGTAGACCGGAACAATGTTGGGGTGATCCAAACTGGCAGCCGCTTTCGCTTCGCTATAGAAGCGACTTATCTCCTCCGGTGAAGCGAATGAGCCGGTGTTGATCATCTTGATGGCCACGATACGATTGAGACTAAGCTGGTTAGCTCGATAGACTGTCCCCATTCCTCCTTTCGCCACTTTGGCAATCAGCTCGTAGTCGCCAAAATACCGAATTCGCTTCGGAGACGGCGTTCTCTGAAAAGTCGCAGTTCGTTTATCATCAACCGTGGATGAGTTCTCGGTAAACGACAACTCCGAAATGTACTTGGAGTATTCAGCAAGGTCCGGCTTTTCGCCCGCCTTAGACCGCATTTCCATTTCGATGGCGATCAACTCACGGGCTAACGCATCGCGAAGATTCTCTGGGCTATCCGCTAGAATCTTCTCGATCGACATTCGCTCGCCCTGAATCCAAGCAAGCTCGAAACGATCGCAAATCCCATCAATCTGTTGAGCGCTGGAAAGCGAATGGGAGCTATCAAACGGGAGATCACTCATGAGCGTAGTTGAGGCTAGGGGTTCGGTGTCGTACCTGTTGCGAAGCATTCGAGTAGCCCCGTCTTTGAAATCGCGAGTATGCCAGTTCATCACAATAAATCGACTCGAACACTCAAAATTGCAAGCCTCGCAAGGATGCTATTCTCGTAATTCTATCGCGTTGATGCTGCTGAAATGATCCGACCAAAGTGAAACTCCAGGGATCTCTGGATTCTCTTCTCCAATAAATTCGCCGTTAGCATCGTAATACTTACTGTTCTCCGACGGATAGTTCGATATGTACTCCTTATCCTCTGTCATGATAAAATACTTGCTTCGGCGAATCCTCTGTGAGGGGGCAGGTGCTTGGGATTTGTATCGAAAGTTCATTCCGAGATATTCTGCTTGGCGTTTAAGAACGGGATAGAGATTCAGATATCCGTTCGTAATGTTGGCAACTATGAATCCATCTTTCTTTAAGTGCTTGCGGTAGATGGCAAAAGCTTCCTTCGTCAGCAAGTGAATTGGAACTGAGCCTCCAGAAAATGCGTCCAAGATAATCATATCGTACAAGACATCGTCAGCCGACTGTTCAATCTTAAGTCGTGCATCGCCCAAAATCGTGCACCACTTTTTCGCCTTGCATAATCGTAGGTTATCGAAATTCTCCTGGGCAATCGAGATAACCTCTGGATTAATCTCGTAGAAGTCATATTGATCTAGTTCGCGGGCATAGTTTGCTAGAGTACCCGCGCCGAGTCCAACGACTGCAACCCGTAGGCTCGGGTACTTGGACTTGGCATATTCAAGAGTTTGACCAACTCCGCTCCCAATGGAATGATACGATGCGGGAGTGGTTTGGCGATCTGGATGAGTGAATTGCATGCCATGAACAATCTGTCCGCTGAAAAAAACACGATAGTTTTGTCTTGGATCTGAGCGATGAACTAGATCTTCGACGGATACGGCACCATAGAAGTTTCGGTTTTGACGAAGTAGACTGGCACTAAAATCGGCTGAGGGCGACCTCATGATGTAGAATGGGTCTTGCCAAACATAGATTGCCGAGCCAAATGCCATGAACATCACGCCGAAGATAGCAACCTTTATAATGTCGCATTTCATATAATACTTCCCGGTTGTCGGGACACTACTAGCCAGGATTATGAGGCCAATTCCTAAACCAGCAACAAGGCAAAAGAACCACTCGTAGTAGTCATTAAAACAGTTGTTAGCGACCAACGTAACAAATAATCCACCACAGGCTCCGCCAAATGACATGTTCATGTAAAATTCCGTTAGGTGTTGCGATATTTTGGGTCTCAATCGCACAAGTTCGCCATGACACACAAAACATATTAGAAACATGGTAGCGAAGCTACTCCATCGGAGTTCCGAAACACCAAATTCTATTTCTAAGCCAAACCAATCCGGAATGACCTTTCGACCGCTCAACAAAAGAATTGCAAACACGGTGCAAAACGCCGCTATTCTTCGACAGTACCAACGAGGATGGTCAAAACAGATGATAAAAGTCAGAAGATACAAACAAAGCGTAAAGACCCAAATCCTAGGTTCTGGGGCAACATCATGACTAACGTGGTCCGTTGCCGCAATGAGAGTCATTGATGCCAGTGCTGGGAGCCCAACCCACAAAAGTCGAGTCCATGTACTTGGACTCGTGAATGCAGCATGGGACTGTACACTCGATAGATTATGCACAGGAGGTTCTATATTTGATCGCATTATTTGCACGATCACAACGATCTCAAGGATAGCGAAAACCCAGAAACCGCTCGTCCAAAACCATCCTATGGATCGCAATTCAAAGTTTGGTTCAAACACGTAGGGAAAAGATAACAGCGCAAAGAACGAACCGATGTTTGAAAGCGAGTAGAGCCGATACGGTGACCTTTCTCTGAAGGCTAGTGCAAACCAATACTGGATCAACGGCCCGGTCGTTGCCAAACAGAAGTAGGGAAGACCGACACAACATATGAGTAGCCAAAGAATGTGTCGAACTGGATTTTCATCGCCGGTAGGTTTGAAACTCTCGTCTGGAATCACAAAAATCGATAACAAGGCGGCAGCGATAAGCAACAGGAGGTGCAATACTGCCTGGCTTTTGATCGAAATGTACCGTGTAATTGCGTGCGAATAGACATAGCCTCCGAAGAGCGCGATTTGAAAAAACAACATTGCAGTGGTCCAAACCGTGGGACTCCCTCCGAACCAAGGTAAAATCAACTTGCTCATTAATGGCTGCACTTGAAATAAAAGATAAGCGCTGACAAAGATCGTCATGGCCATAAAGAAAGAAGAGAATCGAATAATTCTTGCATCGAAAACCTCAGTAGGATTCGGATTTGTGTCTGTGTTTTTTTGCATATATGGACCAGTCAATACAGTGGAAGAGACGACGCCGACTCTAGCAGTTCGAATGCTCGTAATTCTGGATGCCCTTCCTGTGGCAAGACCCGACATGCTCGGTTGCCAGGAAAAATGTCGTGCGTTGCACCTACTAACAGACGGAGCTTGATACTTCATTCCAAATGCGTTGTTCTCGTCCCACTTCACATGAGATACTGAAGGGCCGGTTTTAATTGTGCTTCGCAATTCAGCGCCGGACCTAAATCTTGTTTCCATCCAGGACGCTTTAACTAGCGCGGAATATTAGACACAAGTAGGTAAACGGTTGCATGAAATTGGAACACTTCTGTAGCGTTTCTCTTTCAAGGATTCATCTCTGCAATACATAGATCCATTTCAGAACCAAGTTTTCGCCCATCGAGATTGCCGATCTTGTTGGCCGCTCCGACCAGCATGTTGTCGATCGCCCTTCTTTCAGAGCGCCCAAATAAGTTCAGAACGAGAACTGGAAAGCGAATGGGAACCATCGTAGATTAAATTAGTCTTGATTACGTAGTGGTTTGCTTGCGCTATTGGTTCCACCGCCGAATTACCCGTGACGCTTCGTCATTGATACTGCGACGCTTCTCTTTGGTTGCGGCTTCGAGAATCGGCCATAGCTCATCTCTCTTTTCAGGATGCGCGAGTCCAATTTTACCCAATGTCTTGATCACCTCGAGGCGAACTTTTGGATCTAAGTCTTTGGCACATTCAAGCAATCGCGGTGTGATGGCTTCAACTCCGCAGTCACCAAGAGCACGTACGACTCGCGATCTCAAAATTGCATCGGAACTTTCTAGTCGGCCGATCAATGTGGAGACTTCTTTGTGTCGTACCAATGCCAGTGCAGCTCGATCCCCAACACATCGTCTTTCACCGCCTCGCCCATAAAAATCACGAATCACCATGTAACCATCGTGGCGTTCGAGCAATTTCGTCAATACCGATTTGGACCGCTCGCTTGGCGGTAATTGGCAGAGGAAGTCTGCAACGCTTCCGAACTCTGGCACCTCGCCATTCAATTCTGCTTGCTTCTCCAAACACGCATATGCCGGCGAAAGCTCCTGGTTCGCTGCAATCAGAACTCTTGCAGACAAGAAAGACGAACGGGCTAGCTCGCCAGGATTTTCCAGGTCTTTCATGAGTGCATTCTTCAAGTTCTGATGATGAAGCAAATCTATCAATGCATTTTCGGCTTCATCGGTTTCGATCTCATCACGAAACAATGATCCTACCTTCCTTGCCTCATTCAGGAACGATTGGATGGTCTCATTGTCGTCGGGATTCAAACGCAAAAACACTGTCCGAAGGAAGAGTGGAATATATGGCTTCTTTTTTGCTTCAGACAGTTGAGAGTGAACGTCCTCGTTGATTATTGCACCATGTGCAACCAACTGAACGATTCCCATCGCAGCGACGAAGTTCAGGGGTTCATCCTGAAGCAAGTTTCTTGCCAATACTGTTTGTATCTCGGAATCGGTGGCACCCATCGTTGCCAAGGCGCTCGCAGCACCCAGGTTTCTCTCAGCAAGCAGGCGACGTAACGGCCTTTCAAACTCTCGCCTCCGGTTGGCGTACTTTTTGATGGCAGCAATGCCGGGTAAGGTGATATCTTGTTTTCGGTCAAATCCTGCGATTAACGCCGGGATGACTTGTGTTTCTGTCGCATCCATGTTGCGAAGAGATTTTAGGGCTTCCGAACTCAATATCATTTCGGTGGATTTCGGATCTACGCCTAGCTGTAAAGACTGTTGGGAACCTGAAATGAAAAGAAACCTCGTCAGTGCGGGTGCTGCAGCGTTCGCTACCTTTCCTAGTCTTCCAAGTGATTTGATCGTTTCGAGTCGAACGCTCGGACTCGCATCCTGTAGTTTTTTCGTAAGTGGACCAACCGATTGGAGTGCTCCATCAGGAATACCTCCCAGTTCTCTGGCCGCTCGAACTCGTACGACGTCCTCTGGATCATCCAGCGCTTCTATCAATACAGGGACAGCCGCAAATCCAATCGAACCGAGCGCCCTAGCGGCATCGTTGCCCACGCTTCCCACGTAGTGAACCAATGAAAACGAAACCGTTTCCGTCTCACGCATGGTCTTGCTCAAGAACGGTATCGCTTCTTTTGCCCCTGGACCGATTCTGTGTAGCGCCTCAGCTGCAGCAAGACGGACATTAAAATTCTTCGCACTTAATTGAATGCAGAGTGCAGGCACAGCATCGACTGCATCGCCTTCGAATTCTCCGATGGCTTGCATGGCGGAAATTGCCAGTTTCTCCTCTGGAGTTTCTTTGAATGCGACCGAGGGATGTTTGATCGGCTGAACGATTAGCTCCGTAAGGGCATCCACCGCGTCCTCTAAATCCCCATCTATTTTCAATAGAGACAAACTGGCTGCGATTCGAACTTCAGGTGAAGTGTCCGCGAGTCTCGCAACAATTGGCCGGTGGGTAGATCCTTTGTGCGTCGGCCCGAAAGAGCCCAAGATTTTGGTCGCGGTTTGTCGCACGCTAATTCTTGGGTCCTCCGTCAAACGATTGATGCCTTCGAAAGACGAAAACGCCACTGCCCCCATCAATTCAAAAGTCCATGCTGCCGAAGGCCCAACTTCATTGTTATCGTGAATCAGTTGAACCAATGCAACTGCCGATTCAGTTGCATCACCTGAGATGCTCCAAATGGCTTCCGCCGCTTTCAGTTTTGTGCCACCATCGGCGCTGGATAACAGCTCTCTCAATTTTGGTAATGCGGTTCGCGCGTGAGGACCAATCTCTTCTAGCCGAAACATCGCGAGCTTTCTCGTATCAGATGATTCGCTTTCCAATAGCTGGACGAGCCGATCCATGACGGAAAGCTTTATCCCCGGAACTTGCTTTTCCTTACGATCTTCCTCGTTCTCATGAAATCGAATGATCTCGAATTCCAGGGTCGACAAAGCGCGTTGGACGACTTCTTGGTTCGTATCATCGAGTTGTTTCAGTAATCTTGCTCGGCTTTGTTCGAACGGTGATTCGGTTAACGATTCTTGACAGAGTGCGTTCATGCAAAGCGATAGCAATAGCAACAGAAAACGAGCCAGAAAGAACGGAGTGTCCAATCGCATAAAGAAATCTTTTCTCAGAACCATCAATCGCATGTGTCTAGGGGGCACATGCCCATTCGCAATTGGAACCCGACAATACTCCAGTGCAAAGTACGCAGATCGTCTTTTTGGGATCTAAACAAAGGGATCGGCGAATTTCGTGAAGTTTATTTTCGAAAGTCTGTCGGACTTCGGAATGAAACGGGAATCGTTTCATTGGTATGGTGTGTTCCTTCAATTGAGAGACATGGGGTAGGATGATGGATCCAAAGGTCTTCTTTACCGAAAAATACTGGAAACGGTTGTGTGCCTTTTCTCATTTGTTATGTTTATTTGTGATCTGGGATGACTCCCTGGCGTCGGACAAAACCGATGATCTTGCAAACAAAGCAAAAAAGCTCGTTCAAGAGGCACTTTCGTCGGAAGCTTCTGGGGGGAATGCGAGCCGAAGCGAGCTGCTCATTCAAGCAAAAGAAATTGCCCCGGACGAGCCTACCGTTCGTTGGCAACAAGGCCAAATCCAATCGGGAAGAACGTGGCTTTCTTATCCCGAACTCGTTGCGCGAACTAAGAACTCAAAAGTGCTCGAGGATTATCGAACCCTCAGAGACAAATCGAAGCCAACGCTCGAAAGTCAGTATGAATTGATTCAATACTGCAAAAAACATGGACTCAAAGATCAAGCGACGTCGCACTGGTCGGCAATAGCAGAACTAGCGCCAGACAACGCGGAAGCCAGAAGCCAGCTCGGATTTGAGAGAGTCGATGGACGTTGGGTTGATCGTCGCGAATTGGAATTGGAGCGAGAAAAAGCCAAACGTGTTGCCGAAATTCTTCTCAAAAAAGGCCCCGATCTTCGTCAGCTTGCGTCGGATTTAGCTGCCAACAAGATAGATGAACCACAGGCGATCCAACAGTTGGCGAAAGATCTAGATGTCGATTCGATTCCTGTCTGGGAACTCTGTTTATCGTCCGCTAATCATCAAGGCGCGGCGGCGGTTGTCGGGGCGCTGATGCAGTCCAATGCACCAGAATCGACGAAATCGCTTGCTCGGCATGCAGTTTGGGTTACAGATCCAGGGGTTCGAAGTATCGCAACGAAATCACTTCAAACCAGAGATGCCTACGCGTATGTTCCAGCCATGTTGTCGGAACTACAAGGGCCATGGATTGCCAATCGCCAATGGATGTTCGACGGAAACAACCGTCTCTTCTGTCGCTATTCCACCATCTCCGACGGCAAGGATTCGCAAGCCTTACGAGTACTGGACGACACCTATTTTCTCACGGGAAACGTGTCGGCAGCAGCGACAACGGCAGGCCTTGCTTCGTCCATGTCGCAAAGCCAACGAGAATTTTCTCGCAGGAATGCGAATGCCATGATCGAAGCTCGCAACGCACAAATCATAAACGCACTGCATGAGATTACAGGCGAAACCGATTTGAAGTCACCGCAGGATTGGTGGGAATGGTGGGACGACAAGAATGAAGTCTACTCAACAAGTGAAAAACCGCTTGAAACGAGCTATGCGTACAACAGCGTTTCCATTGCTGGAAGAGTTCCTGAACCACGCCCTGAGGTGCTCGTGCGCCCCACTACCGTTCGACGTTCCGAAAGTCAGCGCAAAGAATGTCTAGCTGGAGGGACTCCCATTTTGACCCAGCGAGGTCCGATTGCAATCGAACGTATCCGAATCGGCGATTTGGTTTTGGCAAAGCACTTCGATACTGGAGAAGTGCGATTCCAACCCGTTTTGCGCACGACCACTCGTGCCCCCGAACCCTTGATCCGTATCACTCTGGCGGAGAATGCAGCTGGAAAGAGTCAAGTGATCCGTGCAAGCGGCGGACATCCTTTCTGGGTCAGTGGAAAGGGCTGGGTACGAGCTCGCGAACTCACCGCGGGTTCACGACTGCATGGCCTGGAGCGATTCATTGATGTGAAAGAAGTGGAATTCGAAGAGAAACCCACCAAGACATTTAACTTGGTGGTTTCCGAGTTTCATTCCTACTTTGTTGGCCCTGAAGCAGTTCTGAGCCATGATAACAGTCTCGTGCAACCTATCCAGTCGGTCGTCCCAGGATTAAACGTGAATTAGGATCGCCCAAGATGAACCGCTTGACGCATTATTGGCTTGCAGGCTTGGTATTTTGCATTTCCGGACTCGTAGTGCCGTTGTTTGCTCAACAACAAAGTGCCGTCGCTCCGGTAGTTCAAATCGGATCGCTGTTCGTCGACGACCAACTTGCTGGAAGTTGTTTCTACGTCGACAAACGCGGAATCGTGGCGACCTCTTTCTCCAATGTATGGCAAGGGAACAACGCTTGGGTGCAGTTTCCCAATGGAGAAAAGTGTCGAGTCCTTGGGTTTGTGGCCGCGACCAAAGGTAAGGATATCGCACTACTGAAAATTGCAAAGAACGGAAAGGACTTCTTAGACGAAGTAGCTCTGCAATTGGATCCAGACGCAGATCCAAAGCTGGACGCAGAGTTGCTCTTGGGTGGAGGCCCTCGATCCCAGCCAATAGCAGGAAATTATGTGTACCCGAAGGTGAATCGACGACTTCTGGGACAAGAGTATTTGCTGGGACTATCTCGGATCCCTTCGACCGATATCGGCCGTGACCCGGATACACGATGGATTTGGTCGAGCATCTCAAGGCATATTGGTTGCAATGGCGGTCCCGTCTTCGATCAACGAGGCAAGGTTGTGGGGATGCTCTCTGCTGCACTTGAGCCAGCCTCGATCGTTTACTCAGCCATTCATATTGAGCATATTGTGAGCCTCATCCCAGCCGATGAAGCGAAACCGAAATCGCTCAAGATCCTGTCGAATTGGGAGGATAGTATTCCGAACAATCATCAGGCAATACAACTGAAATCCACCGCAGAGGAAGCCAATTCCTTGGGAGGTGTTTTGCAAAGAAATCTTTCTCTATCCGATCGACTAATCGATCTTGAACGACGCATCACCCAGGCCGAGCAAGAAAACGAGAACGCGGGAAAACTGTTGGTCGTGCGTCAAGCCCGCAACTTGGCGTTGTTGGCAGACGGTGAAAAAGTGCAATTAGAGCTAAGTCTTTTTAAGCCTGAACAGCCCTATCGAGAAACGTATACCGAAGAGTATACCGTAACGGAGTACGTGGTTGAGAAAGACACAAGGAGAGAAACGGGGCCTGATGGAAAGAGCCGTAATGTCACAACCGAAAAACGAGTTCCGAAAGAGGTCACCAAGACGAGGACCGCTACCAGAACAAAGTATCGATTCTCCAAAAGGCAAATCGATGCCATGACGCCGCTTCGCGTGAAACTATCGGAACTTCAGAATGAGGCGCAGCACAATGCAAACGATATTTCATTCGATGAGATGATCCGGAAGCCTTTCTTGGAGCAAGTCCTTCGCCGTTTGGAGGACGAGTATTTCTATATGGCCGATCCATTGGAACTGCGAAACAAGGAGGAGAAACAGAACTTCGAAGCGGAACTAACGCGTGCGATCGACGAGGGTGGCGCCGGTGGCATGGTTTATCTGTCGAGAGCAGTCGCTCGTACCGCGTTAGGCGATTACGACGGCGCCCAATCCGATCTCAACGAAGCGAACGAAGTAGACTCGAAGTATCGAGCACTCGTTCAGGCTTTGGAGTCAAGACTCTCGCTTCTCAAAGGGGATCTCGCAAATGCCGGGAGCGCCTCCAGAGTTTTGAGTCGACTTAAATCCGAATTGGACACGGATCCCCGGTTGGCAATACTTGCAGCACGCATCGAGATCGACAAGAAAGACTACGATGCCGCCGTTAAGCATCTAGAGATCGCTTCAAGACTATCGCCTGACGAGATTGAAATCCGCCACGGCTTAGCATGGCTACTGCTATCCGCAACTACGGTCAACGCAAAGCGTGCCATCCAAGAAGCAACCGCTTTGGTGCGAATGTCCGCCGGGCGTGATTGGAGTTCGATAGCAGCCCTTGCGGCGGCGTACTCTCATGGAGGTAAAAACGAGCAGGCCATACGTTCACTCGATGCAGCCTTGGAATTAGCACCCCGTCACGCGTTGAAGGTTTGTGAGAAATGGCGGAACCAACTCGACCAAAAATTACCCATGAAGCAAGAATGGGCGAAAATGCGATAAAGAAAAAGCCGACTACGTTAGACTACTAAGCACATCCGCTGTGTTCTTCCTATCAATGAGCCGACGGGCGCTAGCCCCGGTTGTCGATGGAACGCGGAGCGTTTACTTTCGTTACCTGGCTTCGCTTAGCCGCGGTTCTCGACGAATGTCGAGCACTCATGGAAACCGGGGCTATCGCCCAACGGCTAATGAACCGATAAAACAGGTGGCGATGTGCTTATGATTCCAGAACACGCTCACTTTACTATCAGGTTTACTTCATGATCCGAAGCCTAGTCGTTTTATTCATCGCCATGACTCCATTGGTGATGGCTGATCAGCCGAACACTGCGAAGGGTCCGGCCGATTTGATCATTACGAATGGGAAAATTTTTGCCCCGGGAGCGAATCCGGTCGCTTTGGCCATCCGGTCAAACCGCATTTTGGCAGTTGGCACCGAGGCGGAGATCGAACGGCTGGCCGGATCGCAAACGAA
>Ga0207937_1000675_pt1 | contig 11715 bp, 9 predicted proteins | sample LakMenEpi04Sep11_FD_150668 | JGI IMG/M metagenome (GOLD analysis project Ga0207937, IMG submission 150668) | Freshwater microbial communities from Lake Mendota, WI - 04SEP2011 deep hole epilimnion (SPAdes) | ecosystem: Environmental > Aquatic > Freshwater > Lentic | place: Lake Mendota, Madison...
TCGTCGACAAGGCGAAGTCCGGCGCTGGCTTTACAGACAAGTGGATTGTTTATGGCAGCATCGACAAAAAGCAATTGTTCAGCGCGAAAGAACTCACCATCGAACCAGGTGCCAAGTGCATCTTGAAAGATGGTGCCGCAAGTGGCTGGATCACGGTCCAGGGTAAAGGACGCATCGGAAAGCTTGCTCTGCAAACACCAGCGATGATTCGATTCGGAGAGAACACCGAAGACGAAGTGTTTATCAGCCACGAAGCTGCAACGCGAGGAGTCGAAGTAGAGAACACCGGCTCGGAACCGCTCGTCGGGCTGCGTTACTTTGGTCCAGATGCTCATTCCAACATGCCAACCAACGGCGCATGGAAAAACGCATAATCGGCGTCAATCACATGTCGGTGAGAATGGAAACTCGACAAGTTTAATTGCTGGAAAGAATTCGAATCCCACGCGTTCTTGCAATACCTTCCTTTGGCCTTCCCCTACCTTTTAATTTCTGAGTAACCAAACTATGTCAACATTAAAGCTTCATAACGCCATGTGGCCTGGATTGGTCGGCAAGGGTGACGGCGAAGGCCAAGAGCCACCGATTAGCCTCGATCGAATGCTGGAACTCACAGCCGCAGCGAATGTTCGCGGGCAAAAGTTTGATGGTATCGATTACTTCTTGTTTCTTCCTCACACAGATCCTAGCTCCACCGACGAGCAGTTGATTGCCATCGCAGATAAGATTGCAAGCTTCGGTTTCTCTGTCGGTTCATTGGTTGCACCTGTCTGGGGTGGCACGGTCGGTGACTCCGCGATGGGAGACTCAGAGTCCCGCGAAAAGTTTTTGTCGGCCGTGAAAATGGCATGTAGAATCGCCAATGTTTTCGAAAAGCATGGCGTCCGCAAGTACGGAGTCATTCGAATCGACAGCGCGGAATTCGGTATCGAAAAATGGCGAGCTGATAAAACGAATAACACGAAGAAGATAGTCGAAACATTCAAGGAGGCCGCCAAGATTGCCCAAGACGCTGGTCAACGTTTGGCTGCCGAAGGGGAAATTTGCTGGGCCGGTATGCACAGTTGGCGAGATATGCTCGATGTCCTCGAAGGTGTGGGAATGCCTGAAGCTTTAGGCTTCCAAGCCGACTTGGCGCACACATACCTCTACTTGATGGGTTACAACGCTCCCGAGTACGCACTTCTCAAAGAAGGGTATAGCCAGGACGAATTCTATGCGGCTTACGAAGCAATGACCGATAAGCTTCGTCCGTGGACGATCGATTTTCACGTGGCTCAAAATGATGGAAACGTGCACGGTGCCGGATCCCACGACAAAACAGGTAAGCACTGTCCCGCAGACGATCCCAATGGAAAACTGGATATCGTTCGATGCTCGAGCTATTGGCTCAAGGACGCGGCCGCTCGCGGTATTCAACACATCTGCTGGGACGGTTGCATGTTTCCAAACGCGATGTTGCAAGAAGCACACACATGGAACTCTATCCTCGATGTCATGCTAAAAGTTCGCGACTCCTTGAGCACACGGGCATAGTCCCGATCCAAAAACACTCTCAAATCCAAAAACACTCTCAAACATAAGAAGATACGACGATGAAAGAGCTACGAATTGGAATGATCGGTTATGGTTTCATGGGCAAAGCGCATTCTAATGCCTATGCTCAAGCGAATCATTTTTTTCCTTGCGAATACAAACCAGTGCTGAAAGCACTTTGCGCCCGCAATGCAGAAAAGGCATCTTCCTTTGCAAAGAATTGGGGCTACGAGTCGATCGAAACCGATTGGCGGAAACTGTTGGAGCGAAAAGACATCGACGCTGTCGATATCTGCACTCCAAACAATATCCATAAGGAGATTGCGATCGCTGCAGCCAAGGCTGGCAAAATGATACTCTGCGAGAAGCCGTTGGCGATGAACGCTGAAGAAGGCGAGGAAATGTGCCAAGCGGTCGAAAAGGCCGGTGTTGCCAACATGGTGTGGTACAACTATCGACGTATTCCTGCTGTCACCTTGGCCAAACAAATCATCGATTCGGGCAAACTCGGTCGAATCTTCCACTACCGAGCCAACTTCCTTCAAGACTGGACCATCAACGCGGACGTTCCACAGGGCGGGGCTGCAACATGGCGACTGGATGTGGATGCAGCAGGGAGTGGTGTCACCGGTGACCTGTTAGCCCATTGTATCGACACGGCGATTTGGCTTAACGGATCGATCACCGATCTCTCTGCGATGACCGAGACGTTTGTCAAAGAACGAGTGCACGCCGAGACGGGCAAGAAGCAGCCTGTCGGCATCGACGACGCATGCTCCTTCTTCTGCCATTTCAAGAACGGTTCTTTGGGACTCTTTGAGAGCACTCGCTACGCACGCGGCCACAAAGCGCTCTATACTCTTGAGATCAACGGCGAACATGCGAGCATGGCTTGGGATCTCCACGACCTCCATCGGTTGCGCTATTTTGATCACAATGACGAGTCGATCGTTCGTGGTTGGAGAAGTATCCACGTATCCGATGGGGACCAACCGTACATGGGGAACTGGTGGGTGCCTGGATTGCAAATTGGATACGAACATTCGTTCATTCACCAAGTAGCGGACTTCCTCAAGAGTTTGGAAACAGGAGAGCCAGCCCATCCTTCATTCCGAGATGCGCTTGAAACACAAAGGGTGTGTGACGCAGTCCTCGCAAGTGCCAGGAACCGACAATGGGCAAGCGTTTGATTTTGATCGCAACCGCCATTGAGACAAAAACATAGAAACAATTACGAAGGAAGCATTATGTACTTAATTCGAGTCGGAGCTTCTTTCGCGCTGATTCTGTGTTTGGGCTGTCTTGTGTCTTTGGCTAATGACCAGCCACAAGCTGCGTCTGCGACAAAGCCGACAAAGCAACCGTACTTTTGGATTTTTTTGACATCGGGCAAAAGTACCGCAAACGTCGATCGCGTTGAGATCGAAAAAATGCAGGCAGCGCACCTTAGTAATTTTGGCCGTCTGCACGGTGAAGGCAAGCTGTTTATGGCTGGGCCATTATCGGACCCAGAGAAAAATTTGCGTGGTATCGTCGTTGTAACAGCAATGGACGCCGCATCGGTTCCCAAACTTTTTGAATCAGATCCGTATGTAACCAATGGGTATCTTCAAGTTGATTCGATCGAGATGGATATTGCGATCGGAGAGTTTCAGCGTAACGTGGACCCCCAATCGATGGCCGAGTATCGGATGGTTCTTCTGGAAAGATCATCGAAATCTATTGAGGCTTCCGCGGATGAAGTTGCCAAGAATTTAGTCTATTGCAAATCGATCCATGATGGCAATCATCTTTGTTTCGTCGGTTGGTTCAATGACAACAAGTCTGCTAGACGCGGTGTCATGCTTTTTCGAAAAATGGACGACGCCAAACTCGAAGAGATGATTGCTGAGTTGCCATCGATCAAATCTGCAACCTGGAGAGCAAAAAAAATGCCACTATTCATGAGTGATGGAATCATCAAATGATGTGGGCGGCGAGTTATCGATCCTAGGGATTGCAATCGACTCGCTATTCTGTGACAATTCCTCCAGTGGAGTGATGAGCAGGGCAGTTCATCGTTCCTTGGGAGACGGAGAAGAGCAGATCAAAAATGGAGTAACAATATGCGATCTATGCGATCTATCTATAAGCAGTTTGCGTTCCCTCTAGTCGCTGTGCTTTTGGCAATGCTGATGTGCCAGCAATTCTGTTTTGCTCAAGAATCTCAAAGTGCAGTTCCCGAGAAGGGAAGTTTGACGTTCACGCGTGAACTTCAATTTCAACTCATGCAGGCCGTGGATCGACTGGAGCCGTATGGCCCTTCGGAGAAAGTTGAGGGGGTAATTGAGTTTGGCGGTTCAGTTACCATGCAGGATTTGGGGAAGCGATGGTCTCTGGGCTTCAAAAAGTTCCACCCCAACGTCGAGTTTCTTGGCTCGGCAAATGGATCTGAAATTGCTTTGCAGTTATTGGCAGAAAACCCCAAGCTAATCGTTGGAGTTAGTCGGCCGGTGGATCAGTCAGATCTCAAGCTATTGCAGAAAGGTAAATGCAAAGAGCCAGTAGCAATAACCATTGGTATGGAGGCGATGGCGCTTTATGTTCATCAATCGAATCCGCTGCAATTCATATCGCCTGAAAGTTTTAAAGCCATTTTCGCAGTCGCCGAAGATGGTTCTAGCCCGAATAAGAAATGGGGAGAAATCGGTATAGAAGGTCCTTTGGCAGGCGAGTTGATCGCAACCTATGAACGCGACAGCGCCAGTGGAACTCAAGCCTTTCTAACGCGTGTATTGCTTTCCGGAGTCGCGAGCGCCAAACCATTCAAGGTTTGTTCTTCGAATACCGAAGTCTGTCAAGCGATCGCAAACGATCCTAAAGGGGCAGGAATTGCTGACATGAACTACAACGTTCCGAACGTACGCAAGGTTCCCGTCTTGGTTAATAATCAGATCGTCCAGGCTACCGAGGAGAATGTTCTGACCGGACGTTACCCGCTTGTTCGCCCGCTCGTATTGGTCTTCGACAGATCGAAATCGATGGAAGATGGCAATCTCCGGGAGTCCATCACTCGATTCGTGTTGAGCCGCGAAGGCCAATTGGCTGTTATGAAATCAGGTTTCTTCCCTGTAGATCAAGATTTTGCAAAGCATCAGATCGCAGAAGTTTTCGGTCAACAGCTTCGATAATGAAACGATTCAAGGAAGGATGTATTGTGGCTCCACGTTGCAGATTGTTTACTAATTGGTTGATACCAGCTTTTTTGACTTTCCAATTCGCTTGGTGCGTGTTCCCTTTACAAGCACAATTCGGATTTGTGCCCAGCCCAACGTATGATGCGGGATATGGAAACGCATGGGGGAATTACTATGCTGGAACGGCTGCACAACTCCCCGCTTGGAACTCAACACCAGTAAATAACAATTGGCCTTGGGGGAATTCATGGCAGGGATGGCAACTAGGAGCTGTCGTCCAAAATACTCCGAGTGGCGTGCTGGTTCAACAGGTTGTTCCAGGGAGTATTGCACAACGTAGCGGCCTAAAACAAGGCGACATTATCGTATCTGTAGGTGGTGCGCAAGTAGGGTACTCCAACGGTCGTGTTGTGGACCTAATCTATGAAATCAATCGTCGAGTGGACTCCAATGGCCAGGTTAGATTGACGGTGCTGGAATCTACCAGCCGCCAACTCCGGACCTATAACCTGAATATTGCACAACGGCCGGTGGCGAACTTTACAGTGTCGGGCCGATTGTTTGTTGATAGTGGTGTGTTGGGCTATGGGAGCAATACGATCAAAGTCGAGCTTCTCAACGTAACACGTCCATATATGACGGCTTCTGGGGGAAGCACTTATGTCCAAGCATATGGAGTGGGGCCATTCCCGTTTAGTATTTCTCGAAACCCCAGCTATGTGAACGTCAATGATCGTTATCGACTGGTGGCGACACTCTACGATGCGAACAGGCAAGTCGTTGCCTATACGACGGTGGATATCAACTCCCCTGTGTCAAGCAGTCCAGTAAGCTATGACCTAAGATTGCAATCTCCGCAATCGGGATCACCGATATTCAATAGTTCCTATGGGTACTATTATCCTGAGCAAAACATAATTTACGATACGTTTCGTCAGTACCTCGGTCGAGATCCTTCTGCAAGTGAAGCTCAGGCCTGGCAACAGCAACTCGCCCTTGGGATGACGCCACTCTCAGAATTGAAAGCAGAGGTCATAGCTAGTCCCGCTTTTTACGATCGTGTTGGAAACAATCCCGATCAATTTATCAAACTGATGATTGAGGCGACAACCAAACAACAGGCTCCTTTCGACCGCGTGCAGTATTGGCGAGCAAGATTAGATTCCTACGGGGGGGACAGGTTGAGCCTCGCTCGTGAGTACGTTCAAAATCCTAGCTAACTTGTTTCGAGCTTACCGTCCGATCCCTTTTGCTGTAGCCGGCAAATAAGCGAAGTCGTCGGCCGAAACGTACCAAAGACTGCGAAAAGTCCTTGGGCACAGCCGACAAAAGTCAAAGTAGTAGGTACATTCCATGTGCCGTCCACCTAGTATCCCAGCAAATCTTGAAGAGCGGACGGCAGATTGGGTCCGTAATGGACTGCACAAGAAGGCGCAAGGGCCTTCCATCAATAAATTATGAAAGTTGGCACGCAAGACCTTTGCGTGATATCATTGCGATACGCGATTGAACAAAGGGCAGAGTTGTTTTGATAACCATGGAGATACTTCGAATGAGATCTATAGGCTTTCAAAGGATTGTTTTGGCAACCCTGCTGAGCATGTGGGCACTCTCCCCATTAAGTGCTGAAGTTGGCGTCGGCGCCAAACCACTTCCCAACGCGGAGGTTATCCTGGATGGAACAAGAGAACTGCTAGATAAGAACTGGATCTATTGGGAAGGGCCTCGTTTCGCAAGCAAAATGCCGATCCAATGGAAGATTGTCGAGGATCCTGAGGACAAGGGAAGAACGGCGGTGATGACAGACGACCCGGCCGCCGTAGGTGGCAAATATGGAACCGCTGACATCGTTACGAAGAAAGCCTATAAGGACTTTCGATTGCATGTTGAGTTCTTGATCATGAAGCCGAAAGGCAATAGCGGCGTTTATCTTCAAAATCGATACGAAATCCAAATTTTGGATGGTGACAAAACAAGCCATGGCATGGCCGCTATCATCAATGAAGCTGCGACCGACTACAGCTTGTACAATGGACTTGGCAAGTGGAATGCCTATGACATCACGTTTCGCGCTGCGCGATTCAGCGACGGTAAACGTGTCGAGCAACCGTTGGTGACGTTGTTCTTCAACGGAAAAAAGGCTCATGTGAATCACAGTATCACCAAAGTGTGGGGAGGACCAAACTCGGGCATGGATGGGGGCAATGACCAGGGACGGGGCATTACCGATGCTCCGGGTGGCCTAAAATTGCAAGCCGAAGGACACGATGTTCGCTATCGCAATATCTGGATTCAAGAGTTGGACCTCGACAAGCCTGACACGGATTTTGCAGAGTGAGGATTGCGGGGGAGTGAGGCAACGATACCCCCAACATAGCCCAACGAACTTTCCTGGCCTCCGTTCTGCCTAGCTTCAGTTGGATTCAACTGTTGTTTTTTTCGTTCGACCTTGCAAGGATTCATAGGAGTGATTGTGCGTTTACTAGACAATGCGATTGCAGCAATGTTTCTCTCGTTTATTGTTGGGATGGCGGGCAATGCGATGCTCCGGCGACTTGAAATCTACGATAGGCTTAGCAATCTAAGCCTGTTCTCGGATCCGAAATCATTCGAGAAAATAGGGATACTTTGGTATCGCAAGACTCTACTTGCAACTCCCTTGCGTTACTTCAATACAAACATCCGCTTTTCTTCGAATCGAAGCAAAGAAACACTTGACTCGATCAGAATGCATATGGCCAATGCGGAGGTGTCGCATTGGGTCGGATTCTTTGCTATGCTGCCGGTCATGGTTGCGGCATGGTGGTACCGTGGTTTCACTGTTGGATTGGCCTACCTAATCCTTAACGTTCTGGGCAATCTTTATCCGTGCTTATTGCAGCAGTACAATAAGAGTCGACTCAACAAAGTCATCTCTATCACAAAGAAACGGAATGCCAGAAGTGATTCGTCAGATAGTCTTTCGACTGGTATGCCTCTCGAAACGTGATGTTGTTCACTCTGGTTAACTCTGTAACATGGTTACTTGCGATTTCTGTTTGGCGCGTCGTTTGTGAAATCTGAACTTGCCAATTCGACAACGGTTTTCGCTAATCCATCTACCACTTAGGCGAAGCGATTATACTCAAGTTTATCTGCGGTATCGGATGCCAGGTGGTAATGAGGGTACCGAAACAGTGCGGTATCCGTAGTATTTTAGTGAAGGAACCGAGCCTTCTCGCATCCTTCGTCAATCTAGGTCAATCAGCGGGGATGCGATTCCGTTGGGATTGACTTGCCACGGAACCCATGCCAGTGCAATCAGCTTTACTTTGGTATCCGACTTTCGAAGAGGAATGTCGACTGCTTCCAATGCTAGATTCTCAGGCGAATACTGAACTGCGAGGGCCTCGATCTCTTCCTTTGCTTGTGTTTCAAGTTCATTCTTGGCCGAGATAAGCTCTTCTAGCGTCTCTTCGGCACGCATGACATCGCCTTGCTTCGAGGTGACTTTACCGAATGACTTCACGGCGGTGGCCGCTTTTGCAACGTTGGTCTTGCTGGTTAGTTTGTTGCCAAGCAATGCACCGAGAATTGAGGTTCCGATGTTCAAGAAGCCCTCCATTTGTTTCGATTTGGCTTCTTCTTTTTGCTTCGCAACCTTTTGCTCGGCCGCTTGTAGTCTCGTCTGGAGCGACTTGAGTTTATCAGCATACTTTACCTGCAGCTTGTCGACGGCAGCGTCTCTCGCTTCCTTGGCAGCTTGAGCCAATTCGATTCGTGCATCGGCTTCCGAGAGACCAGGAGGCGTGCCTCTCTTTAACGCTTTGCTGGTGTAAACGGTACATTGAAGATGACGAAACAAATACTCTTTGAGCGTCTTTTCCCAGGCCGCAAAATTCTTGGCCGAGGACATTTCTGCTGGCAACTCTGAGAAGCCGTAAGCATCGTCGGGCTGCGATCGCAATTGAATCCCATCATCGCCGATCTGTTTGGATTCCTCCCATACATCGTCAGGCAGAGGTTCGTTTACCATCGACAAAAGTTGTACGTCCTTCCAATAATCCACGCCGCCCGTCGACTTCACGAAATGCAGGCTTGTTTGAGCTAGGATCGCAGGACGATAAAGCACTTTGCTCTTGGTTGCGGGGATAACAGTCGCTTCGAGAAATCGCTCAGCAACTTCGGCCCGAACGATGGGCCGAGCACCAGAAGACGCCGCCAGTCCCGAACTAGATGAACTGTTGGCTATGGAACGCATCGGTGCAGCCAATCGTTTTGGAGCCATCAACGTCGATATCTGATCGCGCGAAAGCGGACCTCTCAAGAAGGAGAGAGCCCATCGCGTTTGGAAGACTGTGGGACCATCATCATGCACATTATTCATCAGGAAGACTCGGTTGCCCAACGACGAGAGTGCCTTTTCCATAGCTCTCCGATCGAATGCAGTTCCCTGCTGCATCGACGCACCCTCCAGCCCATCGAGGACTCGGTCTTTGTCTCTCTGTGTTTGCAATCGGCCGAGGAACCAGGTGCCCATATTCGAGAGCCCTTTGTAGTCCAAGTCCATAGGGTTCTGTGTTGCCAAAACAATTCCTAGCCCGAACGCGCGCGCTTGCTTTAGCAACGTCAACATCGGTGGCTTGGAAGGTGGTTTCGCAGAAGGTGGGAAGTAGCCGTACACTTCATCCATATAGAACAGAGCTCGCAGTGAACCCGTCCCAGGTTGAGAGCGCATCCACGAGAGTAGTTCGCCAAGCAGAATGGTGACGAAGAACATTCGCTCCGAATCGTTCAAGTGCGCGATTGAGATGATCGATAGTCTCGGCTTGCCCTCTTTGGTATACAACAGCTCTTTGATATCGAGCGGTTGCCCCTCGAGCCACCCTGCGAAGGCAGGTGAAGCGAGCAAGTTGTTAAGGCTCATGGAGAGTTTGACACGTTCCGCGGTCGGATAGAACGACTCCATATCGATGACTCCAATTTTCTTGATAGGTGGAGTTTGTATTTGCCGAATAAGGTCCTCGATACTCAAATTGTTCCCGGCCTTCCAGGCGGTATCGAGTATGTTCGAAATGAGAATATGCTCTCGGCTGGTCAAGGGATCGACATCGATTCCGAGTAGGGCTAGCAGGCCGGACGCAGACGATGAAACTCGTTCTCGGTAGGTTTCGGCATCTTGAAGTACGGCATCGCTCGGGGCGTCGAAGCTCTTCAGCACCGTCATGGGGATGCCGATGTTGCTTCCTGGCGTAAAGATCGTCACATCGACGGACTCTTTGTATTTTCGAACTCGTTCTTGTGGTTGGTGCCAATCCGCGAGTCCCTTTTTCCAGCGATTGGCGGTTTCTTCTGCGATGGTCTCCAGCGGCTTCCCTTGCCGAGTCGCTTCTGCAGGTTCGATCCATTGCTGAAAATCGCTCGGGGCCAGATCCGGAAACGCCAGGAGTAGATTTCCCAAATCCCCTTTGGGATCAATGCAAATGACAGGAACGCCATCGATCGCCGCTTCTTCCAGAAGACTCAAACATAACCCAGTCTTTCCGCTTCCAGTCATCCCAACGCACAACGCGTGGGTCACAAGATCTTTCGATTCGTAATTGACGAGCTCTTCGCAAATGCTTCGGGTTGCCAAGTCATACTTTTTCCCCAAGTAAAAGCTTCCAAGCTTCTCGTAATCTTCAACCGTTGACATAAGCGTTGACTCTCCAGGCATTCGTCGAGATGTATCGATGGCTGCAGAAGAGATCGGTGATTACACCGATAAAGAAAATCAGTCCTGCAACTCGGGGAGAATTATACCTCGATTCCAGCGAGAACAAGTCCGCTTTAGGGCCGACCGTTATGTTGCCGACTGTTCAGAAGCCGACTACTTGGCTGCGTCTTTGAGTGTGGCAAACCGTGCCCGCATTTCAGCCAGTTTCTTTTGATGCGAGGAGGAAAGGACCAAATCCACTTCTTCGGCTTTGTCCGATTTCAAATCAAAAAGTTGTTCCACATTGTAGTCGGGCCAGAAGATGTACTTCCAATCGAGTTGAACCAATGCCTGAGATGACGGGATGAAGTCGATATTCTTGATCGTTGCATGTTCGTAAAAGTACTCCTTACGCCAGTTCGCAGCCTTTGACTCGTCTCCCGAAAGATACAAAGAAGCCAGATCTTGACCCTGCATTCCTTCCGGGATTTTTAGGCCTGCGGCACTGACGATGGTTGGAGCGAGGTCCACATTGAGAGTCATCTTTTCATTCAATGTTCCCCGTCGTCCACTCTCCATGCGAGGATCTCGAATGATCAACGGTACTCGGATCGATTCCTCGTAAGGGTACCATTTGTCAGCGAGACCATGTTCGGCATGAAAGTAACCGTTGTCCGTGGTAAAGATGATGACCGTGTTCTCGTATTGGCCCATCGATTGGAGTTTTTCGACAATGTGGCCGCATGCAGTATCGACCTCGGTAACTAGTCGATAGTAGTTCTTCATGTACTCTTGGTACTTTTCAGGTGTATCGAATCGCCAATGCCAACGGTTTCGGCCTTCGTTCTTTTCGTTGGCGATGAAAGGTGGCAGCTTTCGAAACGATTCATCGCTAGAATTTTTAGGAACGGGAATGTACGTTTCGGCGTAGAGCGACATACTTTCTGGTTGCGGAAGATACTGTTTGGGGTGGGAATCTTCTGCATGTGTCGCAAAAAAGGAGACGTTCAGAACGAAGGGCTTGTCTACTGGTTTCGTTTGCAAGAACTCCAGTGCATCCCTTTCGTTCTTCGCCGTGACGTGAACCTGTCCACCCTCCGGCTGGTTCATCCAATGGGTTCCGCCGTAAGATCTGCCGAAGTCGAATTTATCTTGAGGAAATTTGCCGTTGTGCCACTTGCCTACCAATCCTGTGTGGTAGCCATTTTTTCGAAGCAGACCTGGATACGTTTGGTCCCACGGAGTTTTAAATTCTTGAAAGGCCGGGTTTCCGTGTCGCGACATCCACTGGCCGGTGAAAAGAGTTGCTCTACTCACTCCACAAATGGA
>Ga0207937_1000676_pt1 | contig 11706 bp, 9 predicted proteins | sample LakMenEpi04Sep11_FD_150668 | JGI IMG/M metagenome (GOLD analysis project Ga0207937, IMG submission 150668) | Freshwater microbial communities from Lake Mendota, WI - 04SEP2011 deep hole epilimnion (SPAdes) | ecosystem: Environmental > Aquatic > Freshwater > Lentic | place: Lake Mendota, Madison...
TTCGGCAAAAGAATCTGCGAGTTTGGTTGCAGTCCGGGAAATGGCGTTCGCGCTGTCTTGGGAACGTCCACCATTTTCGCTGGGGACTTCTCTTGTGCGAAGCAAGGAAGGTAAAACGAGAACAGGAACAAACAGCACAGATGCAATCGATATTTCATGGTGTTCAAAGCTTCGTTAAGCGGGTACTGAGACGCAAATTTTGGCGTGTTGCGGACGCGAGGCTGGGCTGAAGTTCAGACCCTGCCAAAGGATGGACGAATGTCCTGTTTGGTGAGCGATCGAGACTGTCTCGATTTATTTCTGCTAGGGAATCGAAACTTCGAGGGTCGTTTCGCTGCCTTTGCTGGTATCGCTTTTAAAATCAAGTTCTGTTTTGATTTGGCGACCGGGGAAGTCATCACTGAACCAACCTTTGATGTCGATCGGACCACTCTCTAGCATGGATTGCCACTTGAATACGAGAGCGTCATACTCTTTGCCGAGCATAGTTACTTTCTCAGCGCCGAGGCTCTTCGCCTTTGGATCAGGGAGCAAAAATTGCTCTGCGTCCATATCTTTCGGAATCTTGTATTCGGCAGCGTAGGTGAACGACTGCGGTGGATTCTCTGTCGTTCCCTGTGGGCGGATAACTGTCGTTTGGCTTTCTACTTCGACCGATTTTGGTTGACGAGCAACCAATCGAATGGTGGTTGTGATAGTCGCGACTCCTTGCTCTGACTCCAAAACTCTTTGCCGGACCACTTTTGTCCCTTCAGGAAACTTAGACCAGTTCAAAAAATCAGCGTTGGGAACACTCTTGAGATGATCATCAGTTGGAGTAGAAACGTTCAGCGCAGCTTGGTTTTTCGCCGGCTTCGAGGAATCGCAACCCACCATCAAGCCCATCGTCATGGCGAAATACGAAGAACTCAATATAAAAATGCTTTTGAGATGTTTCAAGATAAAGGTTGGTCCAGAAAGAGAATATCGAAATAAAACATTTGGCATCTTGCCACTCGAACCCAACCGCAAGCGAGGGATAGTCCCTCGGTCGGGAGCTTGCGTCTTTAATCCCAACCCGAAGCGTAAACGAGGGACGCAGAATCCCTCGCTCACGCTTCGGGCTGGGACAAATCATTGGCCTATCATAAAAACAAAAAACCGCTGTCCTTGAATAAACTGGACAGCGGTCTAAAGAGAAACTAGGAGATCACTTCTTGCCTTTTGGCTTTGGCTGTTTGCCTTGGCTTTCGGCTTCGTCAATAGCGGCATCTTCAGCTTTCATCTTCTCAAGCTGTTCAGCCGTTAAGTTTCCTTCGGGCAATACCGCTTTTCCAGAGTCTCCGCAGCCAAGAAGTACACAAAAGCCGAGGAGCACTGAACAAGCGGACCAACTAATTGGAATCGCTTTCAAATTGAATTTCCTAAACATTTTCGTTCATTAACCCTATTCAATTGTTTGAGCAACTTCACCGTCATTGATCACGTTTGCTCGCATCCAAACGAGTGGATCAACATTGAATGGAGCGAATCGAACCGAACCATCACCGAAAGCTGCGTTTAGTCCGCCTGGGTGACCGGAACCGAAGTATCGTCGCCAGACAGTAGAACCCGTGTTAGTGATATCTCGCAACGCTCTGTTCCGAGGGTCCGTGTCAGCCATCGGGGGAAAGTGATAACGAATATTATCTTCGTCCCAGCCGGCGTTGTTCCACCGCTCGTTATCACCACCATCGGAACCATGCCGAGACGGAGGGAGGGCTTTCTCCGATACCATAATGCAATTGGACGTTCCGTCTGTTACGTCGCCTAGGCGGCGCTTTGCTCCCTGAGCGCCCCAGAGGATATAACCTGCACGGCCTCCGAAGTTACCGAAATTTTCTGTCGTTCTTTCGTTGCGACGTGGCTCCATTCCTAGTGGAGCTGCCGGGATTTGTGGTGTCCAAACTGGTGGATTCCAACCGCTTTGAGTCCCATTTTCAAGAATCTCACCCTGATAGAATCCAGCCGCACCAGCATAGTCATTACGAGATGTCGCCGCTGCTCCATATGTTGTTGCACCGCGTCGAGAAGGACAATAAAACCCAGGTATGATCGCTCGAGCAACTTCATCTTCACCGTTATAGCTTGGGGATGTGGCTGGTCTCGAAAGTAGCGGCGCAGTGTCAAATCGTGCTAGATTGTAAACGTTTTGTTGCTCCATGTAGGGCAGAATCTTGAAGAAGTGATTCCAGCCGTTTGGGTGAGCAGCGTTGCAGCAAGTTGTAGTTTCGTATGCCCCAACTGGTTCGTTATAAATCATTCCGGGCAACCGAGGGTCGCCATCGTACCCGCCTTGTGGAATGTGCTTGTTCGCAGATTCGAAGTTCAAAAATGAAAGTCCGATCTGCTTGAGATTGTTCGAGCACTGCATGCGTCGAGCTGCTTCGCGTGCAGCTTGAACAGCGGGTAGCAACAATCCAACGAGAATGCCGATAATGGCAATCACAACCAACAATTCAACGAGAGTAAAACCTCGGCGCCTACTCTTGGACGCCATTCGACCAAATCGAATTTCCATCACATCAGTCTCCGAACGGGAAGTCATTAAACACAACTACGATGCGGAGATTAAAGGACTGACGACTCGAATTGCCTAGACGCGGAAAGCTTGATTCACGAACTCTTCACATTCCATGAATCGGATCTACACATGAAGTCCAAAGCAATGAAGATTGAAAGAAGAATATCGTGAAGGAGAATCGATGATTCGCATGCGATTGAAGGACGACGCGCATGCTGCATTCCATGTGCCGTCCACCTAGAATCCCAGCAAATCTTGAAGAGCGGACGGCACAGCGGAGCGTGCCTGCTACTTTTTTCGGTTGTGTCTACTTACCTTCCTCGCGAATTCAACGGTATATCGCGAGGTGATACATCTAACGCTGACTTGGGCCTCGAACTGGTGCTTCCCGGGATAGCGTTGTTAGGGGTGGCCCGTTGCATATTCTGTGGCAGATTGGTCTCGATGCTTCGTATGTTCCCTTTGATCGCGCCCGTCTTTAGTTGCATCGAGAAATTGCTAAATTGCATATTCCCCCCAGAACCTGGATGCGTGATCGTCGCTGCCTGAGGTGAACCTGCGATATGAACGGTATCGTTAAGCGATACGTATTTCAAACTATCGCCCGACATAGATACCAGCCCCTGGTCTGTCTCGGAATCGAGGATGACTTTGCTGACGGCTTCGATTTCCCAAGCGGGATCATTGGGGCTTCGACCGTAGGGTGCAGCGTTGTTGGGCATCAGCTCTCGTCCATCAAACAAATTGAGTTGATTGGCAAGTAGTCTCGTTTGATTCTTGCTAAGCCTCTCCGCGTAATGAACATTGACCTGATCGTCCCAGCCTCCAATCGGACCTAGCAAGGCATCGATCTTATCAAAGAAGCTAACCTTTCGCGTAATCATGTCACCTTCGATGCGTCCCATGAATAGGAGATGAAGGCACTGCAAGTTTGGTTTGCTTTGTGATGTCGTTGTTGTTTGCGTGGGAGCTCCGACGACTGCCAATGGCGAGCTCTTGCGGCGGCTCCAAAGCTCTCCAGGACCGTACCCTAAAAATGTCTGAGTCGGCACAAACACGTCGAGCCGGGGAATCTTGATATGGTCCAAGGACTTTCGATTGAGTTGCCGATCACGATCCGTTTGCGCCACTTTGATATCCACGTTGCTCTCTGGATCCTTGGGGTCATTCTCAAACTGAATCGATGCTACTTCGGCTCGTTGGGGTGGGCCGTTTGATTTCACAACAAAATCGACCGGTTCTGCCATGTTGACGGTCATCGATTTCGAATGGACTGCAATATGCCAAAGCGAATCGATAGCCGTCTCCAATTGGCAAGTCAACGAAACGCCTCCCCCAAAGCGAGCGGTTCGGCCATCGAACGTCATACGCTCGCCCCAGAGCAATTTAGGCGGACTGTGCCACTTTGTAAGACTGGGATTGTCGGAGTTTGTGGATGGAAACTTTGGAGAGTTCAGTCGATTGGGGGTGAAAGGAAGCCCAGGAACTGGGGCACTCACGAGCGAAGCATTCGGACGCACATCTTGAAGCGGAATAGCTTCGGCCGGAATAACGAGTTCACCTGGATGATTGATCCAGAATTGATGATCCGATTGAGAAAGCTGAAGCTCAGGCGCAGTGACCCAGCCACTACCGACGGCCACCTTGGCAGGCGTTCCGACCAAGTGAACGTTGGCTGCGTCGGGAGAGGTTTGCGCTAAACGCAACGAAGCCCCCGTTGCGGTGAATGGCCAAGGCGACGATTCTGAAAGCATCTCTTTCGTCAACACAAAGTTGCCGTCCAAGGATAAGCCATCAACATTCGCTTGGTCGCCCGTCATTCGCATCGATGCTTGGAGCGATTTCGCGGTAACATTGTAGGGGCCGGTCGGATTGTTTTTGACTCGAGGGCTTTGAACTCCGGCTATCTGCGACGGGAATGTTGGGGATGGATTCGAAGTGATTGGATTAGAAGTGATTGGATTGTTGGGCTGTCGAATCAAACTGGGCATACCCGCCGAACTTTCGAATTGCGTTAGCCCAGCATTCGCCGAATCCGTTGCGACGTTGGTCAACGTCGGGGGTTGCATGGTGATGGAAGCGGGCGAAGAGGCGGTCGGTGAGGTTGAGATCGCGGACTCCGTCATCGTATGTTCGAACTTGACGACGAGCTTGTCTACCTTTGCTCGTAAAGGAAGCGTATCGACACTTACATCATGTTCCGCATCCAAAAGGTCTGGGATCCAGCTAGGTACTTTGCCATCTCGGTAATGGGGCTTTAGCTTTGCGGACAGGCTATTGTCTACAGGACGTAACCATAGCCGTAGTTGATTCGCAACAAAGGACCCTTGAGTTTCGCTTCGTATATTGGCACTGCCATCGATGGTAACCAGATCCATCTCCCCCGATTCGCGTACCAGCAACCTTTTGCCCCAAGACAATCGCCATGATTCTGCGCCATCCTCAAGCTGAGCGGTACCAGGCCCGCTCGCTACAATGGCTCCCAGTCGGCGTGGAGTAGTAGTTGTCTTTTGTGAGGTTCCCAGCGACTGCAAGATTTGTTCATTGCGATAAAGGATTTCGGGCGACCAAACTTGAATGTTCTCGCGTCGCAAAAAGACTGGCGAAGAATCGCGAGATGCCATCAGAGGGAGTGTATTGCTGAGTGACATTTCGCCAGAGATAAAATCCATGTGAAGATGGAGCCCGCTCGCTTCCGCCATCATGCCAGGTGCCATGAGCTTTAGCCACCGAGGGGCTTCCATCGGTGTTCGGCCGAGTGCGCCCAACGCTTTCAGTTTTTCGAGTTTCCAGGGAGAACGTTTGTTCGGCCCACCGGGTGTTGCAGGGGCAACCGGCGCAGGATCGTTGTGAAATCCGATCTGCATATGAAGCTCTTCGCATTCAAACGTGTCGATGGGCAACCCTTCGACTCGATGCTCCATCCTCACGCCACCGAACAGCGTCGCTTCCGACTGACGAAAATCGAAAAGGAATCGACCACCGCATTTCAGGGTTGCATGAGCGGGACGTTTTCGAATGTCGGGTATTCGGTCGCTCGGCCATAGTCCACCCTGTTTGAGTCCCACACTGACCCGATCGACATAGATGAGTTCTAGATTCTCTAAACCGTCGAACGGCGTGTGATCCGTTTTCTTTTGAGTCTCTTCGGTCAACAATTTGTTTTCCAGCAAGATGGTCAGGTGATGCCCTTCGATCAGAGAGTCTCCCATTTGCATCTTGATGCTTTTGTCGGTCCAAATTCGACGTCGATCGATTCGTACACCGCTCGTCTCAATCTGCAGCCCATTGTCAGACGAATCATTGTCGGGAGGTGCGTAAAGCAGGATCTTTCCAAGCAATAGTCCCGATTCGACAGGGGGTGGCTCCGATGTCCACTCAGGGCGGCGTTGGAATTGAATCTCGGCTCCTTCGGGATTCGAGATGAGGATGGCTCGTTTCGTGCTTCCAGAACTGCTTTGAGGCACTAGGATCGTGAGCGGGTAGATCTTCCACTTGGTCTCCGTGATCTCTTCGCGATGTTGATACAACAATGTGCCTTGTTCTGTCGTCAGCACTTGCGGGGATTGTCGTTGCCAGGAATCTTCTTTGAAGAAACTGTTCCACCATTCATCGTCCGACCCGAGTATGTCCGTACTCCACTTTTTTTGCCCGACGTATCTGGCTGAATCGAGCCACGGAACGAACGTGAGGTTATAGATCGCAAAGAGGATTGCCAGAGGGACAAAGACTCGAAGATAGCTGCGTGAGAATATCATGTCATTCGGTTCGGAACAAAGTCCTCCCAGCGACCTTTCGCTTTGAGAAGCCTTTCGACCAACTCACGTATTGCGCCTCGACCACCCGGTGCGTTCATGACCCATTTTGCGGCTTGTCGAACTTCATGAGCACCATCCGCAACCGTCGCGCTAAGTCCGACTTCGTGCATGACAGGCAAGTCAGGCAGATCATCACCGATGTAGCATACTTCGCTCGGTTCCAGCCCCATCTGTTGGATCATTTCACGGGCTGCCGGAAGCTTTTCGGCAAAACCCTGTCGAACCAATGTGATGCCCAGCTCGGCTGCGCGAATCTTGACGATCTGAGAATTGCGTGCGGTTAACAACCCAAAATGAAACCCTGCGTTGCACCAAAGTCGAATCGCATGCCCGTCGCGAACGTAGAACGATTTGCTCTCAATTCCCGCGTTATCGATCGTGATCAAACCATCGGTCAAAACGCCATCGACGTCGGACAAGATGAGTTTGATCGGTTTTGCAATCTCGGTATCTCTAGGTGCCACGCTTGCTGCTTTCCAGATTCGGAGTGTTGAACCTACGACTTGGGGCCAAAAAATCGGAGGGTTCGAGGAGCTTCTGACCACTCGTCGTCCATCGTTGGCCCATTCCCAAGACTAGAATTCTTTAACTTCATACCAAATGAATGAGTCGAATCATTCGATGCATTCCGCAATGAAGTGTTGCTAGGAGTTTGGCATTCATGTTCGATCTGTAGAACATCGGTAATATCGATCAATCCGATCGGTTGATCTCGATGATCGACGACGGGTAGCTCGCTAATCTTTCGCATGACCATGACATCGATGGCATCGCTGAGGCGAGCGCCGGATTGGATAGCAGAAAACGATTTGGTCATCACATTCCGAATGGCTTGATCCAACTCTTGCTCTCGCCGATGCTCTAGCATCTTCGCTAGATCGCTGTCGGTAAAAATCCCTTCGAGAACTCCAGCGTCATCGACCAACATAACCGCACCTGTTCGACGCCCTGGTCTTGCGACCACACTTAGCATCTCACGTACGGACTGAAGACTGCGCGCAACCCGGCATTCCGACAATGGACGCATCGCTTCATCTACCGACGAGAGTCTTCGGCCGAGCGATCCACCTGGATGCAGTTCGGCAAAATCGTCCACTTCGAAGCCTCGCGCTTCGCTAACGACCAATGCCAATGCATCACCCAACGCCAACATCGCTGTGGTGCTAGTCGAGGGAGCTAGATTGTGTCTGCATGCCTCTTTCAATGGTGGCAATATCAGAGCAATGTCCGCAGCGCGTGCGAGCGGGCTATTTCCTGCGCTGGTGATTGCGATCATGCCAGCCGATCTTCTGCTGGCATACGGAAGCAATCGTACGATCTCTTCGGTTGCCCCGCTATTCGAGAGAATGAGCATGACGTCGTTCGGCCCAATGCTCCCCAGATCACCGTGAATTGCCTCGGACGGATGTAGGAAATGAGAGCGAGTCCCGGTCGATGCAAAGGTGGCCGAAATCTTTCGACCCACAAGACCGGCTTTGCCGATCCCACATACGATCAGGCACCCTTGCATGGAGAGAATGCGATCGACCGCGACGAGAAAATCCTCGTCGAGCGATTCGGCAATGGTCTTTAATGCGGTGGATGCATCCAAAAGAACTTGCGAACCGCGTTGAAGTCTTTGCTTCTTTGCTATCGGGGTTGTTCCACCTCGTTTTGCAGGTAGACCCATAATTGCCATCCTTGGCTTTCGCGAATACAAACCAAACGGGTAACGGATTACCCACCAGAACACGTTAGACTAACAAAATGTCCTGGTTCAAGACAACAGCGATGCGATCGCTAGCAATTGACCCGTTACTTGGTGCTAATCTCCAAGGGCTTCAATTCTGCATTGGACTTGCTTACTACCACAGTAAGCTTTGATTTGTCCTTTGCAACAAATTTTCCCTTGAGGAGATCGGGAGGGTCTTTCGACTCTGCAACACCAAACTTCACCCCTTCGGACCCTGACTTAAACTTTGGATCGGGCCATACCACGGTAACGCGATATTCACCTTCCGCAATCCCTTCATCCGCGCCCGTAAGCGGTGCGTACACACCGCTTTCGTCGGCAATTGCATTCGCAACATTGCCGCCCGAAGGAGACTCTGGATGAAACAATAGAATCGCACCGGACGCTGGCGTTCCGTCCACAAGCACCTTGCCTTTGGCCTTTACCAGGGACGACCCACTGCCACCACACCCTGGGAGCACGAGCATAGTCACACAAGCCAGCATCAACTGCCAATGCATGGTCCGGCCTGAATTACCACGGCGACTATCCGTGAACATCGCGAGAAGCTTCACTTAGTTCTCCTCCGCCACAGTTTCTCCGCCATCGCGGGAGAGCAAGGCGACAAAAACGCGATTGTCCATGTTTTGACTTGAGAACCCGACGGATCCGTCACCACGGACGGCCTGAATGCCTCCAGTGTGGAATGAATAGGGATTGTTCGCATTGAAAACATTGATGATGGAACATCCCTGGGCTCCATTGGTCGCTGCGGGAGTGGGAACCACGGCGGTATTCACGCTCCGCACTTGGCGGGCGATATTCCAATCGCCGTAAAACGAATTCAGGTTGATGAAGTTGGGTTGGACAGTAATGTTGCGGTTCATGAAAAAGACGTTCTGCTTGCCAGCAATCTCCACAAAGCAAAACGTATTCGACAGTCCGTCCGAGGTTTCCGAAAACTTCACAGTAAATTTGGTTCGCGGATCGGTGGTACCCAGCATCCCGTTTTCGGTGTTCGCATTTGGCAATCCAACACACTGTGCCGTCCATGCATGGATACCTCGCATGGGCGCATAGTCGGTTCGGGGCAAGTTATAGGGAGTATTTGATGGCATGCCTAAAGGGGCAAAGTAAGGTCCATAATTCGAAGGGCTATCAGGCACCGAAGGGCAAATAAATACAGGAATTCTCGACATTGCAGTGGGATTATTGCGAGCTCCTGGAAATGGCGGCACATTATTCACTGGATCCAGAAGCGCTTTTTTCGAATCGAATAGGTTGGTGACATTGGATTGCTCCAAATAGGGAAGCAGTTGCCCTAGTGGACCATGCGGGCTGCGAGCATCTCCTGTCAAAGTAAAGTAGGGATTTCCCGTAGATGCATAGGTATCGGTGAGCAAAAACTCACGTCTCCATGCGGGTACCCATTTGAAGGTCGATTCGTGGTTGTGCAGCGCGAGCCCCATTTGCTTGAGGTTGTTCGAGCATTGCATCCGCCGCGCGGCTTCGCGAGCAGCTTGAACTGCTGGAAGCAAAAGACCAACCAGGATGCCGATAATGGCGATGACCACGAGTAGTTCCACCAGAGTGAACCCACGTTTTGTAAATACTCTTTTCATAATCTACCTTTGACAAGAAAAACACAATTCAAAAATTACATTCATTAACCGTCGGTCCTTCGACTCGACGACAGGCAACTATTCCGCAGCATTCGGGCAACCGCTGCTAATTATCACTTTCCTGTTTGATTCACTTTATCTTTCAACTCCATCTCATAGCCGACCTTCGTCAGGTCTAGTCCGCGGAAAGGCAAATCGTCTGGAGTTACCTTGACCGCAGTCGTTACGACCAAAGGAAACGGACCGCCCACGTCGTATGTTAGCTCCACAAAGCTTGCAGTCCAACCTGGCCGTGATTCTGCTTTCGGTGCGACGTAAACTCCCTCGCTCGTTGACGATAGTTCCTGGCTAGTGAAGGCAGGGCCAATCGTCATCAATCGGAAATCGCGGGCCTTTGGATTGTTCGCGCTCCAAACTAAGACCTTCTTCGGCTTAGACTTCGTTACGACTCGAATCGTTCCATCCTTTTCAAAGGTCCACGAGTACTCGGGACGTGGCTTTCCGGTCGCCACCATATTGTAAAAAGTCGCAATGCTTTGGACGGCATCGGTATTCTTTAGACCATGATCTGCATTCGGCACATAACGAATGATTTTTTCCCCTTTCAAGTCGTCATAATAGAACTGAGAGGAGTCGGGAAGAAAAAACTGATCGCCACTGCCGTTCACAATGTACTTTGGCATGGTCAATCGATCGCGAAAGAAGTACGGATCCTCGATCGAGTACAAGTCCTTCATCCGTGGATGATCGAACCGTTGCAAGATTTTATGTTGGTAGTAATTGCCGATGGCAGCAGACCAGAATCCATATGCCTCTGCGTGGTGCCGCAGGGAGTTCTCTACATTGACAACATCGATCACAATGGGAACGACGGCTTCCACTCTATTGTCAGCCGCACCTGTCATCCAGGTGGTCCAACCACGTTTCGAGCCACCGCCGACCACAAACTTTGTCACTTTGTGCTTGCCACCTGCCTCCGATGCGGCAAACTCCGTGATGCAATCCATCGCACGGACCGCACTCTTGACCATAGGTAGTCGAGGCAGCCAAGTTGCATCGCCCGTTTCCAAGAATTGCGACCACGCGTACCCGATCAGATCATCCTCAGTCCGAGGTTGTCCGTCTTGATGAAACACTAGAGGTTGATTCGGGACGTTCTTTAACTCGGCAACAATACCACCCGTCGATTGAGCAATCGCACCGGTAATTGCATCCGGGCCGGTCGGCATTTTGCTGTCGTGACTTCCGCCACCGATCAGCAAAAACACGCGATCGGAGGTAACTTTCTCAGGCACCGTAATGACAAGCCAATGTTCCCAAACCGGGCGATCGACGTCTTTTTCTGTGCGCCATGTTTGCGTCTTGAGACGGACGACAGACGTTTTGAGCGGCCCGGTCTGCACCGTATTCTCGGTGGACCAACTGTAGGTGCTATCAGGTTTCGAAACGTAGTCGTCGAGGGCAGTTCGCTTGCTACCTAGCGGTGGTTCTGCATTACCAGAGACGCCAAGAAATCCGAACACAATCGATGCGGCCAATGCCATACGAGCAGAACGCAACAGGTGTACCATTCATAAATCCTTCAAGAATCCTTAACGCACTCTAAAGTCACACTAAGTCATCCTAGCGGACGGCGATCGCACATGCCAGTCTTGAATCCAATCCATTGAATTTTTCACGATCAAAGCCGAGATTTTCAAAGACTTAAGCGTCTTCCATGGAAACAAAAAACGGCATGCCAAAGATTTGGCATGCCGTTCAAATTTGGATTCGTGGTAATTACCTGAATAGTCGCCTGAGTAGACAGAACTGGCAAAAATCAAAGTAGTAGGCGCATCCCGGGCGGTTAAAAATTTGGTATTGCAGCGACTTTCGAATTTGCAACTTTCGTTCCGTTGAGACCCCAGCGGCCTCGTGCCGCTTGGTGAATATGGTTTCAAGCTAGGAACCGAGGCTAGGCGATTGGAAAGACCCCTGTGACCTTGCGTCACTGGTGAATCAGGTTTATTGGCT
>Ga0207937_1000678_pt1 | contig 11693 bp, 10 predicted proteins | sample LakMenEpi04Sep11_FD_150668 | JGI IMG/M metagenome (GOLD analysis project Ga0207937, IMG submission 150668) | Freshwater microbial communities from Lake Mendota, WI - 04SEP2011 deep hole epilimnion (SPAdes) | ecosystem: Environmental > Aquatic > Freshwater > Lentic | place: Lake Mendota, Madison...
ATTTGGAGGTGGGGGACATCATTTCTACTGAAAAGGATACGTCGATGCCACTGGAAGTCGAGGTGTCGAACAGGACAAAGTTTTTAGCATCCGCCGGCTCATTCAAGGGAAGAAAAGCGATTCAAATCGAATCGTTTATGGGTAAGCCAGATTGAGTAAACTCGTCATGCGGTGTTGATGCGATGCGATGCATCACCTTGGCTTGAGCGCATCGCGGGGGCTTTACAAACGAAATGAACTACTCTTCTAGGAGCTTGATGGAGTCGTCCGTTCCGCTCAACAATAGTCCTGCATTTCGATAGACCGAGATCTTTTCACGAGAGTCGGTGATATCCAGGTTTCGCATGGTTAGCTGGCCGATGCGATCCGTAGGCGTAAATTCTCCTTTACCGCTTTCCATCGTTAGTCGCTCAGGCTTGTAGGTTAGATTTGCACTCTTCGTATCCATCAGAGAGTAATCGTTCCCTCGCCGTAACTCGATCGTTACTTCGCCAGTGACTGCCCTCGCGACCCAATGCTGCAATGCTTCTCGCAACATGAGTGCTTGGGAGTCGAACCATCGACCTTCGTAGAGCAATCTTCCCAAACGTCGTCCCATATCTCGATACTGCTCGATCGTACCTTCATTGTGGATACCCGTGATCAGCCTCTCGTAGGCTATGAAAAACAAAGCCATACCTGGGGCCTCATAGATTCCGCGACTTTTTGCTTCAATGATCCTGTTCTCGATCTGATCGGACATCCCAAGTCCGTGCCTCCCACCAATGGCGTTAGCTTCTAACACGAGATCTACTTTAGATTCGAACGTTTGACCATTCAGCGAAACTGGAAGTCCAGCTTCAAACGCAACCGTCACAATCTCTGGAGCTACATGGCAATCCGTCCGCCAAAATGGAACACCCATGATTGGCTCGACAATTTTGATTCCGGTGTCGAGATTCTCAAGGTCCTTCGCTTCATGCGTCGCACCCCAAATATTTGAGTCGGTCGAGTAGGCCTTTTCTTTGCTCATGTGGTAACCCAATCCTGCCGAATCGAGAAGTTCAGACATTTCTTTTCGTCCGCCCAACTCCCGGTTGAACTGCTCGTCGAGCCATGGCTTGTACACCAATAACTCGGAGTTTGCTAACAACCCGTAGCGATAAAACCGCTCGATGTCATTCCCTTTATAGGTGCTGCCGTCACCCCAGATATTGACTCCATCTTCTTTCATCGCTTGGACGAGCATAGTTCCCGTAACAGCGCGTCCGATCGGCGTGGTGTTGAAGTAAGGTACTCCTGCGGTCGTGATGTGAAACGCCCCGCATTGCAATGCCGAAAGGCCTTCCTGCACCAATAACTCTCGGCAGTCGATCAACCTCGCTTTTTCCGCTCCACAAGCCAAGGCCCGCTTCGGAATATCGTCGTAATCCTTCTCGTCCGGCTGCCCCAGATTGGCAGTGTAACAATAGGGGATCGCTCCCTTTTTTCGCATCCAGTAGATCGCGGCACTCGTGTCGAGTCCCCCAGAGAAGGCAATGCCGACATTTTTACCAACGGGAAGCGATTGAAGTATCTTTGACATTGTTGAAACGATATTTGAGAATGACGAAGTCTGTGGTCCCCGGCGAATTAGCTCCAAAACATGAGCGTCCGGTTCGGCTTGAGTTGCAATCGAAGCCTCGATCTTACACGAATCAACCCATTTTCCTACCGTATTCGGTCCATCCAGGATGTTCTCCACCCGAAACCAACCGCTCATTGCATCATTCAAGAACCCAACCAAATCAAATTGCAGACAATTCGTCGCGGTAGGTTGGGGCGCCTGGGCAATGGAGGTCCTATCGATCAGCGGTGCTTCATACTACAATTGATGCGTCATTGAAGAACAACAACGCTATGAGTCTGCACGGAGGAACCCAATGTCCCAATCGATCACGAAGCTTGAAACCTGCCTCACTCCCGCTTCAAATCAGTCTTATCGTTGGGGAGCCCTGATCTCGTGTGTCTTGACATCGGTAAGCGTTTCATTCGTGCAGGATTCATTCGCGCAGGATAACGTCCCTCCAAATCCAGCTGTATCGAATTATCAGCCTGCCTACTACTGCGCCGCGCCGCATCAAACTGTGGATCCCCTGACTGCGAATGCTTGGCAAAGTTTGGCAGCCAACGCGGAATTGCAATTGGACGCAAATCTCCTTCCCTCGATCGCGACAGCAAAACTCGAATTAGAGCAGGCGATGACGAACTTGGAGAACTTCCTCAAGAAAACTCCACAGCACGAAGCGAACTGGCTCACTTTCCTTCGATGGAACTCGATTCGCACAGAATTGGCTAGCAAAGAACCGGTCCCAGCGGATTTCATTCAATTTGAAAAGAACTTTCGTCAGAATTTTGACGGACTAGAGCTCGAGCCGTTCACTCGTGTTCGCAGTGCGCTCCAACGCTATTCGCGAGCTCTTTTGTTTGGCTCGAACCCCCAAGGCTCCATTGAAATCCTAGGCAACAAACTGAAGAAACTGAAGGAGCTAGTGCAGTCGCCTGCGCTGCCGCGAGATTACGATTCCCGTCATGAAGTGGCGCAAACCGTCGCTTTCTTAGACCAGACCAATCAAGCGAAGCCTCTTGTTCAAAGTATGACCTCTTTCTTCTCTGGCCCCAATGTTCGCGTATTGGTCTCGTCGGAATATGTAAAACAAAAGTTTGGAAGACCGGTAAGCGAACATAATCCGGTCAACGAAAACATTCTCGGTACGCAGATCTATGGAAACAGCTTGCTCCAAGGGTTTGTGTCTCCTTCATTGATCGAAAATTCTCGCCAAGCGGCATTACGACTTGACCTGAGCGGCAACTTTTCAAGCAACAACATCGGTTATAACCGCAGTGTCAAACTTTACACGACAGGTACGGCAACCGTCGCAGCTTGCGAAACCATCACCTTGAGCAGCGATGGGCTCCACACACTGAACGATACAGGTGTCGATGCCAATTTATCGACGCAGATCAATTCGATCGATGCAAAGCACCGAATCGTGGAAAAGATTGCCTCAAAGGTCGCTGCTAAACAAAAGCCACAAGCGGACGCGATTGCTGTTGGTCGGATGGAAAAGCGTATTCGCGATCAATTCCATCAACAGTTGGTTGACCAACTTTCCCAATCCAACCAAAAACTCAAGACACCGCCGTTACCTGAACTTGCACGGCTTGGCATTACAAAGCCCAATCGAACATCCTGGAGCTCGTCACAGCAACTCGCATTGCTCTGGAAAGTCCAAGATGGCGTGCAGTTCGCAGCCACTTCTTCCTGTCCAATAGTTGTGCAACCTACCGGCATCACCATTCAAGTTCACGAGTCGACCTTTTCAAATTTATTAGACCCCATTCTGGCAGGCCGAGTCTTGCAAAGTATCGATAGCGAGTCATACGCTTCTCAGTTCGGAGAACTGGCCAAGGGAGGATTGCCAAAGGACAAAGAGGACAACGAACCTTGGGCGATCAAAATGTCGGACTTCCATCCTGTAGAACTCAAACTGGACAACGGTTTGATCACCTTCTGTATCCGAACAGATAAAATCACCAGGGGAGCAGATGGCAAAGGAGTCGTTATGCCTGCTGTGATTCAGGCGTCGTACATTCCTGTTTTGAACAATAATGAACTTCAACTCGCACGCGTTGGCACCGTAAAGATCGACTTTTATGGCAAACAACAAAAAGGTGCCGTGGCTGCCTCGCTTCGTAACCTACTCAAGAGAAAATTTGAGAATGTGTTCCGCGAGAACCTGCTAGAAACGCCACTGCGACTATCCGAAAAACTACCTGCGGAACTCCAAGGACTGTCGCTATCCTCGCTTCAGACAGAAGGTGGCTGGATTCAAGCACATCTCAACTAATCGTTAGTAGGCTGTGTCCAACACACGTCTTGTAGATCTTCTCGTCGCGAACTGCGAGCAACGACCCGACAAAACTGCTTGGGTCGAACGGCCTGCATCAAATGAAGTTGTCAACATAAATTGGCAACAGCTATCGGGCCTGACCGCAGGCATGTCCCATCACTTGCAGGCAATGGGAGTCAAGAACGGTTCGGTTGTGCTGCAGTGGGCGCGCAACTCGCTGGAATGGGTTCTCATCGACCTCGCCTGTTCGAGTCTCAACGCCATACACGCTCCTCTCGATGCGAGATTGTCACCGACAGTTGCCGAGAACATAGTTTCATCGATTTGCCCTGTGGCCGTGCTTGTGGATGGACATGTTTCAACTTTGAAGTACAGCCGTAAGATCCCAAACTACCATGAATTGCGAAGTGGGGCACGGTTGCAGAAGACAGAATCTGGATACGAAGCAACGGACGGATCGAATTTGCTGTTTACGTCTGGAACAACGAACGAGCCACGCGCGGTTCTGCTAAGCCACCAGAACCTTGTTTCTAATGCCATCAGCAAACTGGAAGCGATGCCTCAGCGAGCAACCGACCATCGTCTCAATTTGCTTCCATTCGCACATGCATATGCGAGGACCTGCGAATTGACGACGTGGTTGCTCAGCGGTGGCTCGCTAGAAACAGTGCATGGCACTGAAGCATTTATCCAGCGGCTCGCCGTCGCTCAGCCGACCCTCGTGAATGCAGTTCCCGCCGTGTACGAAAGTTTGGCTTCTCGATGGAGCGATCGCATGGACTCGCCAATCGACCTGCTTCATAGTTTTGGTGGATCGATTCGTCAGCTTGCCAGCGGTGGAGCCCCTATGAGCGAATGTACCAGGCTACTGTTTCACAAAGCCGGACTGGACATCTATCAAGGCTACGGGCTTACGGAAGCTGGTCCTGTGGTCTGTTCGAACCGAGCCGCAACCGATACGAGCCCTCCTGTTTTGGCTGGGGTGGGACCTCCCGTCTGCAACACCGAAGTAAAGATCGACGCACACGGAAGATTATGGGTGCGAGGGACCGGCGTCATGTCAGGGTATTGGCAAGATTCTTCTGCCACCGATTCTCGAATCGTCGATGGCTGGCTAGACACGATGGACAGGGCAGAAATCGACAGCGACGGGCAGTCTTTACGAATTCTTGGTCGAATGGACGACGTCATCGTATTGCAGAACGGATACAAGCTAAATCCGCTCCCAATCGAAACACGCGTGCTCGAACAGCCGTGGATTGAAGATTGTTTTCTTTTTGGTAGCGGTCGAAAGACCTGTGTATTGATTATCAAACCGAAATGCTGGGCTTCGCGCCCCACGCTCAATTCCGTTGGCGAGGTGTTATCGACTCTGCTGCCAAACGATGCCTCTAGGGCGATTGGTATGGTTCAATTTTCTTCCAAACCCTGGAATGCAGAGAACGGACTTTGCAACTTTAAGGGTGGTAAGCGACGCCGAGAGTTGGAGCGATTTTATACGCAAATGCTGTCGACGGACGACATGACATCTTGACGCTCTGGGACAATCCTACGATAGGGTGTCCACCAATTTATGATAGGTAGGTTCATTGATCAGAATCGACGATCGACATTTTTGCCTTGGTTGAATTCACGGTCTAGAGTGCATGCATGAAAGTTTTGGTTACCGGCTCGAGCGGCCTTATCGGTTCTGCTGCTGTTCGGCACTATGATTCCGTCGGAGCGGATGTCACCGGCTTGGACAATAACATGCGTCAAGAGTTCTTCGGACCGATGGGTAGCACCCAGTGGAACTTGGAACGACTTCTGAAAGAAACAAAGCGATTCACCCACCAAAGCGTCGATATTCGTTCACGAGATCATGTCTTCGAACTGGTAAAAACCATAGCCCCGGAAATGGTGATCCACTGCGCAGCCCAACCCTCGCACGATAAAGCCAAAGACATTCCATTGCTCGACTTTGATGTCAACGCAGTGGGGACATTGAATATGCTCGAAGCGACACGGCAGCATGCACCCGACGCGGTGTTTTGTCATATGAGTACCAACAAAGTATACGGCGATGCCCCGAACGAAATTCCATTGATCGAGTTGGATAGACGATGGGAGTATGCGAATCCCGAACATTTTCACGGCATCAGCGAATCGTGCCGAATCGATCAAACCCTTCACTCCCTGTTTGGCGCTTCGAAGACGGCCGCAGACGTGGTTGCCCAAGAATACGGAAAGTACTTTGGGATGAAAGTGGGTGTGTTCCGAGGTGGCTGTCTAACGGGCGCGTCTCACTCAGGAGTGGAATTGCATGGGTTTCTTTCTTATTTGGTCCATGTTGCCGTTCACAAAAAGCCGTACACGATCTTTGGCTACAAAGGAAAACAAGTTCGCGATCAAATCGAGAACGCAGATGTCATCGCCGCCTTCGAAGCGTTCCGCAATCGTCCACGTCCAGGCGAAGTATACAATCTAGGAGGGGGGCGAGAGAACTCAGCGTCTGTTCTCGAGTGCATCGACTTGATCGCCAAAATCAGCCCCTACCAAGTCGAGTACACACTCGGTGACACCCATCGCACGGGCGACCATATCTGCTACATCTCGGACCTAAGAAAGATCAAAAGCCACTTTCCGGAGTGGTCGATTCGAACATCGCTGACCGACATGCTAGGCCGCATGATAGAAATGGAAGAGCACAAAGCCTCAGCACAAAAAGTGGGATAAGCTTCCAGCTTGTCAGCATCCTATTCTTCTTGGATTTCTAAACGTGGGATAAGCTTCCAGCTTGTCAGTACCCTATTCATATTCTATTTCTAAACGTGGGATAAGCTTCCAGCTTGTCATCTCTTTGCTTTTACCGGGCTTCAAAAAGTTCAAAAAAGCCCAATCGATCAGCACCTCCGACCCCGCACGCCCCATCAGAGCTTTTGTCGTCCCGAGAGTGCATCGGCAAGGATCTCTTTGTTGGTGTACTCTAAGACGCTCCCCGTCGTGACTCCGCGGGCTAGTCGTGTCAGCTTCACGGGTAATTCTCCGAGTTGGTTCGAGATGAACAACGCGGTTCCATCCCCTTCTACATTGGGATTGGTTGCCATGATGACTTCTGCGTAGTTGCCGGTTCGAACTCGCTCTACTAGTGCCTCGATTGTGAGCTGATCTGGACCAATGCCGTCCAAAGGTGCGATCCGCCCCAGCAACACATGATAGTGCCCGCGATAAACACCCGACTGCTCCAGAGCCATCAAGTCTCTTGGCTGTTCGACAATGCATAGAATTGCCGGATCTCGTCGAGGATCGGAGCAAATATTGCACAGTTCGCCCTCGGACAGATTAAAGCACACCGAACAATAGCGAACATTTTCTCGCACGGATCGAATTGCATCCGAAAGAGCAAAGGCTTCCGTTTCATGAACTCGGAGCAAATGGTAAGCGAGTCGTTCCGCCGTTTTGCGTCCGATTCCCGGTAATTTGTTGAGTTGTTCAATCAATTCCGTGACTGATTGCGATATCTCGGCCATGTCGATCCTGTTGCTCCTTGGTCGCTTTCCTCTGCGATGTTAACATACCAAAGTCTAGACATTTCGCCGAGTCTTTCGAATTACTCCTAACCTACAAAGCCGATGAGCGTCCTACTTCAAATCAAACAGGCCAATAAACGCTACGGAGAACAACTCCTGCTCGACGATGCCGAATGTACTATCACGAGCGATACCAAGGTCGGGTTTGTCGGACGAAACGGCGCCGGAAAGTCCACTCTTTTGCGTTGCCTCCTGGGAGACGAAGAGCTCGATTCTGGACAAATCATTCGCCATCCTCGCCTCAAGGTCGGCTATCTGCGTCAGCATGACCCGTTCTTGCCGGGCGAGACTTCACTCGAATTTCTGATGCGAGATAGTGGTCAACCTGATTGGAAGTGTGGTGAAGTCGCAGGGCAGTTTGAACTCAAAGGCCGATACCTCGAAGGCCCTGTCGGGGAACTGTCTGGCGGATGGCAAACGCGCGTGAAGTTGGCCGCGTTGCTCCTGCATGAGCCGAATCTGCTTTTGCTTGACGAACCAACGAACTTCTTGGATCTTCGAACGCAGATTTTGTTGGAGCACTTTCTCAAGGACTTCCGTGAAGCCTGCTTGATCGTCTCACACGACCGCGCTTTTTTGAGCGCAACGTGTGACAGTACGCTAGATCTATCGCTGGGCAAGCTCACCATGTACCCAGGAAAGATCGAGGATTTCTTGGTGTATCAACAAGAACGCATCGAGCATACCCAACGAGTCAACGCAGCAACCGAATCGAAACGAAAGCAACTACAAGAGTTTGTCGATAAGAACCGCGCTCGCGCTAGTACTGCTACTCGAGCCAAATCGAAGAGCAAGATGCTGGAGCGATTGGAATTCATCGAGGTTCAATCGGACCAAGCGCATGCGGTGATTCGTGCTCCCCAAGTCGAACCTCGCAAAGGACCCGCTGTGCGCTGTATTGATCTCGGGATTGGCTATAGCGAAACAGTCATTGCGAAGAGCATCAATATCGAAATCGAGCACGGAACGCGCGCAGCAATCGTAGGGGACAACGGCCAAGGGAAGACGACGTTGCTCCGAACGATCGTTCAGTCTCTAACACCGGTGCTTGGAGATGTTCGTTGGGGACACGCTTGCAATATCGGTACTTACGCACAACACGTTTACACGAGTTTACCTGAAAAGAAGACGGTTCTTGAGTATCTCGAATATGAGGCCATACCCGGAACCAAGAATCAGACGATTCTCGACACAGCCGGCGCGATGTTGTTTCGAGGCGAGGCGATTCACAAGAAAGTTTCTGTCCTCAGTGGTGGTGAGCGAGCTCGCCTCTGCATGGCTGCGATCCTTCTCGGGAACTACAATATTCTGGTCCTCGACGAACCTGGTAACCACTTGGACGTCGAAACAGTCGAAGCACTTGCCAATGCGTTGCTGGAGTACAAAGGGACAGTGATCTTTACTTCTCACGATCGACACTTTATGCGTCGAGTCGCTTCCAGCATTATCGAAGTAAAAGACGGCTCCGTAGTAAATTACCACGGCAATTATGAATCCTACCTGTACATGGTCAATCAGGAGATCGACGAAGCAGAGTTTGCACGCACAGGCAAGAAACCGGTACCAGTTGCGACAAGTAAGAATAACAAAGCAAGTGAGAAAGATCGGCATGCGCATGACAAGAAAAAACAATCGACCGGCTCCACGGACGATCGAGCCATGCGCAAAGAAATCACACAGCTTGAAAAAACAATCGCTCGGCTCGATGATCAAAAGAGAACCGTCAATGAAAAATTGATGCAGACAACGGACCCGATGGAAGCCATGAAATTACATGACGAAGTGGTCAAGGTAAGCACCGAGCTTGAAGCAGCCGAAATGCGATGGGCAGAACTTCAAGAATTGATCGAGGAACAATCTTGAAAAGAACCATCTCGAGAAGATTCTTCACCACACTCAACGCTTTACAGAGCTACTAAGCATGTCCGACTCGTTGAAAACAACTCGCCAGCCACAACTGATTGCCGACGATGCTTTCGTTGCCTCCAACGCAACTTTGCGAGGCGAAGTCCATATCGGCTCCGAAGCATGTATTTTGTTTGGGGCAATTCTTCGAGGAGATTGTGAACCGATTCGCATCGGCGATCAATCGAACATCCAAGATCTATGTTGCTTGCACGCGGATCCAGGGTTTCCATGCTCGGTTGGGAAACGTGTAACTGTCGGGCACGGCGCAATCGTTCATGGTGCAACAGTCGAGGACGAATGCTTGATAGGAATTCGAGCGGTTCTTCTCAACGGCGCCATCATCGGCAAAGGGTCCATTGTGGCGGCAGGGAGTTTGGTGCCAGAAGGAAAAGTGATCCCGCCGAACTCGCTTGTCATGGGTACCCCTGCAAAGGTTGTAAGAGTAACGACGGAACGTGATCAAGAAATGATTTCTAGAGGTTGGCAACACTATGTCGAAACGGCGAAGCAGTATCGCGTTTCCGAACCATCGAGCTCCTCACAATGAACCGTCCCCCCAAGCGCCGTCCCTCCAAGGCCAACGCCGATAACCAACGATTCCCGCCCAAGCCCCCAGGTGTCAACCCACGAAGCGTCAACACATCCGACCCGACTACGCTCAAACCAGGTGACATTGAACTAGAGATGGGAATTCCCATTCCGGGTGCAATCCAACCCAAGGAGCAATGGACACAAACCGCTATAAAACGTTTGCCAGAAGCTCCCTTTGTATGGGCTGATCTCTTTGGTCGCGAAGCACCGGTTGCGATGGATATCGGATGTGGGAATGGACGTTTCACCATCTCATCTTCCGTACGTCGCCCAGATTGGGATCATTTGGGAATCGATGCTCTGCCAACAGTCATTCGCTATGCCACACGTCGTGGAAATCAGCGAGGCCTGAACAATGTGCGATTTGCTGTGAGCGATGGTTGGAAACTCTTGGATCGATTGTTGAAGGACGAATCGGTCGATGAGTTTCACATTTATCATCCCCAGCCATTCTCCAGTGTCGAAGACTCCAGTCGGCGGATGCTCACCCCGCAGTTTTTGGGTCTGCTTCATCGAAGGCTAAAACCGAATGGTAAAGTTTTCCTGCAGACAGATCGTAAACCTTATTGGCAATACATCACAAGCTGCTTTTCGGCCCTATTCGACTGGGAAGAAGTTCTAGAGCCGTGGCCAGAGGATCCACATGGCCGATCACGCCGAGAGATGTTGTCCCAAAATCAGAAGCTAACGATCTATCGAGGTATAGCAACTCGCCGGCAGGGCGTCTCACTAGAGTCCGTAGCTCAAATTGTCGCACAAATGCCAGCACCTGAATTCGCTGTCGTCCGTCCTAAGCGAAGATCGTACTGACCCCAAAGTTGCAATCGAGCGAGAAACTGGGTACCAATAGTATTCCGTTAGAGGATCGGATCCACGTTCCGTAGAAGATTACGAATGGAACAGGAGAATCTGATCGCTCAGCTGAGCGGTGGGGTCCGATCGCTCTGTGCAACGGTTGACAATTGCGCCTACATGTTTATCACCAGCATTGCTTGGAACCTCAAATTATGTTCAGCCTTGTTGATCCCAGTTGAGCCGGAGAAAGCTGACGCGCATCTGGCTGAAAAGAAGCGTTTGCTGACGATGGAGTTCAAGACATTCCTTTCGGCGTTCATCCACATTCCATGCCAAATCGTAAAGCACGCGAGACATGGGATGCCCGATCGCGTTCTCGTAGCTACCGTCGCCAAGCGGTGGTGAAGCAACGCGAGAGAATTGAGAGGCGTGATGCAGGCTATGTGGATCGCGACGAATACTCCGAAGCCCAACTCGATGGCCCGAGAAAGCATGGTCTACCGCGATCTCGTTGGATCCAAAGCCGCTTGCGACTGGATCTGCGTTGGTGTCAACTCGCCCCGGTACAATCGGACATCGGAAATCCTGCCTCGGAAATAATCCTGAGCCCCAAAACCGATCCGAAGGGAATTGTCGATGCTCAGGTCATATTCCTCGGGGTTCATGCGCGACGATTCCGCGACCATCGCTCCATCGATAAAAAGTTTCAAATTGTTCTCGCCGCGCACGGCGGCAATGTGATGCCAGCCTGATTTCAACTCGCGGTCGAACGTCGCGTTGCGACCTGTTTCGATCGATAGGACTCGACCCGAGGGAAGTGACCCGACGAACAGGCGGCCTTGAAACACAGCCATCGACCAGGCCCGTCGGTATTTGACGTCCGGCGTGTGGTCGACCCGTCCGAATCGCGTCCATTTTTCGTCGCCGTCGTAGCGGTAGATCTCGGCCAGTGGCAGCG
>Ga0207937_1000681_pt1 | contig 11684 bp, 11 predicted proteins | sample LakMenEpi04Sep11_FD_150668 | JGI IMG/M metagenome (GOLD analysis project Ga0207937, IMG submission 150668) | Freshwater microbial communities from Lake Mendota, WI - 04SEP2011 deep hole epilimnion (SPAdes) | ecosystem: Environmental > Aquatic > Freshwater > Lentic | place: Lake Mendota, Madison...
GATGGACGTCGCGAAAGTCATCGAAGCGACCTTGGTAGAGTTTGCTCCGCAAGATGCTTCCATATTCAATGTGAATGCAAAGGGTCTACTCGCCGAACTCGCCGCGCTGGATGAAAATGCTAAACGTTGGATCGCCTCGATTCCCAAGTCGCAGCGTGTACTCATTTCGTCTCATGATGCATTTCAATACTTTGGTCGCCGCTACGGAATCCAAGTGGAGGGCCTGCAAGGAATTTCGACATCCTCGGAAGCTGGCCTAAAACGTGTCGAAGAATTGGTGAATATGCTCGTGACGCTCCAGGTTCCGTCGGTCTTCATCGAATCGAGCGTGCCCGCAAAAGGAGTCCGCTCCCTCATCGAAGGTGCTAGCCGAAAAGGTTGGGACGTGAAATTGGGTGGCACATTGTTCACCGACTCAATGGGCGAGGAAGGGACTGACCAAGGAACTTACATCGGAATGATGAATCATAACTTCCGCACCATCACACAAGCCTTGGGGGGAGTGATCGATTAGGGGCAATCGATTAAGATCAATGGTTATGGATCAAGTAGAAAAGAATCGAATTGGAGCTATTCAAGTATCGGACTTAACCGTTGCCTACCAACGCAAACCGGTCCTTTGGGAAATCAGTCTCGATATCCCAGCAGGTTCGCTTGTGGGACTGGTTGGCCCTAACGGTGCTGGAAAGAGCACCCTGATCAAAGCAATGATGGGACTGGTCCCCAAAGTCAGCGGCGATATATTCCTCGATGCCAAGACGATGGAAGACCAGCGAGCTCGAGTGGCCTATGTTCCTCAAAGAGAATCGGTCGACTGGGATTTTCCAGCCTCGGTACTCGATGTCGTATTGATGGGTATGTATCGCAAAATCGGTTGGTTCTTGCCCATCCGGAAAGAGCATCGGCATCAAGCGATGTTGGCTCTCGAGCAAGTGGGGATCGCTGAGTTGGCGAACAGGCAAATCAGTCAACTGTCAGGAGGGCAACAACAACGAACCTTTTTGGCCCGGGCACTTGTTCAGTCAGCCGATGTCTTTTTGATGGATGAGCCGTTTGCGGCTGTCGATGCAGCAACAGAACAATCGATCATTCAAGTGTTGCGATCTTTGCAAAGCGATGGGAAGACCATCCTGGTCGTACATCATGATTTGCATACGGTGCCCGAGTATTTCGATTTCCTAGTCTTACTCAATGTGAGAGCTGTCGCATGGGGGCCAATGCAATCGACCTTTACCACCGACAATCTTCGTAAGACCTACGGAGGGCGTTTGACGTTACTCGATGAAGTCACAGAAGCAATTCGCCGCCGCCGATCGATCTAAGTAGCACAGAAAAATCGAAGGTAGATAAGACATCTGAATCTGTCGAAGTCTTTCCGATTGCGATCTTGATGCCAACTTGCCATACGGAAATATTGAGTTGCCAAAAAACATTCTAAGTCTGAAGTCTAGGGGCTATCCCGCCCCACGCGCCGAGCCGAGGCTGCCGATGTAACCAAAGCCATCAAACAAAACCCCAAAGGCACCCACATCCCTATCGTTAGTCCTCCCCATTGACTCACGACACCGATTAGCCATGGGCCGATTGCTCCTCCCAGCCCGCCAAACGTGAAGAGTATCCCGAGCATCGAACCGACATTCTCTTTGTGTTTGCTTGTCGCCATGGCAGTGACCGTTGGGAATACGATCGAGAAAAATCCTCCCGACATGGAAAACAGAATGAGCATTGAATCTGGTAGCAACATACCCAAAAGCAAACAACTTGCTCCACCGATCAAGGCGATGGTCACAACTCGGTGGTACCCGATTTTCTCCACGACAACGCTGCCCATCAGTCGCCCCAACATGATCATGACAAAAAAGGTGGAAAGATAAAACGAACTCTGGTTCACTGATTGGCCACGCACCTGCTGTAAATACTCCATCAACCAAGCAGCTACACCTAGCTCGACAGCAACGTAGGTACTGATCAACAAGTAGTAATAACCCATCGGGGGCTGAAACCCAAAGGCTAGAATTTGGCGAAGCCTCGGTTTCGCTTGAATAGGGGATTTTCTAGAACGATGAGGATCCGAGTTGGATGGCCAAGCGAATATGACCGCCAAGCCCACGGCTAGTATCGCAGTGAAAAGAAAAATCGATTGCCAGCTCAGTTTCCAATGAATCAACCAGGCAACGTAGAGCGGCACAAGAAAGGAACCAGTGCCGTGAAATGTGGCGAGCAAATTTAGGTAGCGGCCGGGATTGTCATGATGCAATTCAAGGATGAGGCCATTCGCTCCAACTTCGATCGCTCCAAGCCCGACCCCAACACATCCCATGAGCCACACCAAGAACCAGAAAGACTCGCTCTGGCTAACTCCAATAAGGCCGAAACACAAACAGAGTGCAGCAAGTAGCAATATACGCCGATTCCCAACAACATCCGAGATTCCCCCCGTAAGAAACGTAGCAACAATAAAACCGATATATGCACTCAAGAAAAACGTTCCGCCTTGAGTCATGGTGAATTTCTCAGCATGCAGCAATTCGGGAAGGATCGGACCCTTGAGGTTATCGATAAAACCAAAGGCAAAAAAGGACAGAAAGCATCCGAAAGTTAACACCCATTTGGATCGTAAAGCATCGGTCATGTGCAACTATTCTTCCTTAACAAGCGTCGAAGCGATTCTGCGAGCAATTCAATCTCAGGACATCGACCTCTGCTAAAAGTCGAGACGACGTGAAACCACCATGCCGATTTTGATGACGCTGCCTCTTCGCAGCGTTTTTTGGAAGGTGGTTGCCAACTGCGCCTGCTGGCTTCTGAAAATCTGATACCATTTAACGGTAGATTCTACAACCCTGTTCCAGCCAAGTGGACCACCTCTGAAAGATGAAACTCATGAAACGAATTTACTCAACGCTCCTAACGATTTCTTTGGTTTGGGCATCCGTATCCTCGTGCTTGCGAGCTGACGACAAGACCAAACCTGTTCGAATGGGATGCGGCATCATGACCTTTGATACTGTCCCGGGATGGGGATTGCGACCTGACGGCACTTCTTCGATCGGGCCAACCCACGGAAGTGTTGTGGTCGATCGCGAAGGCCACATCTACACCAGCGCCAACCAAGGTGTCTTTGTGTTCACTCCTGAAGGCATGTTGATCCAAAGCTACACCGACAAAGACTATACCAATCTCCACGATATGGAGATTCGCAAAGAAGGTGATCGCGAGTTCATTTATGGAGCTCGCAATGTCGCAGGCGAAGGGATCAAATTCGATTGCCATTCGGGCGAGGTTGTGCTCCGTTTGCCTTTTCCGAAAGAATCTGGCTTAAATTTAGATAAATTCGTCCCCACAGCCATCACCATTGCAGAGAACGGTGACATCTACCTTTCGAATGGATACGCGAGCAACCATATCTTCCGTTTTGACAAATCCGGAAAGTATCTCTCGCACTTTGGAACCAAAGGAAATGGACTGAAAGAGTTCAACACAGCACACGGCATGACACTGGATACGCGATACTCCCCGAACCGACTGTTGATTTGCGACAGGAATCACCAACCAAAAGGGCGACTCGTTCATTACAGCTTGGATGGTGAGTTCATCGAAGAGGTCATCACAGGCCTTGGACAACCGACCTCGGTTGCCATCTTCGGTGATTATGTTTCGGTCCCTGACTTGAAAGGCCGAGTCGTGATCCTCGATAAAACCAACACGATCATGGCTGTCCTTGGTCACAATCCGGATCCTGCCAAAGGAGGCAATTACAAAGTGCCCCAAGCGGAATGGGTCGAAGGTGTTTTTAGCGGTACTCATGGTTCCTATTGGGACAAACAAGGCAATCTGTACGTGCAAGATTGGAACGTTTCCGGTCGTCTGATGAAACTGGTTCGAGTTCCCGTCGGTGGTAGCAACTGATATTCGAAAGAGATGCAATGCTAGAAGTCGTCGATCAATTCCATTCTCAAATCGAACAGATTGATCGCGCGAAGATACCATTGATCCTCGATTCCGACAGCAGGCTGTCTATCCAGGAACAGCTTGCATCGTTGAGAAAACGCTTTCTGCCCTGTGACGGAAAGCAATGCAATGCAGGCGAAGTGCTGGCGTCGGGGGATTTCCCTCCAAACTATCGAATGGCACTGGAGTTTTGGCTCCAAGGCGAATATCAGCGGTCTCTCGACCAATTGAGTGCGCGAGCCGAGACTCGAAGATACCTTCATCGATCGGTTCAGTTCGTTGCTTTGCAGGTGATGCTGATATTCGGTGGAGTTTTTCTGGGACTCATGGCAACGTGTGTTTGGCTTTATCCTCGGGTCGAGGCGTTCAGTGAGCCACAGTTCCATGAACCTGGGCCAGGTTTGCGATTGCTGGGAACGCTTCGCAATACGCTTCCTATTTGGGGTATTGCTGTACCGCTGTTAGTTATTGCGATCTGGTCATGTTGGAAGCTGGGCTTGATTCGCTCTCGCAAGAAGGCGATGGCAGCCGAATTTATGTGGCTTCGAGAATTGGGTGGATTGCATGGGCCTCCAGGGCAGTTCCGAGTGTGGGCGGGACTCGCGATGGTTGCTTGCGGATTGTCTGTCCTTGCTTTCGGTGTCAGTCTGTTTTGGCCAGCCATCGAACTGTTGCTTCGCGTCTCGGAACCATCGAGGTAAGCCAAGGCATGAGCTCCAACAGATTGACTTCAGACAGGTTGGCGAATCTGCCATCGGACTACAAAGCAACCATCGATCGAACTCTCGAATCGAAGTCAGAGTTGATCATATCGCTTGAAAAAGTGCTCCGCATTCCTGAAGCCGCTGCGTATGCCAAAGAGATACGGAGCTTTATCGATGCGCTGCATCGCGGAATTTCTGCGGATGACTTTCTCGAAGATGGCTTGTTGGCCATCTGGTTGCCTGCCCTTTTGACTTTCGGTCGCATCAAGGATCGAGGTGGTTCTGACATGCGAGAGGTTGTGGAGGCCATCGTTCGATCGGCAGAGGATCGCTCCTCGCGTTCCGGTGCGTTGACGTACGTGGTAACGGTCTTTTTCCTGGCGCTCGGTGTTGTCCTTTTCCTATGCTCCACTGTCATTCCTGTATTCCGTGAGATGTTTAACGAGTTTGAGTTGAAGCTACCGCCCCCGACATTAGCATTGGTCTGGGTGAGCGATCGATTAGGGCCACGATCGATTGCCATCTTTGGTGTGAGTTTGACGACGGTATTGATGCTGTGGCTTGCGATGCGAATCGGTCGGCGTTTGTTTGTCACGTTGGATCCTGCGTCAGTCTTGCGTGGGTTTTCGTCTGGGAGCAATTCGAGTTTGATCGCGATGAGTCGATTTGTGACAACGCTCGCAGAATTGTTGCGCATCGGAACGCCAATCGGTGACGCATTGAATACTTCGGGTAAAGCAAGCCAGAGCGTGTTATTGGCTGGAGTTGCCATGCGATTTGCGAAAGATCTTCGAACGAAAGGCAAACCGAGCCATGTCGTAACGCCCTATTTTCCTCGTTTGCTTTTCTACGGTTTAAACACAACAGATGGTGGCGAACCCAACATCCCATTGCTAGACGAGCTGGGGCGGATTTATGCGGAGAGGGCTCGGTATCGAACGGATTGGGTGGCAGGATTCATTGTGCCGGTAGCGACTCTTTTCCTCGGATGCTTTGTTGGGTTCGTAGCGTTCGCATTGTTTTTGCCACTGATCTCTCTGATTACCTCTTTGAGTTAGGGAGGAGTGGATGCTCGGACGTTTTGCAAGAGAAGTACAAGCGTTGGGAGAGTCTCTTCCCTTGATCAGTTTCTTGGTTCGCCTATGTACGGTCTTCAGCGTTCGTTGGTCCCTCACCCCGTGGCTACAACGTGAGCATCCCAAGGCTGTGCAGCATTCGCTCCTTCGAGCATTGTCGATTGCAGACCGGGAACATCTGGATGTGAAGCAAGTGATCGAGTCCCTCGCTTATGAACATTGGGGTGCGCATCGTCATCGCCTCTTGCGATTAGCGCGGTGTATCCCGGTAAATAATGATTGGCTGGCGGCTTTGGAGAGGTACCCAGGCATGGTTGGCAGTCATGCACTCACCGCACTCCGCGTCGGCAAACGGTCGAACACGATGGACGTTACGTGGCAGGAACTTCTCAAGAATGAGCGACCAGTCGATGCCTCATCGCTTCGATTGACTCGCAGCAGATGGATGTATTGGCCGTTTCTCGCGATGTTGGCTGTGGTTATAGGTTTCAACATAAGAGTGCTTGAACGAGAGACATCGCTGATCAATGCTTCTTCGCACAGTTCTTTTCAAACGTTGGCTATGGCACTTGAGTTTCTAACCGATCATCTTGGTACTTTGATTGTGGTGGGGGTGATCGTGGTTGTACTTAGTGCCGTACCATCTTTACGAATGTGTATCGTGCAATGGCTGGCAATGTGTGTACCATGGCGGCGTCAGGCTCTGGAATCGAATCAGTTATTGCGGCATTTGTCGGTCTTGCACTCGGAAGAAAGACCGTTAGCAGAATCATTGAGTGTTCTCCAGGGTAACCACGTTGACGCTCGAAGCAGAAATCGACTGGCAGCGATGTTTCGAGAAACAACCGTCACTGAAAACGGCTGGCAATGTCTCTACAAGCACGGGATCATGAGTCAGGATGAGGTAAACGCTGTCGAACAAGCAGCCAATGCATCGGTTCAAAGCTGGATCCTTAGCCATCTAGCCACGAAGCGTCGAGAGTCTTTGTACTTCCGAGGCTTGATCGGAGGCATGCTGACGCAACCGGTTTTGACGCTGGTTTTTGGCGGCATGGTGCTGTGGATCTCGTTGGCGATGATGGGGTTGTTGAATGAGCTCGTTTACTCGCTTGCCGAAGTGGAGAGATAAGCCTATGCGTACGAACCATGGATTTAGCAAGGTAGAGTTACTCGTTGCCAGTTCCTTGCTCTCCGCCTTAGTTCTGATTGCAGTACCGCTAATCACGCGGTTGCAGAACGTATGGAAGAGCACTCGCATGTATCAGATTGCGACGTTGGAACTTGCGAATCGAATGGATGCGTTGCGAGACCTCGAACCTGATGCATGCGAAACAGCGATCGGATCGCTCCAAGTCTCAGAACGACTCAAAGCCTCTTTGCCGAACGCGGAACTTACCGGCGAGTTGGTGCGAATAGAGGAGGAGACACGCATCGTCTTGCGAATGAGGTTGGATCCAGCGGTCAGACAAGAGCCGTTGATCCTCATCGGTTGGCTTTCGTCAGATCAGGAGTCTTCGCCATGAAACAACGACACGGTTCGACATTGCTCGAAGTAGTGATCGCCATTCCGATTTCCTTTGCACTGCTCATCGGCGCGATCGGTTTGGTTCACAAAGCGATGGTGGTTTCCAATCTTGCTAAGAATCAATCTTTGGCAAGACGAACCATTGGTAACTTAGCTCAGCAATTCAGGACCGATGTGCATGAGTCCGAAACCGCCCAATTGGAAATGGAACAGCGATCAGGCAAATTTCGATTGCTGCTGAGTCATCCCGAACGCAACACGGTGATTTACGAATCTGGCGACTCTGTCATTCGCCGAATCGCTGGGGACTCCCAGCAGGAGCAGTTTCTGATCTCTGGAAACCGAGATGCGAAAGTAGAGATTCTCGACGTGACTAGTAGAACCATCTCAAGGTCGATGAAGCGGATCCGTTTGACGATCATGCGTCCGACCGAGGGCAATCTCAAGAACGACGAATCCAATGGATTGGCGGATGCCGAGATCGAGGCGACGTTGGGAGTTTTTGCATCGGCGCGAACGGGAAAGCACAGCCATGAATAGGGTGCATCGCAGTCGATCGCATCGACCGAAAGCAAGATCTGGCATTATTGTATTGTGCTTGCTCGTCTGTTTGAGCGTTGTCATCTCGTTGTTGATGACTTCGGTCCAAACCGCTCTGCGAAGTCGAGCGGAAGTTCGCAATCAGATTCGACTTGTTCAAGCATCATTGCTATGCGAGGCGGGCTTGCAGCGAGCAATTTCAGAGCTAAAGAAGGATAGCGACTATCGCGGGGAAACTTGGAATCCGTCGGTCGAGGAGGCGTCGTTTATGAGAACCGATGTCACCATTCGAGTCTCAGGAAAGGAATTCGAAAGAACCATTGATGTCGTAGTTCAATTGAGGAGCTCCGATGCAGCATCAGATTTGATTCAACGTTCGAAATCGATCCGATTTTCGACTTCACAGAAAGTAAAGGATGAGAACAAAGATGAATAAGAACTCGCAGCATCTTGCAAAAGTGTCGAGACCCAGTGAACCCGTTTTACAGTCCCGCCGTTTGTTGAGGCAAGCCTTTACGCTTGTCGAACTGCTCGTGGTGATTGCCATCATCGGCATTTTGGTGGGGCTGTTGTTACCTGCAGTTCAAGCGGCTAGAGAGGCCGCGCGAAGAGGGCAGTGTTTGAACAACATATCGCAGCTCATCTTGGCGGTGCACAATCACGAGTTCAGTCACGAACGACTCCCGTCGGGTGTGATAGATTCGAATGGCCCTATTCGGAATGAAGCGATCGGTCAGCACGTGAGCTGGTTGGTCCAGTTGCTTCCGTACATGGAGCAAACACAAACGTTCAAGGGATTCAATCAGACACTGGGTACATACGCAGACGAGAATAAGCGAGCGAGAAGCCAGAGGATTCCTTTTTTGTTGTGCCCGAGTAGCCCTGCACCTCCGGTCGCCAATGTCGGCCTGACGCATTATGTTGGTTGCCATCATGATTCGGAGTCACCCATTGCAGCCGACAACAACGGAGTTTTCTTTCTCAATAGTAGACTGCGTCTAGCGGAGGTTGAGGATGGAACCAGCAGCACGATTTTTCTTGGAGAAGTGCTTTATCCTGACGCGTTAGGTTGGGCGTCGGGGACTCGAGCATCATTGCGAAACACGGGTTCGTTCGACGGAATGACCGCACCGATTGTGAACCCGTTGGCAACACCTGTGAATTCGATTCTCTATGTCGGCGGATTTGGAAGCTGGCACGCGGGTGGGGCAAACTTTGCATTCGGCGATGGCTCGGTTCGATTCATGTCCTGCAATACGGATCCGATCGTCTACACAAAGCTTGGGAGCCGAGCCGATGGACAAATGCTCGACTTGAATGAGAAAAACTCACCTTGGTAAGCTTGTGGCGGAATGTTCATTCCATCCCAAGGGTCACGATTTACTATCCATGAGAAACTCGACCGATCCGTTCGATGTACTGAATATCGCAATCACGACTCGAATCTCCCCAGTGTCAATACGCGACTTCAATGCGGGGCTGCGGTCGATCAATTGTTGTGCCATGCGAGCGACATGAAGGCGAGCGACTTGATCCAGATAATCGAGTTGCTCGCGTTCCGATAAAGCTGAAAAAGTGCGAGCCCCGCCAACATCGATGGACAAAGCAATCTGATCCAGGACAGTCTTCAGGCTTTTGCAATCAGCCAACTCCGCTTTGTTTTCGGCGGAACTCATGTTTTGAATGGTCAGCGAGAGCAATGAGCTATCGGAATGCCCAAGCACAATCACCACCTTGGCGCCGTGGATGGAGACTGCATACTCAACTCCCCCGATTGTTTCAGGTCCGATGACAACACCAGGAGTTCGGACGACATACGCATCACCCATCCCCAGATCGAAGATCATTTCTACAGGCGTATAGGAATCGATGCCGCTAACGATGGCAGCGATCGCTGCAGATTGACGTTTGTCTACCACAGAAGACTTCAAAAGGGTACGATCCAACGGATGCCCTTCGATAAACCGCTTGTTTCCAGCCTTTAAGATTTCCAAAATTTGATCAGGCGTTAGTTTTTCGCGAGCTTCCAAAATCGAGAAATCGATCGAGTCTTCTTTGTTCGATAGTTTGTATATCTGCCGAAAACCAACCAATTGCATCGTGATGCCGAATGCAGGTGCTGTCTTCTCCTTAAACTCTCGGATCAAGCTCAGTACGTCTGGATCAATATAGTCCGTTCGCCTCGCGTCCAAAAGCAACCGACTTCCTCGCGGGGCTTCACGCAATGCAGACTCGAGAACAGCTTTGTTCAAAAAGCTTACTTGATCTCCAAGTTCAATGTGAAGCAAATCACCATCGACGTGTTTCTCATGGATTTTCCGGACCGGACGCCTTAGGTTGCTATTGAGAATGAAGAGTAAACTGATGACCATTCCGAAACAAATGCCGACCAAGAGATCTGTCAGAACAATGGCGACCAAAGTGAAGATGAATGGCAAAAACTGATATGGCCCTTCGCTGGCCATTTGAGAAAACAATTTTGGGCTAGCGAGCTTGTAGCCTGTCATCAAGAGTATGGCTGCCAAGCAGGAGAGCGGTATCATTCTCAAAACATGAGGAATCAAGACTAGGCACGCCAGCATCAACAAACCATGAAAGATGGCAGCGAGTTTCGTTTCGGCACCCGAGTTCACGTTCACTGAACTGCGAATCACGACGCTTGTAACAGGAATACCACCAATCATGCCAGCGGCCATGTTCCCGATCCCTTGGGCCAAGAGTTCACGATTGGGTGGCGAGCTTCGTTGTTGTCGATCGAGTTTGTCGACGGCATCTAAGTTCAGAAGTGTTTCCAGCGATGCGACGACGGCGATCGTGATCGCGCCGATGTAGACGGACAGATTCAGGATTTGAGTGAAATCAGGCATTCGAATCAAGCTCGCAAGCTCCACGATGCTCCGTGCGCTAGGTACATCCACCAACTGTTTTGGAGTAATCATCCAACCGCGTCCGAGCGGGCTCAGCATCTGGCAGAGCAGGGCACCGAGAATAACAATCACGAGTGGTGCCGGGATGAGAGACTTTTTCAACGTTGGTATGTGATCCCATGCGTAAAGCAAAGCCAGTGAGAATACTCCGATCGAAATCGCACCCCATTGTAATCCACCTTCGAAGGATACGATTTCTCTCATGTCTCGAATAAAACTGAAGAGGATATCACCTACTTCGTGCGAATGATCGGCGTGTCCCGTCGGATGTTTCTCCATATCGTTCATCGAATCGGTGCGACCGAAGGCGAGTTCCATGTCCTTTGAATACCCCAGCAGCAACGGTAGCTGTTTGAAGATCAGGATCACTCCGATTGCGGCGAGAAGCCCTTTGATCACACTCGACGGAAAGAAAGCGGAGAGTGCACCAGCCCGTAATAGCCCGAAACAGACCTGCACTGCACCACCCAATACGAGCGCTAACAAAAACGTCTCATAGGTGTGCAGGTTCGCGATTTGTGCCGCAACAATAGCCGTCAAGCCAGCAGCCGGACCGGAAACGCTCGTGTGTGAACCGCTCACCAGCCCAACGACAATGCCACCCACGATGCCAGAAATCAAGCCAGCGATTGGGTCCGCATCCGATGCAATCGCAATACCCATGCAGAGCGGAAGTGCTACGAGAAAAACGATAATGCCCGATATGAAATCCTTTGCGATCGTCTTCGGGGTTAACTTGAATTCACTCGCAATTTTCATGTATCGTTTTCAAAACACGAATCAAAAGGAACGCCAGGATTTGCAGCTAGCGACTTCGCCGGCGACGGGTGTGAATTGATGGTTATCCATGTCGCGTCTCAAGCAATTCTATCACTTGTTGAATCTCTGCAGGGACGGGGAGCCGCTTGCCATTCTGGGATTGGCTAAACGAACCATGCAATTGATTGCAATTCGTCTCTCG
>Ga0207937_1000682_pt1 | contig 11683 bp, 7 predicted proteins | sample LakMenEpi04Sep11_FD_150668 | JGI IMG/M metagenome (GOLD analysis project Ga0207937, IMG submission 150668) | Freshwater microbial communities from Lake Mendota, WI - 04SEP2011 deep hole epilimnion (SPAdes) | ecosystem: Environmental > Aquatic > Freshwater > Lentic | place: Lake Mendota, Madison...
CTCATTGCGAGAACGAACCGCATGCATCAGCTCCTCGGTTGCCAGCGACAGGATTGCAACTATCGTAACCAACCCTGGAATGATAGCTACGTTTGTCACTCGCAAGCATAGACCATACGACACTATCGTTAACGCATAGAGACTGGCTAACCATACGTTGGCGGCGTTGCTATGCAATCGCGATGAAAGCCATTTGACCAAGAAGATGTTTCCAACGAGGATTGCCAAGAGGAGTGGAGCCGTGGTGAAGGATTGCCCACCGCGAAAGGCTTCGACGATTAGACCGGAGACCGATAACCACGGAGCGATGAGCATCAGAATGAGAATGTTGCCCCACATGCACATTGCAGCAAACTCCGGGGACTGAACGGGTCGTCGATACATTACCAAGAGGCCAGCTATTGCGATTAAGCCAGCGATCTGGACTGACCAAGTGTGGATCATCACGCCTCCGAGTGCGATGAACAACAGCCATACGCCGGCAACATGTGGTACATACCGTGTTAGTAGGCCACGATCCGAAATCGTATCGTGCATGTGGCCATTCCACTGTTGCAGTTGTTGCTCTAGCCAGTGGGGCACCACACCCATCAACCATGCTGTAGCGACCCAAACCAGTACCGAGAAACGATGTTCTGACGGGATGAGTTGTATCGACTGGAAGTATGCAGACGCGACTATGGGTAAAAGACCGACAAAAGTAGCCGTAGCGATTCGACTTCGTGTCATTCCAATCGCATAGACCAACCAACCGATCAATACGATCAGACTCCAACGGAGCAACTCATGCTTGAAGAGAAAGCCCGCTTGCATAACGCCAGCGAATTGAAACGAGAGGCAAGCCGCAACGCCTAAGGTAGCAAGATCGGCCATCGGGATAATGACCGCACCGAGCAACGAATGACGCATTGCGATAGGATTGCTGGGTTGCACGCAAAGATTACCAATATCCAGGCCTAATGCCTGTCGATCCTCTTGCCAACAAACCAACTGCGTTCGGCGAATAGACATCCACGCGGAGTAGCCAATACACGAAACAGCACCCAACGCACAGCTTGCAATGTCCAACTGCACCAAGAAACTGAACGACATAGAGGACATGATGGAGACCGCTAGCACGGCAAGGATCAAACTATTCGCTAATCCTGCTAGATAATGACGCGTTCGGTAGATCGCAATCCAGGATGCGAGAAGGCAGACCACAGATTTCGCATAATTCCAAGCTGAAACGGTTTGTGTGATATTTGGTACCACATCGACAAGCCATGCAGCGGCAACGAAACCGATCAAGCCTCCTCCTACCCAAGCGGCCAAAGGAAATGATTTGCCACTGGATAGTAATGGCCATGGAAAGACAGCTCGCTCAGGAACGGGAAACGTGGATAACCATCGGTCAACGTGGCCGGTTATGAATGTACACCCGAGGACTCCCATACTCACCACGATCGCTGCGATGGGAAGATGCATCGAGAACATCGCGTTGGCATACGGAACCCACGTTGCTGATACGGTGATCAGCGTCAACATCGAGATCGCGAGATACCGGCGGTCATTCCAGCTATAGGCAAAACCGGCGAATAGCACAGAGTGCAAAAGTGGGATGAGAAACAGCGCTTTGACGTGCGTTGCCGAAAGTACCAAGAGAAACAAACACATAGTGGTTGTCGCATATTGCAACGGTCTAGACGCATATTGGAGTTGGTTCGAATCGGAAACTCGATTCATCCAACGACTGACAAATGCAAAGACGATCAGCAACGGCAGATAGGTCAAGCCGTAGAAAGCGAGTGGCAATCTTTCTTCAGATAGCGAAGTGGCAGCGGATGCAACAACCGAACGAGAGAGTTCCGAAAACATGGCAGGTAAGCTTTGGTAGGCAGCCACGGTGAGAACAATTGCAACCCACGAGAACCCTGCATGTCGAGTGTCGCGAGCTGCAAACCAAGCGAGACCCGATGCCATCGCCAGTGTAGGAACTGCAGCCATCGACGAGTTACCACCCCAGCGGAAACCATGAAAGGACAGCACGATACCGGCAGCACCGATAAGCAGTCCCACAAACATGGGGATGGCAATAGCCACGGGGAGCATCGGAATCATCCCTCCTGTGCGAGCATGGAAGACTTTGGATGCCGTTCGAGTCGTCAGGGCAATCGGAATCGAACATAGAACCAATCCGAAGCCCATCCAGTCTGTGTTGTCAATCCAACTCAATTTGGTCGAGAACAGAAGGATCATTTGCGCTCCCACCAGAATGATCGGAAAGAAACCGAAAATAGCTGGTTTGCGATGTTGCTCCGCAAGCCAAAATACATGCCGATTGACTTTGATAATGCCAATGGTACCTATCAGCCAAATCAGTCCGCCAGCAAGCAGGCTATAGTCGGTTAACTGAGGAAGCGCGCATGCCATTGCCAGGGCAAAGTAGGCTGACTGGTAGGAGATTTGTCTTCCACAGAAAAACTTCTTGAAAATGGAGTCGGTAAAGAACCAACATGCTGCACCACCGATGGCCAAGAGAGGCATGGAGGTAATCAAGTTCATCCCACTCTGTTCTGTTAGCCAACCGAGCGAGAAAAAACTGATCGGAACCAGTAACAACGTCAAAATGCGAAGCACCGTGGACGTAGACCTAAGCCCCAGCAGTTTATCGCTTGCTTCGCTAAAGCCGTAAACGGCACTAACGTAGAGAAGAATGGAAAGATATTTGATAGTCTCGTTAAGGCTATCCCAATTCTGGTGGACGAGTTTCAACGAGCACACCGTAACGATGGCGGCCCCGATCATCAGCATTCGCTTGATATTGGTTTCTTCGAAGAAGCTGGAGACAAACCGTTCGATCAACGAAGGGGGGTTTTCGGTGCCCGAGTTGCCGACTTCGGGTTGAGTTTTAGGAGAGGGTGGAACCGTCTCGTCGAGAAGCGATAATTGATTCATGTCCATCGATCCGGGTTGGCACAAAGATTGACTGGCTCCGAGTTAGGCCAGTGTTGACAGGAAACTCCCATTACACATTTCGTGCCGCAGCGACTTGAAATTTGTCGCAAAAGCCGTAAGGTACTCCTGCGTAGTAGGTTGCGGCTTTCAATTTTGTTCGCGGGCCACGCAGCAGTGACCCAACTGCAGCGTGGCTCATGCACCAGAAACGCAGTGCTCAGACTGCTTTTTGGCGGAAGCATCGCATAAACCGCCCCATTACGGGTAGATTAGCGGAAGTTCTATCTCCAACAATCCACTGTTTCCGACGTGGAGAATTCCGTCCAAAGAGATTTTCTGGGAATTGACCCGTAGAATGCGCGAACAATACTAGGAAGTCCGTTATTGTAGGTAGGTTTGCGATCGCTACAGCGAATCTGCCGCGAATTGTTTTGACAAATAGCTTGAACAGACTGTGTAGCTTGATGCTCCAAAAAATGATCAATATTCTGGGGATAGGTTCCTTCGATGCCTACCGGCGCGGGAATCGGCCATTGATTCTCGTGAACGGTCTGGCTGAACAAGAAGAAAGCTGGTACCCCAATCGATTTGTTTGGCAAAAACACTTCGAAGTTCACTTGCCTGGCGTTTTGGTATACGGAGGCCCGGTGATTCAAGAGCGACTCGCTGAAAAACGACCCATCAATATCGAGTTTCTAACCAATCGTTTAGCGGAATACCTGGATCGTTTTGTCCAATCCGCTCCATACAATCTCGTGGCTAGTAGCTTGGGTGGCCAAATCTCGGTGGAGTATGCAGCTCGCTATCCTGGCAAAGTGAATAAGCTTGTACTACTGTGTCCTTCTGGATTTGGGACGGAGGAACGGTTACCGGTCTTGGATGGGGCTCGAGCCAAAAACTACAAGGGCCTTGTGGAGAGCACGTTCCATGATCGCCGCTTCGCAAGCCCACGAATCGTGGATTATTATGCTCAAAAATTTGCCATGAAGCACTGGCGAAAAGCATTCTTTGAAACGGTTCGAGGGACCAAGAGTCATTCGGTGGTAGATAAGTTGAAGCAGATCGATCGCCCCGCCTTGGTTATCTGCGGGCGCGAAGACAGAATTGTTGATCCCGTCGCCGTTCATGAGGCGATACGTGATTTACCCAATTATAGATATGTTTCTATTCCGAATTGCGGCCACGCCCCGCAGTTGGAATGCCCACGATTGATTAATCGGATGGTCGTCGATTTCATAAACAACGATGATGTGCAGCCGGCAGCCGATTTGGATGGGCTCGGTGGGTAAGCAGACTCCGATCGTCGGCTCCAGTGAGAGTGTAGCCGTCGACATCTTGCAGCCATCAGGAGATGGAAAGCCGTCTCGACCGAGATGGGCAATTGCCGTGTTTTGTCTATTACTGTGCCTTTTGCCGCTAACCATCATGGCGGCGATAACGGCAATCATCAGCAACGTCAACGACGTTCGAGATTGGTTGCCAAAACACTACAAGGAGACAGGTCAGTACGAATGGTTTCGCGAACGATTCGGTAGTGAAGAGTTTGTGATCGTGAGTTGGCCCGGTTGTACTCTTGAAGATGCGCGGTTGAAACAATTATCCAGTATTCTCGCGGAGCGTTCTCGCAGCGAGGAATCTCTGGGCAACTCACCATTGTTCACCGAGATTATGACAGGTCGGGAATTAGTGGACGACCTAACGGGTGTAGGAGCAGGGCTTTCCCTCAATCAAGCTTTGAATCGATTACAGGGAACGATTATCGGTCCCGATCTTCAACAGACATGCGTTATTGTTACGCTGAGCGAAAACTCGCCAACGCACTTACGTTACGTTTTGTCTGAAATACGAAAAGCTACCGTAGAGAGCGGCGTGCCTGACGAGGACGTACACCTTGGCGGTCCGGTAGTGGTGAACGACGCTATCGACAAAGCGAGCTCTCAGTCGCTCGTGCGTTTAGCAGGTATGGCTGCGTTTGTAGGCTTGGTGATTGCATGGCTTAGTTTTCGAGAAGTTCGATTAACGATTATTGTCTTCATAATCTCTGGCTACAGCGCATTGCTAAGCTTGGCATTGGTGCCTCTTTGTGGAATGCCGCTGAACGCTATTCTGATAACGATGGTTCCATTGGTGTATGTAGCAGCCATGTCCGGTGCCATCCATCTTTCCAACTACTACTTGGAGAATCGAGAACATGCAGACACCAACGAAGCGATACGTTTAGCCATTCGCCAAGCAAAGTTGCCATTGAGTTTGGCTGCATCTACTACTGCGGTCGGACTCGTTTCGCTTTGGTATAGTGACTTGGCTCCAATTCGTATGTTCGGTTTGTTTTCTGCAGTCGGTGTGCTGCTCTCGCTGGCGATGCAGTTGATTGGACTACCGGCATTACTGTGCATGTGGCCGAACAAAAAATCTGTCCCGAAAACGACCCCTGCAATTTCTGAAAAAGTTCCAGCGACTTCGGCTTGGGGTTGGCAATGGTTCGCTCAACTCATTGCAAAACGACATTCTTGGTTTGTAGCGCTCTACGTGATTCTCGCAATATCTGGATTGGCTGGCTTGGCACGCATCGAGACATCGATACAGATCATGCGATTATTCGCCAACGATGCACCCATCATTTCGAATTATGATTGGCTGGAACGCAATTTGTGCGCGATGATTCCCTTGGAAGTTGTTATCCGATTTGACGAGCCAAGTCAGTCTGAGGACAAGAATAGGCCAGCAACCAATCAAGAGCCGAATGCGGATAAAGGTGTCGATAACGCCAGCTATCAACGATTGGAACTTATACGCGAGATTCACGATAGCATTGCACAGATCGACGGCGTGAGTGGTTGCCTTTCGGGTGCAACATTCGCTCGTCCTGTTCGTCAGGCACCGCCGTCTATCCGTCGTGTATTGGAGAACGTCCGCTTGAAGCAGACACGGGCGCGACTTGTCGAAGCTGGTTATTTGTCGATCACTCCGGAGGATGAAAGTTGGCGAATCAGCCTGCGTGTCAGTGCCGGAGAAGATCTCGACTATGGCGAGTTTCAGCAATTCATTCGAAAGAAAGTGGAACCTATTCTTGAACGAGAAAGAGACAAGAGTGGGCAAGAGCTTTCGGCGGTTTACACAGGCGCGGTTCCGATTATTTACAAGGCCCGAAGAAGTCTGCTGAATGGATTAACTCTCGGGTTCGGGACCGATGTTTTTTTGGTGATGGTTGCAGGCATCGTTTTGATGAAGAACTGGAGCAGTGGTCTACTTTTGGGCCTGACCTGCGTTTTTCCCATGACGATGGTTTTCGGTTTGATGGGTTGGTGCAACTGGGTTGTTGACATAGGTACGGTGATGGCGCCGTGTGTCGCTTTAGGGGTAACGGTCGATGACTCTATCCACTTCTTACTATGGTTTCGACGGGGGACAAAGCAGGGGCTGGATCGTTCCCAGGCAATTCTTTTAGCCTATGAGACATGTGGTCGTGCAATGTTGCAGAGTTGGGGGGTTATCGGTTTAGGCCTAGCGGTGTTTGCTTTAAGCTCGTTTGTTCCGACTTTTCGCTTTGGTATTCTGACTTTGTCTTTGTTGACTGCTTCCTTGGTTTCGAATCTCATCTTCTTACCTGCATTCCTGGCTGGACCACTTGGTACATTCATCGCAGGCCGGGCAGGAAGCAAGTCGACGGCCAGCGAATAGCACCATGAAGCTTCACGAAGTCTGTAGACTTGAGAATTAATGAACGCATAGTTATGTCCGAACAAAGTGATAGAACTTGGCTGTTGCCAAAATACCCTTGGGTGATGCGAATGACGTGGTCGGAACTGCTATTCGCGCACTGGCAGGTGGAACCGAGTTGTATCGCAGCATTGCGTCCGCCGAAATCCAAAATTTCACTGGCTTAAGAAGCCGCCTTGTCGAAAGCGATCGTGTCTTCAAGTACCACAGTGAGTCGTTCTGCGATGTTTTTCGGAAGATCGTATTCGTGATGCAACGATACCGGACCGCTCCAGCCGGACTCCTTCAGCATTTGATAAAAGCGATTCGGCACGATTCCCTTGCCATAGGGACACCACGCTGGACGACTTGATCCATTGGTTTGTTTCCATTCAAAATCTTTTGCATAGACTGCAGAAACATGGGATTGCACCAGTCGCAAATCGTTTGGCCAAGATAGCCCACCCTCGATCACTGCATGCCCAATATCGAAAAACATGCTGACTTCGCTAGGGTCTATGTCCTTCAAAAGATACCAGGCATCCCAAATGGATGCTCCGATGTACTTTTCGCCGGAATGGTTCTGGACGCCTGCCGTAAGTTTGAACTCTCGATTCGTTTTGGCAATCGCCTCCACTTCGCGTTTGGTTTGGTCCAACTGCTTCAGAACGGGGATCTTTGCATCGTAGGTCCAGTAAGCGAGGCGATAGTACCGAATTCCAAGTTCTGCCGCCGTCTGAAGTACGGATTTGTTTTGAGGCGAGGTTGTATCGCGAATATCTGTAGTAATCATGTCCACTTGGAGCCCAGCGTTTCGAAGGGTCTTCACAAACGCAGGGAGAGTTTTCTCGACAGAATCGGGTGCGATGTGACCTCCTTTGCGCACGGTCAAATCGACTCCATCCCATCGCGACTTCAAGGCGAACTCCGCCAACGCGTCCGCAGTCAGCTCTTGAAAGTGTTTCGAGAAACCATGAATTGGAAATGGCCTCTTTTTCTCGATGGAAGCAAACAAATTCTGGCTCTGTCCCAGGCTTGCACCCACCATACATGTCGCCATGGAGCGTAGAAAGCTTCGACGTGATGGAGCATTTCGTGGACTCTTTCCCGTCATAGGATAGAAACTCGGTATTTGAATACGATTTGTCATTGCGCGGTAACCCCAGCTGAATTATCTAAGATTTGTCGGCCCTTGGTGGCAAGCTCATCCGGAGATGAAGCTTTTCTCGCCACTTGCAGAAGCTCAGGAATACAAAAATACTTTTCTTGAATCGCAGCATCCTGAACAATAGGCCAAAGCTCTTTTGCAAGGGAGGGATGATGATGCGACCATTCTTCCCAGAACCTGGTTTGATTTGGACCGCGGGCTTCAAGCGATCGGACCAAGATCGAGGCACGCCTTTCGTTGCTATTGGCCGCTTCAGAGACGGTTACGACATCCCAACGACCGTTTGGTACGGTCCCAGGCAAGTGCTTCAGGATGCTCGCCGACACGATAGACCTAGGAGTTCCATAGACCGTTTTCGTAATTCGAAGCATGACTCCAGGAATTCTTCGATATTGGAAACTTCGGACCTGAAAAGTAGCTGCCGAGAATTCTTCGCCTTGGATGGAAGTCCCGATGATAAAAAAGAGAGACAGCGCGAGTAAGCCCACCAATACAAATAGGGTGAGGGCAAAGCCAGTAAGACGAAATTTACCTGGCAAAGCCTTGGAGGGTGTCTTGCTTTGAGAAGCCATCAATCATTACATTGCGTGGATCGAAATTACTGAATGTTGAGTATACACGAACTCGGCCATCATCCGCGACGCGCAATTGACTGGCGGTTTTCTGGATGTGAAGAACGAAAATCATTCCAAAGGATTGATATTTTGAGGAAGGAAAGGCAACTTGGGGGTCCATCTTCGTTTTCTTGCCTTTCCGACTCCGTTCGAAGTTTTTCTTCCCGTTCGAACGCTCTGGCTTGGAAAAAGAAGCTTCCCAATCTGGCGGCCGCCCCCGCTTCAATTCAGAAAACTGAAACATCGGATACGACAACAGGCAAGTCGCCCGACAAATCCAAGTTGGTAGAAGCCATATTGATAATTTGCCGCGAGCCAATTTCTGCAAGAAAGCTCGCTCTCTTGGCCGAACTCGAGGACCCCACCGAGGCCAGGACTTTGGCCCGAAAACTAAACGAAGAATACGATCAGAATGCGTATGCTTTCCGCATTGAAGAGATTGCAGGGGGATTGCAACTACTGACTCGCCCACAATTTGCGAACTGGCTTCGAAGACTGGAACTTGTCCCTCCGGAAACCATCTTGAGCCAAGGAATGCTCGAAACTTTGTCGATTATTGCGTATCGCCAACCCGTGCAACGCAGCGAAATCGAAGCTATTCGTGGAGTTGCGACCGACGAAGTTCTGCGGCAACTGATGCAGCGGGATTTAGTCAGGATCGTCGGACGCCACGAAGACCTCGGGAGACCGTATCTGTACGGCACAACTCGCCGGTTCCTGCAATTGTTTGGTCTGCAATCCTTAGAATCTCTGCCAAGGGCACAAAAGATTCGCCGGGCGGAAGCCGAAATTGCATCCAGGCTTGCAGTCCCAGCCGAAGCTGTTCAAGATATGCAGACGGGTGACGAACCTGATTAGGGAATTGCGAAAAAACAAAAGCAATTTCTCTACTTAGGCTCACTGTCCAACAAGAAATTGCCCGGTAAGATAGTCCTGAAAGTTTGCCAGAAAACCTCACGTACGACGGATAGATAAGGAGTTCACCTGTGAAGATGACGCTAACCGCGCGAGAGTTGTCAACAATGTCAACATCCGAGCAGTTAACTTGGGAGTTTGCCTCTTGGTCACCCAGTGGTCAACGGTCATCCAGTGGTCAACGGTCACCCGATGGCCAATGGTCACCCGATGGCCAATGGTCACCCGATGGCCAATGGTCGGCTAGTGACCAACAGTCCAGTATTGGCCAATATTCAACGAGCGGCCAGTACATTGTCATGTCAGATGATGATGACGACTTTGAAGAGGAAGATGACGAAGAACTGGACGATGACGAAGAGCTAGACGACGAAGAATTCGACGAGGAAGAATCCGACGACGACGAGGATTTGGACGAAGAAGACGAGGATGACGACCTGGAAGATGATGAATGGGAAGAGGTCGACGACGAAGAAGATGATGATGAAGATGACGACGAAGAAGAAGAGGAAGAAGACGAAGACTGGGAAGACGACGATGACTGGGATGACGATGATGACGAAGAAGAAGATGAAGACGATGAGGATTGGGACTGATCGATAGTCTCGATTTTCCAGACCGCCATCATTCCCGAGGAACGTTGAACACAGCGAGCCTTCTCCATGAATGACTACTAGGCCTCGCGGGCATTCTGCGAGGCCTTTTCCTTTCAACTTGTTGACCACCACATGCCAAACGCAACTTGCTTCCTCATTGCGTATTCGGTCGTTTTCGTCCTTGAGTTAGCTCGATGGCGACTTCCTTCTACCGGAAAAGTCGGCTGGTGGACAAGAGCCGTTCTCATGGGTGCGGCTTCGGTGTCTCTCTTTACACACACCCTTTACTTGCTCGATCGAATCTTTCTGGCCACCAGTGGCACAACCAGCACATGGGCGATTTCGTGGCATGACTGGGGGATTCTATCAGCCTGGACTCTGGCGCTTGCTTACGTATGGTTGCTGATTCAGCGCAGCGAAAACTGGATTGGGATCTTTGTGCTGCCTTTTGTATTGATGCTTGTCAGCGTCTCCATCATCCTTTCTCCCAAAACACTGGAGTCTGCGAACTCAGCAACGGGTTGGCGATTGCTCCATGGATTCGCCATGATGGTAGGAACGATGCTCGTTTCGCTCGGCTTCGCGATGGCAGCGATGTATTTTCTCCAAGCCTGGAGGCTCAAGAACAAACGCGCGTCTCAATCTCGATTCCAACTTCCTTCTCTGGAATACTTGCAATTGTTTGGCCGAAATTGCTTACTCGGTAGTGCGGCTTCCATCGGATTTGGAATGGTCTCGGGCGTGATCATGAACCTGACTCGCGACGGTCGAGTGGAATGGCTCGATCGAGGGATTCTCTTCTCCGCAGGGCTATTCGTCTGGTTAGTCATTGCATCAGCGATTCAATGGCAATTGTCTCGACGAGGAAGCGGAGATGCGACTGCATGGATGAACATTCTCTCGTTTCTTATTGTCGCCGCCGCCGTCGCTTTAGTTCTAAGCACACCCCATGGCGGCAACAAAATGTTCGCTCCAGACGAAAATGGCCAATCATCCGTGAATCGCGATTTACGGGTCGAGCCTTCCTTATCGGAAGGTAAAGTTCCATGAAGTTGAGGATGATTGGCTGCAGCCATCACACAACTCCCGTCGAGATTCGCGAAAAATTCTCCTTTACGGAACAGCAAGTAGAGGGAGCGCTGAATCTACTGCGTGATCAATACAGCGATTGCGAATCGGTGCTGCTAAGCACTTGCAATCGAGTGGAACTCTACGTTGGGGCGTCGACCGATGTGGAGCTTCCGACTACCAGTCAGTTGATTCAGTTTGTTGCCGATTTCCACCAGCTCGCTCCCATGTCGTACGAAGAGCACTTTACTCGTTTAGACGGAGAGGAAGCTATTGAGCACCTGTTCTCTGTCTCCAGCAGTATCGATTCGCTTGTCGTTGGCGAATCGCAAATTGCGGCGCAGGTGCATGAAGCCTACGAGCTAGCGGTCAAACAAGGATTTGCAGGTCCGGCGATGCATGCGGTCTTTCAACATGCAAATCGAGTCGCAAAGCGAGTCGGTCACGAAACAGAAATTCACACGCGACGCATCAGCGTTCCGAGCGTCGCAGTCAGCGAGATGGCTCGGGATGTCTTCGAACGATTTGACGACAAGAAAGTCCTGGTGATCGGTAGTGGAGAAATGGGACGAGAAACACTTCCCTATCTGATAAACGAAGGAGCGAAGTCGATAACGATCGTCAATCGATCGTTGGAAAATGCTCAAAAACTTGCTGAAGAGTTTGGGGTCCGATCGGAACCCTGG
>Ga0207937_1000684_pt1 | contig 11679 bp, 10 predicted proteins | sample LakMenEpi04Sep11_FD_150668 | JGI IMG/M metagenome (GOLD analysis project Ga0207937, IMG submission 150668) | Freshwater microbial communities from Lake Mendota, WI - 04SEP2011 deep hole epilimnion (SPAdes) | ecosystem: Environmental > Aquatic > Freshwater > Lentic | place: Lake Mendota, Madison...
GGTTGTGGTTGCATCCTTTGCCTCTCACGTCCACCGGGTGCAACAGGTCATCGAAGCAGCGCTAAACAATAATCGCAAGGTTGTTTTTGTTGGTCGCAGCATGGTGAAGAACATGAAGATTGCCGCGGAGCTTGGATTTCTGCACATCCCAGATGGCGCAGTTGTGGAATTGAATGAAGCAGCAGACATGCCAGATCACAGCCTTGTGTTCATGTCAACCGGTTCGCAGGGGGAGCCGATGGCCGTGTTATCCAGAATCGCGAACCAAGACCACCAAATTGAAATTGGTGAAAACGACACAGTTTTATTGGCAAGCTCGATGATTCCCGGAAACGAAAATGCTGTCTACCGGGTCATTGACGGGCTCACTCGCCTCGGCGCAAACGTGGTCCACAAAGGCAACGCCCATGTCCACGTCTCCGGTCACTCGGCGGCGGGCGAGCTGCTCTACTGCTACAACGTAATCAAACCTAAAAACGTCATGCCCATCCACGGCGAGTATCGACACCTGATGGCCAATGCCAAGCTCGCCAAGAAAACTGGCGTTGCAGAGGAAAACATCATCGTGGCCGAAGATGGCAGCGTAGTAGATCTATTCGATGGCAAGGCTGCGATTGTTGGCAAGATTCCCTGCGACATGCTCTATGTCGATGGTCAAGCGGTTGGAAAGATTACTGAAGAGGATCTGCAGGATAGGCGAACCCTCGCTGCAGAAGGATTCATATCTATTTTTGCTGTAGTGAATAAAGAAACCGGTGAACTTGTCGAGGGTCCTGCAATCAGAGCGAAAGCTTACGCAGAGGAAGATCATGTCTTTGATGACATCCTGCCCGCTATTCAGCAGGCTCTCAGGCAAGCAGCCAGCGATGGCGTTCGAGACAGCTATCAGTTCCAGCAGGTGATTCGAAAGACGGTGGGTTCGTGGGTGGCAAAAGCCCATCGCCGCAGGCCGGTCATCATTCCAATCGTTGTCTACTCTTCTCGCCCTGCCTAAGCAGGATTTTCCCAACCCCTTGCTAACTTTTTAGCATGGCTGGAAAGACCAAGCCGCCCAGCCGAGCGGGCGGCAAGACGCGCTCGCGTTCGGCCGCACCCAAAGCCAATTCAGACAGAAACTTTTTTGACTATCTCCAGCGGGGCTACATGGCAACCGCCCATGGCATCGGAGGTCTGGTCAGATCCTTCAGCAAAGAGATAAAGGAAGATCAGAGGCGAGATGGATTGCCTTTCGCCCTTTTCGTTCTGAGCGTCCTAGGGGTTCTGTTCGCCTGGTTTTTGAGCAATGAGGCCTGGGCGGTGCTTTTGCACCAGTTCACCTTTGGGCTTTTGTTCGGTGCGGTCAGCTACGCTCTGCCGGTAGTGCTGTTTGCCTACTCCATGTTTTTGTTTAGGCACCCATCTTCGCTGCGCGACTCGACCAGGTTTGCTCTGGGATTTTGGCTATTCCTATCGGTTCTCTCAGGTTTCTTCCATGTCTTTTCGGCTCTGCCTTCTCCCAGTGACGGTGTGCCGGCGCTCGCTAGCGCCGGGGGACTATTTGGCTGGCTGATCGGTGGTCCGCTAAACGCCCTGCTGACTATCTGGGGAGCTGTCCCAGCTCTAGTGCTTCTAGCAATCGCGTCCCTTTTGATTATGACCGGCACCCCACCGGGAAGAGTCATCGATCGCATTCAGGAGCTTTATCGCTTCCTCTTTAATGTCACGGACGAGAAGCAAAAGAAAAACAAGATACAGACTGAGAGCAAGTGGTGGGGAAGCAAGAAAGAAGAACCGAAGGCGTTTGAGACACCGCTCGAAATCATTGACGAGCCAGAGGTTGAGCTGCTGCCAGAGCTTGAATTGCCGATTGAGCAAGACGATGAACCGGATCTGGACTTTTTCAAGGCGGAGGAGGGAATTACCGAGCCAATCGATATTCCTGCACCCCGGGAGAACAAACCATATGTTTTGCCCGGCCTTGGAATCCTGGCAGCCGGATCCCCTGCTAAGACGGCAAGCAGTGTCAATAACCAGGTGGCAGCAGCTATCGATGCGGTCTTCCAGGAGTTTGATGTTGATGCCAAGGTTTCAGGATTCCAGCGCGGACCAACAGTCACCAGATATGAAGTTGAGCTGGCACCGGGTGTGAAAGTCGAGGCGGTTACTCGCCTGACCAATAACATCTCCTACGCGGTCGCATCGAATGAGGTTCGGATTCTTTCGCCGATTCCGGGTAAGAGTGCAATCGGAATTGAGATTCCAAATTCAGATCGCGAAATTGTGACGCTCGGGGACGTACTTCGAAGCAAGAATGCTCAGGCATCAACTCACCCACTAACCATCGGTGTTGGTAAGGATGTCGAGGGTGGCTATCTGGTTGCGAACATCGCGAAGATGCCGCACCTGTTGGTTGCAGGTGCCACTGGGGCCGGTAAGTCAAGTTTTGTGAATTCCATGATTGCATCAGTTCTGATGCGCGCGACCCCGGCCGAGGTGAGGCTGGTGCTGATTGATCCCAAGCGGGTAGAGCTGGCTGCCTATCAGGGCGTTCCTCACCTGGTGACGCCGATTATTACCAATCCCAAGAAGGCTTCGGAGGCGCTGCAGTGGGTGGTTAGGGAAATGGACTCTCGCTACGACGATTTAGCATCATTTGGGTTCAAGCACATTGATGACTTCAACCGTGCGGTGGTGGCAGGTGAGATTGCACCACCAGCTGGATCAAAAAGAGAACTAATTCCTTATCCATACCTGCTGGTGGTCGTTGATGAGCTTGCGGATTTGATGATTGTTGCTCCCCGGGATGTGGAGGATGCCATTGTTCGCATCACTCAGCTGGCCAGGGCCAGCGGTATCCACCTGGTGCTGGCTACACAGAGGCCTTCGGTCGATGTGGTTACCGGTTTGATTAAGGCCAATGTCCCATCCCGTCTTGCCTTCTCTGTTTCTTCGCTTACTGACTCCAGAGTCATTTTGGACGGACCGGGAGCGGAGAAGCTGGTCGGGCAAGGAGATGCGCTGTTTGCCCCGATGGGTTCGAACAAGCCAATTCGTGTTCAGGGTGCATGGGTGAGTGAACCTGAGCTTCACAAGCTGGTCGCTCACGTCAAAGCTCAGATGGATCCGGAGTATCGAAGTGATGTCACCGCAGTTCAGCAGTCAAGAGTGGTCGATAGTGAAATTGGCGACGATCTTGATCTGCTGCTGGCAGCATGCGACCTGGTGGTTAACTCTCAATTTGGTTCAACCTCCATGCTGCAAAGAAAGCTCAGGGTCGGTTTTGCCAAAGCCGGAAGGCTGATGGATCTTCTCGAGTCCAGAGGCATAGTCGGGCCATCAGAGGGATCTAAGGCCAGAGAGGTGCTAATTAGGCCAGAGGATATGTCTAAGGCGCTGGCTCGAATTTCTGGAAATGCACCGGTTGCGGGCGATGAGGTATCGGGGGAGGATAGCCCTGATGAAGACGCCTGGCAGCTCACCGGTCGAAGAGATGAATTCTAAAAGTTTTCTCTATCGACAAACTCCCAACCTCATAACCTCTCTTCGATTAGCGATGGTTCCCATCGTGTTGTGGCTGCTCCTTGAATTCTGGACTGATCCAATCATTCGATTTTTGGCAATGGTGATTTTGATTATTGCCGCATCCACCGATGGTCTCGACGGATCAATCGCACGTAAACGCGGATTGATAACCAATCTTGGAAAGATTCTGGATCCCATTGCAGACAAAGCGCTACTGAGTGGAGCGCTTATTGTCTTATCAATTCTCGGAGCCGTCTCTTGGTTCGCCACCGTGTTGATTTTGTTTCGAGAGCTTGGCATAACACTTTTTCGACTTGTAGTTATAAAAAAACGGGTAATCGCAGCGGATGGCTGGGGTAAATTCAAAACGGTTATGCAGATTGTTTCTGTCTGCCTCGTGATTGCGCCGTTTGGCTTTTTAGGCGATTGGTATCTGTGGCTAACCAACATTGTGCTTTGGTTCACCGTGGCAATTACTCTTTGGAGTGGAGCACTACTTTTATGGCCGAAGAAATAATTACTGCTGCCCTTGCCAAGGGTTTGTTTGTGGCAACAGCTGAATCTTTGACCGCGGGCCTGATTTGCTCGGCATTGGTTGAAACCCCTGGATCTTCCAAGGTTGTTTTAGGCGGCATCAATTGCTATCAGGATCAGATCAAACAGCAACTTCTGGGTGTGCCAAGCTCCCTGCTGCAGCAGCAAAGTGCCGTTGATCCGGAAGTTGCCGCTCACCTGGCGTCTCAGGTTCGCTCAAAGTTTGCACTCGCCATGCAGCTTCCAGAAGATCAGGTCATTGGCCTATCCTCAACCGGAGTCGCAGGTCCCGACACCTTGGCTGGCAAGGCGGTCGGAGAGGTGTATCTGGGCATCAGCTCGAGGCTTGGGACCAAGGTATTTGGCGAGCAATTTGAGGGCTCCCGGGCTCAAATCCGCCTAGCTGCAAGGGATAGAGCACTTGAAATTCTCCGGGAAGAGTTAGCTCGGTTTTAGGTTTAACCTCAGGAAACATTCAGCAGCAGCCTCTATCTTTGTCCTAACCAGCGGGTAGATTAGAGGGCCAGGAGGAAAGTTGTTACTTAGACAAGAAATCGGCGATGTCCTAAGAACCCACCGTCAGAAGCAGGGTGCGACCCTGCGTCAGGTGGCGGCCAAGGCATCGGTGGCTCTGGGCTACCTGTCCGAGGTTGAGCGTGGCCAAAAGGAAGTCTCATCCGAGATCCTGGCTGCTGTAACGGACGCCCTGGAAATCCCGCTATCTGTAGTCCTGCGCGAGGTAGCCGAGCGCATGGCCAGTGCCGAGGGTCTGTACTTTGACGACACCTTCATTCCTGACACCCTGCCCGATGACTTTGTGACCGAGGCAGACCTTTACTCCAGGCAGTAATTGACTCTCAGCCGCTTTCACGAGCTGATGCTCGACGAATTTGGCCCTCTCGCGGACGCTATTTTGAGCGATCTTCGCCTAGATACTTCAGATCAAACCCCAAGCACCCTGCTCGATAAGGGCATTGACCCCAAGGAAGTCTGGTTGGCTATCTGCGCCCAGCTAGGCGTCCCTAAGGAGCGCTGGCAGGGCAAGCTAAAGACCCCAAGACACGCCGACTGAGATTATTCGAAATTTTGTTCGAACGCCTAGAGTTTTCACAACTTAGGCAAATCGGGAGTTATCCACAGCGTGTCGGATTCCTCCCAAGGTGTCTGAGGTGGCAGCTAGCTTTACCAGCATGGCTACTTACCGAAGAAAAGAGGATGCAATGCCCACATCAGCAGAGCGCGAGAAGGCTCTAGAAACCGCCCTGGCACAGATTGACCGTCAGTTCGGAAAGGGCTCGGTTATGAAACTGGGCAGCGAAGAGCGAGCACCGATCGAGTCAATTCCGACCGGATCCATCGCCCTGGACGTAGCCCTGGGTATTGGCGGATTACCTCGTGGCCGAATTGTTGAGGTCTACGGACCTGAATCTTCTGGAAAGACCACCATCGCCCTGCACGCGATTGCCAATGCGCAGCGCGCAGGAGGAGTAGCGGCATTCATCGATGCCGAGCACGCCCTAGATCCCGAATACGCCCAAAAACTTGGTGTGAACATTGATGAGCTTTTGGTCAGCCAGCCTGACACAGGCGAGCAGGCACTGGAGATTGCCGACATGCTGATTCGTTCCGGATCAATCGATGTGATTGTTATTGACTCCGTGGCTGCCCTGGTGCCAAGAGCAGAAATCGAAGGCGAGATGGGCGATGCCCACGTGGGTCTGCAGGCAAGACTTATGTCGCAGGCGCTGAGAAAACTTACCGGTGCTCTGAGCCAAACCAAGACCACAGCAATTTTCATCAACCAGTTGCGCGAAAAGATTGGTGTCTTCTTTGGATCGCCAGAAACTACCGCTGGTGGAAAGGCTCTGAAATTCTACGCATCAGTCAGACTTGACATTAGAAGAATCGAAACTTTGAAGGATGGCCAAGACTCAGTTGGTAACAGAGCTCGCGTAAAGGTTGTGAAGAACAAGCTCGCCGCTCCATTCCGTCAGGCCGAGTTTGACATTTTGTTTGGTGAGGGTATTTCTCGCGAAGGTGGTCTGATTGACTTCGGTGTCGAGCAGGACATCGTCAAGAAGTCCGGTGCCTGGTACACCTACGAGGGCGAACAACTCGGTCAGGGCAAAGAGAACTCCCGCAAGTATCTAAAGGAAAACCCAGCGGTTGCGGACACGATCGAGCAGAAGATCAAGATCAAACTCGGTATCGGTGTGCCCAGGGCAGTAGCAGATTTGCCAGCGGAGAGCGCGAGCGAAAAGGCAGAGACTAAGCCGAAGGTTGCTAAAGCCGCAAACGATGCCTAGCGAGGAAAAGCTCGAAAAGAGAGCGAAAAACATCCTGCTTCATCAGCTGACCCGCTCAGCAAAGACCGAGAGTCAACTGCGTGAGGTGCTTCTCAAGCGAGAAATTCCGCAAGGACTTATTGACTCGGTTATTTCTGATTTTCTCTCAGCTGGTCTGATTGATGACCTTGCCTTTGCCAAGAGCTTTCTTGCGTCTCGGCTTGCCAGGGGCAAGGCGGTAAGACTAATTTCGCGAGAGCTTAGACAAAAAGGTATTGCCGAGGATGTAATCGAAAGTGTCTGCTCAGAGATCTCTATCGAAGATCAGCGTCAGCAGGTCATCGAGCTAGCGAGACGCAGGGCTGAGCGCTTGGCTGGGCTTGAGTCTGAGGTCCGAAGGCGCAGACTGAGCGGATACCTACTGAGGCGGGGATTCCCAGGGGCATTGGTGAGCCAGGCAGTGCGGCTAGTTGAGCGCCAGGGGTAAAATCCCCTTGCAATGTCTCTAACTTACGAAGTCCGCACCTACGGCTGCCAAATGAACGTTCACGACAGTGAGCGGATTTCTGGCCTGCTTGAATCCGCCGGGTATGTGGCAAACAGCGACGGAAATCCAGACCTGGTCGTCTTCAACACCTGTGCAGTTAGGGAGAATGCCGACAACAAGCTCTATGGCAATCTCGGAACTATGCTTCCGCGCAAAGAGGCTAATCCGCAATTCCAGATAGCAGTTGGCGGCTGCCTTGCTCAGAAGGATCAGAGCACAATCTTGAAAAAGGCTCCCTGGGTGGATGTTGTCTTTGGCACTCATAACATGGGTTCTTTGCCGACTTTGCTGGAGAGAGCCAGACATAACCGCGAGGCCCAAATCGAGATTTTAGAGTCGCTCGAGGTATTTCCATCAACTCTTCCGGCTAAGCGTGAGAATGCTTACGCCGGTTGGGTATCTATTTCTGTTGGTTGCAATAACACCTGCACCTTCTGCATCGTGCCATCTCTTCGCGGAAAAGAGAAGGACCGTCGGCCAGGAGAGATTCTGTCCGAGGTCAAAGCACTGGTCGACGATGGCGTTATTGAGGTGACACTGCTTGGACAAAACGTCAACACCTACGGAGTTGAGTTTGGTGATAGGGGAGCTTTTGCCAAGCTCCTAAGAGCGTGCGGTGAAATTGAAGGTCTTGAGCGAGTTCGCTTTACATCTCCGCACCCTGCCGCCTTCACAGATGACGTTATTGAAGCCATGGCCGAAACACCTAACGTCATGCCGCAGCTTCACATGCCGCTACAGTCAGGATCTGATCGAATACTGAAGGCGATGAAGCGCAGCTATAGGGCGGAGCGCTACCTGGGAATTTTAGAAACCGTAAGAAATCGAATTCCAGATGCAGCAATCACCACGGACATCATCGTCGGCTTCCCTGGCGAAACTGAGGAAGATTTTCAGCAAACCCTCGAGATAGCAAAACTCTCTCGTTTTGCTATGGCCTACACATTCCAGTATTCAAAGCGACCAGGAACCCCAGCTGCAGAAATGCCAGACCAGCTGCCCAAGGAAGTTGTTCAAGAGAGATATGAACGCCTGCTTGAAACGGTTAATGAAATTGCCTGGCAGGAAAACCAAAAGCTGATTGGGCGAGAGGTTGAGGTTTTGGTGGCAAGTGGCGAGGGTCGCAAGGATGAGAACACCAATCGGCGATCAGGCAGAGCCAGGGACAATCGCCTAGTCCACTTCGAGGTTCCAGCCGGTCAGCCAGAGCCTAGGCCGGGTGACCTCGTTACCGTTCAGGTAAGTCGAGCAGCTCCGTACTTCCTGGTCGCTGATTCGCTCGAAACTTCCGTGTATGAACTGCGCAGAACCGCTGGAGGAGATGCCTTCGACCGCTCACAGGCCGAGTCCTGCTCTGATGGAAAGGTCAACCTAGGCATTCCCATTCGAGTCAAGCGTGACTAACTTGATTGCGCTTGTCGGAGCAACGGCCTCTGGCAAATCCTCGCTGGCTATTGAAATTGCAACAGCTCTGACCGACGCTGAAATCATAAATGCCGATGCGATGCAGCTCTATCGAGGCATGGACATTGGAACGGCCAAGCTTTCATCAAAGGAGCAGAGGGGTATTCGACACCACCTGCTTTCAGTTATTGATCCTTCAGAGGAGCTGACAGCAGTTGAGTATCGGGAACTATTCGATACTGCAGTTAGGGATGTGCTCTCTAGGGGTAAGACGCCGATAGTTGTCGGAGGCAGCACGCTCTATTTGGCATCAGCGCTTGATGAGCTCAGCTTTGCGCCTACCGATTCTGAGCTAAGGAGTGAACTTGAGAAGCAGAGCGAGGAAATCGGAGCGCTTAGCATGCACGCGAAGCTTAGGGAGCTGGATCCTGCGGCCGCTGAAAAGATTCCCGCCACTAATCGGCGAAGAGTCATAAGAGCTATTGAGGTTATCAAGCTCAGTGGTAAGAACTACTCGGCTTCTTTGCCTGACCCCTCCTATCGCAGGCCAACTGTTCAGCTAGCGATTGATGTTTCTCGCGAAGAGCTAGGACGGCGCATCGAGCAGCGCGTTGAGAAGATGTGGAGAGAGGGTCTAGTTGATGAGGTGAGAGAACTGATCAAGAACGTGCTCTCGAGGACCGCCAGAGTTGCAATTGGCTACAAGCAAGCGATTGATTTCATCGAAGGACGACTCACCGCAGAGCAGGCAAAGGAGGAGATTGTCTTTTTGACTAACCGCTATGCAAAGAAGCAGGGCACCTGGTTTAGAAGAGATAAGAGAATTCACTGGCTGAGAGATGAAGCTGACCTAAGCGCAAGGGCCCTAGAGATAGTTAGGCTTGAACGATGAGCATCCAATTCACCAAAGGCCACGGCACGGGTAATGACTTTGTGCTCGTCTTAGACAAGGTTGGCCAGCTTGATCTGAGCGAGGCTGAGATACGAAAGATTTGCGATCGCAACTTTGGAATTGGTGCAGATGGTCTGATTGTGGTTCGACCAACTGCGGGTAGCGAAGTTGGAGATCTGCTATCTGAAGAGCCAGGTGCTACCTGGTTCATGGACTACCGCAACCGCGATGGCTCCAAGGCAGAGATGTGTGGAAATGGAATACGAGTTTTCGCGAGGTTCCTTCTAGAGAATTCTCTGGCTGAAATTCCAGCTGGAAGCACTCTGCCTGTTGCTACGAGAGCGGGAATCAAAGATCTCACTCAGACCGCAACGGGCTTTGCGGTTGACCTGGGCCCTTGGAAGATCTCCGAGGATGAAGTCCTGGTTCGTGCCCAGGGACTTCAGGTGGCAAGACCCGGACTGCATGTGAACCTAGGGAATCCGCATGTTGTTGTAGCGCTTGCAGATTTGGAAGAGTTAGAAAACCTGGAACTTTATCGGGCACCGCTACTTGAGCCCGCATCAGAGGCTGGAGCTAACGTTGAATTCGTTGTCCCAGGTGATCCGCTGGTGGAGGAGGGCGTTGCCTCTTTGACCATGCGCGTTCATGAGAGAGGCGTGGGCGAGACTCTCAGTTGTGGAACGGGTGTAGCGGCTTCCGCAATAGCTATTCGTCATTGGGCGGGTGGCACACAAAACAACTGGCGCGTTTATGTTCCCGGGGGAGAGCTAGCGGTCAAAATGTTTGCTGCTGAAGATGGCGAGCACGTTGCGATCAGTGGAAATGCGATTTTGAGCTTCACTGGTCAGTGGGGCTAATCACTTCAATGACCCAGTAGCCCTTATCGGCATGGGCCTTATGCACGCTGCAGTTTGCAAACTCTTCACTAAGCCACTTCATAAGACTTTCTGCACCGAGCTGCTTTTGAACCACCAGCATGGACCTTCCACCTGGCAGCAATCGGCCCAGGTACTTTCTTAGAAGTTCATGGAGTTCGGCCTTTCCAATCCTGATAGGTGGGTTCGACCAGATCTCCTTAAACTTCAGGTCTGCAGGCAGAGCATCAGCCAGCAGGGACTCCACATTCTTCAGTCCAAGATTTTCAGCGTTCTGTTGAGTTAGCTCAACACTTCTAGCGTTGACATCTATAGCCCAGACTTTGCTATCCGGGCAAATCGTCGCTATGGCAAGTGCAATGGGTCCCCAGCCGCATCCGAGATCCAAAACATTTCCGCTTTTGGGAAACAAGTTTGACTGGGACAGCAGTACCTTGGTTCCCTTGTCTAGGCCGGAACTACTGAAGGTGCCGGTTGAGGCCCTGGCAGTAATCTCTCTGCCACCTACCGAGAAGCTGACTTCCTTGAGTTTTCTCTCGCCAGCTGGGGCTTTGGAAAAATAGTGCTCATTGCTCACCACACCAATCTACCTAGGCATAGTCTTTATCTAGATGGAAAACGAGACCACGCTTCAGCGAATATTGCGACGCGGAGCTAGCGCCCCGAATGACTTTGACGGGGATCAACTAGAGCTAGAAGAGCGAGAGTCTCTAAGAAGAGTGCCCGGTCTATCGACCGAGCTCGAGGACATATCCGAGGTCGAATACCGAAAACTCAGGATTGAGCGTGTGATCCTGATTGGTGTTTGGGGATCGGGAACACTCACCGAAGCGGAAAACTCTCTCAGAGAGCTTTCCGCTCTAGCTCAAACGGCAGGTGCCGTCGTCCTTGCTGGGGTGTTGCAGCGAAAACCAATGCCTGATCCAGCAACCTACTTTGGAAAAGGCAAGGCTGAAGAGCTTCGAAACCTTGCCAGAGAGCTCAAGGCAGACACCGTCATTGCCAATACGGAGTTATCACCATCTCAACGAAGGGCCCTAGAAGACGTTGTGAAGATCAAGGTGATTGATCGAACGGCCATCATCTTGGACATCTTCGCTCAGCACGCCAAGAGCAAAGAGGGTAAGGCTCAGGTCGAGCTCGCCCAGCTCGAATACCTGCTTCCAAGACTGCGTGGTTGGGGAGAGTCCATGTCCCGTCAGGCTGGAGGTCAGGCTGCCGGTGGTGTTGGAATCGGCTCCCGCGGCCCAGGTGAAACCAAGATTGAGCTTGATCGAAGACGAATCAACACCAAGATGGCCAAACTGCGCAAGGACATTGCAGCTATGAAGATGGCACGGGACACTAAGCGCGCAAAGAGGGAAAAGTCCAGCGTCCCGCAGGTCGCAATTGCTGGATACACAAACGCCGGAAAGTCATCCTTACTGAACAGGCTCACCAGAGCCGGAGTCCTAGTTGAGAATGCGCTGTTTGCCACCCTCGACCCCACAGTCAGAAGGCATGAAACTCCTGATGGTAGGCAGTACACAATCTCAGACACCGTAGGGTTTGTCAGAAACCTTCCGCACCAATTGGTCGAAGCCTTCAGATCTACTCTGGAAGAGATTTCCGCCAGTGACCTAGTTATCCACGTTGTTG
>Ga0207937_1000686_pt1 | contig 11671 bp, 6 predicted proteins | sample LakMenEpi04Sep11_FD_150668 | JGI IMG/M metagenome (GOLD analysis project Ga0207937, IMG submission 150668) | Freshwater microbial communities from Lake Mendota, WI - 04SEP2011 deep hole epilimnion (SPAdes) | ecosystem: Environmental > Aquatic > Freshwater > Lentic | place: Lake Mendota, Madison...
ACGCGTCGCTACCTTGGTTCTTGTTTTGGATGGTCCCCATGATGAAAACGCTCATCGGCATGGACTATCAACGTGGGCTGACCATGCTAAAGGATTTGATCGAAACCGGAAACATACCAGCAAAGACTATTGTCCATGGTCCACAAAGCGTTGGACCGATTCGAATGGCGGGTATTGCTGACTCATGCCGAGTCGACAATGTAAGTAGCTCGATGGACAAGGCTTTCCATACGGCATCTACCGAGTTTCGCAAGGCAGGCTTACCTGTCGATCGCGGGATGATCTCGGTCTACACAAAGTTTCGGATGAATGAAGGTGTCTTCGAATACATCAGCGGTTTCCTTTTGCCCGAAAATGCACAGGTCCCATCCGGTAATCCGTTAAAGATCTGGAATCTACCTGCCTGCAAAGCGTTCCATGTCGAGCAAACGGGACCTTATCGCCATTTAGGAAACGGCTGGAGTGTCGCGAATCAAATCTGTCGTCACAAGAAAATGAAACAGCAGCCAATCGGAACGTTTGAACTCTACCGGAACTCACCAAACGAGGTACCGGAAAGCGAAATCAAAACCGATATCTATTTGCCGCTGCGGAATTGAATGCCATCAAGAGGCGGCAGTTCTCTTGAACTATCTGAGCCTCCTCAACAAAAAAAGTTAGCGAGATTTGTTTAATGCGTATCTCGTTAACTTTCCTTTATTTGGTGGGCTCGGATCGCTTGGGCAGCACCCAGTCTTTGCGAGGATAATGGCATGTATAGCCGCCTGGGGTTCTGACCAAGTAATCCTGATGTTCAGGTTCTGCTTCCCAAAAGTCACTTGCCGCTTTTACCTCTGTCACGACTTTGCCAGGCCACAAACCGGCCGCATTGACATCCTCAATCGTATCCAATGCAACTCGCTTTTGTTCTTCACTTGTATAGTAAATCCCCGAGCGGTACGAAGTACCGCGATCGTTTCCTTGACGATTCAATGTCGTGGGATCATGGATCTGAAAAAAGAACTCAAGCATTTTGCGGAAGTCTGTTTTGCTCGGGTCGAAAACCACCTCAATGGCTTCTGCATGCGTGCCGTGATTGCGATAGGTAGCATTTTTTACATCTCCTCCCGTATAACCAACACGGGTTGAAACAACTCCCGGTTGTTTACGGAACAAGTCCTCCATTCCCCAGAAGCATCCACCTGCCAAAATTGCTTTTTCTGTATTCACTTTCTTCCCTGTTGCGGTTTCTGGTTTCGAATTAGCAGCCGATTTGTTGGTGGCCTGAGCTCGTACGTAGGGGGCCATAAAGGCCATACCGAGCACCATGACTACGGTCAAAAATGTCCGCAAAGTTGTTGTTTGACGTTCCATTCCGGCTCACTCCTTAAGGAAAAGACATAGGTAGCATGATTACGCGACTGATGAAAACTTGTTCACTCACGGGATCATCCAAGTATACAATTCATGCTCGAAACGGAAACCGAACATGGTACAAATCAACTGAATTTCTCCAAAGGACAGAACTCTAGTACCAGCTGATCCTTTCGTTGCAAATGGCAGTTTTGGTCATGAGCGGATGAACGTTTGGGCCCACTCTAAGTCTGCACCTTCAAGCGGCGGCTCAGGCTGCGATTCGTACAAGTAATCTTCGTAGCCTGCTGCATCGTAAACGCGATGGATGATTGCGCTCAGATCGAGTGTCGCATCCGGAAAGTCACCCTTCAATGGGATTGGAATGTTTGGCAAAGGATCCCGCAAGCCGATTGGCCAAGCCTCTATCTTGGGTGCATTCGATTTACGAAAGACCGTGACGCAGTAGTCACAGGAGGGTAGATCGTTTAACGGGAGCCGAGGGCCACCGCGCAACAAATCGATCTCCACAATCGAAGCCGTACTGAACATCATCGTCGATCGTTTCATCAAATACTGCTCGCGGTCAGGACCGTATCGTTTGTTGCTCGGGCTGAACACTTCAATCATCGTTACCAATTGGCGATCTTGCCGATCACGGATCTCGATGACGGCATGCCTTTCAATATCGATATCGGGTAGCGTCGCCATAATTGACTTGACTTGGTTCAATGCTGGATCAACGGTCGCGACCGATGGACGATGCGTCGACGAAGCCTTGAATAAAGCAATATCTGGCCTGCCAAGCAATTTGCGCCTTTCCTCTGAGAACGGCTCATGAATAAAAACACGTTCTTCGAGCTTAACAAAAAAACTGGGGCGAACTTGCGCAGACAATGATTCGCGGATCTCGGTTGCAAAAGCCATTTGAAAATCTTCCCAAACCGAGGGCTGTTCCAAATAGGGGTTCATTCCGGGAAACGGTGAAGGCATGATTCGCTCCCAAGCTACGAGTGCCAGAACTAGACAATGACAGTATCCTATCCCTACAAAGCCACCCAAGAAACAACTCGGCACCGGAGGCGGATCTGGAAAACGGCCTGCATTAGCTTTATGCTGCAAGAGTTTTGGTGTTCGTGAGCACTTCGCCCTTGTCATTCACTTCCTCGAAGCGGACAGCGACTTGACGCGAGACACCATTTTCTTGCATGGTCACTCCGTAGATCATATTGGCTGCTGTCATCGTTTTCTTGCTGTGCGTCACCACGATAAACTTGGTCGTCGACAAGAACTCGCGAAGAACAGTAACGAATCGCCCGATGTTGGCTTCATCAAAAGGTGCGTCCACTTCGTCGAGGATACAGAATGGGCTCGGGCGATACTGAAAAAAGGACATGATCAAAGCGACAGCGGTCAACGCCTTTTCCCCACCACTCAAGAGCGAATTGCTGAGAGTTGTCTTACCGGGTGGTGTTGCCACAATCTCGATACCGCTATCGGGATCGTTCGGATCTTCCAAAAGGATGTCAGCGAATCCGCCACCGAACGATCGACGATAAAGCGTTTGAAAATTGGAACGAATGCTTTCTAGCGTTTCCATGAACAAATGACGCGAGTCTTCATCAATCTTGTTCATGGTTTTGATAAGACCGTCTTTCGCATTGAGGAGGTCATTCTGGTGACCAGACAGTCTATCGAAACGACTTTGCAATTCATCGAGCTCTGTTAGCGCCTCCATATTCACACTTCCGGTCGCATTGAGTTCATTTCTTAGCAAACTGACTTCTGCCTCAATTTCGTGCTTGAGCGATTGAAGCTGTTCATCGTTCTTCATCGCAGCGACTTTTTCTCGAAACTCTGCCAGAGCCACATCTTGCTCTCTCCTATTCTCGTCGGAAACAGCTTCATCGCTCGTTTCCATGTTAATAGGAATTTGGATCTGATACTCGGTCGCGTAGTGTTCTACCAGTGAAACAATTTGCTCCTGAACCAACTTCAATGCGGCGTTGATCGATTGAATTTTGTCATCATTTTTTTCGAGCTGGCGACGTACATTGTCACACTGCCGAATTGCTTGGTTCGCGATGGTATTTTGCGATTCAATCTGCAGAACATGATCTGTCCGTCGTACTTCGATGACCGCCACTGATTCGGTAGCTATCGTCATCGCGTTACGATGTTCGGCCGCTGCATTCTGGAGTGCAACAATCTTGTTTTGGATCGTGACCAGCGATTGCTGCGCTTGCTCGACATTTTTTTCTCGCTCAGTCGCGTCGAGCTGCAATTGCTCCAGTGTGAGTCGCAACCCTTCTAATCGTTGTTCAAGGCGTGCAATCAGGACTTTTTGATCGCTCGCTTCCATTTGTTGCAGTTGTAACGTCGATTGCAAATCGGCCCACTGCTGGCGCTGCGAGAAAAGAATAGCATCCTTTTCAATTCTTACGGCTTCGTTCGAAGCGATGTCTTTTTCCGCTTCTCGGTTCTGACTCTCCACACTGGCGATTTTCTCAAGCGATGCGGCAATCTCCGCACCAATTTCCCGATAACGCGTCAGCATCCGTCCTTTGCGTTGTTGATATGCTTCAAGCTGTAGTTCATATCGCGAAAACTCTTGAGCGGCTGCTCTTTCGTCTGTTTCGAGCGACAGTAGCTCGGTCTCTTGTTGTACCACGAGCGCCTGAAGGATCGCAGAATGGTTTGCTGCATCTTCGACCGTTCTCTCCAATTGAGTAATGTCTTCGCGCGCCGTTTGCATTTCAGTTCGACGTGAAATCAATCCCAATCCAGCCTGCAATGAGCCGATCGTAATGCTACCATCGCTATCGATGAGCTGACATTCGGCAGTCACGAATCGAAGACCCGCTCCTCGAAAATGGCTGAGTTCTAGGGCAGTCGCGAGGGAGTCAACAAACCATGTTGTCCCAAGCAGTGCGCGGATCAGCGGTTCATACTCCGTTGGATACTGAGTCAGTCGATCCGCGCGACCGATCACACCACGAAGGCCGTCAAGCTGGATCTTCTCACCCGTTCGCCGGTTTGGCAAACGGTCCAATCGGAGCAACGTGACACGTCCATCGATCGTCAAGTTTCCTTCATGGATCCAATCAATCACTTGGCCATCACTTAGGACAATGGCATCCGCTAAGGGCCCGAGTGCAACGTCCATCAGCGGCGCAAGGTGCATTTCGCTCGAAAGAATATCCGCCACAAGTCCGCGGACTGTATTCCACGAGTTTGAACCAGGCAAGCCTCCTTGAGTGGCCTGATTGGCTCTGGCTAATCGGAGAAGTTGCTGGCCTCCTCGACCAGCACCGGCAAATTGATCTTCGAGTTGTTCGAGAACATTCAATCGTTCTCGGACTCCATGCAATTTGCTTTGATGGGATCCAAGCATCTCTTGATGCTCAAAAAGTTCGCGTCGAATTGACTTTAAATGGACCTCGGTTTCGGAGCGTTTCGCCTTGGCCGCTTCTGACCGCGACTTCGCGAGGGCTATGTTGTTAAGAAGCTGATTCGAATCCGACTCGAATGTACTTAGTTCGGTTTGAAGACTTGCTTCTCGTTTGCGGCTTTCTTCGATAGATAGTTGAATTTGTTCGAGATGCAATTTCCGTGCGACGATGTGCGATCGGAGTTCATGGATCGTTTCAATCGCTTTGGAGTAAAGACTATTCTCCGAATCCAATTGATCGCGTAAGTTTCGAATTTCTTCCTGAGTCCAGGCGAGTTTCGACTCTCGTTCTTGCAACGCGATGGTCGCAATACCCTGTTCACTTGATATCGATTGAAGCTCTTGCAGACGCAAGAGCTTTTCGTCCACCGAAAGCGAAGCCCGTTCTTGCAATGCAACGATTCTTTCCTCGATCAATCCCTTCTCAAGAGCCAGTTCAGTAACTCGCTCGATTGCTGTTTTGTGCCCACTCTCGGCTTCAATCACAGACTTTTGAGTGGCCAGATACTCGCGCTCGAGGTCATGCAGCGCCAGTTGCATCTGCTGCAAAGTCTTCTTTTCACGTTCTGCATTTTCTTCGATCGCTGTCCAGCGTTCGCTCAATTCGATACGACTCTGTTCTGACTCTTGTTGCTGCTCCTGCAGAGCGTTCTTTTGTCGACAGAATAGCTGATACTCGCTCCAAGCGAGTTCCGTTCGCTTTGTGCTTAACGTTTTCGAGAGTTCCCGAAAACGATGGGCTTTTGTCGCTTGGCCCTTCAGTGTCGCAAGCCGTTTTGCAACTTCATCAACGATATCACTTAACCGAAGCAGATTCTGATCTACTCGTTGAAGCCTGCGTTCTGCTTCAAGTTTTTTCGCTTTGAATCGGGAGATTCCTGCGGCTTCTTCGAAAATTCCCCGCCGATCTTTGGCAGATGCCTGCAGCAAACGATCGACTTTTCCCTGTTCGATCAGACTATATGCATCGACCCCGACGCCGGTGCCGCGGAAGAGATCCTTGACGTCTTTCAAACGGCAGGGTTGCCCGTTGATTGCATATTCGCCATCGCCGCTGCGGAAGACTCGCCGACTAACATGCACTTCATCGGAGTCGTGATTGAAGACCCTTTTTTCGTTATCGAGAACGAGTACAACTTCAGCGCTATTCGATGGTTTTCGCCCTCCTTCTGCCGATCCCTTGAAGATGACGTCAGCCATATCAGCGCCACGAAGGGCTTTCGGGCTTTGGGAACCGAGAACCCACTTTACCGCATCGACCACGTTAGATTTGCCCGATCCGTTGGGACCAACGACCACGGTGATACCGTCCGGAAAATCGAAACGAGTCCGATCCGCAAAACTCTTGAAGCCGACTAGTTCGAGGGCTTTGAGCATTTAGTTTCCGCCGCCATTTTGAAAGGGCAAGAACTCATTGAAACCAATACGCGTTTAGGCGATTAGCCAATCATGAATAGGAGGGTAACGTTATTTGATTTCATTCCAATCGATGTCCGGAAGATCGTTTGAATTCACATCACTTCCAGTCGGTTCGTAGGGTATCGGTTCCTTGATAGCGCTCACCGTTTCGCCTGCACTAACAGGTGTTTTTGCATCTTTTTCTTTCTTTACAATTGAACTTCGTTTGAACCAATCCGGAACATACCACCACGAAGATTCTTCTTTGGGACGAGTTGCCCCATCGACGGAAACAACAGATGCGATTGCATCTTCAGAATCGTCTTGGTCACGTTTATAGATCCGTCCTGCCATGGGACGAGGGTTCATCGCGATCGGAACAGATGAACACTTCATCGCATTCAGTTGATCAATCGAATGAACAAACTCATTGTAACTAGCACCGATCGTTCCCAAACCTCGCAGTAAGGAAAGTGTGTCAGCCGGAACAACCACACTTGCCACTTCCTCCGAGAGACGTTTGTTCAATTTCAGTTGATCCCCCAATACGGGAGTGATAGAGATCGCAGAGGTCGGATTGATCGGAGAGGGAAGTAGAATAGGTGCGGAGTTGCCGAAGAACAGTAATTCCGGTTTGGACTGGAGCGAGACCGCCAACAGCGGCGTACTGCTAGGGATTTGATGTAGCTCCACACCCGGCGTTAGCTTTTCTCCCTGGACTCTCGGATCACTCGCATCGCGATTGCGGATCGCAAGGAAAGCACCAAAACGCAACTCAGGCTCCGGTTCCTGTAGCAATCGTTCCAAAGCATCTCTCGCTGACTCTTGCTCATTGATCGTAAGTCCCGTTAGGCATAGGGGACGGAATGCGGGCGTGGTCTTAGCTATTTCGGTCAGCGCGTTGAGCGACTCTTTTCGACCCAGGTATGCAAGAGAATAGGCCGAATAGAAACGGATCTCTGTATCGATGGAAGACAAACCCTGGAGAAGAACTTCGATCGCTTCTGGTGTTCCCAACGCCTCCAATTCGGCGGCTGCGCGACGAGCCGTGGTTCTGTCCTTCAACAACTTCTCGCAACCGATCAAGCGTTGCATTTGCTGATCTTTCGTTTCGGCAAACCCCGATGCGAGAATAACGTTGGCAAAGTGTGACGGATCCCATTTGTATTTCGGAATCGTAGTAATAACGATACGGGAGTCCGATTTGCCTTCCGCAACCATTCGTTGCCTTGAATCGTCATTGAAGAAAAATCTGTCGTTGAGCGACTTCACGATCTCTCTAACTACATAAACATGTTTGTACTCCGGCGTCATCTGGAGACCAATGTTATGAGATTGGAGAAGCCGACCTCCACCGATGACAATTCCATTGCGTAGTTCTTTGGGCTTCTTAGTATAGCTCTCCGGAAGAATCACTACCTCGCCCTTTGCAACCGCCTTGTCTCCGCTCGTTTTTACTTTGCCACCCAACGTAGCAACCTCGCGAAGCTTTGCTTCGAACAGGATCCCCCCTGTAAGATCCGTCGCATCACATTCCGAAGATGTCTCTACGACGACATCCACTTGTTGATTGTCTTCATAGCATGGGAATGAATAAACTCGGACTTTTGTGAGCGCTGTCCACGGAGCGTCCAAAACCAATTCTGGCGACTCTACACCTCGAACTCGCATCTCGGCCAGCATCAAATCACGCTGCATGCTAGGCCTCACTTTGCCACCTGTGTTCGGAAGGGATGAGACCAAGCCGATCGAATCGTAGTAGCGAGACACGACGCCTGTAACTCCAGCCACTTCGCCGATCAATCTAGGGCGATTGGGATCTTGAAGCTGCTCTTTGACACGTTTGGTTTCTTCCTTGAATTGATTGTCTTCGTCCTTGTTCTTTCGATTAAACCACGACTGACAGCCAGTACTCAGGCTAAACAATGAGAACAAACCAATCCATACCACTACCCTTTTCCAGTAGTGCAGATGTGATACTTGATTGCAAACCATCAAGGGAGACTTCCTTTTCTCAAGCTTTTCTCAAGGTCTGCGCATGGAGTCGGTCGAGGACTGAAGTGCGCGAATCGTGCAGATTGTCTAATACTCCGACAAGAGTTCGCGGGTCAATATCATGCAATCGCAATCGACAATTGCATGCAAAGCAATTTGGCTCCGGAACCATGCAAACTTGAATCAATCAACCGCTATCCAGCCATGATTGCTAGCTTTGCCGAAGTCAATTTGCAAAATAAGTAGATTATGCTCCATTTCCTCCCGCGTCTGTTCCGATGTTTCCGGAGTAGTGGTTGACATCCAATAAACGACGAAGAAGTTGTGGTTCATCCAGATGGTTGAAATTGCGACGACGCGAACACGAAAATCATTTGTTGAGCATTTGACTCAGCATCGATCGCCGTCTGCCATTGCTGCAGGAACTTCCTTTGGTGTGGCTCTCGGACTGATTCCTAAAGATACCTTGCTAGCGTTAGTTCTTATGCTCGCGATCTTGCTTCTCTCCGTCAATCAGATTGCAGCCTGTGTGTTTGCCATTGGTTTGAGTTTATTATCCGGATGGACGATTGGATTCACTCACGCCTTCGGGACCTTAGTTCTTCAATCGGACCTTATCGCTAGCTTCATTGTTTCGCTCTATCAGATTCCACTCATTCCATGGTTTCGGTTAGAGAATACGGTGGTCATGGGAGGAATAGCACTCGGAGCATTTTTGTGGCTTCCAACGTTTCTACTAGCGTTGCGATTTTGCAATAAAGTGCGCGAGATCATACGATCTGAGCAGATCGCGGAGCTAGCAGCGGCCTCCATTCGTCATCGCCATCATCTGAATGCGGGAACGTTTGGCCATTCGCACGATCGAAAACTTGGCTTTTGGGCCATGACAGAAAGAAATACCATTGAACAACGCTCGGAAAACGCTGAAGCGAAACCGGCCGAACTCAGCCTGCCTCAGACTTCATTCACAATGGATCTTGCCACGAGCGATGAAGTGACGCGAGTTGAAGCGAATTGCAAGCCAATTGCACAAAAGCTTGATTCAATCGTAGACGATACCGTTTTGAGAGAAACACTCATTGAGGTAGTTCGATACAAACAACCTCGACGTGAAAAACCAGAAATAGTGCCCCCAATTACTTATCACAACGTAAACCCTATGAAGCTCGCGATCCCTGCCAATGCAGAAGCCGTATCCACTCCTCGAAGCTCGGATACGAATATAAAATTTCATTCGCCAAACACTGGGGCATCCCATGCCATGAGCAACTCATCGGTCAAAGAGGAATCGCTTCGGCATATTCTGAAGCATATACACGGATCTCGTGAAGCGAGAAAGGAAACAGGAAAACCTGCATGAGCTGGAGGAGGAGAGCCATATTCGTGATCGTCGCTTTCGGTGCTGGCATTTATTGCTTGCGACCGATGGTGACGCACTCCATTCAGCGACGACTCGCAGCAGAACTCAACGCCGAAACGCGAATCACGAGCACGATCTTGTCGTTAGGACAAAGCACACTCGTCCTCGAAGGTGTCGCTATTGAAGGTAATGATTCGAGAATCAGCCTAGATCAGTTATCGCTTCGAATCGACCCTGACGAGCTGTGGTATCGCAACTGCATCGTCGATCCTATGGTTGGCACCGGATTGCGTTGGCACCTACCTATCAGGAAGCAATTCTCTTCGCTCGATTCGAAAGTTTCTCCTCCTATTCCCATCGTGGATTGGAGTTTCGATCCTCGATTCGAGCAAGCGAAGCAATTATTAGAGAGTGCAACCACGCGGCTTTCCACTTTTGAGAAAGAAGCCAATAGCCAAACTCTAAACCTCGATCATAAAATCGAAGCGATTCGAACGAGAATCAGCGAACTCGCACAAGACGATATGCTCGTTAATCCGCTCCGCCCCAGCGATGGCATCACGCAATTGAAGAATGAGCTGTTGATGTTGCGGCAATTCTTGGCGGAGAACCGCCTCCAATCACAAGATGTAGGAACCCAAGTCGCTAAATCGATCCAACAATCTAGTTTGCTTCTACAGGCAGAAAGTAGAACGGGGATAGTTGACGGGCAGCTTCCTCGAATCACGGATAAAATCCTGGAGCAAACGGTTGATGCAGCAAGCTCGACTCTCTCCCCCTATCTCTCCGCGGGCAGGGATTTGTATCTAAGGATCATTCAACCCTCTCGCAGCACTAGCGATGGGAATGCATCTCGTCCGTTTCTTGCTGGTGCGGACCTCACGATCAACGGCTTAGAAGCTCGAAAAACGAAGATTGCAAGAGGTCGAGTTCTCGGTGTATCCATTGTCAACGATCAAACAATCGATACAGAGATTCGAATCACCTCTCAATCCGAAAATCCCTCCCTGCTGATCCTCTGGAAGAACAGTGAATCTTCCAGCAACACTACTTTCTCTTCCAGTACAAATGATAAGATGATGAAGTCGGCTTTCCGACTCGAGACAGTAGCCCAGGGACAATCGACTCTCCTCATCGATACGACATCCAGCGATGAACATCGAACGGTCCGCATTGAGGTGCCGCTATGCAATGTCTTGGAAACAACAACTGTTAAGCAAATAGGAATCGCCGGAGAACTACGCAATCTGGTGTCGAATTCGAAGCAAGTTCGATTGATTGCAACCATGCTGATCCCACCCAATCGCGGTGAAACGGAGGGTAGTGATTCGGTAGCAATTAGCGCGGCAGGGGAGTGGCAATGGGAATCCGAATCCAAGGCATTCTTGGAATCGATCGTATCCACAGCCGTTGCTCAGAAAACCAAAGATGCAACCATGCAATCCGACGATCGAATATCGCAGTGGATCGGTTCTGAGAAAACCACCCTGGATCGAAGGCTTGCAGCGCTCGAGCAAGCAGCCTTGGACCGACGAAAGGGCTGGGAGAACCAGCTCAAATCCCTTTCGGACAACATTCGTGAGCTGGAAAGCGATAGCCAACGAACGGCAAGAGGATCCTCGATCGTTCGCTAGTCAGGAGAAACATGAGGACGCAAAAAAGGATGAGGGTGTAAAAAAGGACATGCACAGCATGTTGCATTTGTTTTGCTGTTTGGTGAATTTTGCGGACTGAATCGAATGTTCCTTAAAAAAGATAAAAAAGGACATGCATAGCATGTTGCATTTGTTTTGCAGTTTGGTAAACTCTGCTCGTTGAATCGATTGCTCCTTGGAGAGAATTTGCCATGACTAAAGCTCGCTGCCGACTGGTCGATACGTCCGTAAGTCGTTGGTATCACTGCATTTCCAGATGCTGCAGGAAAGCCCATCTGCTTTCCGATGAGAACGGTTTCCAGCGGAAAGATTGGATCGACCAACGACTCAAAGAACTGAACCAAATCTTTGCGATCTCCGTCGGGGGCTTTAGCACCATGGACAATCACCTTCACTTGCTCTTGCGTATCGATTGCGAAGAAGCCGAAAATTGGTCCGATCAAGAGGTCGTCCAGCGTTGGTTTCGCCTCTATCCGCCTC
>Ga0207937_1000687_pt1 | contig 11657 bp, 12 predicted proteins | sample LakMenEpi04Sep11_FD_150668 | JGI IMG/M metagenome (GOLD analysis project Ga0207937, IMG submission 150668) | Freshwater microbial communities from Lake Mendota, WI - 04SEP2011 deep hole epilimnion (SPAdes) | ecosystem: Environmental > Aquatic > Freshwater > Lentic | place: Lake Mendota, Madison...
GTGACAGGGTTTGTGCCCAGAACAGGAATCGAACCTGCACTACCTTGCGATAACCAGATTTTGAGTCTAGCGCGTCTACCAATTCCGCCATCTGGGCAATTTGCACCTGAGTGCTCGGCGGGGTGCAATATTACATTAATGATGGAAATCTTCCAAAATACGATCAAGGTATTTTTTCTTGTAGTAATATGATTTTATTTGCAGCATTGCTTCTTGGGAAATAGAATCGATCTGATCCATTTCCATATAGTTTTTAATAGGTGCATATAGTTCATTTTTAATTTGTTCAATTTGATGAATGATCCCTTGTTTTGCATTTTCATCTTCTGCATCCATCCAAGCTTCGTTGAATTCCATCATTTCCATTAAAAAATCTGGTTCTAAGGCATATTTTTCGTCAGGGGTCAATATACCTAGTAATTCAAGTACATAGGGTAGAATGCGTTCTTTTTGGTTTAAAAGGGTATATCCCTTATTGGCCATAGCGGATTGTTCTAAAGCAGCTTCTTGTTCCTCGGGATTGCCTTGCGCAAATTTATCGGGGTGGGTTGCTTTCTGGATCTCCATAAAAGCAGCCCTTAATTTTTGTGTATCTACTTGAAAACCAATAGGAAGCCCAAATAACTCAAAATAGTTCATGCTGAAATTTCTTATATTGTGCAAAATAACCAATATGCCTGTATTAGGACTTATTAAAGAGGGAAAAGTTCCCAGTGATAATAGGGTGGCTTTAACGCCTAAGCAATGTAAATGGCTTAAAGAGCAACATCCAGATTGGGATATTATTGTAGAAGCATCACCCAACAGGTGTTATAGAGATGAGGAATACAGTAGAGAAGGGATTGAATTAGTGACTGATATTAGTAAGGCAGATATTCTATTGGGTATTAAAGAGGTGCCGAAGGATCAGTTGATAGCAGGAAAAACTTATTTATTCTTTTCGCATACTAAAAAAGCTCAACCATACAATCAAGCATTGTTTCATACTATGATGGATAAAGGTATTACCCTGATCGATTATGAATGCTTAGAGCATGAGGATGGCCAAAGATTGATTGGGTTTGGTTTTTTCGCAGGTATTGTAGGTGCGCATAATGGCATCATGGCTTATGGTAATCGTACCAAAGCTTTTCATTTAGGCAGGGTGAAGGAAGTAAAAGATTATCGTGAATTGATTCATACATATTTTGGTTTAAAGTTACCTCCAGTAAAAATTGTGGTTACAGGATCGGGTAGAGTAGCGCATGGTATTTTAGAGATCATGAATTTAATGGATGTGCAACAAGTAGAGCCAGATGAGTTTGATCGCCATTATGCTTACCCGGTGTATGTGCATTTAAAAGGTAGAGACTTATATAAACATAAAATAACGAATACTTACGAGCGCAATGATTTTCATAATAATCCTCAAAATTATGATTGCACTTTTAAGCAATACTTACCACATGCACAGATTTTAATGAATGGTATTTATTGGGAACCTGGAATTCCACCTTTGTTTACACACCAAGATTTATTAGAAGAAGAATTTGCATTAACAACTATTGCAGACATCACGGATGATGCTCATGGTAGTGTACCATGTAATTTAGGAGACGCGCCTTCAGAAGATCCTGTATATGGTGTCAATATAAATACTTTTGAAAAAATTGCACCTTATATTCCTGGAGGTTTGGACATCATGGCAGTAGGGAATTTACCCAATGAATTACCGCGAGATGCAAGTAGGTTTTTTGGAGAACAATTGATTAAATATGTTTTACCTGATTTAGTTGCAGGTGGGAATGAAATTATTCAACGTGCGACTATATTGGAGAAAGGGGTTTTGAATCCTCGCTATGAAAATTTAGTAGAATATTCAAAACACTAGTCATTTCGAATTACTACACTTTGAAATCAATCCTCTTATAAATTACTTAAGATTCCGAAATTTATAAATGTAAATAGTACTCCTTCAAGTAATTTGTAAATTCTGTGGTGTAGGATTGATCAGCGTTTTTGATGACAATTTTATTTCTTTGAATTGTAGCTTCTTTTTGTTTTACAAATTTTAACATAGCCCTAATGGGTAGATGCTTTGCATCATTGTACATCAAGCATTCCTCGGATAATTGTAGTCCATAATTCAAAGCCAATTTTTGCATTGTATAAGCCCTTAAAGTGGGCACTAAAACATACCATGCTCCATTATCTTGTAAAAGTAATGCAGCAGCTTCTACCAAAACATCCCATGGCAAAGCAGTGCTATGTGCAGCTAAATTTTTTGCATTGTCTGGTGAATTTAAATCACTTTCGTAAAAAGGTGGATTGGTAATGATACAATCAAATAGTGTCTGCTCGTTGTTAGATGCATAATCTTGAATAGAACTATGAATTACATCTAATCTATCCTTCCATACACTTAATTCAAAGTTGTCTTTGGTTTGTTTAAATGCACCAGCTTCAATTTCAATAGCAGTAATATGTGCATTAGATTGTTGTGCGAGCATTAAACTAAGTAAGCCAGTGCCAGAACCAATATCTAAAATGTTTTTAGCAGCTTGCATTTGAATATCTGCGGCAGACCATGCACCAAATAAACATGCATCAGTACATACTTTCATTGCAGTATGTTCCTGATGCACGATAAATTGTTTACACTGGAAATAGGGATTCGCCACTATTATTCAGAGGTTAAACCAGCTACGATATACTCCTTGTTTAAACGAGCAATGTTCGCTATTGAAATTTCTTTAGGGCAAGCTGCTTCACAAGCACCAGTGTTGGTACATGCACCAAAGCCTTCCTTATCTAATTGTGCCACCATATTGGTTACACGCGTTTTTCTTTCTGGACCACCTTGTGGTAATAAGGCTAAGTGAGATACTTTAGCACTTAAGAATAACATAGCAGAACTATTTTTACAAGCTGCTACACAAGCACCACAACCAATACACATTGCTGCTGCAAATGCTTCATCCGCTTTTGCTTTTTCGATTGGTAATGAATTACCATCTACTGCATTACCTGTATTCACACTTACATAACCACCAGCTTGAATGATTCTATCAAAAGCAGATCTGTCTACTGTTAAATCTTTAATCACCGGAAATGCATTTGCTCTCCATGGCTCAATTACAATCGTATCATTGTCTTTGAATGCACGCATATGCAATTGACAAGTAGTATTTGCTTGCCAAGGACCGTGTGGTTTACCATTAATGTACATGGAACACATTCCACAGATACCTTCTCTACAATCGTGGTCAAATGCCACAGGTTCGCCACCTTCAGTGATCAATTGTTCATTTAAAATATCCATCATTTCTAAGAAAGACATTTCATCTGAAATATTTTCAACTCGGTACATTTCAAATGCTCCAGGAGTTTTCGTATTCTTTTGACGCCAAACCTTTAAATTTAAATTCATAGTTGTATGTGACATGGCAATATTATTTATAGTTTCTTTGAGATGGTTGAATCACGTCGTATTTTAATTCTTCTTTGTGTAAAGCCCACTCATGATCGTTTTTCAACTCCCATGCAGCTACATACATAAAGTTTTTATCGTCTCTTAATGCTTCACCTTCTGGTGTTTGGTATTCTTCTCTAAAGTGACCTCCACAGCTTTCTTCTCTAGCTAATGCATCTACACACATTAATTCTCCTAGTTCAATAAAGTCTGCCACACGGTTCGCTTTATCTAATTCAGGATTGTATTCGTTGATCTCTCCAGGGATTCTAACATCTGACCAGAATTCTTTTTTCAATGCTTGCACATCTGCAATCGCTTGCTTTAAGCCTGCTTCCGTTCTAGACATACCACATTCGTTCCAAATAATTTTACCTAAACGCTTATGGAAGCTTTCAACAGTTTGTTTTCCGTTGATATTTTTCAATCTTGTAATTCTATCAGCAACAGTTTTTTCTGCAGCTTCAAATGCAGGATGTGAAGTAGGGATAGGTGCATTGTAAATTTCGTCGGCTAAGTTATTTCCTAGTGTATAAGGAATAACGAAATAACCGTCTGCTAAACCTTGCATTAAAGCACTCGCACCTAAACGGTTGGCACCGTGGTCGCTAAAGTTGGCTTCACCTAATGCATATAAACCTGGAACTGAAGTTTGTAATTCATAATCTACCCATAAACCACCCATGGTGTAATGCACTGCTGGATAAATACGCATTGGCACTTCGTAAGGATTTTCACCCGTGATTTTTGCGTACATATCAAATAAGTTACCGTATTTCTCTTTCACCACTTCTTTACCTAATGCAATGATTTCTTCTTGACTTACATTGCTTAATCCTTTTTTGCTTACTTCTGTTTTACCATAACGCTCAATCGCTGCAGCGTAATCTAAATAAACTGCTTGCTTAGAAGTACCAACGCCAAATCCTGCATCACATCTTTCTTTTGCAGCACGAGATGCCACGTCACGTGGTACCAAGTTTCCGAATGCTGGATAACGACGCTCTAAAAAATAATCTCTATCTGCTTCTGGAATTTCATTGGCTTTTCTAGTTTCTCCTAAATTTTTAGGAACCCAAATACGACCATCATTTCTTAAAGACTCTGACATCAAAGTCAATTTAGATTGGTGGTCTCCACTTACTGGAATACAAGTAGGGTGGATTTGAGTGAAACAAGGGTTTGCAAAAAAAGCACCTTGCTTATGTGCTTTCCAAGCTGCGGTAACATTAGAGCCCATTGCATTGGTTGATAAATAATATACGTTACCATATCCACCAGTACATAGTAAGACTGCATATCCAAAATGTCTTTCTAATTCACCTGTTACTAAATTACGAGCTATAATTCCCTTTGCTTTTCCGTCTACTTTTACCACGTCTAACATTTCGTGACGTGCAAACATTTGCACATTACCCAATGCTACTTGACGCTCCAAAGCTTGATAGGCACCAATTAATAATTGTTGTCCTGTTTGACCTGCAGCGTAAAATGTTCTTTGTACTTGTGTACCACCAAAAGAACGGTTACTTAATAATCCACCATATTCACGTGCAAATGGCACACCTTGCGCCACACATTGATCAATAATATTTGAACTCACTTCGGCTAAACGATGCACATTGGCTTCACGTGCACGATAGTCACCACCCTTAATAGTGTCATAGAATAATCTAAAAATGCTATCACCATCATTCTGATAGTTTTTAGCAGCGTTGATTCCACCTTGTGCAGCAATAGAGTGCGCACGACGAGGAGAGTCTTGAAAACAAAATGCTTTCACTTTATAACCCATCTCGCCCAATGAAGCAGCAGCAGAAGCACCAGCTAAACCGGTACCCACTACAATCACTTCCATTTTTCTTTTATTAGCAGGGTTGACCAATTTACAATGGCCTTTGTAATCTACCCATTTATTATCAAGATCACCTTTTGGAATTTTAGCGTCTAACATAGTTAATCTTTTATCAATCAGTTAATGAAATTGTGTTGGTTGAAGGATTATTTAATCCAATCGAAATAAAAACTTATTGGCATGATAGCAAAAAGCAATGAAATAAAAATGGAAAATCCATAACCTAAACTTGTCAGCATAGTATGGTACTTTTTATTATGAACACCAATTGTTTTGAAAGCACTTTGGAATCCATGTGCTAAGTGATAGCCTAAAGAAACACATGCTAAAACATATAAAACAACAATGTAAGGATTGGTAAACACCAAATCCATTTCGGCATATAAATTATGTAAGATCACACCATTGTGTTCAACCTCTCCTAATGCCTTGATACCACCCATGCCACCTAGTCTACTTGGTGTCCAAAAATGATAAATATGTGCAATTAAAAACAACAATATCAATGTACCTAAAATAGCCATACTACGGCTGTACCACTTACTACCTTTATCATAGTTCACTGCATATCCCACTGCTCTTTTACTTTTATTTTCAAGGGTCAATAAATAACCTTGATAAATATGTAAAAAGATGCCAAGGAATAATCCAATCTCTAAGATTCTAGGTACTGCATTGCTTCCCATAAAATGTCCAGCTTTATTGAACATCAATCCACCATCATTTGCAAAAATGGTTGCGTTCAGTCCAGCATGTACAATTAAAAAAAGAATTAAGAAAATACCTGTGAATCCCATTACCAATTTTTTTCCTACGGAAGAGGTAAACATTTGTTTGAATGTCATAGTAGATGAGTTTAAAAATCTCCGCAAAAATACGACTCAAATAGATAGGTTTCGTTCTATGTTGTTTATTTTTAAGACAATAGATAAAAATCTTCTACAAACAGCTCATCGGCCTATTGGTTGGTTCAGCCTTTTTATTAACCGCCCTTCAATTATTTAGGGTCATCCAAATGAATGTCCTAATTTTACAACATGATTAAAGTTTTAGGTATCCTTTGGAATAGCTTTAAAATGGCGCTACAAGAGCTTAAAGTAAATAAGTTAAGAACCTTTCTTTCTTTGTTTGGTATCACCATTGGTATCTTTTGTATCATTGGCGTTTTGGCGACCATTGATAGTTTGAAATCAAAAGTTAAAAGCGACTTGTCAAGTTTTGGAAGTAATACAATTTATATAGATAAATGGGATTATGCAGGTGGGCCTGACTATCCTTGGTGGAAGTTTGTTAAAAGACCGTCCATGAAGATCGCTGAAATGGAAATGGTGAAAAAGAAAAGTAGTTCTGCCGCCAATACCGCATTCTTTGTTTCGACCAATGCCACATTTACTTATGAAGAAAACGTATTAAAAGGAATTAATATATATGGAGTGACCGAGGAGTTCAAAGACATTCAAGCTTTTAATATTAGCTATGGTCGTTTTTTCTCTGAATCCGATTTTCAAAGAGGTATTCCTGTTGGGGTCATTGGCTATAAAGTTTCTGAGGAATTATTTGGAAAGGCAGAGAAAGGTTTGGGAAAAGTGGTCTCTTTTAATGGTCGTAAATTAATGGTCATTGGTATTATAGAAAAGCAGGGAAGTAGTATTATTGGCGGATTTGATTATGACAGAACTTGTTTATTTACCTACAATCATTTTGCCTCAATTTACAATCCAGATAATTACAACCCTTATATTATGGTGCAGGCAAAACCTGGTATCACATCTAAGGCATTACAAGAAGAATTAACTGGTGTTATGCGTCAATTGAGAAAATTAAGTCCTACCCAAGAAGATAATTTTACTTGTAACGATGTGGCGCAATTTAAGGATCAGGTGGAAGGCTTTTTTGGCTCTGTCAATCAAGGTGGATGGGCGATTGCGGGCTTGTCCTTATTGGTTGGTGCATTTGGTGTGGCTAATATTATGTTTGTAACAGTAAGAGAAAGAACCAGCCAAATTGGTTTGAAAAAAGCGATTGGTGCAAAAAGTTCTACCATTTTATATGAGTTCCTTTTAGAGAGTGCTTTCTTATGTATTGTAGGCGGATTGGTTGGATTATTCTTGGTTTGGTTATTGACACTGGCTTTAAGTTCTTTCCTGCCATTCCCAATTACCATTGCCCCAAATATTATTTTTATGGCACTTAGTTTGTGTATTGTTTTGGGTGTTATTTCTGGAATTATTCCAGCAAGAATCGCAGCTAAAATGAATCCTGTAGAAGCCATAAGATCGAAGTAAGCATATCCATTTAAGTTTTACCTTTGCGGGGTGTCTAAACCAATTACAATTTTAGCGATAGAGTCGTCTTGTGATGAAACTGCAGCGTCAGTGATCATTGATGGTCAAATTCATTCCAATTTTATTGCCAACCAATTGGTGCATGAAAAATATGGTGGTGTGGTTCCTGAACTAGCTAGTCGTGCGCACATGGAAAATATTGTTCCGGTGGTAGAGGAGGCTTTAAAAAAAGCATTCCCAGATAAAGCACATTCAGATCGTTTATCTGCGCTTGATGCAATAGCGTTTACACAAGCACCTGGACTCATTGGAAGTTTATTAGTGGGTGCGCAGTTTGCTAAATCATTGGCACTTAGTTTAAATAAACCTTTGATTGCCGTAAACCATATGCAAGCGCATGTGTTGGCAAATTTAATTGATGATCCTCGTCCAAGTTTTCCATTTTTATGTTTAACTGTAAGTGGTGGACATACTCAAATTGTTCAATGCAATAGCCCATCTGATTTAATTATTATTGGTCAAACCATTGATGATGCTGCAGGAGAAGCCTTTGATAAAATTTCTAAACTATTAGGATTGCCTTATCCTGGTGGGCCTGTATTAGATAAATTAGCACAATTAGGCAATCCAAAAGCATTTGAATTTGCAAAGCCAATGGTGCCTGATTTAAATTATTCTTTTAGTGGATTAAAAACAAGTGTCTTGTATTTTTTACAAAAACAAGAGCCAGGATTTATTGAAGCAAATTTAAATGACTTATGTGCTTCTGTGCAATACACCATTGTAGAAATCCTTTTATATAAATTAAAGAAAGCCATTCAACAAACGGGTATTAAACATGTATGTATTGCTGGTGGAGTTAGTGCCAATTCTGGTGTTCGAAACGGCATCGAAGCTTTAGGACAAAAGTTGGGCTTAAAGACCTATCTACCTGCTTTTCAATATTGTACAGACAATGCCGCTATGATTGCCATTACAGCGCATTATAAATACATCAATCAGGCATTCGAGCCTTTGTCCACATCGGCACATGCTAGATCCAATTGGTAAAGGGAAATCACTTAACTTTGCAGCTTCAAAAACAGTTGAAAAATGATTAGTGCAAGAAATGTCACATTAGCTTACGGTAAAAGAGTTTTATTTGATGAAGTGAATATCAGCTTCACAAAGGGTAATTGCTATGGTATTATTGGAGCCAACGGTGCTGGTAAGTCTACTTTCTTAAAAATATTAAGCGGTGAGATTGAACCGAATAAAGGCTCAGTAGAAATCACACCTGGTGAGCGTATGTCCTTCTTAAAGCAGAATCAATTTGAATTTGATGAGCAAACGGTACTCAATACTGTGATGCAAGGACACAAGCGTATGTGGGAAGTGATGCACGAGAAGGATGCTTTGTATGCGAAAGAAGATTTTACAGAAGCAGATGGATTAAGAGCAGGTGAATTAGAAGGAGAATTTGGAGAAATGGGTGGATATGAAGCAGAAAGTAATGCTGCAAGTTTATTGAGCGATTTAGGTGTGAAGGAAGACATGCATCAATCCTTGATGAAAGACATTCCTAGTAATTATAAATTGCGCGTATTGTTAGCGCAGTCTTTGTTTGGAAATCCAGATATTTTATTATTGGATGAGCCTACCAACGGATTGGATATTGAAACAATTGGTTGGTTAGAAAACTTTTTAGCAGACTACGAAAACATTGTATTGGTAGTGAGTCACGATCGTCACTTTTTAGATACCGTGTGTACGCATGTATCAGATGTGGATCGTTCAAAAATTAAAACATTTACTGGTAACTATTCATTCTGGTATGAGTCGTCTCAATTGATGGCGCGTCAAATGTCTGATAAGAATAAAAAGAACGAAGAAAAGCGTGCTGCATTATTAGACTTTATTGCACGTTTCTCTGCCAATGCAAGTAAGAGTAAACAAGCCACTTCTCGTAAAAAAGCGTTGGAGAAATTAACAATCGAAGAAATTGAACCATCTAATAGAAAGTACCCTGGTATTATCTTTCAGCCATTGCGCGAAGTGGGCAACCAAATTTTAAATGTAGAAAAATTACAAAAAACAGTGGACGGTCGTGTCTTATTTAAAGACGTCACATTCTCTGTAAGTAAAAATGATAAGATTGCTTTTTTAAGTAAGGATGCCTTAGCGATTACTTATTTCTTTGAAATCATCAATGGAAATGGTCAAGCTGATAGCGGAAGTTTCGAATGGGGTACCACCATTACCAAAGCTTATTTACCAATGGAGCACAACGAGGAATTTACAAAGCCATTGACTTTAATGGATTGGTTAAGACAATTTGTGCCTACTCATGTGACCGATGCCGATGAGCCTTTTATCCGTGGATTTTTAGGAAAAATGTTATTTAGTGGAGATGATGTCATGAAAAAATCGGATGTATTAAGTGGAGGAGAAAAAGTACGTTGTATGGTGAGCAAGATGATGTTACAAAACCCAAATGTGACTATTTTGGACCAACCAACCAACCACTTAGACTTGGAGAGTATCCAAGCATTTAACGAAGGCTGTCAAAATTTCCCTGGCATTGTTTTAATGACCTCGCATGACCACACATTTATGCAAACGGTGGCCAACCGTGTGATCGAATTAACGCCTAAAGGGATCATCGACCGATTAATGACCTTTGACGAATATATGGAGGATAAAAGGGTACAAGAATTAAGAGCAGAATACTATTCTTAGGTGATAAAAAGGGTTAAAAATCAACATTTTAGCAATAAAAGCCCTTTTTTCGGCGTTTGATAGAAAAAAACATTAAAAAAATGGGACTGTAAGGTATAATTACTTACCTTTGCCGTCCGTAAAAAATTATTTCTCATGGCTAGAGTATGTCAGATAACTGGAAAGAAACCGATGACTGGAAACAGTGTATCGCATTCTAATATTAAAACAAAGCGTCGTTTCTTACCGAACTTACAAAAGAAGCGTTTCTACTTTGTTGAAGAAGATCGTTGGATCACTTTAAAAGTATCTGCTGATGCTTTAAGAACTATTGATAAAAATGGTTTAGCAGCAGTTGTTAAAGATTTAAGAGCCGCAGGCGACAAGATCTAAGTAAATAATCACTAAGTATAACTTATAATATACCATCATGGCACGTAAAGGAAACAGAGTTCAAGTAATATTAGAGTGCACAGAGCACAAGACTACTGGTTTACCAGGAACTAGTCGTTATATTACTACTAAGAACAAAAAGAATACTCCAGACCGTATGGAGTTCAAAAAGTATAATCCAATTTTGAAAAAAGTAACTGTACACAAAGAAATTAAATAATCATGGCAAAAGCAGCTTCTAAAAACGCGAAAATCAAGGATCTTAAGGCTTCTGCTGAAGCAAAAAACTGGACTAAAGTAATTAAAGCAGTACGTAGCCCAAAAACTGGTGCATACACTTTTAAAGAGTCTATCGTTTACAAAGACAACGTAAAAGAATTCTTAGCAGCAAAATAATTACTGCTATTGATATTCTTGATCAATAAGATTCAAAACCTTCATTAGAAATAGTGAAGGTTTTTTTATGCTCATTAGAAATCTTATTCTTTTAAAATGGGATGCTATTATTTATTGATTAAGATAGAGTAATTAACTAATTTTGATACCTATGAGCTTTTTAGGAAAATTATTTGGAAAGAAGGAACAAGAATCATTAGACCATGGCTTGGAAAAGACCAAACAAGGCTTTTTTGAGCGTATTTCCAAAGTGATTGTGGGGAAGACCTCGGTGGATGATGATGTATTAGATCAATTAGAAGAGGCACTCATTGGGGCAGATGTAGGTGTAGATACCACATTAGCGATCATTGAACGCATTCAAGATAGGGTAAAGCGGGAAAAGTATGTGTCTACATCCGAATTAAATCAAATTTTATACGACGAAATTGCAAATTTATTAATAGATACCCCACAGGATCTTGCTGGTTTTCAAGTACCTATAGAAAAAAAACCATTCATAACACTTGTTGTTGGGGTAAATGGTGTTGGCAAGACAACTACCATTGGAAAACTAGCACATCATTTTAAAGCTGCTGGG
>Ga0207937_1000688_pt1 | contig 11649 bp, 5 predicted proteins | sample LakMenEpi04Sep11_FD_150668 | JGI IMG/M metagenome (GOLD analysis project Ga0207937, IMG submission 150668) | Freshwater microbial communities from Lake Mendota, WI - 04SEP2011 deep hole epilimnion (SPAdes) | ecosystem: Environmental > Aquatic > Freshwater > Lentic | place: Lake Mendota, Madison...
TGCTTGGTGCGGGGTGCGGGGTGCGGGGTGCGTTGTGCGTTGTGCTTAGCGGCTGATGACTGACAACTTCTTCTAACTACTCGTTACTTTTGGGAGATGAACATTTCGTGGATCGACGTCGGGGGCGTCGTCAGCTGCGCTGTAGTACTTGCGGTAGCTGGCGACGTTTCCGTACTGATACTTGCCGTTGTAGTCGTAGGAGTTGGATACGGTTGCATTCACGACGATTCCCAAAACATCAACATCGTGCTCCGCAAGGACCCTACGAGCCCGCTCGACATAACCGCGCGAGCTCTTGTCAACCTTGATCGTTAGCAGGCAAGCATCCGCCACTTCCCCGACGATCATCGGATCGGCAACCGCTAGCACGGGGGGGGTATCGATCAAAACAAAATCGTAAAGATGCCGGGCTTCGATTACGAATTCGCGGAACCTATCGGATTCAAGCAACTCCGCTGGTCGCGACGTTTTGGACCCGTTGGTACAAAGATCCAAGTTTGGTTGTTCACTCGGGCGGATGCATTTCTGTAGTTCGCGATGATCGGAAAGGAAATCGGACAGTCCATAGGATGGTTCCATGCCGAACACGGTGGAGATGGTCGGACGTCGAAGATCGGCATCTAGCAGGAGCACTTTTTTGCCCGCTTGCGCCAACGAAACAGCGAGGTTCGAAATGGTCGTCGACTTGCCGTCTCCAGGACTGGGGCTGGTGACCATCAGGACCGATTGATCCCCCTTTTTGGAGGCAAAGAGCATCGAGGTTCTCAGAACGCGGAAGGTTTCCGCTTCCGTGCCACGCGGTTTGTGAAAGGTCGCGACTATCGGAGATACTTGAGAGTTCGGCAGTTTTGATTTTGCGATTTTCTTGATATCTAAATTGGGAATATGCGCCATGATCGAGGAGTGTAAGGTGCGTTCCACATCTTCGGGATTTCGGAACGTTTTGTCCGAAAACTCGGCTAAGAAAGCGAGGCCCAACCCCAGCATCAGTCCAGCCATGACTCCCATTCCTGCGATCTTCGACTTTACTGGCCAGGTTGGATCGCCAGCCGGTACGGGAGGGGCGATAAGGTCTGTGGTGAACCCAACATAGTCCTGCGCCAAGTCAATTTCCTGCAGCCGTCTAAAGACCTCGTCATAGCGAGCTTGAGCGCGATCCAATTTGGATTTCAATGCCGCAGTATTCAAAGACTTTTCGTAGATTCCTCGCGCTAACTTTTCTTCGGACTCGGATAAACTCAAAAGCTCCGACTCTCGTTTGGCGAGTTCTGAGATATCCCTTTCCAGAATTTCAACATAGGTCCTTAGCATCGAAGCGTGGGGAATGGCGGGCTCTTCTATTTTCCCATCTTCGGCCTTGGCTGTTCTTTCAGCCTTGGCGGCTCTTCTGGCTTTGGTGAAGTATTCGTCCACCACCGACATTTCTCGTATGACGGATTCCACCTCAGGATGGTTCTCTCCAAAACGGGCCTCGAGCCCCTTTCGCTTCATGTGGAGTTCCGTGAATCGCTGAAACCTCATTTGCTCCAATTGTTGGTCATAACTGTCAGCGTTAGATTCCAGCTTTGGACCCAACAGGAATATCTTGTTGAATCTAACCATATCTTTTTCGTCAAAGAGGGAATTGACCTCGACATCGGTGATCTCGTCCTCCCGCTTCCTTTCCAAAAAGCTGGTGATCAATTGCTTGCGTGCCAACGCGGAGCCCGCAGACCCTCGAATCGTCGATAGTTCTGATTCGATGGTGGCGAGTCTCAAACGGTGTACATCCTGTATTCGACCGTCGCTATCTACCAAGGCGGGGATGTTGGCAATTTCTGCTCGATACTCTTCATCCGCGGAGCGAACCGCATTCTCATTTTCGACCAAAGACTTCGCAATAAGATCGGCGGCTTCGGAGCGGACGTTTTTGGACTTCGAATCGATATACGCTTTATAGGTCTCGTAGACAGCCAAGAGAATTTTGACAGCGTTTTCGGGATTGGTATCGCTGTAAGAGGCCCTGATCGTGCTGGCACCTCTATTACTTCGCGAAACGGCCAGCCGTCCCGGGTTGACGCGAAGCCCAGAAGAACCTGCTTCTTTCGACAAGCGATCGTTGGCTTGCGAGATGACCTTGGGACTGGTGATAAGCTCCAAGTGCGTTTCCAGCACTTGATCCTGCATAGAAATGCCTCCGGTCGATCCCTTTTCTGCGCTCGACAATTCCGCATGCTTTTGCCCGACGTGCACAGCCAAACTGGATTGGTAACTGGGTACCTGCTTGGAGTAGTAGATAGCAGCCCCGAGGCAACCCACGAAGCAACCGAGCAGAATGAGGGGATAGCGTCGCCGCAAAAGCCCGAGAAAATCAATCTTCAACTCAAAGCCGTCGTCGTTGTCGAAGTCGTCTAAATCGTTAGCTGGCATGGTTTACATCGTGATCCAATGAAGACTCGAATTCGCCGAAACGGCAGATAGGCCGTGCAGACGCGGCAATCTACGAAAGTAAATAGATAAGCGTAGTCAAATCGCCGTTCAACTAAAAACCCAAGCAAATATTCGAAAGAGTCGTTATGTTCGTCCGGTTTGCCAGAGCCGACCAAAATTAAGGTAGTAGGCACATTCCGTGTGTCGTCCACCTAGTATCCCAGCCAATGCCCCGGAGCTGCTACTTTTGATAGCTGCTACTTTTGTCAGTTTTGTCTGGGGTATACGCGCACTTCGTCCCCGTGGGTGCCACCCAAAAGTTACTGGCTGCGTCCGGTCCGACCGCTTTCGCTCCGTCGCGAGAAGCAGCGCAAGCAGAATCGAGAGCGTTCAAAAGTCTGTTAAAAAACTAGGATCCCAAAAAACGAAAAGGCGGAAAAAACGTGCTGTCGCGATGGTAATGCGACAGAGTCCAACACAAGATCTGACAAGGATAGACGAGGCGAAATCCTGCTGGTTCCTGGAGGCAGCACGGAATACAAAATCAAATCGCAGTGTACTTGATTTCATCTGCTTTTAGAAACAAAAACTCCCCCAGTCGCTCGTGGTATTTCTGCGGTCGCGTCTTAAGAAATGAGCGGTGCCTCTATTAGCCCCTAAGGGTTGAATAGTCCGCTTTGGAGTGGGGGCATCAGGGGGAAATTTTGCTTGGTGCAGTAGGGACGATCAGGTCAGGGAATGCGTTTTTTTAACCACGAATAGGACGAATCATACGAATGACATTAACCGAGTTCCTCGTCTTATTCGTGGTTTTTGCGTGATTCGTGGTCAATTCTTTTTCCTGGATTACGCAGCGGGTTGGGAGAAAAAACAAAACTTAGTGCTTAGTGCTTAGTGCGTTGTGCGTTGTGCGTTGTGCGTTGTGCTTGGTGCTTGGTGCTTGGTGCTTGGTGCTTGGTGACTGAAGACTGAAGACTGAAGACTGAAGACTGAAGACTGAAGACGGAAGACGGAAGACGGAAGACGGAAGACGGAAGACTAATCCCCGTTCTGGTGAACGGGGCTACCTGAGATCGATCTATAGAAACAGAACCTTGCGAGTATCTATTACCATGCGGATAAGTTGAGGTTACACTGGCACAGTATGCGTCGGACGCCTGTTCGATCGTTCTGGTGAAACTACCATCGAAGACAATTACTCTATGCGTTTCCTCCGGTCACTGCTAATTCCGCTGGCTTGCATTCTCTGCTTGATTCTCTCGTGGTATCTCATGAACGATGCGGATCAGCGATTCGAGCGTGAACGCGTCGGCCACGCGATAGAGTTGCCAAGCGGAAATGCGGAGGATCTCTTTACGGAAGATCAGGCGCAATTGGTTTCTGAAGATCCTTCGCCATCGGAAATGCCCGTAGAACCGGCAGAAGCCGACGAATCGTCGCAGTGCGATGTGCCCCCAACCCCAGGGAACCCCGTTGGGAATCGTAAAACATCTGATTCGGAAACGTTACCTAATCATCTGCTGGCAATTCCTGTTGGCAAGGTGGATACGACAGCGGAATCCTCCGCCTCCCAACCTGTGGCCATGGATTCTCCCTCGACTTTGCTACCGATACCGCTTCATCGTGCTTCCCAATCGACGGTTCGATTCGACCGCAAGGATGGGAGCTTGCTGGGGTGCGGCGTGATTGTTTCCACTTCGATCCATGGCTTCGACGTCTTGACCGCAAACCATTTATTCACGGAAACCGAACAGTTTTCGATTACGACTTTTGATCGAGATTCGGTGGAGGGGGCGTTCTCCAAGCGGAGTTATGACTCTGTCCGAGTTATGAAACGAAGCGTTGCGATGGACTTGGCCTTGGTTCGCGTGCAATCGGTGATCGTGCCTGTTTATACCGCTTCGTTAGCCGAACTTGGGACGCCAAAAACGCCGGCAGATTTTTCGGGGTGGGCTGTGTACTGCGACGGTGCTGGGGCTCCTACCTCGAACAAAGTTTCGAAGGCGGAGAAGACGACGGCCCGACGAACGAAAGATGCGGAATTGATTGACTATTGGAAGATTGAACGGGAATCCGTCCGCGGAGCGTCCGGAAGCGGACTATTTGATGACCAAGGACAATTGGTCGGCATCGCGAGCGGCAACAGCCGAGGATTCGCATGCTATTGCCATGCGAATTTGATTGCTAAGTTTCTGAAGGATTAGTGGGATAGGCATCCTGCTTGTCAGAGCACAGGAGAAAAGAACGACAGGCAAGATGCGCAAGATGCCATCCCACCTCTGTCGGTGCAATTGGTTTGACCACGATTAACTCGAATGGCACGAATAGGAACTGGGTATGAAGCATTCGCTTTGTTCGCGGTCCAAAAGTAGGAGAATTAAAGAGTGGGGAGTGGGTAAGCTTCCAGCGCAGGAAGCTTATCCCGCATTAGTGATGGCAAGCTGGAAGAATATCTTGCATTGTGCTTGACAGGCTGTAATCGCTGTAAGCCTATCCCACTCGGTGGAAGTCATTTTTTGGTTGCAAGTAGCAAACGCTGTGGGGAAACAAAGAAGAAAATTAAAAAATGGAGCTATTTCCGATTTTTCATTTTCAATTTTGCTGAATGTTCTGGATGATGTACTTGGGTCGGAGTGCATGCTTAATTCCGTCGCACTTTGGAATTGATTCATCTAAGAGGTATTCGTCATGTCCAGGTTGTTGTTTGGGGCCTTCGCCGTCGTGTCTTTTCTGTTTTCGGGAACCGCCAATGCCGCTCTCTACTCGCAGCTGTCCACGCCCTTCGTGAAAACGAGCGTTAACGATCCACTGCTGGGAGTGACTAACGCTTACGTATCACAGAACGACGTGTCGCTTCCCGTCCCCATTATCGGAATAGTCAGCGATAACTTTCGCTTAACGTCCGATGCTTTAGTTAGCAAGATAAATTGGGTTGGAGCCTACAGTGTCTCAAGTGATGGAGAAAGGCCAACGTTTGAGATAGGTTTTTACGAAGATTTTTTCGGGCTCCCCGGTTTAGAGATCTCGTCAATTTCTGGAGTGGCAGCGACCGAAACTCCACTGCCGGATGAAGGATATTTTCTTTATTCGACGATTATAACGACGCCGGTAGCATTAATGGGAAATACAAATTATTGGATCTCTGTAATGGCCAATGTCCCACAGGTGGATGATGATTGGGGATGGGCGATTACGAACGCCGATGTCAATCCATTGCTGCGTGGATCTGTCCAGACTTATGAAGGCGTGTTTTATCAGTATCCGTCGACAGTGAATGGACAGGTGCTTAACTTCCCTACCGTAGATTTCGCCTTTTCCCTCGAAGGCTCAGGATCTGCCGTTATTCCTGAACCGATGAGCGCCCTTGTGTTTGCTGGTCTTCTTGGCGGAATGGCGATTTATCGTCGTAAAAAGGCAATTTCGGCAAACGCCTCGTAGCGTTTAACCCGCTAAAGCGTTAAGCTCCTGGAAGCTCCGATAGAATTTTTAACTTAGGAATATCGCCATGTACGTACCAAAGTTAGCTAGGTTTTGCCTTGTAGCGGCAGTGGGTTCGTTTTCGGTCTACTCCTTTCGGGCTGGATCCAGCGTAGCCATTTCTGGCGAATCCGTTGGATCAGTTAATTCGCTTGCAGTCGAAGAAGATTTCTTGATGTTGAACCAAACCGATTGTCCATCACTGGGGTCTGTCTCCGGACATAGTAACATCGAGACTGGCGAAGTTTTGCTCGATTGGCAGTTCACGAGCGGTCCACGACGACCAAGTTGTCGTGGTTTCGCTAGGTAGTTGGTGCCACATCACAGAACTAGAGATTCGGACGTTCTTCTAATCGATGTCGTCTACTTCCGAACGGGCTTCTGATTGGAACGAACGCGGTATTGAAGGGCTGGCTCTGGGGTTGATCATTCTCACCCCGTGGCCTTTCGCTTCAGGGCCTCCCGTCTTTGAGTTGCTGCTAAGTGTTGGGGTTGCAGCCATACTCATTCTTTATGCGATTCGATGGGCCTTCGCTCCAGAGAGGATGGTGTCTTCGAACACGCCGACGAAAATCGTAATGGCATGTCTGTTCGGTCTTTTTCTGGTTTCCGCTTTCCAGTTAGTTCCATTACCTGACGGCATCCGTCAGTATGTTTCACCAAGCGTGGATCGTTGGGTGAAGGAGCTAGTCCCTGAACAAACTGAAAGCCCAAAAGGGTTGGTCGATTCGACTGTCGGTGCTGGTGAACTGAATCTTCTAACCAATTGGGGCGCAGGGAAACGTCTTAGCCTCAACCCTCATGGGAGCTATCGTTTTTCGCTGCGGATACTTGCGGTGGCTACGCTTTTTCTGGCGATGAGCAGTTTTAGCAACCCCAAGAATACATTGCGGCGATTAGGCTTTGTTGCAGCCATTGGAGGTGGAGCGTTAGCTGCATTTTCCATCATGCAGTTTCTGGGTTCCCCTTCTAATCGGGCTTACTGGTACTTTGAAACGACTGGAGGCGGTTTTGGGCCGTTTGTAAATCGTAATCATTACCCGTTTTTCGCAAATCTAGCGCTGGGACTCGTGGTGGGATTGTTCCTCGAGCGGAGGGAGAAGTTTGGCCTTCGGTGGTTCGATTTCGTTCAAGATGCAGTTTCCCTTTGGTGCATGGTCGCCATTGCAGTCATCGGTTCCAGCGTCTTTCTGTGTGTTTCGCGAGGAGGCGTTTTGTCCCTAACGGCAGCAATCTGCGTGGGAATGGGGGTGCGATTGCAACGTGGACGAACAGCAATAACTGTGATTGGGTTTCTCGGGATGGTCGCGAGCGTAGCTGCGATTCTGGTATGGATTGGTTTCGACTTGATGGAATCGCGACTAGCACAATTGCTCGAAGTGGATCGATATCGAACCGAGGGAAGATGGTATCTTTGGAAGACTGCAACGCAGGTCATTCAGCAATTTCCGATGTTCGGATCTGGTGGAGAGACTTTTCGGCACTGGGAGACTATTCTGAGTCCTCAAGAAGGGAGTTGGAACAGTTCGACGATGATGGCGATGAGGGCGGATAACGAGTTTCTCGACATCGGAGCTGAGTACGGTTTGTTTGCCATGGCGTTTCTGATTCTGGCAGCCATTACTGTTTTAGTCCATGGATTTCGGATATGCCGAGACAACGCCTTGGCTACTGGGGCTCTGATGTCGACGACGGCAATCATTGTTCACAGTTGCATGGACTTCGGTTTGAGAATGCCTGCGACCTGTTTTTTCTCCGTCGTCGTGATCGCATTGTCGTGCAGCCAAACTGACAAGATGCGAGGTAGACTCGTTAGCCGAGGGTCGGTGAAACTCGATTGGCTAGATCGATTCAGTTGCGCGATGGCGGCTGGATCCGTTGTCTTTTTTGCAGTCGTCTGGGTTCGAGAGAACCAACGTTTTGAGCGAGCCGAGACGCTTCGACTGGCAAGTTATCGCGCATTCCAGCAACGCAATTTTCCCCGATTTGCGAGTCTCGGAAAACAGAGTGTTGCAATGACACCAGAGGACTCTCTCGCGCGCATTTCATTTGCTCGGGTGCTTTTGAGAGCGTCTAAAGAATTCAGCGAGCCTTCCGAGAAAGAGAGCTGGATCGGATTAGCGATGCATGAGTGCGTTCAGGCTAGGGGATTATGCCCATTGGCCTGGGAGCCGCCGCTTTGGCTTGGGCAAAACTATGAGCATCTCAATACAACGCAAGAACGATTGACATACTTTAGGAACGCCAGGCAATTGCATCCCTCGGATCCGAGTATTGCATTCGCTTTTGGCGGGATACTTTATGAATCTGGACAATTCGCGCAAGTGTGGCCGAATTGGAATCAATCACTGCGATATTCATCCCAGTATTTGGAGTCCATCCTTACGCATAGCCGGAAACATTTGAGTCCCCTACAAATGATCGAGCAGCTCATTCCTAAGAATGCAACTTTGTTGAACGCAGCCGCTTCTTTCGCCGAGAAGAAAGGCATGCTCGAAGAGAAGATCATTTTTCTTCAAGCTGCAGTAATCGTTTTACGCGAATCGAATCGACCGACAGAATTCCGCGAACTGGCCTCGATGGCAGCCCTTTCGGGTGAGTTGAATAGAAAGCTGGGACAGATTCGTGAAGCGGTCGCTGCGTACGAAACGGCAGTGCTTTATGCTCCCGAAAACTCGACATGGCGATTGGAGCTGATCGAATTGCTGATCGAGACGGATGCTTTGGAAGATGCGAAAAGGGAAACACGGACCCTTCTGGACTTGGACCCGGACCATCCCGCTGGAAACAAGCTCCGAGAAAAGATCGTCTATTTACAGACGAAGGCCAAAGCAACTTCGAAGTGATCTTTGAACAACACAGCGGACAAGAGTAGCAGGCGAGCCCCGTTAAGCCCTCCCGTTGCAATTGGTTTGACCTCGAATGGCACGAATAGGTTACTGGGTAATTAAGTATTCGTGTGATTTGCTTTATTCGTGGTCGAAGAGAACTGAAGTGATGGGGTGTGGGATAGGCTTCCAGCCTGTCATCGTACGGTCGTACCGTCCTGCGGTCCTTCCAGCCTATCAGAGTACAGTAGGAAAAGATCGACAGGCAGGATGCCTATCCCAAACCAAGGAAGAAGAATGACAGGCAGGATGCCTATCCCACATGCCGTCTACTGATGCAACGCATGCCAAAGATCGCGATCGACGCAGTTACCAAAAGTACAATCGCACTAGGCTCGGGGACGGTCGTGAAGTTCACGGACCAACCATTCGCGATGAAACCTCTTTCTCCTTGTCCTGAATCCTGAACGAACAGCCGCCAATCGCCGTTAGGATTCTCATTCAGATAGGGCTGAAACGAAAACCCGAAATTCGTTCCGGGGCCTGGCGCCGGAAAATTCTCTGCCCATTGTTGCATGCCGGGTCTGAGTGTCCCGCCGACAAGAGGACCTTCTCGGTTGATTTCTGTGACTGAATTTTGAATGAAGGTCAGATTTGCATTTCCGGCGGGAGTATCGTCTCCGGCGCCGCTGAACAATAGAACAGCTCTCCCGGTGGGTGAAACAATGACTGCACCAATATCATCGGGCCAATCATGACTCAGATTGTTGAGACTCAGCAAAAAATCTCCGATGGGTCCTGTAACACCCGATACTGAAATGACCGACGGGCAAACGACCCAAGTCCTTGCCAACGGTTCTCGGCCAAGAAGAAGTCAATCGGCTCATCGGATGCGTAGACCATCTCAAACATCGTGCCGTTCTTTTGACCCTCGATTCGGCTGGGTTACGGCTCACCGAAGCGACCAACCTCAAGGCTCAGAATATCGACTCCCAACGAATGCAGATCAAGATCGTCAAGGGGAAGGGAAACAGAGACCGCCTGCGATCAAGAAATGCCCGAAATGCGAAGCGGAGATGGAGTTGGGTTCGTTGAGCCACCGCCCAGGTTGGAGCGAATTGTTCTATGGCAAGCACCAACCGAATTGGTGGCGAAACGACGAGAGTGGTTGACGATACGAAACGTATTTACCACCAAAGAATGCAATTCACGGATGAGTGCCTCGGGTATCAGTCTCACAACCGAAGGCGAGTCTAACGGTCTGGGGCAGCTACGCTGCCAAGCAGTCAGAACCGTAACAAACGGACGGACCATCCGCCAGCCACGGGCTGGTAATCTAACAACTGGCATGTTGCAACCGTCCCATCGCATCGGTTAGACTGGTTTTCAAAGATGCGGAACGTGTAGAATCCGCATAGGCCCGACAGTGGGTGGAAGCAACGGCAAACCGTCATAGCCCAACGCACAATCTATCCCTCCGTTCCGCTTCACTCCAGTTGGGATAGATTGTTATTCGTTATCCGACTGAAATCAGTATGAAATTTCACCGGCTTGAAGCCGCTCGAGGCTTTGCAGCCACTTACGTTTGCGTCGGACACTTGGTACTGGCCAAGCCGTCGCTTGGCACACTCGCATATGCCTTCAAGTTCGGCCAAGAAGCCGTAATGGTCTTCTTTGTCCTTTCGGGATTCGTAATCTACTGGGCTTCGTCGAAACCAAATGCACCACACGAGCCGTTCAGTCGATATTTTGCGAAACGTTTTGCTCGCATCTATTCCGTTTGGTTCCTGGCCTTGCTCGCGACGTTCGTGATGGCTTCGATTTCAGCCCAAAGAATCGTCTTGGAGTCGCCTGCAAGACTACTTGGCAACGCTCTAATGTTGCAGGATTTTGACGGCGGTAAGCCATCCGTGATTTGCGGTGCGGTCTATGGCAATACGCCACTTTGGTCGCTGCACTATGAATGGTGGTTTTACATGGCCTTTCCGTGGGTGCTGTTGATCCCGAACTGGAGGGTCCGCTCCCACGCTGTTGGCGCAACTTGTGTTGTTGGCGCATTAAGTTACGCGATCCTACCAAATCCGTTAAGCCGCATTTTTCTCTACTTCGGAATCTGGTGGATTGGCGCACATGCGGCGATGGTAATGCGGCTTCGAAATCGAATCGAGATTCGCGATGTCGCTGTGCCACTCGGTTACGTAGCGCTTTCGTCACTGCCGATGATCGCTCTATGCACTATGTGGGTTGACCGAGGCAATCCAATGTCACCCGGCGTTCATCCATTGCTAGAAACGAGGCACCTGCTCTCCTCGATAGCACTCGTGACACTTGCATTTGCTTGGCGGCGTCTGGGATGGATTGGATTTCGATGGACAATTGGTCTTTGCACAGTTGTCGCTCCAATATCTTTTTCTTTATACGTTCTGCATTACAACAGTATCGTACATGCCACATATCTAAATTTCATTGGTTCGCCAACCATCGAGTTCCTCGCATACGTTTTGCTCACCATTGTGTTTTGCTTATTTGCGGAGATTGTCGCTTATCCGCGAATCCGGTCGATTCTTGTGCCGTCACGTAATACGGCGGATAACATATAAAGGTTTAGATTCTGCGTCGTTGTTCTAGGGACGACTGCGGGCTGGACTGCGGGTGATTGCCCAATCTATGGTGGGTGGCTCAAGAGGTTAGCCAGAATCTAAACCCATGTTCGAGAAGCCCAAGCGGCAGTTCTTGATCCGCTAGAGATCTACCTTACCGCGATAGCGTGGACGCTCGGAAGCTTGTTGGTACCCGGTTTGCTTAAGGGCATTGCTTCCTGCTATCTCACTTCCATGGGCTCGCGGATGTGTGATCGATCGAGTCTTAGCAGCGATAGACGAGTACGTATGCAGTTCAATCGCCGCCAATCTCGTCGATCTTGGACTCGCTCGCA
>Ga0207937_1000689_pt1 | contig 11641 bp, 7 predicted proteins | sample LakMenEpi04Sep11_FD_150668 | JGI IMG/M metagenome (GOLD analysis project Ga0207937, IMG submission 150668) | Freshwater microbial communities from Lake Mendota, WI - 04SEP2011 deep hole epilimnion (SPAdes) | ecosystem: Environmental > Aquatic > Freshwater > Lentic | place: Lake Mendota, Madison...
TAAGCGGTGATGGACGGTCACCAAAAAGGGCTGATCCCACTCGGACCATGGTGCTTCCCTCTTCGATTGCAATTTCGAGATCGCCCGTCATGCCCATGCTGCACTGTCGCAGTCCTTGGTCATTGGCCAACGTGCGAAGCGTGCGAAATGTGGTGCGGGTCACGACGGGGTCTCCATTTGTCGGCCCAACAGTCATCAGTCCTACAACGTCAATTCCCAAATCCTGTGCGGCACGGGACAGTTCTCCAACCTCTGCAGGCAAACACCCACCTTTGCCCTCTTCGCCCGTCACATTTACTTGAAGAAACACGTTCGCCGATTGCGCGGAGCGCTTGGCGATTTCAGTCAGGAGCGAAAGACGGTCCACCGACTGCCAGACATCGACAATTCCAGTCAGTTGCTTGATCTTGTTTGACTGCAGCTGACCGATGAAATGCACAGGCAAACGGTCGGCCAATGCCACCTCAGCAGCTTTTGCAACAACCTCTTGCGCATAGTTCTCGCCAACCGCATCACAGCCCGCGACTTGTGCAAACCGCCACGCCTCAGGACCAAATGTTTTTGTCACCCCAACGAGTGAAACATCTACTCCACCAGCGCTGGCTATTCGTTTGCGCAGTGAAGCAACAGCCTCACTAACGCTGCGTTGGTCCAACGTGAGAATTACTTCAGGAACGAAGGTACGTCAAGACCGTCATCGTCGTCACGCAGTGGGTCTTCACCAGCACCGAACAACTCCTTCAAACGACTTCCACGCTGTTCTGGAATGCGACCGGTATCAACCGTTCGCGGTTCACGCTGGCGTGAGCTGGTGTTGTCTACACGATCAAAACCGGCAGCGATCACCGTGATCTTCACTTCATCATCAAGTTCGTCATCGATGACCGAACCAAAGATGATGTTTGCATCAGGGTGTGCGACCGCATGAATGATTTCAGAAGCGGTGTTTACTTCAAACAATCCGAGGTCTGAAGGACCAGCAATGTTCAACAGAATTCCACGAGCACCTTCAACCGAGGATTCAAGCAACGGTGAATTGATTGCGGCATTCGCTGCAACTGTTGCACGATTGTCTCCGGTTCCACGACCGATTCCCATCAGTGAAGTTCCTGCGTTCTTCAAAATCATTTTCACGTCAGCAAAGTCGGTATTAATGAGACCAGGAGTCATGATCAACCCGGTGATTCCCACTACTCCGTCCAACAGCACCTGGTCTGCTGATGCAAATGCTGCCAACAAGCTGGTCTTGTCGCTTGAAATGGCGAGCAACCGCTCGTTCGGAATGACAATGAGAGTGTCAACCTTTTCGCGAAGCTTCGAAATTCCTGCTTCCGCCTGCAACGCGCGACGACGACCTTCGAAATTGAATGGTCGTGTCACAATGCCAACCGTGAGTGCCCCCGCTGCGCGCGAGATTTCTGCAATCACAGGAGCTGCACCAGTTCCCGTTCCGCCACCCTCACCTGCGGTGATGAACACCATGTCGGCACCTGCAACAAGTTCTTCGATTTCTGCACGACTTGACTCTGCAGCTTCGCGTCCAACTTCAGGATCACTACCTGCACCGAGACCACGCGTGAATTCACGACCAATATCGATCTTCACTTCTGCGTCGCTCATCATGAGCGCCTGAGCGTCGGTGTTAATGGCAATGAACTCCACACCCTTCATTCCGGAGTCGATCATGCGCTGCACGGCGTTGATACCGCCGCCACCCACGCCAATCACCTTGATCACTGCAAGAAAGTTGTGCGGTGCTCCAGCCATATTGTTCATGCCTCCGTTAGCGATTACTCGATATATGCGAAACGCCCTAAATGGCGTCGTTCACGAGGCTAGTTGACCAACAAGGCTCACATTGGAAGCCTCGCATCTGGGGTTGAAACTACGGCGAGGACACCACAGGGGTTCCTGATGACACATCGATCCCTGCAATCTGGTTGATGTCTTGACGACGCAGAATAACCACAACATTGACCAGCTTGTTACGCAGATCTACTGGCTCGCCAAACTTCACGACTGCCCCAGTTAACAGGGTCATTGTCACCTGATTCGGACCGTTAACGCCCATGTTCTTCACCACTGGCCGAATCTCATCGGGAAGCGACATTGCTAATTGAGCTGCGGCTTTATACGACTCCGAAGCCATTGCACCGGCGATCAAATTGGGCCCAGTGCCGTCGATCAACATGTATTCCGTGGGCCGACCATTAACAACAGCAAGCACTCGACCGTCTTGATCAATCACTCTTCCTTGGTTATCTACGCCCAAGAACCACGCAACCGGTACTCGCTCATTGATTTCAATTACTGCTCGACCTGGAAGATAGGTCTTGATGCGGACCGACTCGATCCACGGATCTGTCTCCAGGAGTTTCTGTGCTGCATTCGTGTCAACAGTGAGCACCGACTTGCCGCGCAGACTCTTTGAAACCGTTTCAATCAAGGTTGCATTTGCATACTTGGCGCCTTCGATATCGATGTTGCGCACAGCCACGATTGGCGATGCAAGCACGATGAGGATCACTACAACGCCTGCAACAAGTGAGCCACCAACAACAAGAAGTTGCTTACGCCGATTAACGCCGCGCATCGCGAACATCTGCTTTGTGCCGTTGATTACTCGACGAGCAAAAGAAAGTTCAGTCCATGCGGTTCCATCGATGATGACAGCACCCTCAGCACTGTCTTCATCGCTACCTGGCAGCGATTCATCATCAAAAATTGCTACGCGAGTAGAGGTTGGTGCACGGTGCACACTCTGCGACATGGTGTCGGCTGGAAAGTCATCGTCGGTCACGATTCGTAGGTCGTCATCAACAATCACCACACGCTCTGCGGGTTGCGCGGGCTTGTCACTTGTGGCACTCGTGATGGGAACAATGGTTGCGTCACGCGCAACACCACTTGTGATATCTCGTGTGATGTCCCGTGTTACATCACGACCGAACGCATCCCGTAACTCTTCAAGCACTTCGTCAGATACATCTGAATCGATGATTCGAATCACTTCTCCATTGAGCACCGAGACTGGAATAGTTCCATCAGTGGTCTCATTCGCAGTAGAAGATTTGTCGAATACTTGTTCAAGTCGAATGGTCGAAACGCCAACCTCGGAGTCTTTGTTAATGAGATCCACAATTGCTGAATCAGTCTCGTCTTCGAATCCGACAAGTCGAATCTCGCTGCGCAAAACATACCCACGTTCATCACGCACACGACGGCGCACCTCTGCCATGAGCGCCACAACATCCTGTGCACTTCCACCAACATCGGCCTGAATGAAATTGGCATGCTTTTCCGACACCTGAGCAGAACCAACGCGCAATCCACGCATTCCAAGTTCATCAATCACTGCACCGGCTGAAACCTTGCCAGGCTCTGGGTTAACAAATACCGAACCCGCGTTTTGTCCACCTGGTTGGTTCTCTCGGCGCCACCGCACTACTTCTTGTAATTCAGCTTCCGAAGCTTCGGGCGACTTTGACCATTCCAGATCGACAGTTGCGCTCAACACCACATGGTGATCATCGAGCGCCGAACCGCGGAATCGCAGCCCCAGATCAACTGCATTCACATGGGCTTCAAGACCTTTGCGCAGATGAAACATTCGCACAGAGGTAACCGAAGACGCCATGTCTGAACCATGTCCCCCTGCGTTCATGCGCACTGCTCCACCGACCGAACCTGGAACACCTACCCCCCACTCAAAACCAGTGAGTCCGCGTGCAACGCTTTGTCGGGCTGCAACGGGAAGTGCAACCGAACCGCCAAACAATGCAATTGGTTCAACTTCTGGTTCTTCGTCACGATTCGGCAAGTCGACGTAGTCAGCAAGACCGCCGATGGTGAGGGCCAAGCCTTTAAATCCGGAATCAGAGATCAGCAAATTGCTTCCACGCCCGATCACCAGAATGGGTAATTCAACCTCGGCGAGGACAGCACTCACGAGATACAAATCGTCAATGGACGAAACCATCATGTGCAGTGCGGCTGTGCCACCAACTTTGTAGGTGGTGAATTGCGACAGGTCAACATTTCGCTTCGCCTTTGACTTAAACAAAACAAAAGCGTGCTCTATGGCCTCGGGAGTGGCGGGGCGACGAAGTTGATGAGGAGTACTCACGAACCTCCCCGCAATGCGCCACGCGCAGCAATCACTTCATCGGGCAAAGTTTCGATATCACCACAACCCATGGAGATGCAGATATCACCTGAACGCAATTCAGTCGCAAGATGCTGAATCAATTCGGCACGCGTCGGTTTCCACGCAATAGACGTTTTTGGATGAGCGCGAACAATGGCATCAACGACCAGTTTGCCAGTTACTCCTGCAATCGGCGCTGTACCAGAGGAATAGATGTCGGTGATGACCACATGATCTGCCGCAGCAAAACAGTCTGCATATGCATCCGACATGTGCTGCATGCGATTGAAGCGGTTTGGTTGGAAAACTGCAACTACACGTGACCATGAATCCGAGGCATCTGTACAACTTGACAGCACTGCCGAAATCTCCGTGGGCAAATGCGCGTAGTCATCTACAAATGAGACGCCGTCGTCGGTTCCTCGCTGATCAAATCTGCGCGATACACCAGAGAATGCAGCAAGTGCAGATGCAATCACATCGAACTCAACACCGAGAAGTGTCGACATGGCAATCACACCCAATGCATTAGCTACGTTGTGCTCACCTCGTAGCTGCAAGGCAACACGGCCGAGCAACATTCCACTGTCATCAGATACTTCGTGGCGCACTACCTCGAAGGTTGATCCACCATTTTGAAATTGCACATTGCGTGCCGTGAACTGAGCTGGCGAATGAATTGCGTAGGTGGTGACATTTCGGGATGGCGCAATAGCCGAGAGTGATGCGTCGTCTACGCAGATCACCTTTGGACCCAAAACTCCATCAATAAATCGCTCGAAACTTTCGACCAAGTTGCCAAAGGTTGAAAAGTGGTCAAGATGGTCTACATCAATGTTGGTCACGATGACAGCGCCTAGCGGAAGCTGCTCATGAGTTCCATCGCTTTCATCGGCTTCAACTACTAAATGTTCGCCGCTATCCCATGACGCACCGCTGCCCACGCCTCGCACATCACCGCCAATAATGAAACTTGGTTGCAGTTGCGCTGCTCGAAGAATGGTCATCAGCATTGACGATGTGGTGGTTTTGCCATGAGTGCCAGCAACACCTAGTGAGATTTTTTGCCCACAGATCAAAGCCAGCATCTGAGCCCTACTCAGTACCGCAATACCGATATTGAGTGCTTCAACTAACTCTATGTTTTGTTTTGGAATTGCCGATGAAGCCGTCACTGCGTCGCAATGTTGAACAGACGCGGCGTCATGACCAATATTGATCACCACACCAATTTCTCGCAGTCGTTGTACTGTCTCTGATTCTTTAATGTCGCTACCCGAAACCACATGACCCATTTCGACCAACACTTGTGCGATAGCACTCATTCCTGGGCCACCTACACCAATAACATGAATCCGTTTTTTCGATGACAAGTCAAGTTGTGCAATTGTTGATTTCACGATTGCGCCTTTGCTGCACGTTCAATGACGCTTGCCATTGAACTTTGGCGATGCACTGCACCCAACTCGCGCGCACGACTTGCGATTGCTGATCTGCGGTCATCGTCACGAAGCAACTCTGTAACTGTCTGCGAAAATTCATGCGCGGTTAAGGCGCTTTCTTCAAGCAAGACAGCGCCCCCACGATCGGTCAACCATTTTGCATTTACTAGTTGGTGGTTTTCGGCTGCATCTTTCCATGGCACGACGACAGCACAAACCCCTACGGTCGACACCTCCGCAATGGTGCTCGCCCCCGCTCTGCACACCACAACGTCAGCCGCCGAATACAACGTGACCATGTCGTGAGAATACGCAATGCGCGAATACGCAAGTGCTCCGTTGTCGTGATGCATCGTGACAGGAAGTTTCACCGAATCCATAAATCGCTCACCAGCAATATGAATGATGCACGTGTGCTCGGTGCTGCGCAGACTCTGCACCAAGTGTTCTGTTGCAGTATTCAGCACGGCAGATCCAAGTGATCCGCCCATTACCACTGCAACTCGAGCGCTTGCAGAAATCCCTAGCGCCTGGCGCGCACTGTTTCGTAGCGCCTGCACATCAGCTACCCGCAAATTACGTCGTACGGGAGCTCCGGTCTCCACAGCGTTTCGTAACTTGCTCGGCGCATACGCCACAGCAGACACTTCCGCATATCGCGACTGCAGTTTGGTGGCCAGACCTGGCCGACGATCGTACGAACAGGTGACGACAGGAATGCCCAGACTTCGAGCGGCTCGACAAGTAGGGATACTCGCGTAACCCCCAACGGAAATGACCACCTGTGGCTGCATCTCTGTGAGCAGAGTTTTTGCGCTTCGGAGCGCACGCAACATCGTCGACACCATTAGCACATTGCGTTTCACTTTGGACAAAGAAACTCCCCGCTGCAAACCATCAACAGCAAGAAATGTATGAGCCAAGCCGAGCGGCGGAATCATGGCTACTTCTGCCCCGCGGTTCGAACCTACATAATGCAGCGTTGACAAACTGTGGCCAGCATCAACAAGCAACTCTGCGATAGCGATTGCAGGAACAACATGCCCGCTTGTTCCGCCTCCAGTAATAACGGCAAACGTGGATGAAGCGGGTACGACCATGACCTACTTCATATTACGTGCAACATTCAGCAACAGACCAACAGCCGCCATCGTCATAAACAGTGACGATCCACCGTATGACATAAGTGGCAGGGTGAGTCCTGTTACTGGCATTGCGCCGATAACCCCTCCAATATTGATGAGAGCTTGCACACACAACCAAGTTGTGATTCCACCAGCAAGCAATGCTCCGTAGTGATCGCGTGCTCCCTTTGCGGCTTGCATACCGAGTGAGAGCAACACCATGAATCCGCCGATGACTCCAACAGTTCCAATCAGTCCAAACTCTTCGGCAATAATCGCAAAAATAAAATCGCTATGCGCTAGTGGAACATATCCCCACTTGCCTGTTCCCTGCCCAACTCCAACTCCAGTGATCCCGCCATTAGCAATACTCAACACGGATTGCCACACTTGATACGCCCAGTGACCTTTGTTTCCTTCCAAGTCAACGAATGCGAAGAATCGATTTTGCAGTCGCGAACTTGTGGCAATCAACCCAAGCGATACCACCAAGAAAAAAGAAGTCATCGTTGCCATCCACCGAATTGGTGCACCAGCAATGAACAACGTTGCCATCACAATGCAGGTGAACACGATTGCTGCGCCAAGGTCCTTCTGGAGAAATACGCAGAGCGCCACAGTGATCGCCCAGGCAAACATCACTGGCTTCAGCGTGCGTTCCCAATGTGCAATTTCAGCGCGCCTTCGCGACAACACGCTGGCGCAATACAACAACATCGTTACCTTCAGCACTTCCGACGGCTGAAATCGAATCGGCCCAAGTGCCACCCAAGCTCGTGCACCGTTAATCTCCAAACCCAAACCGGGAATCATTGGCAACACCATGAGACCGTAAGAAGCCCACAACGCATACTTAGCAATGCCGTGCCACTGGTGATACGGCATGCGGTACGTGGTGATTCCTGCAAACAAACCAAAAATCGACCACATGAATTGCTTTTGGAACATCGCCCACGGCGAGCCACCACGATTCACAGCTTCAATGGAAGTTGCCGACAGCACCATCATCAATCCGAACACCGTAAGCAAGGAAGCAACGGCGAGAATTCCCCAGAACACTTTGTTCGGAGCGGCAGTTGTTAAGCGGCGCGTCGATCCAACACCTTTTTTATCGAGTACAGCACGGCGACGCTGAGCCGGTGTCAGTGAAGTTGAAACATTTGTAGCCACGGTGTCCTCCTAGCGATGGTTTCCTGATAGTTCTCGAACGCATTTCATGAAATCGTCGCCACGTTCACCGTAGTTTGAGTACCAGTCGTAACTGGTGCATCCCGGCGACAGAACCACAACATCTCCTGCTCGTGCAAGCTCGCGAGCTTGAGCAACGGCAGCACTCATGCTCTCTGACTTAACAACAGTGCATACACCACTGAATGCACGCGCAATATCGTCTGCGGAGGCACCAATGGCAACAACTGCTCTCATGCGCTGTGGTTCGCATGCCATTTGCGACAGGTCAAGGTCTTTGTTCTTTCCCCCTGCAATCAACACAATGCTGTCGAATGCACGTAACGCCACACTCGCAGCATGCGGACTCGTTGCCTTCGAATCGTTGAACCAACGCACCCCGTCCAACTCCGAAACGAACTGAATTCGGTGAGGAGCATTTTCAAACTGTTCTACAGCCTGCGCCACATGTTCTGCACTCGCAAGCCCGCTCTCAATACACACTGCAGCTGCAGCAAGTGCATTGGTGATGTCGTGAGGTAACGACCGCTTCATGCGTGAAATACTCATGATTGATCCAAACGGTCCACATAACTCTTCGCCTACAACGCGGTAGTCGCCCTCTGTTGCGCCAAAAGTAACCATGCGTGCAGCACTTGCACGCGCCACTGCCAAAATGTTCACATCATCGCTAGGTGCAACCGCCACATCAGTTGGCAAGCAGTTCGCCCACATCTTTGCTTTCGCATCAAAATACTGCTGATAAGTGCCATGCCAGTCCAAATGATCTGGTGCAATGTTCAACCAAGCCGAAGCCTGAGCCCGAAACTGTTCGGTGTGTTCCAAACGAAAACTTGAACACTCGACCGCAAACGCCTGCGCATTGGTTTCAAGTGATTCAATCAGCGGAACTTCGGTGTTGCCTACCGCTTCAGTGCGTAAACCTGCCGCACGAAGAATCGCTGTAACTAAAAAAGTAGTTGTTGTCTTGCCATCCGTTCCCGTGACTGCAACCAATGGGCGCGGCCCACCGCTACGCAGTTGTTCCATGCGATAAGAAATCTCAATCTCCGTTTGGATCGAAACTCCGTTATCACGGGCACTACGAATGACAGCGTGGTGTACAGGAACTCCAGGTGCAGGAGACAGCACGTCTACCTCACTCATCACTCGTTGCAATTCCCCATCTTGAGCAATGTTCACCACTTGCGCACCTATGGACTGTGCAAACGAGCGATGCTCATCCGTCAAACTGTCGTCACCAAGCACAACATCTATGCCGCGCTTACGCAACGAAGAAGCAACCGCACGCCCCGCCACCGCCAACCCGAAAACAAAGGTTGCGTCGCGGCCCTGGGTCATCGGGACACTTGATTGGTGAAGTCGGCGATGAAAATAGCAACGGCTGAAGCAACACAAATTCCCGAAATGATCCAGAAGCGAATGATGACAGTCGTTTCTGGCCAACCACTCAATTCAAAGTGATGGTGTATCGGCGACATCTTGAACAATCGCTTCTTCCTACCAGATGCTTTAAACACGCCCATTTGTACTGCCACCGAACCAGCCTCAATCACGTTGATGCCACAGATGATCAACAGCATCAAATGCGTGTTAGTTGTTACAGCAAGCGTTCCCAGGGCAGCACCCAACCCAAGCGCACCAACATCACCCATAAAGATTTGGGCTGGTGCTGCGTTCCACCACAAGAAGCCACCACACGCACCTGCAAGAGCAGCAGAGAGCACAGCAAGGTCAAGCGGATTCACAATGTCATAGATGCGTGGATTGCGAAATGCCCAGTAAGCAATGATGGTGAAAGCCAAGAAGCCGAATAATGCAGAGCCTGCTGCGAGACCGTCCAAACCGTCGGTGACATTGACTGCGTTTGTTGTACTCCACACCATGATGGCGGTCCACACAATAAACACCGGCCCCGATAACTCCCAGCCTGGGCTGACCGCGCGAGTAAACGAAATGGTTTGAGCAACTCCTGTAGTGGCAGCCAAAATGAACATCAACACCGCAGTGATGCCAAAGGTGATCCAACCCTTTTTCTTCCAGAAAATTCCGCGATTGTGCTGGCGCTTTACCTTGAGGTAGTCATCGAGAAATCCAATCGCGGCCAACACAAATACCGTGAGCCAAATGATTGCTGCTTGATCAGAAAATGGAAGCCCATCGCGCAAGTGAGCGACGAGCCAACCGATGAATCCCGCAATCAGAATGGCGATGCCACCCATTGTTGGTGTTCCCTGTTTTGCCATCTGATGCGCTGGACCATGGTCTTCTGCGCCGAGAATTGGCTGACCCTTACCGAGTCGATGAAAGAAAGATATGAGCGCGCGAGTGCCGGCAAGTGATACCAACATTCCAACCGCACCAGCAATTAAAACGGCAATCATGATTGATCTCCTAGAAGTTCACGAGCGACTTGCGCATCGTTAAACGGAAAAGTTTCAGTTCCAATGGTTTGAGTGTTTTCGTGACCCTTTCCCGCAATCACAACAACATCTCCACGATGAGCAATGGAAAACGCCTTGCCAATTGCGGCACGACGATCTAATTCAGTGCACAGCACTTTATGCGAATCGGACGCTGCAACTCCAGCATTGATTTGCGCTGCAATCTCAGCCCCTGATTCAGAGCGAGGATTATCTGAAGTAATAATCATCACATCTGACTTTGCGGCGGCAATTTCCCCCATTGGCGCACGCTTTTCAGCATCGCGATCTCCACCACAACCAAATACCACTACCAATTTTCCAGTCTCACTCATCAGCGATCGCGCTGTGTCAAGAACACGTTCGAGGGCATCTGGTGTGTGTGCATAATCGACAATCACATCGAATTGTTGCCCTGCGTCAATGGACTCAAATCGACCAGGCACAGCAGTGGCGCGACTCAAACCTTCGGCAATCTTTGGTAGCGGAACACCAAGGGCTCGTGCAGCAGTAACTGCGGCAAGTGAATTCATCACGTTGAACTGACCACCTAATTGTGCTCGCATCTGCACACCTTCGATCTCGTACTCAATGTGGCGTGCATCCATGCGAACCTCAGAGATGTCGCTCAAACCAAACGACTTCGCATCAATCGTCACGGTGTCAAGAAGAAGTTGACCATGCACATCGTCGCGGTTGATGATGGCACATGCCGAAAACTCTTTCGTGAAGAGTTTTGCCTTAGCAGCAAAGTACTTCTCCATGGTGTGATGGAAGTCCAAATGATCCTGCGACAAATTCGTAAACACTGCTGCCTCAAATGTCGTACCCGTTGCGCGGTGAAGCTCCAACGCATGTGATGTCACTTCCATCACTACTGCCTCAACACCCTCGCGTTCGAACGCGCTCAGCATTCGTTGCAAATCAGTTGACTCAGGTGTCGTTCGTGTACCTGTCAATGTTCCGATGACTTCTGTTTTCCATCCGTGCGTACGCAGGATCTCTGCGAGCAGATGTGCTGTCGTCGTTTTGCCGTTTGTGCCCGTTACGCCCACCATGTGCATCCGAGTGCTTGGAAATTTGTGCAGGGCGGCAGCAAGTAGCCCCATCGACCTACGCACATCACGAACCACAACTTGAGGAACATCTATATCCAATACACGTTCTACTAACAGCGCTGATGCCCCAGCATTGACAGCCTGCTGTGCAAACTCATGACCGTCTACATTTTCACCACCAATGCAGCAGAACAATGCTCCAGTAGTGACCTGACGTGAGTCATGTACAACATCGTTCAATACAGCGTCTTCGCCGACG
>Ga0207937_1000692_pt1 | contig 11585 bp, 10 predicted proteins | sample LakMenEpi04Sep11_FD_150668 | JGI IMG/M metagenome (GOLD analysis project Ga0207937, IMG submission 150668) | Freshwater microbial communities from Lake Mendota, WI - 04SEP2011 deep hole epilimnion (SPAdes) | ecosystem: Environmental > Aquatic > Freshwater > Lentic | place: Lake Mendota, Madison...
TTAAACAGCTTCTGCAAAAGCTAGCTTTCCACAAAGGCGATATTTCCCTCCGACTTTTGTCGGCTGTGTCGGGCGCTTCCCTCCGGTGAGTGCCATGCACTTTCAAGAACAGCCCCCCCACAGGCATAAAGCTGTGGTAGCGAAGCGCGGGAGAAAACGCTTCAAGTATTTCTTAACCGTCCTGCGCACCCACCAGGATCAATCTATCGACGCTTGGTCGGAGTCAATAACGCTTGCTTCAAATCGGCGTCTGCAGGTTTGTCCGATAACCAAATACCAAACAACGCTTGTTTGAACTTGGCTCCTACGACCGTTCCCATGAGTTTGCCGTTTTTGCTGACCGAGACTCCTTGATTCGGGAGGTAGAGCATTTCGAAGACGTCACCCTTTTTGATTTCGTCCTTGAAACACTCCCGAAACTGATTGATTTCTTTTCGAATCTCGCGACTATCTCCGCCGGATACTTTCTTGAAGCCGTCTTCAAGAGAATCAACGAGACTGCTTTGACTGACAAAACCCGAAGTGATCTTGATCCGAATTGCCATCGGTTCATCGGCGGCGATAATGTTGGTAGAGTTACTATTTGGCTTGGTGAGATACAATCCAGCAACATAGAGCTCGAGGAATGTCTTCGTTCTTGCCCCAGAACCGTTCAAGCCTAGGCGATGTTCACCCGTCTGAATCTGTGCCGGCAGTTCTTCACCGGCATAAACTTCCATGCATGACAGACAGGTAGCAAAAAGTGATATAGCCACTTGCAATATTTTTCTTGACATAAGCCGCTCCTTCCATTCCCAAAACATAAAAACCCATCGCCAATTCTCTTGCAAGCTATTTGCATCATGGGAAGTGGCGAGTACGACAGTACCGGACTTTAGCAATTGCCAGCGGCTAAGAAAACACGAGTTGTTGTAGACAACATTTGGGGGGGTAGCTGACGATTCAACGCCCAATGAGTATCTTGAACGGCATCCGACTCCACCATAGCTTGCTCGAATCGAATACTCATGAAGCCCTTATTTTTGGCACTCGTTGCGATTGTTATCACTGTATCGACCGTCGTCAGAGCTGAGATATTTCGGCTCGCGCCCGCCGCGATATCCTGCGGGCGCGAACGATGAGACTTACGTGGCCAATGATGATCTTCCGTTCGGTTATCACGACGACTCCTTTGCGTGGGGGACACTCGAAGTTCAGCGGATAGGCTACGACTTCTACGTTCGCTCTGCGCGGATCCGCCAGAGATGATCGAAGACTTCACCTTATGCTTGTTTCGTCATATGGACAGCGTTTGTCGCGAGCGTGTTCAACGCGAGTTGAGTCCGGGTGCGAATCATGTTGCCGATCCAGGGTGCTAACAAAAGCCAAGGCGTTACGGGAACCATACAGAAGCCAAAGGTAACCAGTATCCAATTCCAGCCTTGTGCCCAAGGAACACCAAAGCCGACACCGAACTGTTGCCCGAACACCCATCCACCGATAACGCAAAACAACAGACCGAGCACCAAGCCCAACAACAACGGAAATCTTATGAGGAATCTTTGCATTGTTTCGACGCCTCCTAATTCAGCGTCGACTTGCAATTTATTTCCCTCTATTGCTAGGCGAATCTTCGATGCACCGAGTAAAGGATTCTGCTTCGTACTATTCAAGCCTGGGCCTGTCAAACTGGCTGAACGTTCATCGCGGTTGGCGATTGCGAATCCATTATTGATCAAAATAGCGAGTGCGGCTTGGAGCGTTTCTCCACTCGGGCGCGGTATAACAGCGGATGTCGAGTAAGTCTGCATTGCATATCCTCAATGGATAGAGAACGATCTCCAAGACAGCGAAGCGGAAAATAGAGTATACGTCATTGAAATGATGGAGTATACAATCCAGTTCCGCTTGTACTAAGCGATCAGACCTTCTTGATCTTGCTACGGCCGCGTTCTATCGAATCGATGGCCTAGTACTGCGCACCACGCACGATGCAGACTTTGGATGCTTGCTCCATCAAGTGCTGGAGGGACGCTACCGAATCGATGAAGGCAAACCCAAGGGATTCGACTTCATTCGGTTTCATCGACGAAAACAGGTACAAACTTCGTTGTTCACGAATCGATCTCAATACAGCGGCGGGGAAGGCATCTTCGACGTGAGCCTTTAGCAAACGACGATTCGCCTCTTCACTTGGCGAGTCAGAAGCTAAGTCACGGATCCCTTTGGTGGACTTTTTGACGTCACAGCAAACCACAATCCGTCCATCCGTTTTGCATAGAGATTCGGCTTGCGAAGCAGCCCGAGCGACCGAAAGCCAGTTTTGCTGTTCCTCTTTACCATCGACCATAGCTATCACCAAATCGAAAGCGTTGGGGTCGACAGACGTCAGCAACTCCGTCGCTTGCTGAAACACCTTGTCAGGTTTACCTGCCAACACCTCGGCCACGTGACCATCTAACGATGGCACGACCGCGATGGCAAAGTGAATGCCAACCAACCAGCCTGCTTCCTGGCTGAGGTTTTCATGTTGATGTAAATGGGTAAGGTTGTCTTCAAGCCATGCGATGCTCCAGCGGAACTGCGATGCAGCATCCATAAAGCCAGGTGCAATACCATACAGGTCAGAAGAAAGTGGACATTCCACCGTGCGTGCGCAATAGATGGGGATCGTAACATCGGCATCCACAAGCTCTCTCTGCACGTAAATCGCATCTGCTGTCTCGCTTGCGGCGACGTAAGCGTGCGTGTCGATACTGTTCGGATCATGGAGGACTACCGAAATCTCGGTTAGAGAAAGATCCGTTAGTCGTTGCCGAATGTGCTGAACTCGGGCTTCCGCGGTAGTACCCAACACGAGCGTTAGTCGAGAGGGTTCTATCCCGTGAGAAACCAGGTACTGCACAACCGCGACAACAACATTTTCACCGTCAGGAATACCATCTTCGACCGCAATCGTAACTCGATCATCTTCCAAGATCCCTTGAACGAATGGTGGATAGTCTAGAGGAGAATCCAGCTGACGTGAGATCATGTCGTCATAATCCTCGCGTGTCTCTTTTCTCCCGTGTGAGACGACCACTGTCCTTTCCGTCAACGGGAGTCGAATGCGGATACTGCCAATTATCGCAGTGAGAGTATGGCTGTTCATCGCCGTTCCTTCATCCATTGTTGGTATAGTTTTACGTGTGAGGAAACCATGTTCTCCAAAGAGTGGTTCTTTTGCACAAATTGTTGTGCCTGAGCCGTGAGGCTAGCCCGGAGGGAATCGTCCCGAAATAGCTCGTTTGTTTGCCGTGCTAACGAATCGACGTCACCGATGGGGAATAACAAACCTGTCTTGCGATGGTGCACTAGGTCTCGATTGCCTGGAATGTCGGATGCAATCACAGGCAGGCCATTTTGCATTGCCTCTAGGATGACGTTGGATTGGCCTTCGTACAAGCTGCCATTCCACAGAACCGCTGCGTGTGGCAGTATCTGCGCGACATCCGTTCGTTCGCCCACGATGAAGACTTGAGAGGAAGCACGAACATTGTCGCTATACTGCTCCAATCGCGCCCGTTCGGGACCTTCACCGATGATGATGTAGCTTGTGTTCTCATGGAATACTCGCAGTGTTTCTGCTGTCCAGATCAAATCCTTATAGCCTTTCTGATGCCATAATCTTCCTACCGACAAAATCCATTTCCGATCTGGAGATACCCCTAATCGCTGGGCGGCTTCTTCGCGGCTGATCGCGGTCATCGTCGATTCGGAAACTGCATTTGGAATCAAAGAGAAGTAGGCGTTTGGTATTCCGTGTTTACTGTAGAAATCGACGACACCGGTGCTATTGGTTGTTATTTTTCTTGTACGGTGTGCAAGAAAACGATCGATCCAAAAGTGCCATGATTTTTTCCATGGGTCAACGGATCTTTCGGACCCAACGACAACGGGTACCTTGGCGGAGATCGCTGCGGTTCGCCCGTAAGCGTTTGCAGCGAACAACCAAGTATGGACGATATCTGGTTTCGTTTCCAAAAAATGTCGTCGAAGACTTTGCCAAGCGAATGGATCTATCTTGCCACGCTTGTCGACGAAATGGATAGGAATGTTGCGTTCCCTTAGCCATTCTTCCCGTGGTCCGCTTCGCGTGATGGAAACGACTTCTGTTTCAAAAAGATCTCGTGGCAGTCCATCCGCGAGCAGGCATAGTTGCTTTTCGGCACCTCCCTGATCAAGCGTTGGAATGACTAATGCAACCTTACATTTCATCTTGATCAGCTCCCCGTCGCTTGTTCCAAAATTCGTCGCCACAATTCGAGATCGCGCGACACTGGATTACTTTGTTGATAAGCATTTTTTAACTGCAACGCATTATGGCGGAAAACCGTTGCGTTAGCGTACCATTGATGAAGCTTTAATGCCAAGTCTGCTGGGGAGCAGTACATGGATTCCTGAATTCCAGGAACGATACCATTTTGCAGATCTGCCATTTCTCGAACTAGGACCGGCAGTCCAGCGGCGATAACTAAGGGAAGGGTAAACTGTAGAGATTCGCCCGGCGAGGTCACCCAGGCCAAGTCAGCGACGTGGAGAATTTCCTCAATGTCGTCGAAACTATCAAAGATGAGAATTTCACGGTGCCACCCTCTGTCTTTCAAGAAATCGTAGATCGTGTCGTTAGAAATTCCGGAATCAATAATCCACATTCGAATGGACGCGCCAGCATCAAGAAGGTCGCAAACCGCCAGCAATACGTTTCGAAGTTCGTTCCAGGACGTATTGCCCAGATGCACCATCAACGGAGTTTTATCCGGCACCACAAAATCCCCACTAAGCTTCTCCAAGCTTTCGCTTGCTGCTTTTTTCCGTTCTGGGCTCCTTTGTATTCTGGCAGAAGAGGAAAAGCCGATTCGATGGATATGGGACTCGTTGATTCCGCTTGCGATCAGCATGCGATGACTGCTCGGCAAGGGAGTAACGATCCATCGGCACCTCCGTATCGCCTCCAATTTGGCTGACGGTTGCAGTCGAATGTTCGGTGCTCCTTCTGCGAGGAACTCATCCGGCGCGAAACGTGCAATGATCGGAATGGGCCATCTTCCTTGTTTTGAAAGCAAGACTTGCAATAGAGAATCAGCTCTATCCACGTAGATTGCATCGAACTCTTCCAACCGAGAATGAACCCATTGGACGAGGTTTCTCTGGAAATGCGTCTCGTTCCAGTTCGTGTGGGGTGACGGCAATATTCGAAACACAGGGACGTTGCGAATTCTGAATTGGTCTGTCCAATCTTGATGCCAGCGTGCCGTTAGAACCGTTGGATTAACGGAAATCTGATGCAGCGAAGATGTCCACTGGAGTAGGCGCTGGCAACTATCTTCGCTCAATGGCCAGAAGCGCCTGGCGACAACCAGTAATCGGAGTGGTCGAAGATGTGACACGCCAACCATCAGCTCGAAGGGTGCTTTTCAATATCGGAAGGTTCGAGTATCGCGACGTGCGGTAGATTGCGATAGAGATCCTCATAGTCCAAACCATATCCAACCACAAACGCATTTGGGATCTCGAACACGACGTAATCCGGCTTTGCGTTGACGACGCTTTGCCCTGATTTGTTGAGGAAGACAGCCGTTTGAAGCGAGCGAGGTTGAAGTTCTAGAAGTCGCGAGGAAACTTGTTCGAGAGTCTTGCCCGTATCGAAGATATCGTCGATCAGCAATACGTCCCGTCCGGAAATATCCAGCATCATTTGGTCTTGGATTCGCAATTCGCCTGAAGTCATGGTTCCCCGATACGAACTGGCTTGAATAAGACTAATTCGAACTGGCATCTCCAAACACCGAATCAGATCCGCAAGCATGACAAGACTGCCTGTCATGATCGAAACGATCGTTAGCGTCTGCTGACTGTATCGTTCGTTGAGCTGAGCCGCAAGCCGATGAATACCATTGCGAATTTCAAACTCATCTAACAGTATCTTCACCAGAACCCTCCCTCAGCGGATGGACGCATAATCGAATATCCAGCCATTCTCTAGCTATGCGCTGAATTCACGGATTTCTTGGGCAAAAATCCGAAAAAGAAGCAGACAAGCATAATCAACCAAAACCCGGAGCATTCAGGTCTTCGGAAATCGTGAAAATCCAAAAGCTTGGCAGCCACTTTGACTGGGCCCGCGTCATGGTGTGCGCCCATCCCGAGTGGCCATGAATTCGTCAGCCAATTCTCATAGGCTGTCACCCAACTCAGCCGCATATTCTCTATTCCCGCAAACCACGGTTGCCAAGTTCCTAACCACGACGCCCCTTGAAAGCTCCAGTCGCTATTGAATGCCCAATCTGCCAAAAGTTTGAATCCAATAACGCTGACTAACAAGTAGGCAGAAATCTCAAATCTTGGGAATTTCTCAAGCAGCCTAACGAAAATGGAAGCGGCGTATCGCATCAAAACGACACCGAGAATACCTCCGGTAATGACGACCCAAAGTTTTTCCTTTTGCGATCCAGCGACAGCCATTGCCGCCAAGATGGAGTCGACCGCGAAGGCAATATCGGTCACTTCGATCACGAAGACGGTCTTCCAAAAAAGTCCCATCGAGTGCTTCTCAACATTGCACGAAGCATTATCGGGATAGGTGGTTCCTGGAGCATCCTCACCATCCTGCGTCACCAGAGATGCTGCAATCGGAACGCGTTGTTCGATCTCGATGTTCTCTCGATTGACATCGAGGCTTTCACCAGTATCTGCATCCACTAACTTGGGATTTCCCAATTCGTCAAGGACGAGCTTTTCATTGCCTTCTTCCTGCTGCTCCAGCAACAAGTGCTTGAGAGCGATGAAAACAAGATAGGCACCACCCAACAGTTTGACAAAAGTGTATTGAAGCAAGTAACTAGCAAAAACAATGGCGATGACGCGAGCGACAAAAGCGCCGACCAAGCCGTAAGAGAGCGCTCTTGCCCTCATATGTTTTGGGAGTCGCTTAGCAAGCATACCCAAAACGAGCGCATTATCGATAGAGAGCAGACCTTCCAAAACAATCAAAAGTCCAATAGTTGCCAGATCCGCCGGAACAATATTCTGGCCTAGAATGGTGACAGCGATTGGAAGATCGAACATAGGGAACCGATATCAGTTTGAAAACGGAAGCATCAAAGAAACAGCGTCCGAAAAGAATATCGTACGACGCGACAGGGAACAGCCACAGAAGGCCAACTTCCCCAAAAAACTGGGCGCAGCGACAAATCATCCATCCCTGGGAATTTCCAGTAGCGATGCTAAACTACGGTGGGCTTTTGCGTGTGCCTGATGCACCGCCCCTACACACTTTGCGTTTTTTTCGGCTGACTTTGATTGAATATGACCGACCCGAACCCTTCTCTAGACTCCGTTCAGGATACCTCCGCTCCCACTTCCGGAGCTTCCTCAACCGAGTCTCCCGGCTTGGTATCTGGCCATTCTGGTACACTGCCCAACGGACCAGCCGGTCACGCCAGCGGACCAGTCGGTCTCCCCAACGGACCAGTCGGCCTCGCTGTTAACGGGCCAATCAATCTAGAGGCAATCCGAAAACTCCGAGAACAACAGCTTCAAGCGGAACCAGCGAGGACTCCCAAGAGAGATCGCACTCCCAATCGTCCGCAAAAATCTCATTCGAACTCGCCGGCGGGTTCGGCCGAAGAATCCGTTTCCTCCGAACCGGAAAAAATTGATGCAGAAGCCTTGGCTCCTCGCTATAAGTCGAATAAGGACTCCGCACCGACCATTGCTCCTAAAGTTCCTGTACCCAGTACCCGCCTTCGCGATCAACAAGAAGACGACGAGTTAGAAAACGCTTTGTCCGGCTCGAACCTAGACGGACTCATGATCGGCGACCGATCTCTCAAGGTCGGACGACGACTCGAAGATGGATCGCGACATCCAGGGAAAGTCATCAAAGTTCATAACGCGAACGTTTTCATTAGTCTCGGGGGTCCAGACGAAGGTGTCGTTTCCGTTTTGCAATTTGAGGAGTTGCCGACCGAAGGCCAGCAGGTCGATGTCCTCATTCGATCATTCAATGCCGAAGAAGGGCTGTATGAGCTTGCTATTCCCGGCGAAACTGTCGCGGTAAACGATTGGGATGACCTGAACGAAGGCGCAGTCGTTGAAGCCAAGATCGAGAGCGCAAATACAGGTGGCGTCGAGTGCAAGGTAGGCAACATTCGCGGATTCATTCCTATGAGCCAGCTTGCAGAGTATCGAATTGAAACTGCAGCTGACTTTATCGGTCAGAAATTACTCTGCGTCATCACCGAAGCTAACCCACGACGTGGAAATCTCGTTCTAAGTCATCGCGCTGTTCTAGAACGCGACAAAGAAGCCAAGCGTAAAGAGAGAATGGCCTCCATCCAAGTTGGGGACCAATGCGAGGGAACTGTTCGCAAAGTCTTGGATTTTGGTGCCTTTGTAGATATCGGCGGTTTGGACGGTCTAATCCACGTTTCACAACTCTCTTGGGAGAAAATCAAGCATCCGAGCGAGGTGATCAAAGAAGGTGACACCGTCCAAGTTCGTATCGAAAAGATTGATGCGGTCACAGGAAAGATTGGCTTGTCCTACCGATCGGCACAGGACAACCCATGGAACGATGTTGAATCTCGATTCCCCGTTGGAGCAGTTGTGAGTGGAACTGTTTCGCGATTGGCTAACTTCGGCGCGTTTGTCAAACTCTCCACCGGAGTGGAAGGGTTGGTTCACATTTCGGAACTAGCGCATCGACGCGTTTCCTCGGTTTCGCAAGTTCTCCAAGAAGGTCAGGAGGTCGAAGTCAAGGTTTTGACCGTGGAGCCTGACTCGCAACGCATAGGACTCTCATTGCGAGCGACTCAGGCAAAACCGGAATCCGAGAACAAAGCAAAGCCTGCGGAACCTGAAGTCGAAGAAAAACGCGCCCCCGCCGTCAAGAAATTCCAAGGTGCACTCAAAGGGGGAACCGGGAACAACAATGGTGGTGAACTCTTCGGGCTCAAACTCTAAGGAAGCTGGTATCCTTAGTTTCACAGAGTGTTAATCCTAGAAACGCGTTGCGGTTCAATCGAATCTACTTTCCGCATTGGGCAAATCTTGGAATTTGCAATTTTGGACCATGAATGCAACGCTCCGCGAAAAGAATCTTGTGGCGACTACGAAAACATTAGACAAATCGGGGGACCGCGTTCGCGACATGTTCGCACAGATCGCCCCACGATACGATTTATTGAACCATGTGTTGTCCCTCAATATTGATAAGCGATGGAGAGCGAAAACTCTCAAGCTTCTCGACCTGAAACCGGGCGTTCCGGTGCTTGATGTCTGCACGGGGACGGGTGACCTAGCCCTAGCAATCGCACGCGAACTCGGACCAACGGTGGAAGTGGTCGGTACCGACTTTTGCGCCCCGATGTTGGACATTGCGAGAACGAAACAGTCAAAGACACTCCCAGGATTCGACAACTTACAGTTTATCGAAGCGGATACTCAACATCTTCCTTTCCCTGACAACCATTTTCAATGCGTGTCCGTTGCATTTGGGCTCCGCAACGTGGCGGACACCATGGCCGGTCTAAGTGAGATGATTCGCGTCGCGCGACCTAACGGGAAAATTGCTGTTTTGGAATTCTCGAAGCCGAGAATGTTTGGACTGCGACAGCTTTACAACGCTTATTTCTTGCACGTCTTGCCCCGCATCGGACAAGCGATGGCAAAGAACGACAGGTCGGCTTACGAATACTTGCCGCAGAGCGTGCAACAGTTTCCGTGTGGTGAAGAATTGGTTGCAACCCTGAGGTCTGCGGGTTTAACCGACGTCAGCATGCTTCCGATGACTCTCGGTGTTGTCACGCTATACGTTGGCACGAAGAGGACGCCATGAGCGACGATTCGAATCTCCCGCTGGTCGTTGGTATCACCGGAGCAAGCGGAGCAGTGTATGCTGCTAGGTTACTTCAATGTTTGGCAGCTTCCAAAATTCCAATGCATGTCGTCGTGAGTCCTTCCGGAGCTGAAGTTGTTCGACAAGAACTCGGGCTTCAGCTCGGCACGAATAGAAAAGACATAACACCTCTTCTTCAGTACTGTTGGCCGAACTCGACGCGATGGCCAGCGATCGAGCCGAAACAATGCGTCGATTTTGCGAGCCAGATTCGAGTTCATGAGTATTCCGACTACCTGACACCGATTGCCAGCGGATCTTTTCTGACGCGTGGTATGGTTATTTGCCCCTGTAGTGGTTCAACTCTCTCAGGAATCGTTCATGCTGCGTCTAACAACTTGATCGTCCGAGCAGCAGATGTACACATCAAAGAGCATCGCAAGCTGATCTTGGTCCCTCGAGAGACACCATTATCGTCTTTCTATATTCAGAACATGCAACGTGCGTCCGAAGCGGGGGCAGTGGTCATGCCAGCCTCCCCGGGGTGGTACCACCAGGTAGAATCTATCGTGGACTTAGTAGACTTCATCGTCGCCAGAATTCTAGATCACTTGAAGATTCCTCATACTCTCATGCAACGATGGGGGGTACCGCCAGCGGCTATGTCAAAGGAAAGCCAATGAAAGAGCACTCTTTAGACAAGCAATCGCTAGAAAAAAAGTTGGCAAAGAAGCGACTTGCGAATAAACAAGAATCTGCACCCGAGACTGCCAATGGAAAATCTTCCCCTGGCAAGCCAACCAGCAATTCAACGGGCAAAGACCCAAATAGCATCGATGGCAACCAGATGCTTGGTGGCATGCGAAAGTTTTTTGAATTGATTCGGTTCAGTCATACTATTTTCGCTTTGCCCTTCGCATTGTTAGCAACAGTATGGGCCTATCTGGTACCGCTTCCGGCCACTGAGGCAGCCTCTGCCGAAAGTTACTTGCGTTTCCGATGGCAAGATCTGGTTGGTATTTTGATTTGCATGGTTTCAGCTAGAAGCTTCGCTATGGCAGTGAATCGATTGTTCGATCACGACGTCGATGCCGAGAATCCTCGAACGGCCAAACGGCATCTGCCAGCCGGTGAACTGACTCGCACGAGTGTAACCTTGTTTATTGTTGGGTGTGCTGCATTGTTTATCGCCGGGTGTGCGTTGTTTCTCCCGAATTACTGGCCACTCATCCTGTGCCTACCCGTCCTGTGCTTTCTCGCGGGATACAGCCTGACGAAACGCTTCACTCGGTTCGCTCATTTTTGGCTCGGAGCTGCGTTGATGCTCGCTCCAATCTGTGCATGGATTGCACTTCGTGGGAACCTGTTGGTCAGCCATCCGTCCGATCTTGCTCCTCCGATTTGGCTGGCAGCCGTAGTGATGTTTTGGGTGTCCGGTTTCGACATTATCTATGCCTGCCAAGATCAGGAATACGATGCACAAGCGGGCTTGTTTAGCATTCCCGCTAAAATCGGAGTGCGAAAGGCCCTTCGAGTTGCCAAGTTGTGCCACCTCTTTATGTGGATAGTTGCTTTCGCTATGACTTTTGCGGTTCCCCAGCTTAGTTTAGGTTGGCTGTTTTGGATCGCTCTTGCGGCGGTCGGGCTCCTTCTAGCTTGGGAGCATAGCGTCGTATCTGAGAAGTCTCTGGAACGAGTAAACTTCGCATTTTTTCAGTTAAACTCT
>Ga0207937_1000695_pt1 | contig 11577 bp, 9 predicted proteins | sample LakMenEpi04Sep11_FD_150668 | JGI IMG/M metagenome (GOLD analysis project Ga0207937, IMG submission 150668) | Freshwater microbial communities from Lake Mendota, WI - 04SEP2011 deep hole epilimnion (SPAdes) | ecosystem: Environmental > Aquatic > Freshwater > Lentic | place: Lake Mendota, Madison...
CCGTCGGGCGCTAGCCCCGGTTGCGAAGCCACTAAACCGGGGCTAGCGACCAACGGCTCACTAAGTCAGCAGTCTTCTTTGGGAGGGGCAGCCGAAGGAGCGAAGGCAGGGGAGGGATTGCTGCAGAAAGCAAATGCTAGTTGCACTTCGCCGACCCCTCTCTTAGCTACCCTCCCAGCGGGAGGGTAGCTAAGGCATTTTCAAAAAACAACTGACTAGATCAAAGCCAGCGAGAGCCGACTACTTCTTGAATCGATCGATGTTGATCACGACCTTACCAAGATCATTCACTCCTTCTTTGAGCGTCATCTTGGCGGAGCCTTTGACCCATTTTTCCTTCTTGCCATTGATGGTCACTTCTTCGATCGATTTGTCTTGGTTCTCATGCCAAATCTTGAAATCCAAAGGAACGCCGGCAGGAAGTTTTTCAATCTTGATCTTCCCATCCCCATCGCTGATTCCAACGTAAGGATGATTGAAGACCATTACGTAAGCGCTCATCCAAGGATGAATATTGCACTCGACCTTGGTCGGAGCTTTTTCTTCCAACTTCGTTGGGATATCTACGCTCGACATGGCTGGAATCGTTGGGTTCTTTTCTTCGTTTGCAAAGAACGCAAACTTCGCATTGTGTGCTGTTGAGTCCGAGTTCTTAACTTCGATCGACTGTCCAGCTCGTACGGCCATGATGTGCGGGATGAACTGGCATTTGAGATTGTCAAGAATTGGCTTTGTCTTGGGAACTGCTCGAAGATCAGGGTGGATGTCTTTTTCTGTGATCGTGGTTTTCTTCGTATCGATCGTAAACACTAAATTCGCAATACCGTTGTTGGTTGCGTTCACCACCAACTCTTCGGAGGGAACACCCTTTTCCAGGGTGTTGCACTGAGGATCTTTCGCATTGGCATTTGTCAGCTTTGAAGAGGGAGCTTTGCCTTCTAGCACGACGGTCAAAGTTACATCGGCCCATTTCTGAGCTTGCGTGTCCGCTGCGATGAGGCAGGGAAGAGCCATAGCAACACATCCAACAAACATTTTCTTCATAAGAAACTCTAGCGAGGGTGCAAAGGGGAGGGGTAGGTGAAAACGCTTTTTTCAACGTCTTCTATACGCTCAATCCTAACCAATGAAGCTGTTTTTTCAATCTCAACCGCTAGTGCTAGATGTTGAAGTTCCGTTCGTTTACCATATTGTTTTTGCCAATTTCCTGAGATCAACCTCGCTATGATTTCTATCGAATGCTCGAAGTGCCTCCGAAAACTGAGAGTTTCGGACGATGCGGCCGGAAAAACTGCCAAATGTCCGTGCGGATCAGCAGAGCTTTTGGCGAGCGTCCAACGAACCAAAGCGTTGCGAGTTCCTATTTGGAAAATGCACCCCAGGTGTCATCGAATAGCACCTATGAAACGACCGGAGGATGGAGCAATTTTTTTGATGCGACCGTCATTGGCGGATTGGTCGTGATGTTGGTGGCCGTCGGTTGGTTCGTAGCTGGGCTAGCCGCCGATGTCATATTCTTTTATCCTCCAGGCAGGTTTATTTTGCGCATGATTACGGTCGTCAAGGGCATTATGTCGAATGGCTAGCACTGAACGAAACGAGTTGACGTTTCGACATAGTGAGAACCAAGGCCCCGTACCCTTGCTGGTCTATACCGCGGGCGTTCAGGTTGTCGTTGCATGGCTTTGTTTGCTCGGGGCCTATCTTTCGAATGGGGATGGTGAAATTGTTCGCTTCCTCGCAATTGTAGTTGGCTGCTTTACGGCTTTTGAGCTTGGGATCGGTGTCTTCGTGACTCAGCTTATTTGGTTGCTTTCCGACGACGAAGCAGAGGCTCGCTCGATGCCATTCATTGTGGGCTATGTTTTGATCTCACAATCTTTGTTGCTTCTGCCGGTTTCAATCATCGTCACTATTTGGATGATCCCGCTGATTATCGCAGCCGTGGTATGGATAGGATGGTACTTTCAACGCTTCACCTGTTTTCGATTGGCAGCTACCGAAGTTTCGATTCATCAAGGACCTTTGAGTTTGATTAGCGTATTGTTGTTACCGATGTGGGGTTTGGTATCTGGGTTATTGATCGCGGCTCCCTTTTTGATGTTCGGCATGTTTGCAGAGGAGCCCGGTCCTTTTATCATCTATTGCAGCGTCGGCCTATTTCTGGGGACTCTTATTCCCGTTTCCGTCGCTTACTGCGTACTGGCAAATCTTCGCTCCGGAAAAATCTTTAAATGCGCAACGTTCGCCGGCCTGCTGTTTCTCGGAACGCTCGGTACATCGATCGAACTTTACTTTACCGGCTGGGCCTTCTGGTCGGTCGTCTCGATGGCCGCGATTTCATTTTTCGTGGCAGGCGAGTGGATCGCCTTTCAATCGTATCGAGCGCGCGGAATACGAGTTCTGAGAGTTTCGCCAACCATCTCCTTAACCCATTCCCGAGCGGTCAAGTTCGAAGATGTTTACTGAAGGTAGCAGAAGCCTTCCCTATCTAAACGTGTAGCGTTATCGCCTCTGTGTATGGCAGCGAACACTAATTCCTACCGCCATCGTTAGACTGGAATAGAAATCGCATCAAAACAAAATTTCTAATCTGTTATTTGTCGCACAACCCAGGCGCGGCTTGAAACGACGCCAATAGCACTTCCGCGCAGGATTGCAGATGTAATCGGATGCCGCCCTCGAAAATGACGTGTGTCCCCACCTCCTTGCTCCCACCTCCTTGCTCTGTGGGATTCTCCGTCCCTCGCTCACGCTTCGGGTTGTGACGGGTGTTGCAGACTATAGTCCGCCCGCGATCCAGCGTGGAATGAGTTCCCAACCGTCGGCGAACTTCTTCGGTGACTGCTCCGCTGCTATTTCATCGTAAGTCGATGCCGTGTCCTTCGCGATTCCGGTACCACACGTGGCAAATGGTACCCAGCCATGCGAATGCTTCTTTGTGCTTACGGGAGTTGGGTGATCTGGCATCACCAGAATGCGATACTCGCCATGCGATTTCAATGCGTCGTGCACCGGGCCGACAATGTGTCTGTCGATTGCTTCGAGAGCTTTGATTTTCTCATCGACTCTTCCCTCGTGGCTCGCTTCATCGGTTGCTTCGATGTGAACGCATACGATGTCGTACTTCTTCAACGCTTCGATCGCAGCCTGACCTTTGCCCGCATAATTGGTGTCAAGATATCCCGTGGCACCTTCAACTTCAATACGATCCCAACCGACCAATGCTGCCAAGCCTCGCAAAAGATCGACAGCCGTAATCATTGCTCCTTTCAATCCGAATCGCGAATAGAACGAAGGGAGTTGAGGTGTCTTTCCTAATCCCCACAACCAAAGGTTGGTGGCTGGCTTCTTTCCCGATGCAATTCTCGATTGGTTTACGGGATGATCCGCAAAGACACTTTGGCTTTTTTCCATCAAGCCGCAAAGCAAATCGCAACCGGGACCGCGCGGGAAATCATCCGCGACCGAATCGTCGGTTAGATCGTGCGGTGCAGTCGTGCGTGTCTCCGATGAGAACGGGACATCGGCTGCCGACGAACCACGATAGAGCAGCAGGTTTCGATAACTGACTCCTGCAACGAACTCCAATGAGTGGCTTCCCAATGTCTCTTGTGCCGTCTTCAACAAAGCAGCAGCTTCTGGGCTAGATATATGATCTGCCGTGAAGTCAACCATCACTTGATCGCGAATCGTGACGAGATTGCAACGAATGGCCCAATCGAATGGTCCAAGCTTGATCCCTTGGGCGGCCGCTTCGATGGGAGCGCGTCCCGTGAAGTAAACATTGGGGTCGAAGCCCAACAGGGACATATTCGCAACTTCACTTCCGGGAGTGTACCGGCGAGGAACATTATCGCTCACACCGACACAACCTTCGGAAGCGATACGATCCATATTCGGGATGTTGGCTGCTTGCAATGGTGTTTTGCCGCCTAGCGTTTCCACGGGATAATCGGCGCAACCATCTGGAATAACGATGACTAATTTCATGATTGGGATCCTACCTGAAGAGTTTTTTGAAGAGCTAGCATCATGCCTTGTCTCCTTCCGATACTCGGAGATAAACAGCTTGGTTGCTGACTGAGGAAAGTCTACAAATTTCGAGATTGGCGGCCATCGCCGCAGACTCTGACGATTGATGCGTCATGATCACCAGAGGGACGGCATGCCGTTTGTCATCGGCATGGAACACATTGTTCGGTTCATGTTGAATGATGGATGCAATCGAGATCGCATGTTTGCCCAAAATGCCTGTGATCTGCGATAGGACTCCCGGTTCGTCTGCCACATGAAATCGCATGTAGTATCGTCCCTTGGACTGTTCGTAGGGCATAATGTCGATTTTGGAATCGCGATCCGACCACAGCTCGAGTCGACGGAATGTAATATCCGTTCGACCAGCGGCGGTGTCGATCATATCGGCGACCACCGCGCTCGCTGTGGGCATTTGGCCAGCTCCTTTGCCATGAAAGAACATATCCCCAACAGCATCGCCATCCACCATGATCGCGTTGTAAGCACCACGCACTTCGGCCAATGGACGCCCTCGGCGAATCAAGGTGGGTGACACATGAAGCTCGAGTTGATTGGTCGTTTCATGCAGTTGTGCGGTCGCGATCAATTTGATGCGATAGCCTAACTCCGACGCGTAGTTCAAATCGTCCAATTGAAAGGCTTCGAGACCTCGACGATGAATCTCACGCCATTTGACACGAACGCCAAAAGCTAGATGCGCGAGGATCGCTAGTTTTTGGGCAGCGTCACTACCATCGACATCCATGGTTGGATCCGCTTCTGCGTAACCTAATTCTTGTGCATGCTTCAAAGCCGCAGCATAGTCAACGCCGCTCTCTTCCATCGACGTGATGATGTAATTGCTAGTGCCGTTGAGGATGCCTCGAACGGATCGGATTTGGTTGGCCGAAAAACATTGAGAAATATTGGCAATGATGGGGATACCGCCCCCGACACTGGCCTCGAATGCGATCGTTCGCCCCAACGCTCGCGCGCGGTCAAACAATTCTTCGCCATGTTCGGCGAGCAACGCTTTGTTGGCGGTGACGACATCTTTTCCTGCATCGAGCAATTGGAGCATGATGGTACGTGCCGGCTCGATCCCGCCAACCAAATGCGCAACCACTTCAATTTCAGGGTTCTTGAGAATGCTGTCCAGATCGTCCGTCAAAATGCCTTTCGGGAGTTGGATACCCCGATTCTTCTTCAAGTCGCGAACGGTCGCCTTTTCTAGCCATAAAATCCGGCCGGCGTGACGCGCTAACCGGTCGCCATGATCGAGCAATAGACGCGCAACACCAGTCCCAACGGTACCCATTCCAACAATGGCGACCCTTGTTTTCTCCATAAATACCGTCATCCTCTATTTGCGCAACCCAGAAAAGGCACAATAGTAAACCAAGTTGCCAGACTCGCAAACCGTGTTGAGGATGATGTTGAAATTCGATACCGAATCGACGATTTGTGCGATCGCTTCTGGAAGCGAAGGGGCGCTTCGTGGCATTATTCGCATTACCGGGCCTGATGCAGCATCCGTCTGCCAACGTGTATTTTCAAGCTTCGATATGCCCAAACGCCCGACGAGACTTCCCGTCGTGGCATCGATCCCCATGCTGGGTGAGAATCCGGCGAGTTTATTCCTTTGGCCGGATGGACGCAGTTACACGGGCCAACCGTCTGCCGAGATCCATATGCTGGGAGCTCCGATTCTGTTGCAAGGGATGGTTCAGTTGTTTGTGCAGTCGGGCGCGGTCTTGGCCCAACCGGGGGAGTTTACGCTACGAGCGTTTTTAGCGGGGCGACTAGATCTGACGCAATGCGAAGCGGTTCTCGGAGTGATTCACGCACATTCCGAAAAGGAGTTGGACGTCGCGTTGCGACAACTTGCGGGAGGATTAGCAGAACCGCTCCAAAGCATTCGACGCAATCTGATAGAACTCCTGGCAGATATCGAAGCGGGTTTGGATTTCGTCGATGAAGACATTTTGTTCATTGAACCAGAACAGATCGAGTCGCGACTGACTTTGGCGAAAGGGCTGGTTAGCGATTTGCTCGAACAAATGAAAGCGAGATCCGGGCAAGATCGCGAGTTGCAAATCGCAATTGTTGGGCTCCCGAACGCAGGCAAGAGTTCGCTTCTGAATGCCATTGCCAATCATCAACTTGCGATCGTCAGTGCCATCGCGGGTACAACGCGCGATTACGTTCGCTACCGCATGACCCAGGATGATGTGACGTTCGATCTGCTCGACACAGCAGGAATCGAAACGGTTACCGGTGACTCGCCTCGCGACATCGCTCAAGCGTTCACGTTGGAACAAATCGAACAGGCTGATCTTATTCTTGCATGCGCTCCAGCGGATGCGATCGATCAACGGGAGTTGCTTATCGACACGCTTCAAGCGTTAGTCCCAAGCAAACCGATTTGGCATCTGGTAACCAAAGGAGATTTGAGCGAAACCTCTTGTTCAACGAGTGATTCTCATCGTGTCGAATTTGGCGACCACTTTGTAGTCAGCGTGAAGGATGGAAGCGGGGTCGCTGCATTGCGAAGTGCATTGACGAACTGGGTGCGCCAGCAGCAGACATCGGCGCACGATGCCGTTCCGATGACCGTCGAGCGATGCGCCACCGCGTTGCACAACGCATTTATTGCGTTAAACGAAGCGACCGTTGCAACACACGGTGGTTGTGGGGATGAGATCATTGCCGGTGAAATCAGGATTGCGCTCGACGAGATTGGATTGGTTGCAGGTACGGTTTACACAGACGATGTATTGGACGCGCTCTTTAGTCGCTTTTGCATCGGAAAGTAATGAGATCGCCCAGGGCTGTTTGGTATACTCTTAGCAAGCTAAAGGCCTCTGTTTCATTTCCCACAACGAAATCGACCATTGTGAAAATCTTGAGAATGTTCCCTGTCCAATCGGCTCGCGTGTTTCTCGCAACGCCGCTGTTCCTGACGTTGAGTGCGAGCTTGGTCGCGCAAGATGCTCCCAATGCGAAAGCGGAAAGCAGTCCAACGATGATTATTTCCGAGCGTGCGATGGCGATTCATGCTCGCGGCTATGTGTTTGATGGTCACAATGATTTGCCATGGGAAATGCGAAAGGCACCGAAACGCTTTGACGAATGGGATATTCGCAAACCGCAGCCTCAATTGCATACCGACATCGATCGATTGAGAAAGGGAAATGTCGGAGCTCAGTTTTGGTCCGTGTATGTGCCTGCCGAAACGCGAAAAGCAGGAGTCGCGTATCAGACCACGGTCGAGCAAATCGAACTCGTGCATGAAATGATCAAACGTTACCCAGACGTTTTTCAGCTGTCGCTCTCAGCAGACGATGTGGAAGCAGCACGTAAAGCTGGCAAGATCGCTTCTCTGATAGGCATGGAGGGTGGGCACAGCATTGAGGATTCATTGCAGAATTTGCGACGACTGTATGACATGGGTGCCAGGTACATGACGCTGACGCATTCCGACACGTTGGGCTGGGCAGACTCCGCGACCGATGATCCTCAGCATGGTGGGTTGGCACCGTTCGGAGAAGAGGTCGTTCGAGAAATGAATCGGCTCGGTATGCTCGTGGATCTTTCCCACGTATCTCCCGAGACCATGCACGATGCGTTGGACCTATCGAAAGCTCCGGTGATCTATTCGCATTCCTCCGCAAAAGCGATCGCGAACCATCCGCGAAATGTTCCAGACGATGTGCTGAAGCGAATTGCGGTCAATCGCGGCGTCGTCATGATTAACTTTTTCTCAGGCTTTGTGGTCCCCGAGAGTGCCGAGATCATGAAAGAGATGTTTCAAGTGCGGCGCGCGTTGAATGCCAAGTATCCGAACTCGAAAAAAGATGTGGATCGCGAATACAAAGCGTGGCAGCTTAAGAATCCGTTCCCAGCGGGAGAAGCCAAGATCATTGCCGATCATATCGATCATGTGGTTAAGGTGGCTGGTATCGATTGTGTCGGGTTAGGCTCCGACTACGACGGAATCACGACGATCCCAAAAGGGATGGAGGACGTCTCGACATATCCATTGCTCACCGAACTCATGCTTCAACGCGGCTATTCGGAAGAGGATATTCATAAGGTCCTGTACAAAAACGTCCTGCGAGCGCTAAAGGAATGCGAAAGAGCGGCAAAGAAAATGTCTAGCCAACCTTAATTGTTGGAGACAAAATGGGGACGAAACGTGATACCTCGTTTTCGTCATCATCACTGCGGACGCTGCATTCCGCAAAAATTGTTGGAAACAACGACTTGAAAATCTGAGAAACAGGGCCTGTGTGGTGTATGGTTTAATAAGTCACATAGCAGCTTTCTTGTGTTGACGGACGTTACTGGGCTGGACTACACTTAGAGCACGATAATCAGTCCAGGAGTTGCATTCTGCGGCTCTTTCCTGGTTTTTCTTCTCATCTCTTTTTACTAGGACTCATTTTCATGAAGAAGATTTCTGGGCTTGTGAGACGGCGTGGATTCACGCTTGTCGAATTGCTGGTGGTCATTGCGATCATCGGTATTTTGGTAGGTCTCTTGCTTCCAGCCGTTCAAGCGGCACGCGAGGCTGCACGTCGAATGCAGTGCACGAACAACCTCAAGCAATACGGACTTTCGTTGCATAATTACGAGAGTGCAACAAGAACTCTTCCGCCACGAAAAGGTGGGACGACGTTCCCGGATATCAATGCGGATCCTGCAAGAATTCGTGCGAATTATTTTCGCAAAAGCCTCTTCGTGTTGGTACTTCCCTACTTAGAGCAAACCGCATTGCACAATCAAATCGAAGGCGGGATGACCTCTCCAAACGGCGCCATCGCATTTCCACCTGGCGGTCCTGCGGCTTGGTACGGCGGAACGTTGGGATCCACGAATTTTCCACCCTGGGGCGTTCAAACTCCGACGGTGATCTGCCCATCGGATAATCCAACGATCGGTGGTGTTCATGCTAAGAACAGCTATGCCGTTAGCTTGGGCGATACCATGCTAAACCATAACGCGAACAACCTGAATGCACGTGGTTGCATCGGTTCTCCGCAGGCCGTGAAAAAGATGAGTGCTACGTCAGACGGAACCAGCAACACGATCGCAATGAGCGAGCGCGTTTGGAGTGGAAACTTCGGCCTTCGTTCGACAGGTACAGATGATGTCAAGCGTGGTACTGCAATTCTTGCTGCCGTGAACACAGCACCAGGAGCCTGCTTGACAACAGCTTCGGGACGATTCTATCTCCCAAGCATTCAAGTCAAAGGTCGATTTGGTGCATCCTGGTGCGATGGTCAAGCAGAGCGAATTTGCTTCACCACAATCTTGGGTCCAAACAAACCTTCTTGCGTAAATGACGCAAACGTGAATGCCGATTCCAATGGTGGTGTTCTCAGTGCTTCGAGTTTCCACACCGGTGGTGTGAACGCATTGCTGCTCGATGGTTCTGTAAGATTCATATCGGACGCAGTTGATACAGGCAACACTGCAGTCGCTCCTGTCACAGCAGGCCCAAGTCCTTACGGAGTTTGGGGTGCGTTAGGTTCGGCAGACGGTGGTGAAACTGCTATGTTGAATGACTAAAAAGTTGTATGATTTGGCCGCGGCGACGTTGCCAATGAAATCGATGGGATTCGCAATTGCGAATCCCATTTTCGTTAGATTGCTTACAAAAAGGAACATTGTGAAAAGAATTACTTTACTTGCCGCATCCTGTGTTGTTATTGCGATCCTAGGTTGCAATCCGGGCGAAAGCGATCGATTACCGAGGGCTCCAGTTGATGTGAAAGTTACTTACAAAGGTGCACCGGTAGAAAATGCTGTTGTTACTTTTCTGAGCATGGGTGTCGGAGCCGAGGCAGGTCGTCCGCCCGCTTTCGGAAGAACAGGTTCCGATGGAACGGTCAAGCTAGGAACTTACGAATCTTCCGATGGTGCAGTTATTGGCAAGCACGGTGTATCCATCGTCAAGCAAGAATTTACCAACCAGAAGGCTGTCGCCGATCAAGACAGCCCGGATTACAATCCGGGAGCTTCGCCAGTGCCACAAACAAAGCATCTACTACCCCAGAAGTATGCCGTGGCAGGAACATCCGGCCTGACCGCAGACGTGGTAAAAGGTCCGAACTCCTTCACCTTCGAATTGAAGGACGGGAAGTAAACCGACAACCGAATTTCCGCATTTCTTGTCAGAAAACTCTTCAAATCAAAGGAGGATGGGCTGATTCGCCATCCTCATCTCTCGACTGAATGGAAAGCCAATCCAACCTATCTTGCAAGTAAAGCAGGAACAACGGATCGGATCGCACAGCGAAAACGCTACGCGCAAAGTCGACGCGTTAAGGTAGAATTCCAGAAGTGTAAATCATTTCTAAATCAACTCCTTAACGTTTTGGGCGGCCATCTGATGATACCTAAGCGAGCGTTTTGTGTCCTGATAGTTCTGTTTTTGTCAGTGCCTCTTCTTTCCGAGGCACGTGCTGACCAGGTTCAGCCGGCGGCTCCTTTTGTGTTGGGATATCCCACTCGATTGAGTTTACAACCGGGGGACGAGCTCGAGCTTTGCTTGTCATCGAGTGAAGCGAGTACGCATGTTTCGATTGCTCGCCTTGGAGTCGCTCCCGAAAAGGTTTGGGAAAAGTCTGATGTGGCTGTCGCCATGCATCCGATTCCAGATCGTGCATCCTCGCATGGTTGCAATTGGCCTGTCTCCTTGAAGATTCCTGTTCCGAACGATTGGAAGAGCGGCTACTACCAAGTGACCCTAACGGTCGGTGCGGAGCCTAAGAAGAAAGCGAACCTGTTCTTTGTCGTTCGCTCTGCCTCGCCTGGAAAAGACACTCGCATTCTGATTCAGTTGGCAACGAACACGTACAACGCGTATACGAATTGGGGTGGACATAGCCTCTACGCTTATCACGATCGAGATGGAGTACAAGGACATAGGGTTTCATTTCAACGGCCCCTGACATCGCAGTTTGAAAACTGGGAAGGACCGTTCATTCGATGGGCCGAGAGCAATGGCTATCGCCTGGACTATGCAACGAATGGTGACCTAGAACGAAAGCCCGAATTGCTCGATCGCTATAAACTAATCTTGAGCGTCGGCCATGACGAGTATTGGTCCTCGGAGATGCGCGATAGTGTAGAAGCTTACATAGGTCGTGGTGGCAACGTTGCATTCTTCAGCGGCAATACGTGCTGCTGGCAAGTGAGATCGGAAGACCAAGGGCAAGCGCTAACGTGTTGGAAACAATGGTACAACGGTGACCCACTCTTTCGATCGGACAAAGAGAAGTTGTTGAGTACGCTATGGAGTCATCATTTGGTAGGTCGCCCAGAGAATCAAATGACAGGGGTCGGGTTTTTATGGGGTGGCTATCATCGCAGCCATGGACAATTCATGGATGGGCCTGCATCGTATGAAGTGCATCGGCCTGAACATTGGATCTTCGAAGGAACCCAAATGAAGAAAGGGGACCGATTCGGTGGCAAAGATACCATCGTCGGTTACGAATGCGATGGCTGCGAAATGGTTTGGAAGGATGGTGTTCCTGAGCCTACAGGAGC
>Ga0207937_1000697_pt1 | contig 11563 bp, 10 predicted proteins | sample LakMenEpi04Sep11_FD_150668 | JGI IMG/M metagenome (GOLD analysis project Ga0207937, IMG submission 150668) | Freshwater microbial communities from Lake Mendota, WI - 04SEP2011 deep hole epilimnion (SPAdes) | ecosystem: Environmental > Aquatic > Freshwater > Lentic | place: Lake Mendota, Madison...
GGTGGCGGCTACAGGACTCGCCATCCTCATGCTCGCGTTCGGTTCAATGTCATTCACATTTTTCATCCTGCAGCAGCGGAATCGCGCCGAATTGTTCGCGAACAATGCGCAGGTGATTGTGGATCGCTTCGGTTCCGATTTTGCTGATCAACTGGAGGGTATCCCTGGTACCGAGGAAATACGAAGGAACATTCTTCGCGAGACATCGGAATACTACTCGCAGTTGATCGAGTATTCCGAGAACGATCCTGCGCTCGCACGCCAGGCGGCGCACGCCGCTCACCGTCTGGCCGCGATTTCGCAGCGTCTAGGGAACCTGGAAGCGGCTGATCTTGCGTATCGAGATGCATTGCGGAGATGGGGTCGATATCTAATGCCGCATAGCATATCCCCTGAAGACACAGCAGCTATCGCTGCATGCCATCGGGATTTTGCAGTGCTTCAGAGCAGGCTCGGTGATAACCAAACCGCACAATACTACTTTGATAAAGCGATGGCTTTGCTGATTCCTACTGTAGATTCCGGGAATCTTAATTTCCGACGCATCGTCGAACGCGCCAAGACAAGATCGGAATACAGCATGTTTTGCGCAAAGGCTGGGAAAACAGCGGTTGCGATCGACCTACTGAAAGAATCCGTTGTCGAATTGGAAAAGTCTCTTGAACAGGCACCTGAGATTCTTCGGATCGATGCGATTGCTCAGATTGTTCTTACCCTCAACAATTACGCGTCGATCATCCTGGACCAAAATCCTGAACTCGCAGGGGATCTGTTGCAAAAAGCAATGCGATTACAAGTCGATACAGGACAATTTCGACGGGATCTTACCAACCGCATGCTGGTCGCGATCGTGCAGAGTAATCTTGGAATGGCAGAAAGAAAGCTCGGTCATTCGATGGCGGCTGAAGGACGATTCCAGCGAGCCCACGACGAGTTGCATTCCATTCTGCAGCGTTACCCCGATTACATCAAAGCACATGTGGAATTAGCCGCGTGTTACAACAATTGGGCGCAATTGCATCTAGACAATCAAGATCGCGAACTTGCAAAACACTGCTTCGAAGAGTCGCAATCTCTTCTATTGAATGCGCAAGTAAAATTTCCTGCTCAACCCGAGATATCCCATTTCCTGAATCGTATTCAGCGGAACCTCAGTATCCTTCAGGATTCCAACAAGGAGGCGATGAGAGAGAGCAGCAAAGGTAGAGCCACGCTAGTTTCAGGCGACGACCTTTCATGAGTCCGTGCGGAACCAATTTCCGAGGTCGGAAGTTTCTTAAAGAAGAAAAGTGAATTGAGATGCTATGAAGCGAACGACAACACTCCGAAAAAAACTTCTAGCGAGGTTGGAACGCTTTGAACTACGCATTTGCATGGCGGGCGATCTGTATGCGCTTCCTGAGGAAGTAATCGATGTTCTTGATCCGATGCCAGTCGCGGATTTCGTCGATTCCCCCTTGGTCGAACAACCAGAGGATTTCATCAATCATGAAAACGATTCCTCCTCGCATACCGATCTAGTGGAATTTTTCCCAGTGATCGACGGTGACTTAGATTTTGTAGATGTATTCATCGATGTGTGGGTAGACAATCTCGAGCCCGATGACCTCCCAAGCGATGGTCAGGGACAAATTGACGACGATGGTGAGCTAAGCAATTTCCTCCCAGACGATGTCGTCGGATATCTACCCATCGAAAGTGAGAAGAGCGAGGACCCTAACGCAGATCCTCCCTCGATTCCTTCTGCCGATCAACGCAAAGATCGTCTGCCACCAAGAAGGGGCGAGCCAGTTGCGGACGATGACTCGATCGAAAACGCCGATATCCCTGTCGATTCGGGATGGTTGGCCATCAAAACACCCGATCCGCCTCCGCAAGATGACACGAATCCGACGCCTCAACCATCATCGCCGTCAGAAGATGAAGATTCGAGATTGAACTTCAGCCCGGGGTACCAAGAATCGACGAAACCTTCCGCAAATCGAGCGGTGCAGGAAAGGAATCCTGTTGTCGGCGTAACTTCCTTTGAGAATCGATCTGCAAGCAGCCATCACAACCCAGCGGTCGGTCTTCCCTCTGCAGACAGGGGCATGCAGCGTTTCAGTTCCACCGACATCGCATTCACGACCATCAATCAGAAGGCTACCGATCCGTCCTTCACAGCCGACGCTCTTGCGCTACGCTCGTTCGCTATCTCACGTCAATCTCTTGAGGATTCGCCTAAGTACTTCGCGCGTCATCAAGAATTCAGAAGTCGAGTCGCGACTCTCAGGGAATCCTACTCGGATCCGTCCGTTCGGCATGAAACCGAGGATATTGCCCGGGTCATTTCAGACCAAGTTGCCGGCGATTTGATGATAAAAAATGCCTATGGTACCGGGGTGGCAGAACGCTCCATGTATCCGGTTGCCGCTGTACTGACGGGGGTAGTCTTGAACGCGGAGTCTGAATCTATCCCCGAACCTGACCAAAGAGCATCGAACAAGTTCTCAAGCGATGGGATTGTGCAAGCAAAAATGAAGCTCCAGGCCTCGAAACCCGAACCCGAACCCGAGCCCGAGTCCCCGAGCCCAAGCGAGCATCGATCCCTACAGCGATTCCTGGGCCTGATCATGGCGGGTGCTTTGATCGCGATCCAAGAATCCAGTCGACCCCTCCAAAACTATTGCGATAGAAAAAATTCGTTACATCGAAAGCGTATCTCAGCCTTGAAGAATAGCTCGAATTCGTAGCAGAAACAGCTAAACATCGTCGGGATTGTTCTCGACGGAATCACTTCAAGGGAGAAACTTCTCATGATCAATCGTAAACAGCGAAGCAGGAGCCGACAAACTCACTGCTTCGCCCGAGCACTTCGACACGAGTTGCTCGAATGCCGGAATTTGATGGCCGGGGATATCGTCGATACCCCCACGGATCCCTTTATCGAACTCAGTTCCGGGCAAGCGGAAGTCCGAGCCTCGCTCGATTTCGAAGGGGACGTCGATGCCCTCCGCCTCGATGTCTCGACATACGACTCGTTTGCCGCAGGAGCTTGGAAGACAAATGGCGAATCGTTGAAAATCCGAGTTCTCGACGCCACGGGACAGGATATCGCGGATACTGTCGTTGACTCCTCGGGCGTCATCAGCCTGGTTGGATCGGCAACAGGTGCGTACTCGCTCGCAGTCTCGAGTGATACCAATGAAGTCGCGGATTACATCGTTCGTGTGAAGGCATGGACCGATACAGGCTGGACTACTCTCCCGGAAACCGATGATGCCGACGGCCGCAAGGATCCGTCCGGTGGAGATCCGGAAGTTGGTATCCCTGATGGCTCGGCAGGGGACACCCCCGATCGAGGACCAGGTGAAGATTCCGACATCCGCATTGTGCTCCGCGATGGTGTGTATTACTACGAGGACGATGTGAGACGAGCCTCGGGTGATTCCGCATCGGCAAAAGATCCGGTTGTTGACACCCCAGATGGCCTGGGAGCGGAACCCGAAATGGCCGATGCCCGAGGACCAGAACAGGGCTTCGACATTCGCATTGATCTTCGCGATGGAGTTTATTATTACGAGGACGAAGTAAAGCGACCCGCGGGCGATTCTCCGTCGAGCGACGGTTCCGGCGCGAGTGAAGATGGCGGACAACTTATCGAAGTAAGCCTGCCGCGGAGCAAGCACAATGCGGCATCACCCGCGGATGTGGATGGTGACACTAGGCTGACTCCGCTCGATGCTCTCGGTTTGATCAACCTGCTCAATCAGTATGGTGGTGGCGATGTCGCTAGCGTTGGCGCGTTGTCGGCTCAAGCCGGAGGATCTCAAGATGACATGTTCATCGACACCAACAATGACGGATTCATCAGTCCACTGGATGTGCTGTTTGTCATCAACCAACTCAATAACCAGGCACACGTGACCCCCGGAGCAGCAGCTGTTGCGGAGGGAGAGCGGAATGCATTGGCGAGCGATGCGGCTTTCGCGTCGATGATGACCTGGACGTCCATGACGGATGATGAGGATGATTTGGGATTGTTTTCCAACGGTCGGTTGATCTGATAGATTTGAGAGTTGACAACAAGGGATTTTCGACAAAAGCGAGTTCAAATGAACTCGCTTGGTTCGCATTGTGAACTTAATGCGCATTGTGAACTTGATGCGCATTGTGAACTTGATGCGCATTGTGAACTTGATGCGCATTGTGGACTTAATGCGCATTGCGGACTTAGTGCTAGGTGCCGCGATTAGCGGCTGGCGGCCCATCGAATTCCGTTGACAACGGTTTCCAGGAAGACTTCATCGGAAAACGTTTCCTTGGAATGTCCGTAGGTGGTGCCGAACACACGAGCTTTGCCGTATTGGTTCGTCCAATAGACTGCGTGTTCTTCGCCGTCTTTCTCACTTTTCGAAGTCGCCAAGACCGTCGTGTTTGGCCAGACTTTTTCAATGATGTAGAGTTCATCTTTGGCCGATTTGTAGCCGGTGGTTGGGAAGTTCTTCATGATGGGGTGATCCGCCGTTGCGACAGAGACCGGGTAGTTGCTTTGATGATCATGTCGCCGGCTGGTGACGCCTAGGAATTCTCGCCAGTCATCGATTTTTGCGGAGCGATACGTGTGCATCGCGCAGTGAATGACGACTGCGTTGACGCCATCGAAGTGAGGCTTGGTAATGCTGCGGATGTAGTCGGGGTCGTCTGTGTCTGCAAAGCATTCGTTATGGATGACCACGTCGAATCCTTCCGCCCACTTCGGATTCTTGTACCACGAGATCATGGCTTTCGTCCCTTTGCCCCCTTCGTTGACGACCGTCCATTGGATTGGGAGTCCCCGTTCTTTTGCAGCGAGTTGCAGAGATTTCGTTTGAAAATCATAGTCATGGCAGCATCCACCGGTAACCAGGAGCACCGAAATCGGCTTGGAATCGGCAGCAGGGACTGGTTTTGCGGGGGTCTGAGCAACGGCAGGTCCGGCAAAAGCCAGGAATAACAAGGCAGAAAACGCAAAAGAGGTGGCGATCAAGAATCGTCGTAGTTCAGAAATTCGTCGTAGTTCAGAAATCATGGGTAGCGTCCGAAAGTGTGAGAAAAAGGCAGCGGTCTCCATTGTAACGCGAACTTTTCGATAAGGGAAAACGGCGCAACGTTGACAGCCCGGTTGACTTTTTGCTACAATTCAAAGTATTCCTTGTCTAAACCGTTTCGTTTCGTGAAGAGAGAGAGATCGTATGAAGACTACAATGTTGGCATTGGCTGCGTTTGCGTTTACTTTCGTAGGGGTTGCATTCGCTATTGAGAAGGTGGACTTGAAGGACATCAAGTGCATGATGAACCCTAAGGCTGCAGCAAAAGAAGACAAGTCAAGCGACTGGAAGGAAGGCAAGGTTTATTTCTGCTGCGGAAATTGCCTAGCGGGCTTCGAAAAGGATAAGAAGGCCAAAGCTGCACAAGCCAACCATCAGTTGATTGCTACTAAGCAAGTCGAACAACAAGCTTGCCCATTCTCGGGTGGAAAGCTAAATGCAGAGCAAAAAGTCGAGTTCAAGGGTGCAACGATTTCGTTCTGCTGCGGCAATTGCAAGGCAAAAGCTGAGAAGATGACAGACGACGACAAGGTTGCGAAGCTCTTCGGCGAAGAAGCTTATGACAAGTCGAAGTTCAAGAAGGTTGCTGCCAAGTAGTGCCGCTTCGCCCGGTTTGATGAACTGGACCGAATAATTCAGATAGGGAGGCCTCGGAATACCGAGGCCTTTTTTATTGCCGGATTGGGATTTGTGGGGGTTGTCCAAAAGGGGTACAATTCGCCGAGCAAGCGAACTGGCCAGTAACAGGCTTTTTCTCCAGCCCCCTATTTCCAGCAGCCCAGTCCTTTGGAGCTTCCAGTGCAAGTCAATGTTTCCGCTCGTCATGGTCATCTCAAGCCAGAAGACCAAGCCATTATTGTTGAGAAAGCCGAAAAGGTACGACGCCTTTTTGATCGCATCAACGCCGTTGAAGTCACCGTCGACCTCGAACACCTTGATAAGCCGACAGTCGAAATCAATGTGTCTGCAGAGCATGCTCCTGATTTTGTTGCTTCCGCTCAATCTCAGTCCATCCTAGCCGCTTTGGACTTGACGATTAGCAAGGTGGAACAACAAATTCGCAAACACAAAGAGAAAGTCACAGATCACAAAGGTTTAGGGCTTAAGCATTCTGGCGGCGACACCGTTTAGCGTGCGTTCTTTTTGCAAACGGGATCGGTTCAATAGAGCTGGTTTCCATTCATTCCCAACTTAGTTTACCTCGATACATCTCTCATTCTCTCGTTCAGTGCACTGGTGATTCGACTGGAGGCAGCGATTCGAGGGAGTGAGTTAGTTTATTAGATTGTTTGAAGGATTGTTTAGTCCATGAAGTTTTCTGTATTTATATCGCCGAAGGCAATTCGTTCGAAATTGGCAGCTTCCACCAAGGAGGGTGTCATTTCGGAGATGGTTGATGCGCTCGTTGAAGCGGGCGAAGTGAAAGAGGTGGATCGAGCGGACATAATCAAAGCGATTATGAAACGCGAAGAACTCGGCAGTACCGGAATTGGACGTGGGGTTGCGGTACCTCACACAAAGCATGCGAGCGTAGAAAAGCTTGTTGGCACTGTTGGCATTAGCGAGTCAGGATTGGACTTTGATTCCCTGGATGGCCAAGACGCTTCCTTGTTCTTTCTTTTGGTATCGCCACCGGATCGACCTGGAGATCATTTGCGAGCACTAGAAAACATTTCACGTCAATTGCGAGACGACAGCTTTTGTCGCCTGCTTCGTCAATCCAAGACTCCAGAAGACATTCTGCAGTTGTTGGATGAAGCGGACAGCAGTCAATTCGGTTCCTAGCATTGCTTCGCGTATGAGTTCCGCAATTCAGCACAGCTTGGTCGTCGTCAAAAACGCAGAGGGCTTGCACATGCGCCCTGCGGATAAACTAGTGCGCGCCGCATCGGCATTTCAATGCCAGATCGAATTGGAGCGTGCGGGACAAGTAGCAGACTGCAGAAGTATTCTCAGTCTTCTGACATTAGGAGCGACAGAAGGAAGCGAGCTTATTCTTCGGGCTCAAGGGCCGGATGCAGAAATGGCAATTCGTACGATTTGCCAATTGTTCGAAAATCAGTTTGAGGAAACGAACGCATTATAAAATTTCGTGCAACCGATCCATCCCTCAACCATCGATGTAGATTTCATGTCACCCTTTTTTGCGAGCACTTAGTCCTCACGACGTTTATGGATCAGAATTCGGCATCCCATTCAGATCGAGCGGCACACAATGCTTGAGTTGCAAGGGATCGCGGTATCGCCTGGGGTTGCCATCGGTCGAGCATTGGTTTTCGACCGCGAGGGATATCGAATCACTCGATGCTTGGTGAAACCAGAAGAGAGCGATATCGAGCTCCATCGTTTGGTCGAGGCGGTAGGATATGCAAGAGAGAAGCTTGAAAGTACGCAGCTATCTACCAAGGCTTCTTTAGGCGATCACTTAGGCAGCATTTTTTCGGCTCAACAGCAGATACTAGTAGACCCCAATCTCCAGTCGGAGTTGGAGAGTTTGATTCGAAAGAAATCGTACTCTGCGGAGTATGCGGTCAGTGAAGTTTTCACGCGATATGCGGCCATCTTTCGCAAATCGCCAAGTACGTTTTTGGCAGAGCGAGCCAACGATGTTCGCGATGTCGAGCGTTTGCTTCTCGAGCAATTGACCGGTCAGCCGATGGCTACCTTGACGCAATTGCCGCACGAGGCGATTGTCGTTAGTCATGACTTAACGCCGGGCGAGACGGCAGCTTTTGATCGAGAAAAAGTTTTGGGGATCTGTACCGAAGCGGGCGGTCCTGGCGGTCACACTGCGATTGTGGCAAGAGGCATGGAGATCCCCGCCGTCGTCGGCGTTGGAAACTTCCTTCACAATATCCGCAGCGGTGATGAAGTCATCGTGGATGGGCATCTGGGACGCATTATTGTCTCGCCTGATCCAGAGACCAAAGATCGTTACTTGCAACGAAGATTGTTTCGGCAGTCTATTGCGACTCAGTTGGAAGAGATTCGCGATTTGCCAGCAACGACGAGCGATGGCGTTCGTATCGAGTTGATGGCGAATTTAGAATTCCCACACGAAGCGGCTGCTTGCTTGGCACGCGGAGCGGATGGAGTGGGCCTATATCGAACAGAGTTTCTTTACCTTGGCCATACTTTGGAACCGAGCGAAGAGGAACACTATGAGGCATACGCGCAAGTCGTGCGCGATATGCAAAATCGCCCCGTTGTGATCCGCACCCTCGACCTGGGTGCGGACAAAATGGGGATGACGCGCCCAGCAGAGCCCGAGAACAATCCGTTCCTCGGCCTGCGAAGCATTCGTTTGAGTTTGCGAAACCCAGCTCTATTTCGAATCCAGTTAAGAGCCATTTTAAGAGCTGCTTGCCTGGGTGATGTACGTGTCATGTTTCCCATGATCACTACACTCGATGAGCTGCGCAATGCTCGATTTCTGCTAAGGTCGGTTTCCGAAGACCTTCTAACAGAAAGTAAGGTTATTCCGTGTGCCGTTCAAGTCGGGATGATGGTCGAAGTCCCAGCGGCAGTTTTGATGCTCGATCGATTTATCGAAGAGATTGATTTCGTCAGCATCGGGACCAATGACTTGACCCAATATACGCTTGCGGTAGATAGAAGCAACGATTCCGTTGTGGACTTGTACCAAGCGTGCGATCCTGCCGTCCTTCGACTTATCGAAAAGACCCAGCAGGTGGCTTCCAAGCACAATAAATCGACCAGCGTTTGCGGCGAAATGAGCAATAACCCTGCTTATGCGTTGCTGTTGGTCGGAATGGGAATTCGTACGCTGAGCATTGCTCCGGCTGCGATTCCGATTCTTAAGAAAGCGATCCGTTCCGTTACGATCGGTCAATGCGAGGCGATGGCTTGGCGGGCCTTGCGACTCGATACCGCGCGTGAAGTCGATGCGTTCTTGATGAATCAACTAGCCGGGCTCGTGCCCGAAATCGTATTGCAAGCATGAAATGGAATCCAAGAACAATGGTGAGCCGTTAACGTTCGCCGTTCTGATTCGCTAGCAGTCGATCCACCAAAACGACAATGAACATAATCAAACACTCCAACGAGAATCGCCAAAACGAGAAGCAGTCCACGCTAGTTTCTCGCTCGTTCAGGAGCTCGAAAGGACGAAACAAAATGAAAAAGGAAATGCTGATCAATGTCTCCCAAGCCGAGGAGTGTCGGATCGCCTTGCTGGAAGACGGAGTTCTGGAAGAACTCTACACCGAGCGCACGAGTCAGAACAACTGGGTAGGAAACATCTATAAAGGTAGGATCGTCAACATCGAACCTAGCATCCAAGCGGCATTTGTCGATTTTGGAGTGGGGCGAAATGGTTTCCTGCACATCAGCGATATCGAACCGCAGTACTTTCGGCAAGCGGGATACAACCCAGATGAAATCATGGATGGTCACTATCCTGGCGTCGATGATGAAGATGACGAGAAAGAAGATAGCGAACCATCGGACAAACGAGGTGGCGGTCGCGACGGTCGACAACGAGGAGGAAAGCTTCGGAGCGGTCGTCCTCGGTTCAAGCCACCCATTCAAGAAATCTTTCGACGCGGTGACGAAGTCCTCGTGCAAGTGATCAAGGAAGGGATTGGAACCAAAGGGCCGACATTATCGACTTACATCAGTATTCCTGGCCGTTATCTCGTGTTGATGCCAGCCCTGGGACGCGTCGGTGTTAGCCGCAAAATAGAGGACGAAGACGAACGACGTAAACTGCGCAGCATGATGCTTGAGCTCCAGTTGCCCAAGGGAGTTGGATTCATTGTTCGGACAGCAGGCCAAGAGCGAACCCGCAAAGAGCTTTCACGAGACGTCGCTTATCTTCTGCGACTTTGGAAAGTTATCGTCAAGAAGATCAAAACGACTGCTGCACCATGCGATGTCTACGAAGAAAGCGACATCATGATTCGTACCATTCGAGACACCTTCACGGATGACATCGATTCAATTTGGGTAGACGAAGAGGGTGCCTACAAACGCGCTCAAGAGTTTCTCGATTTGACGATGCCACGTTTTGCAGACCGTCTGCAAAAGTATGATCGCAAGGAACCTCTCTTTCACCATTATCGTCTCGAACAAGAGATCGCAAGAATTCACCAACGCGTAGTCCCGCTCAAGGGGGGAGGCTCTATCGTTATCGATCAAACCGAAGCTCTGGTTGCGATCGATGTGAATAGTGGTAATTTCCGTGGAGGAGATGAAAATGCGGAAGAGAATGCATTCCACTTGAACTGTGCCGCCGCGAAAGAAATCGCCAGACAACTGCGACTGCGCGACCTTGGCGGAGTCGTGGTCAATGACTTCATCGACATGCGAAAAGAAGGGCACCGCCGAAAAGTCGAGAAGACGTTGCGCGATGCGATGCGACGCGATCGAGCTCGGACCAAGATCCTTCGAACGAGTCCATTCGGATTGATCGAGATGACGCGGCAGCGCATTCGTCCTAGTTTCAAACGAAGCGTGTACGAAGACTGTCCATGTTGCCGCGGTAGAAGCTTAGTGAAAACGGCGGAAAGCATGTCGATCGAAGTCACCCGATTGATCATGATGGCCTGCCAAATGCCGAATGCTTCTCGAGTCGTTGTGAAAGTGAATGAAAACGTTGCGGCGTATTTGAATAATCGAAAGAGACGCGACCTGATCGAATTGGAAGAAGCGACGAAGGTTAGCGTACTGATCCTAGGTGGAGAATCGTTCTTTCCGGAGCATCTCGACATGGAGTGTCGCGACAAAGATGGGAACATGATTTCCCTTCCATTCATGAATGAACGATCCTAGTACCATGACACCGGTTGCTATTGGACCGCATACGATCCCATCAGATCGTATGCTTCTCATCGCCGGCCCATGCGTGATTCAATCCGTAGAGCTTTGCTTGGAGATAGCAGAGTCTGTAGCCGAATCATGCGAACGTCTTGGCATTCAGTTCGTTTTCAAAGCTTCCTTCGACAAAGCCAATCGCACTTCTTCGGGGAGCTTTCGAGGCCCAGGAATCGACGAGGGTTTGGCCGTATTGGCGAAGGTGAAAGCAACGATCGGTTGTCCGGTAACTACCGATGTGCATTTGCCTGAACAGGCGATTCCGGTCAGCCAAGTTTGCGATCTGCTTCAGATACCCGCGTTCCTAGCGAGGCAAACCGATTTGATCGTAGCGTGTGCTGAGACGGGCAAACCTCTGAACGTCAAAAAGGGTCAGTTTATGGCACCTTCGGACATGAAGTATGTTGTCGACAAAGTAAGAGCCAGCGGCAGTGGCGGCATTTGCCTTTGTGAACGTGGGACTTTTTTTGGCTATGGTCGCTTGGTGAACGATATGACAAGTCTCCCGCAAATGCGTCAGTTAGGGGTACCCGTTATTTTTGATGCGACACATTCGGTACAGCAACCGGGCGGGCTCGGTGGATCTACGGGGGGCAATCGAACCATGGTAGAACCGTTGGCCAGAGCAGCGGCGGCCGTGGGTGTTGACGGATTATTCT
>Ga0207937_1000698_pt1 | contig 11555 bp, 29 predicted proteins | sample LakMenEpi04Sep11_FD_150668 | JGI IMG/M metagenome (GOLD analysis project Ga0207937, IMG submission 150668) | Freshwater microbial communities from Lake Mendota, WI - 04SEP2011 deep hole epilimnion (SPAdes) | ecosystem: Environmental > Aquatic > Freshwater > Lentic | place: Lake Mendota, Madison...
CAAAAACCTTTGGGAAACCTGCACATCGCTTAGTTTGCCATGATCGGATTCGTTGTTACGCCAGAGCAAGCAGAAGCCGCCAACGCTGCCATTGCAGAAGCGCAGACAAGCCGTGGAATGCCCGTGTTCTGGCTGGCGGGTAGCTATCCCATTTACACCGGAGAACACGCAGGAAGTTGCTTCGTGCCGTGCGATGACGCGACACTCTCAACTCCACTTATCGGACACCCGCCACAGACTCCGCAGGATTTCCCTGAGTTTGCCATAATCATTGATTCAATGGGTGGGCTAGACGCTCGCATTGATATTCCAGCCGCCGATATTGCCCCACCGCCTGAGCCATGAGTGACAAGTTTCCAGATAGAGCAGAGTTCGCGTTAGCTGGCATCCGTAGGGGAAGTAGGACGTTCATGCTTACCGCTCCGTTCCGCTATGATTCGCGGATAGGTTGGCTAACCGTTCCCGTAGGATTCTTGACTGATGGCGCATCCATCCCACGGATATTCTGGTCTATCTTCTCTCCAACTGGCAGCTATTTCGAGGCGGCGTTAATCCACGACTACCTCTATTCCAACGTAAGCACATGGCATATCGACCGCGCTATGGCAGATAAGATATTCCTTGACGCAATGGGGGAGATTGGAGTTGGCTGGCTTACGAGAAAAACCATTTACCGCGCCGTTCGACTTGGCGGGTGGAAGGGATACAAAAAAAGCAAACTACAAGATGACTTCCAGCCAGATGAATAAAGAACTTTTCCATAGCGTAGTCGGGACATTTGCTCCAATACTGGGAGTCCTTACGTCTATGCAAGAGCAGATTGAATACGGACTTCGTATCAGTGGCTTGGTTGTCGGATTGGTTGCGGGACTACTCAGCTTATGGCAAATACTCAGAAAGCTATGAAAGACCTTGTGTCTGAAATCGTTCGCATCGCCAAATCACAAGTGGGGGTGCGTGAAGTGGGCAACACAAACTGTGGTGAAATCGTAAATCAATACAAGGCTGCGACATGGCTGAACCCAAAAAGAGGCTGGCCTTGGTGCGCGGCTTTCGTCTGCTGGGTAATCCGCGAGGCGTTGGCATCATCCGGCACGAAGCAGACAAAGACTTTCAAGCGTCCGAGAACCGCTGGCGCATGGGACTTTGAGAATTGGTCTATCGAACAAGACTCAACAACTTGGCTGCGGCGTTCTCCAGGCAAAGACATCATGGCAGGTGACATCGTGATTTTCACCTTCTCCCATATCGGCATCGCGGTATCCTCTCCCGACAAGATGGGCAACATCTCCACAGTGGAGGGCAATACTGACTCAGCAGGATCAAGAGAAGGAGGTGGTGTTTATTTCAAGACCCGTAATCTTTCCAAGATTCGTTCGCGCATTCGCTTCAATCTCCCATCCAAGGTAGCATGAGAACATCCCCTCCAACATTGGTAAACATCGGAGGGAAAATCATCACCATCCGCATAGACCCTAAGCTAGAATCGTGGGGCGAGTATCACGCTGATGATGAGGAAATCGTTCTCGCATCAAGAACACTTGAAAGGCAGTCAACTTTACGCGAAACCCTCCGTCACGAAATACTTCACGCTTCTCTTGACATTGCTGGAATTAGTCACCTTACTGTTTACCAAGAAGAGGCAATCGTGCGCTGCATTGACAACATATTCCATCCTGCATGGGATAAAGTCAGGAAGCAACTGACCACCTTGGATTGAGCAAACAATCGCGCAAAAAGCGGGGATTCCGTCTGATTTGAGCAACATTACACGCAAATGAAACCACTGAAAAGTAAGTCTAAAATCATTGTCCTCTTGTCCGACTTGCATATCGGCTCAGTTGTCGGGCTATGGCCATCTGATTTCGTATCCACCGAGGGAGTCCCCATCGGGCAAAACGCATTCCAGCAATGGCTGTGGGCTTGCTGGAAGGACTGCCATGAGTGGATAGCCAAAACCGTAGGGGATGAGCCTTACGAGTTGGTGATTAACGGAGACCTAGTGGAGGGCATTCACCACCGGACAACCCAAGTAATGAGTGCGGATGTTGGGGATCAATCTTCCGCCGTGATTCAGATTCTTGAACCCGTGACAAGCAAAGCTGCTGGTGTTCACATCATCAAGGGGACAGAGTGCCACACGCGCAATGACGAGATTCGGTTGGGCAAAGTTCTAGGCGCATCGAAAAATCCTGAGAACGGGCAAAACGCTTGGGACAACCTCGACATTGAAATCAACGGGACGCTTATCAACTTCGCGCACCATATCTCAGCTACCTCCCGCCCGTATCTTGAAGCTGGAGCGCACAGCATCGCCTTGGGAGTAATCACCCACACCCGCGCTAGGGTCGGCAAGCGTGTCCCATCGGTAATCTGTCGGGCGCATCGGCACAGGCACGGAATCTGGACTGATGGGAACCAAGCATCGCTTATCACGGGCGCATGGCAGGGATTGACCCGCCACGGCTACAAAGTTGTCCCTGACGCAATCTCAGAACCTTCCTGTATTATCCTTGACACAAGGACAACCGACAAGGGAGACTTGCCCCTGTTCCACCAACGTAAATACATACCATAATGGCAAAAAGCATCCCGAAAGTTAGCGGCATGGACTGGATTGTTGAGCAACTCAGCCAGCAAGCCCTAGAGCCTGACGAGTTCACAGTAGAAATGGTCATGGAGAAAACCAAGAGGACTAACTCGTCAGTTCGCTGCCACCTAGCAAGAATGTGCGAAAGCGGCGAATTGACGAAGCGAAAAGTCACACTGAACGGAACGCTAGTGAATGTTTACAAGCGCGTATCAACTTAATAAAAACGCAGTTTGCGTTGTAATTGGCGCGTTGATTTCGTATCGCTGACTATTCCCTTTAGGATAGGCTTTTTGCGGATATTTAAGGCAAGACATGATAGTGGCTCGATGTTTTTTTGTTCCAACCGCAAACACATAACGATGTTTTCGTGAGCGTTCTTCAAGGTAGAAGTCATCTCCGTATTTTTCACGCATCCATTCAGCACGGTTTTCCTTGCCTCTGCTTTCATCAGCTACTGTCGCTCCATGAAGGTGTTCTCGTCCTTTGATTTTCCAGTCCGTGCGCTTTGCGCTTAGCCCCGTGTAAATAAAGTTCGTGGCTTGGTAGATGTATCCGACATGACCTTGTGCTGTGTCTGCGTAGCTTACCACCACTGAGGGCTTAGGGAGCATTCGTAACGACCTTCCTACTAATAAGCTAGCTACGTTTGGTGTGTTTTCACAGCAAAGTCGATTTAGCTCCAACACCTTATCCGCCCATTCGTCTCCGCATATTCCGCTTCTTAAAGGTGCGCTTGCTGGTGTCCCATAAGTGACTACCCCAACAAGCTCAGTTCCTCGCCACGCTCCAAAGGCGTATGATATTGGACACATTCGTTTTGCGTAGTGACGCATTAGCAAAAATGGTTCCGCTTCTTTAGCTGGTATTGCAGTCACAGAAAGAGACATGGATTTGTGTTTAGGATTGTTGGGCATCTTTCCGCGCCTTAGCATCCTCCAACGCCAGTATCATGTCTTGCCGGACGGAGGCAATGCGCTTCGTTGCGTCTAGGCGTAGCTTGTGCGCTCGTCTCTCACTGGTTTCAGCTTCTGCCATCTCGTAAGCGGCAAGCTCCATCTCTCGGATTATTAGTTCTGCGTTCATGGCTTCTCGTTCCTCCCCTCCATTATCTCCATGATGATTCCCTGTATCCAAGATGGGGGACTGCGCCGTCCCGACTTCCAATCATAGACTGTCTGGATAGGGCATCCGATTCTTGCGGCGATCTCCTTTGCGGAAATCCCGATAAGCCGTTCGTAAAATGGTTTCGTGTTCATGGCTTTAGTGTTTTCCTTTGGATTCTGTATTCCCATCTAATTTTGTTTGATTCGCTTTGAGCTTTATTTCTTGTTCTGTTTTTATTTGTCCATGATTCGCCATTGCTTTGCGCTGCTGCTTTCCATCCGCTCGCTTTGTAAATTGTCCCTTGGTGAACATCAACGTCCTGATAACTAACCAACAATGTGATATGTGGTAGATTTTTAGAAATGTCCCTTCTCATTATTCCAATCATTCGACTAGCTGAATTCAATGGGGCTTTGTCACTAATCGCCATTCTGCGTAACTCTAAAGCAGTTGCCCCTTCTTTCATTCTGTTAGCTGCAATCGGACTTGACCAAATAGCAACAGCATAAGCAACATCATCATATTCAGCAATATAACATGCGTAATCTTTATTTCTCACAACATTCGACCAGTCAATTTTAGGGAATCTGGAGTGCCATATTGCGTTTAGCTCGCATGCTCGATGCACTTTGCAGCTATTTATTTTAAGTTGGAGCGCGGAGGTCGGAATCAAACCGCCTCGTCCACTACGGAATAGTGGCATGCTATCTGTTACATCATCCGCGCAAAAAATCTTCATGTGATCTGGGATTTGTTGTTTATTCGTAGTCTCTAGCGGCTATTAGGTGTTCTGGTATCCCGTGGTATCGGGTTTGGATTCGGTCGAAGTCATACCCCCCCGCGCAATGCGGCTCAGTGTCCAGTAGGTGAGTAGGGGATGGCTTACTGCTTAGTGCTTTCATCTTCTCTAACCATCCGTCTTGAGGGTAGGCTTTATTGAGAAGGAGGAACGCTGCTGGCGGCAAGTCGTAATCGTGATTCATGTGTTTGGTTACATTGATCTTGCTGCTGTAAGTGCCACAAGCAATGTGTCAAGCTCCTCCCATCGCAGAGAGGCAGCACAACGCAACGGCATGGTTTCTCCGTCTTGATGCAGCATAAAGGAGCATCCTTCAAGGTTTCCCCATTGATACACCGAGACGGTAATGCCATTGCCTGTGACGAACGTTTCTTTTGTGTCGGATTTGAATGTTTCTAGTTTCATGGTGTCTTTTTTGCTTCCTCCTGAATAAAATAAGTTAAGTCGTGATCGTGCGATGTAGCCTTGAGCTCAGTGTCTATCTCCTGCTTAAGCTCCACCTTGCAGACTTGAGCGCAATACTTTCCGCCCTCGGATATGGCGCAAGCGGTTTCCATTGCCTCCTTTGCATTGAAGGAGGTGTAGGGAATCCCGTGTTTCTTCATGTGCTGAGTCCACATTCTTGAGCCTGGAGGTCGGACGAATATCAGGTATCTTTCTTTTGATGCTAGTCTCATAGTGTTTGTTTCTTTCTGAATGACTCCCAAGTGAAGGCGAGTTTCGCCCCGTTCTCCTCGATCCTGTCAATCACGGCAGGGGATAGCGTAGAAGCCAGCCTTTCCCATGTGTAGTTGGAAATCAAGATTGTCGGCATATCGGCGGCATATCGCGCATCAATAATCGCGGTTAGCTGCCTGTCCTCGTATTGGGTTTCCCCGCGCTCCTGGACTTCATCAATCACAAGTAGAGCGGCTTCGGTGTAATCCGACACGACTTCCCTCTCCGACTTCTCACTTCCAGCCGTGTAGGTGGATTTGATCGTGGAGAATAGGTTGACCGCCGTGGTGTAAATCATCGGGCGTTTCTTCGTGATTGTTGACCATCCTATCCCGCCAGTGCCGATATTCGGGCGTTTCGACTTGTGCGCTCTAGCCACCTCCCATGCCATGCGGGTCTTGCCTGTGCCGTAGCCTCCGTAAAGGATTGTAATGCCTCCAGAATCGGTTACAGCAAGGGCTTTGGAGTAGTTAGCCAGCCAGCCGTCACCTCCCGCTGGCGGGGCATCCTCGTAGCGTTTGGGAAATCCTCGTAGTAGGTTCATTGCGGGAGGTTCAGGAGTTGGGAAACCGTGTAGCTGCCACCTTTAAGGATGTGCGAGTAGTCCACCGGAAGTGTCGGCTCGATCCTCTCGGAATCACCCGTTCGGAATAGCACTTCCGCTGCCTGGCTGATGCTGCAATTCCTCTTCTTGGCGAGTCTCCTAATACGCTGGTGAGTTTCCTCCTCCAGCCGGAGAACGACTGTGGCTTTCTTCTCCCAAGGCTTGTGCCGTGGTCTGCCGCATACGATGTTGAATCCCTTGTCGTTCGCTCTCATAGTGCTTTGTATTGGGCGAAGGTTTTCCCGTTGCGGGTGATCTTAGTGGTTACGATTGCGAGTCCACCCTTGCGGAGTTCCGCTATTCTTGCAGCTAGACGCATACATCCCCACTTTTCTAGGGCTTGCAGGGGCGTTAGTCTGCATCCACGGCGTAGCCACGCTTCTATCTTTTTCGTTGTGCTTGGTTGTGTGTTCATAGTTTTGTGTTTGTTGGAGAGTAATCGAACAGGTCGATACACTGAACGCGAGCGTCAGTGATCTTGGCTGTTCGGCAGAGAATTGCCACCGGGGGCAGAGGGTGAGCTACTTCCGGCTCGCTCCTCCGTTCCGCCCCCAGCAGCAAAATTTTATCAAGGTCGCACCGCAAACAACCGCCTTGAGGCAGCGGGCTGGAGCAGTCGCATTCCGATATGTCCCGCCAGTATTGCAGCGTGGAGATCGTATCGGATACAAAAAGATCGAGAACAAGTCGCTCCATACAACCCGCCGAAGCGTCTTTTTTGGATTCAGAGTTCATTGGTGGCGGGTGTATGCGCTTTTGCGTTAGTATTCATACAGTGTTTCAGGAAACTCATAGACGGAGTGAATCCGTTCCATGATTGCTGATTGAACAGCTTCCTCGATTTGCTCGTAGGAAGGGTCTTCCGTGTGCTTATGCGCTCTGGAAACGCCGTAACGGCATCCTTCCTCGATGCATTGTGTCAGTATTACTAGGTGTTTTGGTTTCATGTCAGTGTTGTTTAGTTCCATAGGTTGCGATTAGTAAAGCGTCTGCTGTTGCGTGAGTGATTTTCATGCTGGGGAAAAGCTCTTGTGCCTTGCGCTTGGTGACATTCTTGTCCCCTTTCGTTAGGCATCCAAGCTCTTTCTGCCAGACTTGTGGACGGATTCTTGTAAAAGGAATCCCCGCTGCCGTCAATGCCATCTCAAGGTGTCCGAAGCCATTACCGAAAGTGAAGGCGGATTTCACACCCATCTGAGGACTGGACGATACTTGCTCTAGGTAAGCCATTGCCTTCGTCTCTCCCACTCCAAGCGAGGGTGATGCGGCAGCCCGTATGTCTTGAATCAACTCCCACAAGTCTTGTAGGGTATCCGGCATCTTCTCCACGCAGGGTTTCCCGTCCGTGATCCATGCGATACCGCCGTTGACTCCTGGATCAACCCCTATGACGCAAGGCATCATGGTTCTGCGTTCTGGGTTAGGGATTGAAGTGCTTGCTGGGCTTTTTCAAATGCTTCTGGCATGGATACTGGCATAAAATCAACACTGTCAATACAGTTGCAAGATTCTATCAAGTCTTGTAGTGCCTCCGCCAGCCTGTCGCGCTGCTCGGTGACTGTCTTATTTTCCATCATCAGGGATAAAGCGGTTGTCTCTATATTTGCATATTTGTTTTTTAGAATATCCAGTTCTTCTGCAATCTGATACCAAGATTTACCGCTAAGGCATAGAGCCTTCCATCTTTCGTTTGTGGTTGGTGTATTGTTCATGCTTCCTTCGGGGTTAGGGATTGGAGGGTTGTTTCGGCAAGGTCTTTTGCTGATTGTGGGTCTTCGTGAATCAAATTGAAAACACTACAAAGACTATCCGCCAGCCTGTCCCGCTGTGCGGTGAGGTCGTCTATTGTTTTGCTCTGCCAGTTAGCAAGTCGGCGACTGAAATCCAAATCGAAACGTGCCTCGTTGAGTTCGCGTTCCAGGCAGCGGGCAAAGTCAGCATCAACCTTGTCTGATGAGGTCTCCATGCGCTCCCCGTTGGATTTTCGCCATACGTCAACGGCGGCCTCGTCTGTTCTTGGTGTTGGTTGTGTGTTCATGTTTTTATTGGTTGGAGAATGTATTGTTCTGCTGAATTATTTCACCGAGGTTCCAAGCCGCCCTTGCTAAAGAACACTCTGGTTCATGTCCTTTCGAGCAATGACCATAGCATACGATGCACCGAGATTCTTTCTCGTTACCTTTCCATTCGACTTCTCGCAAGACATCGCGAGCGAGAATCAATGCAGAACAATTTGTGAGAGGCAACGCCTCGTGGTTGGTTGGTGTATTCATGATCTATTTTTGGCGTGCCTCCACAGAGGCGATGATGGCATTGATGCGGTCACGCTCGGTGACTAATTCAACGGAATCTTCGCGGCATTGTTGTAACACCGCCGCCAGCCTGTCGCGCTGTGCGGTCATATCGGTTAGTTCCTGCTGTGCTTTTGCGAACCCGTAGTCCATAAACTCGCGGGTTCGGATTGTCTCCTCCCGTGCCTCGTTGAGTTCGCGTTCGAGTTTGTTCAGCGTCTCGCAAAGACCTTTGGCTTCTTCGCCTGTATGGATGTGAAATCCATCATACCATCCTCTTTCAGTCTTACGGCGCAGTCTCCACATGTGGTAGTAGCATTCATCGCAGTATGCTTCCCATACGTCTAACTTAGGTGTTGGTTGTGTGTTCATGGTTTTGTGTTGGTTTATCTAATATCTAACGCTTCTCGGATAGCTGCTTGGTTATCTCTTTTCCCTTTGATGTATCCTTTAGTGTATATATCACTAACTAAACCAGCCCAAGCTCTGTCCTTGTATTTTAGGTCGGGGCGGGTGTGATGCTGCCATATCTCTCCGTGTTTCTTAAATCCCAACTTAATCATGCTTTCTTTACTTATGTTCATTCGTTCCAAAGTTTGATTTTTAGTTTCTTGGCGAGACCGACAACCGCGTCAACCTCGTCCTCATGCGTGTAGTGATGCTGGGTTTCGCTCTTGTAAGCAACCCATTTTTTGTCTTTTGTTTGCATTGTGCGGATATTTTTAGCCTCCATCCATTTGAGGCGGGGGGAAAGTTCTTCAGGTAGTTCGGGGAATAGGTTCATAGCAGTTCGGATTTCAGCCTTCCCACTTCCAGCCCCCGCCCTGTTTCGATCAGGCAATGGTCAACGCCGATCATGTCTAGGAGAACGTTGATTAGAAACTCTCGCTCCATTTTAGTGTAGGATGTGGTGATGGACTGATAGCCTAAGCGTTCAGCTTCTTCGATGGAGTATGTTGGTGGGATTGGTGGTTGTTTCATATTGGAAAATTTGCCCTGCTGCGATTCTCTGGGCGGGAGGATTGTTTATCGTCGCGGCTCGGTGTTCAAGGTTAAAAGGGGATGTCGTCCTCTTCCTGTGGCGCGTTCATAGCTCCAGCGTCCACCTTCCAGCCAGCGAGGGAAACGTAGTATTTCCCATTGTATTCGTTGCCCCGCAGGTTGACTCCAATAGTGACTTCCTGCCCGTCTGTGAGGCTGTCTAGGAGGTTGATCTTCTCCTTGGCGAAATCAACGGGAACCATTTGAGGATATTTTCCTCCGGTGTTCACGACGATTGTGCGTTTCTTAAAGCCGGAAGCAAACTCTTGGATTTCAAGAATCGTTTCGACTGTGCCTTTTATTTCGATTTTATCGCTCATATTTTTAGTTAATTGGTCAGCGTTTTTTGGGATGCGCTGCCCCCCTTTGCCCCTGCCCCCCGAATGGTCGGAAGGCGAGGAAATTGTTTATGGTTCCATTCCGTCCATCCAGAATGTTGATGCTTTCGCGGCTTGAGTTATTCCGATGCAGCAGAGGATTTCAAACGACTGTCCTGGATGTAGGGCGGCTAGGCGTAATGACTCCAGATGAGCGGATTCAAGCGATTTATGCCGTTTGCTTGGCGGGTGTCCACTTGATTTGAATATGTAGTAGTATGGCTTCATAGATATGCTGGTTTCTCGATTAGGGTGATTCCTTCATGCTGGCGAGGCCATACGTCGATTGCTACGCAGGATTGCCACTTGGCAAGCGCGTTCATGTATCCGGCGCGTCCTGCCTCGATAAGTGCGGGTGAGACTTCCACCCATGCGGATTCATGCGGCTCGGTGACTTCGATGAAGCAAATCACGAAACGGTTGCGCTTCTCTCCGGTTGCGGCGTTCCAAAGGTCAAGGTAAAGAGCGGCTTGCCAGTGATACCCGCGATTTATGATAGTGTTAGTGATTTCCCGCAAGCTCCCGATTCGTGCCGTGGTTTTGAGGTCAACAAGCAAATCCAGACCGTCCGGCACAAGGTCAATCATGCCCTTAATCTGAGTCGCTCCAATGGTGGCGAAAATCGCAACCTCGGATTTGTAGCCAACTCCGAAGCGCTGGGCGTAATCCTCGGAAAAGACCTGCTCGCAACCGGAGGCGGCGCGGATGTCGTCCTCCGTGGCGATCATGCGCCCCATTTCTCTCTGGTCGGCTTTCCATTCCTGGGCAGCTTTCGTGCGAAAGTCGGCGTATGGCGATATTGCTGCAATGTCGGTGAGCGGCGTCTCTGGTTCAAGAATCGCGGAGTGAATCAGCGTTCCTAAGTCCATTGCTTTCGTGACTTCCCTGCCGGATGAATGCCTCCACTTGTAAGGCGACTCATTGAAATCCCACAAGAGAGACTTGGAAACCGGAGCTTCAAGGTTTCGGGGATTTGCGGAGCGTAGATAATACGCCTTGCCTAGATTATGTTCGATTTGTGCGTTGGTTATCATTGAAACAGTCGTTTGATTTTCTGGAGCGTGGTTAGTTTTGGCTTTCCCATTGCAAGCAGGAGCGCAACCGTTATGGCAGCGTCCCGCCCGATGCTACGGGTTGGAGTTTTGAACGGTGTGTGTGTGGTTCTCATGCTGTGGCGGTGTTTGCTTTGTTCTTGGCGATGAATGCCTTGTCGATTGCGGGGACTTTATCGGTCGTTAGCTGCCCGATAGACTTGACTCCGTAGTGGCGAAGAAAAGCGGCTTCGTCGATGTTCAGCGACTCGATGCTTTCCTTGATCCGTGCTGCCTCTCCGCTGGAAATGAGCGGGTAGGTGGCGGGTTTCGTATGCGCGGCGGCGTTCCCGTCATCGTCCTCCTGAGCGACTCCACAAACGGCTGCTAGCGAGTAGCGGCGCAGGTAGGTTGTTGCGGCTCCGATGCCCTGCCCGTCCTGTTTGGCGGGGACGCATGACATTGTGCCTGTGATATACCCTCCGCTGCTGTGGGCGATTGTTGTCGTGACATGGCAGATTCCCCCATCGAATGACGGGGACTGAATAACGGATAAACCGTTAGCGGCGAGGACTGGGCGAACGGTATTCAATACCTCCGCTAGGTCTGCGTATTTGCTCTTGAAGTGGGGATTGAGACTCCCCTTGGTGGCGTTTTCAACCTCCCCCTGCATTTTTGCAAGAGCGGCGAATAGTTCTGGTGTGCTGTGTTCTAGGTGCATTTATTTTTGTTTGTTTGTGTGATAGTGAGGGATAGAACCTCGCGTTGGTGATGTTTTACGGTTTGCCCTGCTCTTCGGCAAGGATATTTTCTGAGTATTTTCGCATGATTTTCCTGACACGCTCGCGGGTGTTCTCGCAGTATTGCAACTGGCTAAGAATCTTTGCCCTGGCATAAACTGCTGAGGTGTGGTGAATGCGCCCTACGATCTCGCAGGCGGATTGCAGGGAGTGGGATTCCGCCCATAAAGTCATTACGATTTGGCGGGCGAGTGCTTC
>Ga0207937_1000701_pt1 | contig 11525 bp, 5 predicted proteins | sample LakMenEpi04Sep11_FD_150668 | JGI IMG/M metagenome (GOLD analysis project Ga0207937, IMG submission 150668) | Freshwater microbial communities from Lake Mendota, WI - 04SEP2011 deep hole epilimnion (SPAdes) | ecosystem: Environmental > Aquatic > Freshwater > Lentic | place: Lake Mendota, Madison...
GTCCACGATCCATCGAATGGAAGCGTCCCCTAGTCCGGATGCCTCGCAGTTTTCTCTCGCCCATGCGACGGTTGGTTTTGAGGAGTCCACGTGAGTCACGGAATAACCTTGCGATGCTAACGCTAATGTCGTTGCGCCTGTATAGGCGAATAGATTCAACACACGAATTGGCTCGTCATTCTGCGGAAGAGGATTGCTTGCTATCCAACTCCAGTGCTCCCAATGCTCGGGGAAAATCCCGATTTGGCCGGTCGAAGTCGGTTTTAGCTGCATGCGGACAGGTCCGATCTCGCAAAACCACCCTGCAATCCTATCGCTGCATGAGTCGCGGTAATTCCAACAGTTGCGATTTTCATCGAATTGCAGTTCAGCTTTTTCCCAATCGGGCGAACCCATCGGGCGACCAACTGCTCCTGGAGAGGGGCGTTCGACAATGATTCCGTTGATTTGCTCCAGCTTTCTGCCGTTACCGAAGTCGATTAACTGATACTGTGACGTTGAAAACACGTGAGGGGTCAATCTGGAAATTGGCTCGGTGGCAGTTCTGCATCAAAGCTTAAGCCTTGAGAAAACAGGGATTTGAATTATCATTCTCACCCTTGCAGAAAGATGCAATGGGTCATTGTTCCAGAGACTCGCGGAACGATGATCCGATTTTCATGAACACTTGCGAGTTCGAAATTCAGAAACATTGGGATGCGCCACGTACTATCTGCGGTAGTTCAAAACGTTCCAGGCGTTCTGGCCCATATCTCAGGGATGTTGGCCTCGCGTGGTTATAATATTGAATCCCTCGCTGTGGGTGAAACAGAAAATAAAAACTTATCGAGGATGACTTTCGTTGTCGTCGGCGATAATCGAGTCTCCGAACAAGTCCGAAAGCAGCTTGAAAAAATTGTCACGGTTGTGGCGGTTCAAGATATCTCGTCGCGCGATTATGTCGAGAGAGACTTGATGTTGGTCAAGGTGCGTGCCTCGAGCGGTGCACTGCGAACGGAGATTCGTGAGCTCGTTGATATCTTCCGAGGACGGATCGTCGATGTCGGCCCTGAAGAACTGATGGTCGAGATCTCGGGTCGCGAGTCAAAGTGCCAGGCCTTCATCGAAAGAATGCGACCCTACGGAATCATTGAACTGGTGCGGACGGGGCGTATCGCCATGGTTCGGGGCAGCAACCCCGATGCGACGACTGGTCCCAGCGACGATGGTGATTTAGATTCCTAGCTGTTTCGTGGCTTTGGCTGCTGTGACGGCAGATGACATTTTCTCTAACTTCCATTTCTCTCCCCTTTCTCAAACTTCACACTCATGGCAGCAAAGATTTACTACGATAACGATGCCGATCTCTCCGTTCTAAAGGATAAGACGATCGCCATTCTCGGCTACGGCTCCCAAGGACACGCACAAGCTCAGAACCTGCGAGACAGCGGCTGCAAAGTGATCATCGGGCAACGCCCCGGCAGCAAGAACTATGACCTAGCCGTCAGCCACGGATTCAAACCACTCGAAGTCGGCGAAGCCACCAAGCAAGCAGACATTATCAATGTGCTTCTCCCCGATGAAGTCCAAGGGGACATCTACCGATCTCACATAAAGCCGAATCTGTCCCAAGGCAATGTGTTGATGTGCTCACATGGTTTCAATCTTCACTTTGGACAAATCGATCCACCCCAAGGTGTTGATACATTGCTCGTCGCTCCCAAAGGACCTGGTCACCTGGTTCGTAGCGAATACACGAAAGGCGGTGGCGTTCCCTGCTTGATCGCTCTCGGTGCTGGTGCATCCGATACGACTCGCAAACTGGGGCTTGCCTATGCCAAAGGGATCGGAGGAACTCGTGGTGGTGTTATCGAAACCTCGATCGCCGAAGAAACTGAAACCGATTTGTTCGGCGAACAAGTGGTTCTTTGCGGCGGTGTGAGCGAGCTCGTCAAGGCAGGCTTTGAAACACTCGTCGAAGCAGGTTATCAACCCGAGATGGCTTACTTTGAGTGCATGCACGAATTGAAGCTGATCGTCGATCTTCTCTACCAAGGTGGTTTGAACTACATGCGGTACAGCATTTCCAACACTGCAGAGTTCGGTGATTACACACGCGGGCCTCGAATCATCACCGCCGAAACCAAAGCTGAGATGAAGAAAATTCTCAAGGAAATCCAAACAGGGGAGTTTGCTCGCGAATGGATCCTTGAGAACAAAGCCAATGCTCCTGCGTTCAAAGCACAACGCCGCATTCAACGTCAGCATCAGATCGAGCAAGTCGGTCGCCAACTACGCGGCCTGATGAAGTGGATCGACGCGAAAGTGATTGAGTAGTTTCGTGCCGGTTTGAAGGATCGATCTGCATCTTGACGGGACAAAATCTTTGTCTTGAAAGGAAGTAGTATCATGAATCGACCCTTGAGTATCGCAGTCATTGGCTGCGGTATTGCGGGAAGCGCATCGGCAGTTCTATTGAAACGCCAGGGGCACGATGTTTCTCTGTTTGAACAATCACCCGTCTTGCGTCCTGTGGGGGCTGGCGTCATGCTACAGCCCTTGGGGCAATGTGTTTTGCATCGCATAGGACTGCTGGACAAGGTAATTGCCAATGCAGAACCTATCCATGCGCTGCAAGCGATCTACCGTTCAGGAAGAACGATGATCCAAATGCCATTCTCGGCGGCGGGAGTTGGTATGCATGCTTATGGAGTTCATCGAAACGACATCTTCGACGTTTTGCTCACCGAAGTCCGCAACCTCCAGATCCCGATCCAACTCGGTGCGGCAGTCAACCGAACGGAGATAGACCGGGAACGAGTTGTATTGCATTGTGCTGATGGCCAGGAATATTCTGGTTTCGACCGAGTCATCGTCGCCAGCGGCGCAAAGTGTGGCCTGCGATCTCAATCTGGTTTTCGCGGTCGCGATAAAGAATATGACTACGCTGCCATTTGGTGCAATGTTGCATCGACACAAGTGCGTCATCAATTGCTTCAGATCGTTGACGGTTCCACTCGCCTTATGGGTATTCTGCCACTAGGAAATGGTAGGGCCAGCCTCTTCTGGGGACTCGCCTGTCGTGAGCGCGAACGATGCATGGGGCAATCGATCGAAGAATGGAAATCGGAGTTGAAGCAGTTCTATCCAGCCGCAAGCGAGACGATCGACTCGATAAGAGACTGGTCCTGCGCAACCTACGGAACCTATCGTCGAGCAAGTGTTGCACCCGTGTTCAACGATTATTTCGCCTTTCTTGGGGACGCGGCGCATGCCAATAGTCCACACTTGGGGCAAGGACTCAATTTCGCGTTGCTCGACGCTTACCGATTTGCCAAAGCCATGGAAGATCTAGGCGATTGGCAGAAAGCGGGCCAACGTTTTGTCGAGGAGCAGAGGGACCACTCGCGATTCTACCGATTCGTCACCGCCCTGCTGACACCCTTTTTTCAATCCGACGGTCGATGGCGAGGCGTGTTTCGCGATTGCACTCTACCGTGGCTTTATCGGACGCCCATCATTCGAGGCCAAATGGCACTGACCATGACAGGCCTCAAGTCCGGATTCCTGGGCGGCCCATTGAAGCTGCAATAACCGTAACATTAGCATTAGCTCATCTCTGTCCGAACTGGTGTGCGCTATTTGAGCAGCCAGCTTACGGCAGCCATCTCCTCGGCTGTCTTCTCACCCATATAAAGCTCGAGATTCTGTCTATAACTAGTTTTGAAAACCTCCGCGACGACGGGTGGAACGGCGGACTCGCCTGCCAACCATAGCGGCTTTGTTGGGACTGCAACCAACATGCCTGGAAGATCTAAGTATTTGCTTCCGCCAGGCAAGAAGTCGACATCGCGATAGCTAAGCACTTTCCCGAAACGAAAGCCGTTGGTATTGATCGCCGATTTGTCGATCGCGTCACCGGCGATTGCGCGAGCCGCCACAGCGATCGGGCCCACACGGTCCAACGCGACGATCGATATCGAGGATGGATTCGGATGATCGCCGATCTTAGCTGAGCGAAGAAAATGAATGGCAGTAAGCACATCGTGCGCACGCTGCGCGAACAACGCATGGTTGTACCCAAACGTGTAGCCTGCAAATTCGCGAGGGTTCGCAACGATCGGTGTTTGACTTATCGGTTTTCCATCCTCAAGGAAGTCACCTTGATAGAGCAAATCGATTCCTAAGACCGTGGCTCCTGATTCCACCAGCTTTGCCACGCCTGGTTTCCATTTTCCATCGGCCGTTTTGAGCCCCGCCTTTCCATTCGCATCCAGCCATACGACCGCTTTGCCATTCCATTTCTTTGGATACAACCAAACGACGGGAAGGACTTCTTGATGCGCATTCGTCAACGTCCCAGTCATTTCAATAAACGCATCGCGATCTTCTTTGCTCTTCATTTCCCATTGGACTTGGCCGGTTTGCTCCAGTTTTCGTCCGATCAAAACCTCATGTCCTTTCGCAAGATCTCGTCGAATGCCTTCCATCGATTTTGCGCTATGGATCAATTGCTTTTGTGCATCCTCGGTGAGCCATCGGAGTAGCTTCTTCTCAAACTCCGGTCCGTTCTCTTTGGGAACGGGATGTTCAGCGTTCCATACGGTCAGTTGTTCGCGACTTAGGGGCTGATAATCACGCTCGATGACGGGTTCTTTCTGCCCAAGCTTGAAATGTTTATTGAGCCACGTATAGAAAGCTGAACGAGAAACAGCGTTGTAGTTGTGGGGGAAATGTTCGCCTCGTTGAAGCATTACATTTTTGGGTGCGCCCAGCAACGCGTAGGTGTCTTGAATATCAGGGAAGCCTTTAGTCGCCATCTCTTTGGTCCAATCATTGGCGCTCGTCATTCCCTGCGGCTTGGGAGCGAACAATGCAGAGAACTCGATATTCCCTGTGTTGATTCGAAGGAGTGAAGCATTTTCGCAGGTGCATCCACCCTGCATTGCAGTACTCACCATCACGGCGGGAAAGGAAAGCTGAACGCGTGGGTCGATCGCTGCCAAGATCATCGACTGCGTACCGCCCCCACTAGCGCCCGTGATAGCGGTTCGGTTAGGATCGATTTCAGGAAGGGTCAATAAGAAATCGAGAGACCGAACCGCGTTGAGTGTTTGCAGACCGAGGATCGATTGCAAATTTGATTCTGCTTGCGGACTGTAAAGACCCCAGTTTTCGGTCGTATTCATCTCAGGTCGTTGTTTGGCAAACGTATGAACGACCTCGCGCGACAATTGGACGGAGTCGGAATCGCTTAGCATATCCCATTGCCAAACGACGCAACCCATTCGTGCCAGCTGCACACACATCGACTGGAATCGGCTTTGGCCTCCCTGTTCGAAGCGTTCTTCTCCAGTCGCGATCTCCTTTAGCACATTCGCTTCGGTTTCGGTCGACAGTCGAGCGTCTTTCCAATGCCCGTGCGCGAACAAGACCCCAGGGACTTTGCCGGTAACGTTTTTGGGTCGATAGAGATTGCCTGTGACGTAAAAGCCTGGAACGCTTTCGAAGTAAACTTTCTCGATCGAATACTCGGGTAGATCGATCTTGCCATGAATCACTGCATTGAGGGGTGTCTTGGTTGGCATCGGCCACAGACCGAGTGAGACGAGCATTTGCCGTCGCACATACTCGGAGCGAACTTCCCATTCAGCTTTGGTTTTCGGAGGCTTGAAAGGAAAGTATCCGTTCAGATCTTTCGGCGGTTGCAAACGACTATCCTTCGGCAAGCTGTTTGCGGTGGGTACTGTTGATGGGCCATTGATGAAAGGATCAACAGCAATTGAGAGTTCGACAAACAGAAGGCAAGCGGAGAGGCCGAGCATAGCACTCAGCGGTTTTTGCAATAGCATGATGATGGATCGCAAGAAGCAAAGGGAGGGATGGGTGACTGAGGCTTGGTGACAGAGGCTTGGTGACAGTGACATGCCTAACGGTAGCAAGATCGAAGTCAAGCCTTAAGTATAGCATGTTCCCGTCGCAGAGAAAAAATCGATTCTTTCTCGCGTTGCAGTTATGGATGAAAGGGGACGGGAGCGTCCATCCCTCGAATCATCAACGGCTGGAAGAAGATAGCAATGCAGAACCCATCGTTATACCCGGTGCAGGCAATGTGCTCGAGCCTCGCAAATAAAGATCGATGGAGCGAGCCGCTCCTCGACCTTCGTTGATTGCCCAAACGACGAGTGATTGACCTCGGCGACAATCCCCCGCCGCGAAAACGCCAGGGATGCTTGTCGAGAATTTTCCATGCTCGGCTTTGTAATTGCTTCGTGGATCGACTTCGATCCCTAGCATCTCGCTAACGTAATGCTCTGGCCCCAGGAAGCCCATCGCTAAAAGGATGAGATCGGCACCAATGATTTCTTCGCTGCCGGCGACTTCTTCCATCGTCATTCTGCCATCCTTCTTAACCCAACGGACTCGCACCGTCTTGATCCCGGTGACGTTACCTTTTCCGTCGTCGACGAACTCTTTGCTAAGAATGCAGTATTCACGCGCGTCTTTTCCAAATTTCAGTTCTGCTTCTTCGTGACCATAATCGCTTCGGAAGACGCGAGGCCATTGCGGCCAAGGGTTGTCGTCGGCTCGACTCTCGGGTGGCTTATCTAACAATTCAAAGTTGACGAGCTGACTGCATCCATGGCGGAGGCTTGTACCGATACAATCGCATCCAGTGTCACCACCACCGATGACAACGACTCGCTTGCCTTTGGCTGAAATGAATTTGCCATCGGCGTGTTTGCTATCGAGCAAACTCGCAGTGTTCGCAGTAAGGAACTCCATAGCAAAATGAATACCCTTTAACTGCCGACCGGGGATAGGTAGGTCTCGTGGCTTGGTTGCTCCTGTGGACAATAGTACAGCGTCGTTGTCCGCCATCAACTTCTTGGGATCTACCGTCTTTCCAACATCGGCTTTCGTTACAAAGGTAACGCCCTCGGCAGCCATGAGATCCAATCGGCGTTGCACAACACCTTTGTCTAGTTTCATGTTGGGGATGCCGTAGGTCAGCAAACCACCAATACGATCGGCGCGTTCGTACACAGTGACTGTATGACCGACTTTGTTCAATTGATCGGCGGCAGCCAATCCTGCGGGGCCGCTGCCGATGATGGCGACCTTCTTGCCGGTTCGCGATTGAGGAGGAGTCGCCTTTACCCAACCCTCTTTGAAACCTCGATCGATGATCGCGTTCTCGATATTTTTGATCGTAACGGGGGGGTTGGTAATTCCCAAAACACATGCACCTTCGCAGGGAGCCGGGCAAACGCGCCCCGTGAATTCTGGGAAATTGTTTGTCTTGTGAAGTCGATCTAGCGCGTCGTGCCAACGGCCGTGATAGACCAAATCGTTCCATTCAGGGATCAGGTTGTCGATGGGGCAGCCTGTTGCCGATTGACAAAACGGTACGCCGCAATCCATACATCGAGCTCCTTGCGTGCGAAGATGCTCTTCTTTCGGTTCCGTATAAATCTCGCCAAAGTCTTCAAGCCGAACGATCGGCAAACGCCACTCTACCTTTTTTCGATCGTACTCTTTGAAACCGGTTGGTTTTCCCATTTGTGATTGGTCTGTGTTAAGTGGAAGTTGGTTGGGTAAAAGTTGGTTCGCTCTGCGAAACCGTGAACGTGTCTTTATCTATTTCTTAGGTATGTTCGCAGAGTGACACTGATCTCACGCTTTGGCAAGTTCGCGTTTTTCTTGTTTCATCTCGTTCAAGACTCTCTTGTAATCGGTGGGCATGACCTTCACGAAGCGATGGATGCTTGCAGGCCAATCGCTCAGGAGCGCCGATGCGACCGTCGACTGAGTTAGCTCCGCATGCTTGGAGACCATCTCATGCAATTCAGCGATATCTGCATCGTCCTCAAGACTCTCGAGTTCGACAGTTCCTAGATTGCATTGGATTCGGAATGTCTCCATGTCAGCTAAAACATATGCAACCCCTCCGCTCATACCCGCAGCGAAGTTTCGGCCGGTAGGTCCGAGGATTGCGACACGACCACCGGTCATGTACTCGCATCCATGATCGCCGACACCTTCGATGACTGCATGGCAACCCGAATTCCGGACCGCAAAGCGTTCGGCCGCTCGACCGCGAATGAAGATCTCGCCGCTTGTCGCACCATAGAGGCAAACGTTGCCGACGATAATGTTGTCCTCAGCTTTGAAGGAGGCGCGGTGATCTGGATACAAAACGATACGTCCACCCGAAAGCCCTTTGCCGACGTAATCGTTGGCATCTCCTTCGAGTTCGAAAGTAACGCCGTGCGCTAGAAACGCTCCAAAGCTTTGGCCCGCTGCACCTCGAAAACGAATTCGAATAGTGTCGGTCGGAAGTCCGGCTTGGCCATAAATTTTTGCAATCTCATTACTGAGGATGGTCCCCACGGTTCGATTGGTATTGATGATGGGCAATTGAAATCGAACAGGCTTTGCCTTGCGGATCGCCTCTTGGCAGCGCGGCAAAATCTCCGTCAAATCGAGGGACTTTTCCAATTCGTGGTCCTGTTTGTCCACGCATCGCACTTGGACATCCGGACTCGAACGCTTGGCAGGTGCGAGGATTGGAGTGAGGTCCAGGCCATCGGCTTTCCAGTGCTTTACAGCCGCGTCCACTTTCAAGAAATCGGTTCGGCCGATCATGTCGTCGATTTTTCGGAATCCTAATTGAGCCATGATTTCTCGGGCGTCTTCTGCAACCATGAACAAATAGTTCACGACATGTTCTGGTTTGCCGGCAAACTTCGCCCGCAGCTCGGGATCTTGTGTTGCAATTCCGACGGGGCACGTATTGAGATGGCATTTACGCATCATGATGCAACCCATTGTAATCAATGGTGCGGTGGCAAAACCGAACTCTTCGGCGCCGAGCAGAGTCGCAATAATCACATCACGTCCCGTTTTCAGTCCACCATCGGTTTGCAGTGTAACGCGGCTCCGGAGATTGTTCAGCACCAGCGTTTGGTGCGTCTCAGCGATTCCGAGCTCCCAGGGCAGGCCCGCGTGTTTGATACTGGTCAACGGCGAAGCACCTGTTCCACCGGTATCTCCCGAAATAAGAATGTGGTCGGCATGCGCTTTCGCAACTCCCGAAGCGACCACGCCAACTCCCACCTCGCTCACCAACTTTACGCTGACCCGTGCAGCACGATTGCTATTCTTCAAATCGTGGATGAGCTGCGCTAAGTCTTCGATCGAATAAATGTCGTGATGCGGCGGTGGACTAATCAAACCTACGCCCGGCGTGCTATAGCGAATCCGTGCAATATAGTTGTCTACCTTCTTGCCGGGCAATTCACCACCTTCGCCAGGCTTCGCACCTTGCGAGATTTTGATCTGCAGCTCGTCGGCGTTGGTCAGGTACTCGATGGTGACCCCGAATCGCCCAGACGCAACTTGTTTGATCGCAGAACGCTTGCTGTCACCATTGGGCATTGGTTTGAACCGAACAGGATCTTCTCCACCTTCACCGGTATTGCTTTTGCCACCGAGTCGATTCATGGCGATGGCTATCGTTTCGTGGGCTTCCGCACTGATTGAGCCCAAACTCATGGCTCCTGTGCAAAAGCGTTTTACAATGTCCTTTGCCGGCTCGACTTCTTCGATGGGTACAGGGCCGTTGGACGCTGCGAAATTGAACTCCAACAGACCTCGGAGCGCATAGCGCATCTTGGCGTCTTTGTTGATATGGTCCGCAAACCGTCGATACGCGTTCTTGTCTCCGGCTCGAGCAGCCATTTGAATATCGGCAATGGCAGCGGGGTCCCATCCGTGTCGTTCCCCTTCCGCACGCCAATGAAATTCGCCGACGTTGGCCAGCATAGGTAACGCGTCCGACTGAGAAACCGGATATGCCAAGCTATGTCGACGCATGGTTTCTTCTGCCAAGATGTCGAACGAACAACCTTGGATCCGACTATTGGTACCTGCAAAGCACCGTGCGATGATTTCGTCTTGAAGCCCCAATGCTTCAAAGATTTGAGCACCTTTGTAACTCGCGAGAGTACTGATACCCATTTTCGCCATAACCTTCAGCATGCCTTTCGCGACTGCTTTACGGTAGAGAGCGACGATCTTGTCGTCGTCGAGTCCCTCGAGCAATCCGTCCCTGGCGGATTGCCATAATGATTCGAAGGCCAAGTAAGGATTGATCGCATCCGCTCCATAGCCAACCAATAAGCAATGATGATGAACCTCGCGTGCTTCGCCCGTTTCCAGGACGATGCCGATCTGTGTTCGCTTGGCTGCACGCACCAAATGATGGTGGACAGCACCACACGCCAAGAGACTACTCAGGGCGACTCGGTCTTTCGAAATGGCTCTATCACTCAAGACAATCATAGAGAATTTGTCATCGATTGCCTTCTCTGCTTCCTGGCAAATTCGATCGATCGTTTCGAGCAGACCGGCCTTTCCTCGCGAACGATCAAACGTAATGTCGATCGTCTTGGTTTTCCAACCACGAGTGGACATGTTCTGGATCGATACCAACTCGTCGTTGGTAAGAATCGGATGTTGAATCAACAATCGATGGCAATGCGATGGTGTCGAGGCAAGCAAATTCTTTTCCGGGCCGACATAGCACTCGAGAGACATGATGACGTCTTCTCGAATCGAATCGATGGCAGGGTTGGTGACCTGTGCAAAGAGTTGTTTGAAGTAGTCATATACCAAACGCGGTTGATCACTCAAGCAAGCAAGTGCAGAATCATTTCCCATCGAGCCGATCGGATCCACCTGGGTATTGATCATCGGCAGAAGCATGAACTGCATTGTCTCGATCGTATAACCAAACGCTTGCATCCGTGGCAACAACGTTTCAGGATGGAACCCATGTCCTTTCATAGGACTCTTCAAATCCGACAACGTCAATCTCTCTTGCTTGAGCCAATCCTTGTACGGCTTAAGCTTAGCAAACGTTTCCTTGATTTCTGTGTCGGGAACCAATCGGCCTTCTTCAAAGTCGATCAAGAACATGCGGCCAGGCTGAAGTCGCCCTTTTTCCTTGACGATTGCAGGGTCGACCGGAAGCACGCCCACTTCGCTGGCCATGATGACTCGATCATCGTTGGTCAAATAATAGCGACTTGGTCGCAGCCCATTTCGATCCAATGTAGCCCCGATGTACTGGCCGTCGGTGAAAACGATGGAAGCTGGGCCGTCCCAGGGTTCCATCATGCAGCTTGAGTACTCGTAGAACGCTTTCTTTTCTTGGGACATCGTTTCATGTTTTTGCCACGCTTCGGGAACCATCATCATGACGGCTTCTTGGAGCGTTCGACCGTTTAGCAATAGAAACTCCAGGACATTATCAAAGGTGCCGGAGTCGCTACAAAATGGTTCAACGACAGGGAATAACTTCTTCAATTCATCGCCGAACAATTCACTTTCGGCGTTCCCTTCTCTCGCTCGCATCCAATTGATGTTGCCACGAAGAGTGTTGATTTCTCCATTATGGCTCATGAACCGCAAGGGTTGCGCACGGTCCCAGCTGGGGAATGTATTGGTCGAAAAGCGAGAGTGCACCATCGCAAGATGCG
>Ga0207937_1000703_pt1 | contig 11498 bp, 7 predicted proteins | sample LakMenEpi04Sep11_FD_150668 | JGI IMG/M metagenome (GOLD analysis project Ga0207937, IMG submission 150668) | Freshwater microbial communities from Lake Mendota, WI - 04SEP2011 deep hole epilimnion (SPAdes) | ecosystem: Environmental > Aquatic > Freshwater > Lentic | place: Lake Mendota, Madison...
ATAAGCCGAGCATCAAGCGGCAAATCCATTTGCCGAATCCTAACCCTGGCTATCGAGTCTCATCGTTGAGTTGGTTTCGCTCCTCGCAATCAAAATGAGAGTTTGACGGCATCCATTTAGAATTCAGGCACAATATCCCTGTAATCGATAAAGAACATCCCTGTAATCGTTAAAGCTCGTAGTTTGGGCACACAGCCTCGAGCAGACCAAACGCCTTTGGAGAGTGTGATGAGCCAGGTCGGTCATCAAAAAGAGGAGGTGATCTGAGTCCGTATTAGCAGCCCTGACTGCCCTGCTACAAAACCAGTGCGATTTTGATCGGCCGGAGAACCTTCCAACCACGCAGTGTCAAATGTGTAGCGTAGGTTACTTTTTCCCTTCAGCACAAACCAGTTGGCTCCTCCTGCAATCTCGGTCCCCGAGCCGTATGCTCCTGTGACAAACGAGTTCCGCGAGTATAGTTCGACTTTCTGCGGGACAATAAAGTAACCTCCCTGCACCAACCCACCGTACGTTTCGAGAGTGCTTACGGGAAGCGGACCATTTCCCTGTAGGTTTGATAAGCCCTGACGATAAATCTCAGTTGACAGGCTGAGCCCTCGATATTTGTAGGCAAAATCGATCGCGATAAGGGACAGTTGAAATTCCTGCACGATTACACCTGGAGCTAGTGCCCCGGACTGTGTGATCAGTGTCCCATCCGAGAGTCGAATTAAGGTGCTTTCTGGATAATCACTAGCTTGGCTCCCCTTCTCCAAGGTGTAGGTAAAACTACTACCTAATCGCACCACGGCCTCTCGATGGCACTCGATATCGGAGTACCCACGACCAAAGTCACCCCATGGTTCCCACCAAATCGATTCCGAACCACAGAACCGATTGTTGAGCTCTCGCGAATTCAGGTTTAGCGTATTGAATCCATTTGAAAACATCGCATGGTACTTGAACGCTTCTATGGGTTCACCCGTGAACCAAATTCCTTGGCTTAGACTTGGCCGGAAAAAAGTGGTCGCCATGGAACGATCGGGCCCTTCTTGGGCGTCGAACGAACTGTGAAGCCACTCGCGAGATCCGGGCACTTTGTTCTGTCCAACGTGAGCTTGAAACCCACGGCTAAATCGGTAGCTCAGAGCAAAGGCGCGGAATCCAATCGGGTTGTTGTTGACTGTGTTGTAATCGATGTTGAGCAGGTACGACAAATCCGGCATCAGTGTGTTTCCGGAGAAGATCAACCGGCCACGCGGAATGGCAAAGTTGGTGCTGCTGAAAATCGGATTAGTATTACCAGCGTTGTCGACCCAAGATTGCTCATCCTTCACGAATCCCGTGTAGCGAAATGTGTTCTGATGATTGACCTTCATCGAAAACGGAGACTTGTCGAGCTTCTTCGGCCGAATCACGATTCCGTTGTCGTACATCGCATAGTACTCAGCGGGATTTTGCGGCATCGAATCGGCTTGGACATCATCCGCAGCGGTGCTCCAGTCTGCTACTTCTGCATACTCCAAAAGAGGAATCGAGGATGGTTCTTGAAGTGCTCGGAGTGTTTGGACCTCCTCCGACAGTCGAGCGTTCTCATCGATAATCGACTGGAGCGTCTGCTCGATCCGATTGAGTTCCGGCACCGTTTGGATTGAGGGCACCCCAGAATCAGGTGGGTCGGCTCTCGCTGTTCCCGCCATCCAAACCAATGCAATCGCCAGCATCGACCGAGCTCTCAAGACCGCTGATTTAGCAATATGGCATTCTTGCCTTTGCATATTGCGAAACCTCATGCTCGTCGCTGAGCGTTTGAGCCGCCATCTTATGCTCAGCCGAATCACCGTGTGCCACCAGGCATAGAACTGCAAATCCAATGTTTCAGCGAGAGGAACCCGTACGCGCGTTCCCACAGCACAATTTATCCGCTTTTTATCCGCAGTCATCTTTATCGGCAGTGATGTCCGGTTGGATGAGTGGAAGTGGAAAGAGGGAATAAAGGGGCCGGCAGCTCTTTGTTCAAGAACCGAAGCCGCTTTTTCAAGTCAATTGAAAACCAATGGCTTGCTAGCAATACTCGTTTAGCATGTTGACTTTTGATGGCACAACCTGACTTTGCCCCTAGTCTTGTTAGTTTGTTTTTGCCTTCGATTTGGATTTTGGGAGAAACTGCTTCACCAACTGAATGCAAAGGACCACGAGCAATCCGATGAGTATTCCGACAGCACCGTCTAGTAGCATACTGGTGGGAGTTTTCAGAATTGGAATAGAGTGTTCTACATGGTGCAGGATCGGTTCGATCGCATCATGAATCCATTTCACTTTGTGCACCAAGATTCCCCCTCCGACGAGAAACATCGCCGCTGTTCCTGCAATGGAAAGGCCTCGCATCAAGTACGGAGAGCCCTGCAATATCAAAAATCCAATGGACCGAGCCATGCCTTTCGTACGAGACATCCATACGCCCAAGTCGTCGAGCTTCACGATGCCGGCCACCAGTCCATAAACACCGATGGTCATCAAGAGTCCAATCGCGGTTAACACTCCAATCTGTGTCACGATCGAAGATCCGGCTACGACTCCAAGAGAGATGACGATGATCTCCGCGGACAAGATAAAGTCGGTTCGGATGGCCCCTCTGATCTTTGTTTTCTCTGCCTCAACCACATTGATTTCTGGAGTTGCGATAATCTCATGGTGCGACTTCTTGTGTTCCTCCACGTCGTCGTGAGAATGAAGGAACTTATGGAGGATCTTTTCTACTCCTTCGAAACATAAAAATCCGCCACCGAAGATCAATAACGGGTCGATCAAACCAGGCAAGAAATAGCTCAATAGCAACGCAACGGGAATGAGAATGACTTTGTTGACTACAGAACCTTTCGCGACAGAAAACACGATCGGAAGTTCGCGATTCGCGTCTACTCCCGAAACTTGCTGCGCATTGAGAGCCAAGTCATCACCGAGAACACCTGCTGTTTTTTGGACTGCCACTTTCGTCATGGCGGAAACATCGTCCAATATGGTGGCAATATCATCTAAGAGAATAAAGAATCCGGACGCCATGCTTTGTTCGGTGCTTTCTAATTCGGTAGTTGATTACTTGGACAGGCGGGAAGACTGTCCTGTGATATTGAGTTAAGGTAGGGCAATAAGAGTTAGAGTAGCAGGACATTGACAGGTTGGAAGCCTATCCCACTTGGAAGCCCATGCAATGCTATTGTATCGTGATTTGATGCAGCAGTTCGGTGCGATTTGTAAGCGTTTTGTAGCCAAGTCGCGTTTTGGCTGACTCAATGTTGAAGTAGTGATCCACCCCAAGTTGTTTCGCAACAAATCGCGTCATCGGGGGTTCGGTGCGTTTTCCTAGTACAGTGTAAAGGCCCTCTAGTGCCCCGCCGATCCGATAGGCATTGGCGAGAGAAATGGAACGATTGGGAGGAGTCAATTTCGCGAGCGCGAGTATCTCCGTAATCCATTGCCAACACTCTATCGGCTGGCCATCGGTAATAAAAAAGGGACGTCCCATAACAGATGAATCGCGGTCCATCAATCGTTCGAGGGCCAGACAATGAGCTTCTGCTGCGGCGTCCACATGGACGGTATCGATCAAGTTTTTCCCATCCCCGACTCGCATCAACCGACCTTGTCGACATCGCTCGATGACACGCGGAATCAAATGAGGGTCGCCAGGTCCCCAAATCAGATGAGGACGCAGAGCGCAGGTAGCCAATTGTGAGGAATTGCAATCCAACGCCCGTCGTTCACCGATAGCTTTTGTCCTGGGATAGTGGCAAAGCCAACGAGCGGGATACGGAGCGGACTCGTCCATGTTGCGTTGAGGATTGCCATCAAAGGTCACCGAAGGAGAACTGGTGTAGACCAATGTTCGGACTCCATTCTTGGAGGCTGCCCTGAGTAGAGCATCAGTCGAATGAACATTCGCTCTTTCAAAGTCGATCGCTTTGCCCCAGACACCAGCCAATGCAGCGGTATGAATGATAGCTTGTACGCCATTGCAAGCTTGATCGCAGGCCGATTCGTCGGTCACCGAGGCTCGTAGGCAATCCACGCCGAGTGCCGCCATATCGGGGTAAAGACCACGTGCAATGCCACGAACGGTGTAGCCTCTTTGGAGCAATCGTCGGCAAATTGCTTTCCCCAGAAAGCCTCCGTAACCGGTAACTAGCACTTGAATCGACACAGAAAATGGCGTTCTACGGGGGAAAATGAAGTAGGTGTGGTTCGCAATCGGGCGTCCGAGTGTAAAGTATTGTCGATTTGCGTCCGGCCGCCTATCGAGTTCCCCACCCTTTTTTGAGTACTCCATGTCAACCAACAGTCCGACGACCTCCCCGGTGTCTATCAGCAAAACGGTAGTTTGGCTCGTTTGTATTGTGGCTTCGATAGGTTTCGCTTTCGATATCTACGAGCTTTTGATGCTGCCGCTGATTCTCAAGTCGGCGATGGTCCGTCTTGGTGGCTATTCACCTGGAACAACGGAATACATCTCTTGGGCGAGAACATTGTTCTTTGTTCCTGCGTTGGTGGGAGGAGTTTTTGGACTGCTAGGCGGTTACTTGACGGACTACTTTGGTCGTCGCCGCGTTCTAACATTTAGTATTTTACTTTACGCTTTCTCTGCATTTGCGGCAGGGTTCAGTACCAACCTCTACCACCTGCTGATTTGCCGGTGTTTGGTTTTCATCGGCGTGTGTGTGGAGTTTGTGGCCGCCGTCGCTTGGCTCGCCGAACTCTTCACCGATCCAAAACAACGAGAACGAGTATTGGGTTTTACCCAGGCGTTTTCGTCGCTCGGTGGAATCTTGGTGGCTGGTGCCAATGAACTTTGCGGCTACTTGGCAGAAAGTAAATCATTACCTGCGATCCATGGATTGCATGAGGCTTGGCGATACACGCTCATCTCCGGTGTTATACCGGCAATTCCGCTGATCGTTATTCGGCCTTTCCTTCCCGAATCCCCTGCATGGCAAGCCAAACGCAACGCGGGCACGTTGAAGCGTCCGAGCATTATGGAACTGTTTAGTCCAGCTCTTGCGAAAACGACCATCATTACCACACTCATGTTTGCGGCGTCGTATGGCATCGCTTTTGGTGCGATCCAACAGCTTCCTCAAATCTTGACTGCACCTAACAAAGGGCATCAGCAAGTGATCGCCGAAGGCAAAGCGGCAGTGGCTGCAGCCAAGGCCAAAAAACCGGATATGACCGAAGCGCAGGTGAAGGCGACGGCTGGCAATGCCAACGATCGCGCGGCCGCCAAGGTGACGCAATGGCAAGAACTCGGTGGACTCGTCGGTCGAGTTGCTTTCGCACTGATCGCTCTCGTCGCGATCTCAAGACGCAATTTGTTCCGACTCTTCAATTGGCCCTCCGTCATCTTCGTGCCCTTACTTTTCTGGTGGATTTCAAACAATTTGGCCACCGATTCACTGACGATGATCAAAGTCGGGATCTTTGTGGCAGGCTTCTTGGTCGTGGCCCAATTTAGTTTTTGGGGCAATTACATTCCACTCGTGTTCCCAGTTCATTTGCGAGGGACCGGCGAGAGTTTTGCAGCCAATATCGGAGGACGTGTCATCGGCACATTTGCAGCGTGGTTAACATTGACATTGTCGGACGCGAGTCCACCCGATCCTTCGAAGATCGCGATGGTCGGCGCCTTCGTCGCTGGAGGCTATGCCGTTTTGGGTGGCATCCTAAGTTTCATGTTGCCAGAACCCAGCCCTGAAGCTCACGAGTAGATCCGTCTATGACTGCTCTTTCTGGTGAGCTATTTCAAACGCTAGAATCGGCCCGCTCTCTGGAGCATTTGCTCCAGGAACCGCTCGATCGGTGGCGGCAAGCATTAGGAACACAAAACCTCGTCTTCATGCGCGGTGCCAAGGGTGCTTGGAAAAAAGCATTGCAGCTCGGAAAAGCATCTCCAGAACCACCCGACTGGAGTATTGCAAGCGATTGTTTAGATCAGAGACTATCCAAACATAGTTCGAGTTGGTCGTACCTGCCGATCCTCTGTGATTCGCACAAAGACTTGGTGCTTTGCTTTCATCCTCCTTTGCAGCCAAAAGTTCATGGCCAAACAGAAACAGACACCATTCTCATTGCGAAAGCCATTGATGTTTGGCATCGTCAGCAGCAAAAATCTCGCGACGTGATCCGACTGAATCAAATTCTCACGGTAACTGCCGATTGGCACACGCACCAAGATCTAGATCGGCTGTTACAAGATATCGCTCAAGCCGCAACGCGTTTGCTACGATGCGATCGTGCCAGTATCTTTTTGTGGGACAAAACGGCACGAGAACTGGTCGGGCATCCAGCCTTGGGCATCGAAGGAAAGCCTCTGCGAATCGCTGACGACAAAGGGGTCGCGGGTGCTGTATTGAAGAGTATGCAACCGCGACGGTGGGATCGATCGGACCCCACCGATGAAGTAGATCGACGCGTCGATACTAGCAGCGGATATCGAACGGATTCACTCCTTGCGGTTCCACTCGTCGACGTACGAGGAAAGCCGATGGGTGTGTTCGAAGTGATCAATCACACGGACGGCCGATTCGATGCACAAGATGAACAGGATCTTATCGAGCTTGCACGGCATGCGTCTGCTTCGTTGTCCAATACACAACAGATGCAACGCTTGATGCAGACGCGTGATCGATTGACCCAAGACGCACTTCAACAAGTGCAGTTGATTGGCGAGTCTGCCGAAATGCAGTCTCTGAAGGCAACGGTCAAGCGCGTCGGCGAGACGGATTTGGCAGTGCTGTTGTTGGGCGAAAATGGGACGGGAAAAGAAGTCGTCTCGCGTCAAATTCACTATCAAAGCAAACGACGATTCGAGCCCTTTATTGCTGTGAACTGTGCTGCCATCACAGAAACACTCTTGGAGAGCGAACTTTTCGGCCACGAAAAAGGCGCGTTCACGGACGCTCACGAGACACGCACGGGAAAGTTTGAACTTGCGTCGGGCGGTACATTGTTCCTCGATGAGATCGGGGACATGAGTTTGGCAGGCCAGACAAAATTGCTCCGTGTTCTTGAAGAGAAAGTGGTCGTGCGAGTCGGTGGATCGATAACCATTCCTGTGAACGTTCGGGTCATTGCGGCTACCAATCAGAACCTCGTGGAGTTGGTTCAGAACAAAAAGTTTCGCGAGGATTTGTATTATCGTTTGACCGTTGTCACCATCAAACTACCTGCCCTCAAGAATCGAGCGGACGATGTCTTGGAGCTGGCGGATTTCTTTTTGACGATGTTCTGCAACAAGATCGGTCGGAACAAACCCAAGTGGACGGAGTCCGCTAAGAAACGACTCTTGGCACACGAATGGCCAGGCAATGTTCGAGAATTGCGGAACATTGTAGAACGCATCGCCTACTTGACCGCAGAGGACACGATCGACGACTCGCAAATCGATTTTGTTCGCTCGCCGCGAGGCCAACAAAGCGAAACTGAATCCTTTATCGATCTTCGAAAGTCACTAGCGGACGCAACCTCGGACTTTCAGATTCGATACATCGAAGAGCAAATCAAAGCAGCGCACCGAAACGTCACCCAAGCGGCTGAACGCATGGGGCTACAACGTTCCAATCTTTATCGCAAAATGAAACAACTCGGTATGAAGCAACCGGACTAGAGCTACTGCAATTGATAACAGATAGCCTCTTCCGCATTGCGAATGTAAAGCCGATCGCCAACGACGACGGGATGGTTCCAGGTCTTGCCCTCCATCGCATTAATTTTGGCAAGCTCGTCGAACGCATCCGGTGAGGCTCGCAGCAGAACGAGTTCTCCCTTTTCGCTGACGACGATCAATAGATCAGAATCGGCAAGTAACAGCACTTGCCCTTTACCGTATCTCCCGCCTTTCCATTTTTGGCTTCCGTCTTTCAAATCCACGCACGCGAAAATGGCGGAATCGAACCCATACAAGTACCCCTTGTGAACTACCAAGTCGTTGTAGTCAGGCTTCATGAACCTAGACGTCCATATCTCTTTGCCTACCCAGAGGTCGTTTTCTTTGGTGAACTCCACCAACCGTGTCCCTGCTCCTAATCCTGTCGGAACCAGCATCTGATTCGCTTCAACGATCTGAGCCTGTAAAGCACGATAACCTTGATGGGGCCATTCATAGTCGTACACGGATTTGCCCGTGAGCGGCTCGTAGAAATGAGCACCCTCGTCCGACAAAAGGGTTAGAACTTTTTGATCATGGATCGTCAAAATTTGCGGTGAGGAATACGATTGCTTGCCCGCTGGGGCGGACCATTTCAATTCGCCGTTAGACGAATCAAACGCCACGATCCCTTTATCCCCTTTCCCACCGGCATGAACTGTTACAATCCCTTCGTAAACGAGCGGAGATGACGAAAAGCCCCACATCGGTGGATCGCATTCCGCCGCTTTTCGAATGTCTACCTTCCAAAGCAGTTCGCCGTTGGTAGCGTTCAATTTGAGCAACCAACCTTCCGCTCCCATAGAAAAGATAGATCCCTCGGCGATGGTAGGAGTGGCTCGCGGTCCGAGCCCCCCCCAGTGCCTCGAAGAATCGAGATGGAGTTTCATTGGCCCACACTTGTTTGCCCGACTCGCTTTCGTAGCAAACGACCGCTTCGAACTCGCCTCGTTGCTCCTGGGTTACCAGGTATTTGCCAGCGACTGCAAACGAGCTCCAGGCTGGTCCAAGAGGAATGCGCCAGAGTTCTTTTGGAGGATTGGCTTTCCAATCCGACGAGAAGCTCTTTCCGTGCTGAACCCCATCTTGCAAAGGCCCACGAAAACCGGGCCACTCTGGTTGAAGAAACACATCCCTCGAAGCTTCTATCTTGGCTGCGGACGGATCGGCTGGTCCATTTTTGCGACTGGCAAGAAATTCCTCTTCGGCCGTTTTGTTCCATCGCCAGTCCAACCCGAATGCAAAATTCCCCCAAACGCCGTCTGTCTTGGTCAGAGCAGACACCCCAGCTCCGATCAATGCAAGAACCAAAGCGATCGTGGTGCGACTGATCGACAGCCTGCTGCCCAGCAAAATCAATCCGATCGCAAAGCCTGCAATGGCCATTGGAATCGTCATGACGATCACGAGAGGCCCGCCCATCGACGGGTCGGATACTGCAATGACCAAAGAAATCACAGCGATTATTCCAACGAGACCAAGCAACCTTTCAAACCAACGTGCGCGGCTGCAGATGATCCACCAACCCATGACCGCAACACTGATCAGGAACGGACCGAAAGCACTAAACATCCAAGTCCCAGCCGGACCATCAGGAATGAGGTCGGGTACGAAGCGTGCCAGCACCATCAAGGGCAATAATAGAATCGGAATCCACACTCGCAACGGCTTGTATACATTCGAAGCAACAGTGGAAGACTCAGTTTCAGATGGGCTCATAGTGTTTCTTATGACAAGGGTTTTGTTCTACCATTCGACTATTCGAAAGTTTTCGATCCACCTTGGATTACAACTTGCAGAATTCAGGAAAAATTGGCAGTCGGTAGCTGTTGGTCTCTTTTTCCTTGGCAATACTCATGAAAAACCGGTTCGATCGGGATCAACAAGCTTAGCCGCGGAACCAGCGGGAAATATTGATCGTGTCATTGAATATGACAAAGACCATCAAGCAAAGGAGGGCCAATACTCCGACCATCCGAAGACGGCCTTCGATTTCTTCATCAACCGGTTTGCCGCGAATCGCTTCGAGGATAAGAAACACCATATGTCCACCGTCCAAAGCGGGAATTGGCAAGAAATTGATAATGGCCAAGTTCGCACTGAGCATTGTCAAAAACATCAACAAAGGCGCGATCCCCTTCGAAGCGGCATCATTCGCTTCCATCGCGATCATTCCGGGGCCACCCACTGCGCCGAGAGAAAGTTTTCCACGGAACAGCAACTCTAAAAACTCGAGCACGTTTCCACCTCGTCGCCATATCTCCCAGCTACCGAGACGGAGCGCGTCGCCAACCGTCGCCACTTGGTGCGTTCTCGATAGCGATGTCAACTGAAAGCCACGGTCAGGCCATGTTCGAGTTTCATCCTTTGCCACGTTGAGCGTACTTTGATTCACTTTGCTATCGCGTTCGTAATGAACAATGACGGGCATGCCGATCTTCATCATCTGAATTTGATTGTGCCAGTATTGTAGATTGCGAAGCGAATCGACTGCCTTCGATTCCTTGAGGGACGCAGCTCCGCCGAACACTTCGTCAAAGTACTGTAGATCTTCTTTAGAAGTCGGTTTGAATTGGAACTGGGTAATCTTGTCTCCAGCTTGTAACCCCTTGGCAGACTCTGCTCCACTGCTAGCAACAACATTGCTGACAGAATAAACGATCCCGGATCCGGCGAGTTCCAACCCGAGAGGCGCAAACATACCTTCACCGCTCGAAATCGGAAAGTTTTCAGGTACACTCCATTCGAGAGTTTTTTCTGAACCATCAGGGCTTTGCACGCTCACGTTGGTCGACTTGCCATGCAATGCCGACACCCGGAGCCACAGACTGAATGCATCCACGATGGGTTTGCCTTCGTGGGCAACAATTTTAAAGCCGCTCGCGATTCCAGCCTTGGCCGCAGGTGAATCAGGCTGAATCGATACGATAGGCCCAACTTCTAAATCGAAGCCGAGTGTCTTCATCGGAACAGGATTGCTAGTAACATCGACTGCGATTCGCTCTTCGCTCTTCTTGTCGGTCGGATTCTTGAGTCGCATCACTTGCAACATGACCGTTTCACTATGTCGGGGTTCGAGAATTCGGTCCAATTCGAATCCCAAGGGATGAGGAGAATAAGAAGAAATCGGAAGCGTCGTGCCGTTTACTCCAACGATCACATCGAGTGGCTCCAATGGGCAAAGATCTGCTTTCGCAAACACGGGATCTTCTATGAACACAGGGGAAAGAGCCTTTAACTTGTTCACTTGCGAGACTGCAGTACTTCGAATACCCAACGTCAGGATCCTTAGCTTTCGCGAGGGATCGGAGTGCTGGGTCGTTCCGACAATCGATTGCTCGATCGACTTTTCTCCGCGCTCCATCGTGAACTTCACCGGTTTCGTCTCGTCGCGTAAACCTGAAAAAATCACAGTCTGTTGCATATCGCGAAACGACATTTCGTCATCCTTCATGCTGTTCACACTCAAGACGCGGTCGCCCGGTTGAACGCCAGCTACCCACGCTGGGTCGCCAGGTACCAACGAACCGATAATTGCAGGATCATAGGGAACACCGATGTAGAACGCATAAGCGGCCATCAACACACCGAAGAACAAATTCATCACAACACCCGCGCTGATGATGACCATGCGTGCAAAAACGCTTTTGGCTAAAAACGATCGCGGGTTAATCTTGCTAGTTCCCTCGGATGCATCTGCCTCTTGACTATTCGAGTCCCGGCTTCGTTCTGATTCCTTCACCGCATTCCGGGGGTCGTCGTCTTGGCCGAGCATCTTGACATAGCCACCCAACGGGATGATACCGATGCCGTACTC
>Ga0207937_1000704_pt1 | contig 11491 bp, 12 predicted proteins | sample LakMenEpi04Sep11_FD_150668 | JGI IMG/M metagenome (GOLD analysis project Ga0207937, IMG submission 150668) | Freshwater microbial communities from Lake Mendota, WI - 04SEP2011 deep hole epilimnion (SPAdes) | ecosystem: Environmental > Aquatic > Freshwater > Lentic | place: Lake Mendota, Madison...
CACTAAGCACCAAGCACCAAGCACTAAGCACTAAGCACCAAGCACCAAGCACCAAGCACCAAGCACCAAGCACCAAGCACGACGCACTTCCCCCCTTTGCTCTCCCCCAACAAAACATCGACTCGCGTCGAACCTCGTCCTCTCGCCGTCGCCAAGCCCAAAGATCAGATCCTTTACTATTTGGTCCTCGTCTACATCGCGTTGTGGATTTTTGAGGGCGGGTTACGACGTTGGATATTGCCATCGTTAAGCAATCCGCTTTTGTTGATACGCGACCCGTTGGTCGTGTTGATCTATTCGGTCGCGGCCGCCATGCGTCGATTTCCATTCAATATCTTTATATCTTCCGCGATCGGTTTAGCGCTTTTAGAGGCGGCGATTGTACCTTTTGGGCACGGGAACCCGATCGTTGCCGCGTATGGCATACGCAGTGATTTCTTGCATGTCCCGATGATCTTCATCATCGGACGAACGTTGACACCCGCCAGGTTGATGACCGTTTGTCAAGCCGCCGTGATTCTCTCCATTCCGTATACACTGTTGCTAGTCGCCCAGTTTTATTCACCCCAGTCCGCTTGGGTGAACCGTGGTCTCGGAGGTAGCCTCACGGGAGCTGGTTTTAGCGGAGCGGAGGGCAAGTTCCGCCCGCCGGGAACCTTTAGTTTCATAACGGGCCCGGCAGCGCTTTACCCGATGTTCGCTGCCTGTTGGTTCCTCTACGTTTACAAAAGCGAAAGCAAATTTGCTAGCCTTCTCGGCTCCGTTTCTGCTTTGGCGATATTGGTCGCAATCCCCGTTTCCATCAGTCGTTCGTTGTTTATTTCGGTGTTGCTGGTCGTTGTAGCGGGCGTGGCAGCAGGTCCTCTTCGTTTCGGGATACGGTTGCAAGCCCATACCGCGATCGTTCTTCTGGGCGCGATCTGTCTTGCACCACTCGCGCTGACGATCCCAGCCGTCCAGGACGGATTGTTTGCGTTTAGCTCCCGCTGGACAGCATCGACGACATCTCAGGGTGGAGTCAAGGAAGCCATCTTGCAACGATTCTATGACGGAACGTTAGGAGTCGTACTTGATCCTAACATTCCATTTTTCGGTTCGGGAACTGGCTTTTCCACGAATGTGGGACAACAGCAATTGCGGTCGTTCGTCGGGTTTGGAAACTCGGAGGGTGAGTTCGGTCGCTTATTGTATGACAACGGCGTGGTGGTGGGAGGTTTTCTTTTGATGTATCGCGTCGCACTAGCGTTGTTTCTTGCAGGTCGGTCGTTTCATGGCTGGTTTCGAAACGACCAGATCGCGTTTGTCTTTTTGATGGCCTCTTTTCTCTTAGTGTTGATGGGCCAGTGGTCCCAAACGACAGCCCAGGGGGCAGCCACGATTGCAGCCGGACTAACACTCGCCGCGTGCCGTCCTCAGCCTACCGAAAAACCCATCAAGCGACGAAACCAAAAGAAACTCCTAGCCCCGCGCACCAAGCACCTCGCCCTAGTAACTAGCCCCTAAAGAGTTGAGAGTCGCTAGTTACTAGACAATTCTATCCCAACCCGCTGCGTGAGCGAGGGATCCCTGGAATGCAGTCTTCAATCCCTGCCAACTGCCAACTCTTCTCTTCTTCCGCCAACTAGCAACTTTTAAGCCCCAAACCGCTTTTTAATCCCCCTTCCTTTGTCAACTGCCAACTCTCAACTGCCAACTCCAAGAACGGTTTCGCAGAAACCGTTCTTGGTCATCGAACCCGTCAGCGGATGGCGTTCCCTGCGACTACGCGACATCTGGGAGTTTAGAGACTTGCTGTGGTCACTCGGGATGCGTGATGTGAAGCTGATGTACAAGCAAACGTTTCTAGGAGTTTTGTGGGTCGTACTCCAACCACTGATCGGTGCAGGAATTTTTGCCTTCGTTTTTGGTTTGCTTGCAGGGATGCAATCCGGTGAAGTACCTTACTTGGTATTTTCGTTTGCGGGGATGTTGGGATGGACGTTGTTCAGCGCGACGCTCACGGGTGCGAGCATGGTAATGGTCACCAATTCGCACCTGGTTTCAAAGATTTACTTTCCGCGATTGATTTTGCCGCTTTCAAGTGCGTTCCAGCCAGTGGTGAACTACGGGGTCGGATTTATACTGATGCTGGTATTGCTGGTGATTTACCGAATTCAGCCAGGGTTGGGATTTCTCCTGGTGCCCGTAGCGGCTTTGTCTCTTTTAATGCTTGCGCTTGGAATCGGTTTTTGGTGTTCGTCAATCATGGTACGCTATCGTGACTTGCGATATATAATTCCCGTAGGCGTACAATTCCTGCTTTATGCAAGTCCGGTGGGTTACAGCCTCGCGGCACTCAACGAGCGAGTCCCCCTAAAATACCAAGCGATCTATATGCTCAACCCGCTTGCTACCCTCATTGAGTTTTTTCGCTGGACACTACTCGGCGAAGGAACATTAAGCTTAGGATGGCTTGCTTACAGCGTCGGCGTATCCGTCGCTGTTTTCATTGCAGGCGCGTTCCTGTTCCGCAAATCCGAGCGAGGTTTTGCCGATGTCATCTGAGACCGCGATCCGCATTTCAGGCTTATCCAAATCGTACGGTATTACTCGCGACCGTGGATTGCGTGCGACCAACCTTGGCGAAGCGATAATGCAGAGACTAAGGAAGCCATTTGGTCAATCGGAAAGCGAAACCTTTTGGGCGCTAAAGGACGTTGATATCGAAATCAAGAAAGGCGAGGTGGTCGGGGTGATCGGCCGCAACGGCGCTGGAAAAAGCACTTTATTAAAAATCCTAAGCCGAATCACTGAACCGACGACCGGCCGTATCGAACTCTTTGGGAGAGTCGGATCGCTTTTGGAAGTCGGCACCGGATTTCATCCCGAGCTGACGGGCCGCGAGAATATCTATCTCAACGGCGCCATTCTGGGGATGCGAAAATCAGAGATCACCCGACAATTCGATGCGATCGTCGATTTCGCAGAAGTTGAAAAATTTCTTGATACCCCCGTCAAACGATACTCAAGCGGTATGTATGTCCGACTAGCGTTTGCTGTTGCCGCACATCTCAATCCGGAGATCCTAATTGTGGATGAAGTGCTTGCGGTCGGTGATGCTGAGTTCCAAAAGAAATGCTTAGGAAAGATGAAGGATGTTGCATGTTCCGGAAGAGCAGTTTTGTTTGTCAGTCATCAATTTGAGACTATCCGTAAACTTTGTTCTCGAGCCGTGCTTTTATCGCAAGGAAGTGTCGCAGTTGATGGCGCGGTGGATACCGTCATGGATCATTATGCAACAAATGTTTCGAGGCTTCCAGATGAGTGGGTAGGTTGCATTGCCGATGATTTTCTTGCTATCGAGAGAGTACGTATTTTTCAATCAGAGAACGAAACCAGTTTCTTCACAACAAATGTGCTCTCTCTAGAGATCGAATTTCGGTGTTTGTCAGCGATACCGAACATCGCACTTGGAATTACGATACTCTCGGAACATGGAACAGAAATTCTGTACTCCCATATTGACGACAATTGGCCTCATCCCATTGGAAAGCTTGAAACCGGCTACTATCGAGCAATATTCTCAATACCTCCCGAAACACTTGCGTCGGGCAAGTATCACGTTGCAATCGATGCGGGTATTCAGTCCCTAACGTCGACCACAGATAGACTCAATCCAATTATAAGTTTCGATCTGATTAATCGCGATGGTCCTGGAAGGTGGCATGCAAACGCTCGCGGTCGTGGGTTTACGAGCCTGTGCCGCCCAGCTTGCGAAACAACGCTAGAAGAGATCAGGCTCAAGGTTGGTTCGGATGTATAACCTGGGAATTGTTGGTTTTGGGCGAGTTGTAACAGATTTGCACTTACCAAGCATTCAATCGCTTGAGTTGCAAGGCCGTATTAAAGTTGCAACGATCTTCGAGCCTGGAGACGAGCAGCGATTAGTCGCGCGACAAATGTTTCCAGATGCTCACTGCACTAGTGAATTTGACGCTCTTCTCGATCAAGAGCCAGACGCTTGTTTAGTGGCGAGTCCACCCGCCTTTCACGCAAGTCAAACAATGCAACTTGCGACAGCTGGAATAAGCGTTCTCTGTGAGAAACCGCTCGTTGCAAGTTCTTCCGAGTGTATGAGTTTGATCCACGCGATTGGTGATGACGACACGCTGGTATCTGCGGCAATGATTCGTCGCTATTTTCCTGCGGCTTGGTCAATCCGATCTTTTATCAATGACGGTATGTTTGGTGACACGATTGAGGTAGCAGTCCATGAAGGTGGAAGGTTCAAATGGCAAATCAACTCTCGCAAAATGCTCGATCCTGCGTTCGCCGTTGGCGGTGTTTTCTATGACGTGGGCGCACATATTCTTGATCTACTTCGCTATCTGCTAGGCCCATTGGAACTGCAAAGCTATTGCGACAATTCGCAAGCCAACCTTGAAACGGAATGTCAAGCGAAACTAAAGGCGGGCGCAGCGAACGTGAAAATAAAAATCTCTCGCTTACAAGCGATCAAGAATGAATGGGTTTTTAGCGGGCCAAAACTAAAAATCTCGTGGAAGCCATTTTCGCATGATTCCTTTCACATGCTATTTCCAGAAACGACTTCTGCCTCGGGAGAATTTATTTGCAAGAAGCTGACGCCAAGTTTGCCAGGTGGTTATCGCAGCGAGTCATACCCCGCGTATCCGTTTCCAAGTTATTGCATGTGGGATGCATTCCTGCGAATGCTTGAAGGCGATGCGTCTGACACTGTAAAAATCCGCGATGTCTTGCCTTCGATCCAACTCATCGAAGAAGCCTACCAATTGCGGCGAAATGGTTGCGAACAAATCGATGTTTGAGCGAACGAGAAGAATTGGTCTATTGGGTGTAACGGGCTCCCTAGGTCTCAAAGTAATCGATCAAATTGAGTCTTTGCCAAATGCAAGTGAAGAATACTGTTTGATACTTCGAGACTACTCAGATGGCCTTCGGCTTTCACACTCAAAACTCCCAATGAGGTTCTTTTGTGAATGTGACGCCACCCAGATTTATTCGGACATTGACACCCTGATCCACATGGTCATGGGAAACGATACAGAATTTTTACCGTCGTTGAGATCGTGGCAAAGCGCAGTGAAGTTGCGTCCAACTCGGATCGTTTTTGTTAGCTCGTCTGTCGTCTACGGGGGAGTAGAACCTGACTATCAACTTGGCGTTATTCCAACGCGACATCCGTTAGCAGATTCCTATGCGTTAGCGAAGCTAGAATGCGAATCATTCCTAAAGCATCACGCAAGCTCGGATTTCCAGGTGTGTATACTAAGGCCAAGCATCGTCTATGGCGCTGGATCAAATTGGGTTATGGAGGCCGTGGAAAGCATTCTTTCGAACCAGTGCGCCTTACCGTCGGACGGGAACGGTTTCGCAAATCTCATCTTGGTCGACGATCTTGCAAGACTCTGTATGAAAATGGCAACCTCCCCAACGATTCAAGATTTCGCTGCTGTTCCCGTGGGTGACGGTGCGCCAACAACTTGGCGGAAATTTTACGAGGAAATTGCATTCGCCATGGGGCACGTAAGTGTTAGTGTCGTTGAGCCAACGATTTCTCCGAAAGCACGTAGGACGAAAGCCCACAAGTTGTTAACAAGTGTCCGAGAGAGCTCCGTCTATGAAAAAATCCAACGAAAAATCCCGCGGTCGATGCGCAGTTTCGGGCTCTCCTTCCTCATGCCACCTCAGGGCTTGAAGTCGGTCGTCGAACAGTTTACGGAGTTTAGCAGCAAGCCAAATCCCGCGATTTCCGAGTCTCTTGCTGCGCTCTTTTCGACAAAATGGCAAATCGATAACAACCGCATACCAAACGAATACCGTCTAGATGCGTATACCTCGCTGCGTGACGGGTGTGCTAATTCGATTGCATGGATGCTAAGTCAAGGTTTCTGCAGTTGATCGCGTCAATGAAACGCAGACCGAAGATTGCGGTGTTATGCCCCATTTCACTGAACGACCATGCAGGTAACGTAACTAGGATTAAACGGTTGGTATCGAATCTTTCGAAGGTAGCTGAGGTTCATTTGATTTCGCTGGGTAAGGATTGCACGCGGCCATCTGGTTTAGACTGTCAGGCATTCTACTATGTTCGATCAAAACGGTTTCCGGAATACATCAGTCCGCTTGGACTTGTTCGTCGCAAGGTCCGCACGCAATTGTGCAATAGATGGGGTGTTCGTAAGGGCATCGATTTTTGGTTTGACGAAAGCTGGCGGCCTCAGCTTCGACAGCTTTCGGAATTACATAATTACGATATTGTTATTGCCGAATACGTGTTCTGCACAAACGGATTAGCAAGTTTCCCGAAAGCGTTGAAGGTTGTTGATTGTCACGATATTTTCTTCAGACGCAGAGCCTTTGAAGACACTTTGAATAGCCAGTGGTTTCATTGTCATTCGGCGACCGCAGAGGCACGAGGTTGGAACCGCGCAGATATTGTTTTGGGGATACAAGAGAATGAAAGCAGGATTATTCGCAACCTTGTACCGACGAAGGAGGTACTAACCCTTGGTCATCCACTCCATTTTGAAACGATTTACGATCCAACGATTAATGATAGGATTGGCATCGTCGCGTCGGAAACGGTAAGCAATGTCACGGCGCTATTGCAATACATTAATGGACCTTTCAAGAAAATTGTTGGACTAAGTCCCCAGGTTCAGCTCATCATTGCTGGTAGCGTCTGCCGTCAAATTCCCGACAGCGTCAATGTTCGAAAACTTGGAATAATGGAATCTTTAAAGGACTTTTACACACAAATCTCTTTTGCAATTAATCCCGTTTCACACGGAACGGGTCTAAAAATCAAAACCGTTGAAGCGATTGAATACGGTTGCCCAATTTTATCGTCCGACGTCGGACTCGAGGGACTTGAAGATCTGAAGTGTAAAGGCGTGGTGGAATGCAACTCAGACAGCTCCTGGGTTGAAGAAGCAATGACACTGCTGTGGAATCAATCATTACGCCATCACGCCTCACACCAAGTTCGAGTTGCAGCAGAAAAATACAATGAGCGCCTCCTTGGCGTGATCCATCGCCTACTTGCGCGATGCGGAGACGCATCGAATTAACCCGCCAAAGCAGCCACAAAACGCACCACTAGATTATCCTCATTCTTTAGATGAAAGACCGTCACTGGTGTACTTTCGAAGACTTTTCCAGTGATATACGTCACGGGAAATCTCAACACGTTATCGAATAAAGTAGCATGACTGGCGCAATGGAAATCGTTCTTCTAACGAAAGACACAGGATGGTACGGTGCACATTCGGGATACTACGAACAACTCCCAAAGCACTTGGCGGAAACACCGTTCAAAGTCAATGTGATTAAGCCGCACTCGGGTGTGTTTCGCCGACTCATAGGCAAAATCTACTCGAGGTTTCGTCGTTGGCCGCAGCGTAACCAAGCTCTAACATATGCAGAGTTGGTTTTCCGTAGGAAACTTCGCAAGAAATCTACCTCGTCAATCGGCCACGTATTGAACTTTGAGGAGCACTATCTCGTCTTTCATCCAAGCATTAAAAACGCATGCACGACGATTGCAACGATCCATATTCCGCCATGGCGTTGGAGTCCTTTGATGACGACCTGCGTGACGCAGCTTGCTGGTGCGATTGTGCTGTATCGAAGAGACATTAAGTATCTCGAGAATTACATCGGCGAGGGAAAGGTTAAGTTTATTCCCCATGGCGTGGATACAGAATTTTTCAGACCTGGAGCCGGATTCGTTTCAATACCTCCAGAGCCTCGCCTGCTCTTTGTGGGTCAATTCCTGCGAAACATCGGAATGCTAAACCGTGTCGTTCGCAGGTTACAAAAAGATCACCCAAATTTACGTTTTGATTTTGCCGTCGCGAGGCATGCTTTTGAAGGGGCGGAATTTCGTGAGCTTCTTTCGTTAACTGATGTTGTTTGGCATCATGGCATTTCAGATTGCGAATTGTTGTCGCTTTACCAAAATGCGTATATTCTGCTTGTGCCAATGGACGAAAGTGGGGCGAACAACGCGGTGGTAGAGGCATTGGCAACCGGCTTACCTGTGGTAACGACCGATGTGGGAGGCATTAGAGACTATGGTGGTGCGGATATTTTTCCAATCGTCGCTAACAATGACGACGACGCAATGGTCGCATTAGTTGAGCGATATTTGCAGAACCCTGCTTGGCGAGAAGTCGTCTCGCAGAAGCAGCGCGGATTTGCGGTAGAAGAATTCAACTGGAAACGAACTACCGAACTGCATATCCAAGCATACCAAGAGTTTCTTCTCTAGGCGGGTTGGGCGCGCGCTGTACTCATTGCTTCCTTGGTATCCGCTACCTCTTCGATCGTCGACGCAAGGAGGAGATTACTATTACAATCTCAGTCATACTGCGTTTTCATCGCCGGCGGAGAAACCAATGGGAAAAACCGGCTGGGATATAGATTCATGACTATGACTCATCAACTTCCCCAAATCGTCCTTGACGCATTCGAATCGTGGAGCGTTCTTGCGGAGTCTGGAGAACGGTTGCCGCTGGATTCGAATGTTTCGCTCGTCGAAGCCCTGGCGCTTCATCGGGCGGTGAAAGAGAACTACTTTCAGTCGACGGCGGAGGTCGGCCTTGCCAAAGGGATCTCTGCCACCGCGATCGTGTCGGCGATCGCTGGGCACCCCGGTGCATTGCACCATGTAATGGATCCCTATCAAACCAAGTATGGCAACGCGGGTCTGAGGATGCTACGCGACAGCGGGCTCGGTCCCTATTTCCGCCATTACTCTCAATACTCAATACGCGGAAGAGGTGTTTCCTTCGCTTCCGCCACTCGATTTTGTTTTCATTGATGCCTCTCAACTGTTCGATTACACAATGGTGGAGTTCATCCTGGCGGACAAGAAACTCAAAGTCGGTGACATGATCGCTTTTCATGACCTATGGATGCCGTCGCTGCGTAAGCTGCTTCGATACATTCTCAGGAATCGCGACTACACAATTGAACGAACGTACTCAGATCAGGCATGCGGCGAGGTGGAGTCAAAACGACTCACCACGTGGCAAAGGCTCCATAATCTGGCGTCCGCTGTGGGACGAACCATGCCGAAATCCGACGCGTGGTTGAGCGATGAACTGCGCTACCCATGGCACCAGTTCGGGTTGAACAATATGGTCTTTATTAAGAAGCAGTCCAACGATTCACGAGACTGGCGACATTTCAGGCCGTTTTGAATTTTAGCCAAAAAATGTCGAATGTCGAATAAATCAGTCTTAAACCAAAAGCTTCCGGTTCACCACAACTGTTGCATGAACCGCGGACGCGCGCATGATGCTTGTTGTTACGAAGAACCTTCGACTTTTTCAGTCAATGTCCAGCGGGACGCTGACGACGAAATCGAACATCAGCGCCAAGCAACCGAGGAAAGGAAAGAGGCTTAATGCAACTTGAGAAAATAATTACGCTCGCAAACGCGACCGTGCGCTTGCGGTTTCTGGCGATGGAGCGATCGCTGCGGGCTGTCGGATGTAACCTCCCACTTCTGGTTATTCCCTATGATGAGAAAACATTTGATTTGCCAAACAATTGTGAATGGTGGAGCATTCCCGAAATGGATTGTTGGTTAGCGAAATGGAAATCACATCCAACAATGAGAAAGTATCAGTGCTTAACGGTTTCAAATTTCCAATTTGTTGATTCTGATGTCATTTTCCTCCGAAATCCACAGTCTGTTCTAACGTCGGTCGATGGTTTTGTGACTTCTTGTGGCCATTGGCACAATCCAAATGAGACCGTTACCGCAAAGTCGCTAGAGTATTTGAAAAATTTTTCAACAACTTGGCAAAAATCTGTTTTTAACACCGGACAGTGGGCTTGTTCCGAGAGGCTATTCGGCATCCAAGAGTTAAAATCGAGAGCGGAATCTCCAGACTTTAGTAGCACGTGTTTAACGTTTCCATATCATGAACAGCCAGGCGTAAATCTGCTTGTCGCATCTACATCGATCCCGGTCCACAATCTAACACTTCCCCCGCATAACATGCAATCTACCTGGGCGGGAGATTATATTGATGCGGATTTCGAAAGATTCTGGGTCGACGAGGAATCGAAACCATACATAATTCATTGGGCTGGAACGCCAATGTGGACTTCGCGATCGATTGACAATTTGTTTCTCGACTACCTTACACCAAACGAGCGTACGCAATGGGCACTTGAGGTCGAAAAGCACAGGCGGCGAGCCATCACAAAAAAACGATCGTGGCGGGCCGCTGTTAGACGGCTGCGCGATGCAATCAAACTTGCTTTAAATGTCTAATTCTCCCAAATGTTCTGTTTGAGTACATCGCCAAGTGTCATTGTTTCTTCGCGGTTGGGACGAGATCCGTTTGAAAACGACTAACGATACACAGTACGACGGAATCGCTCGATCATCGCCAAATCAATCAATCAAATCCGCATGAATTGATGACGGTCTTGTCAAAGCCGCCCGACGCGCGACAGCACCACCATTTCTTGAAAATAGTGTTTCCCGTTGCGACTCAGTTCGACTCGCTTTTCAACCAACCGTTCGTCCAAGCGTTTGCTGATGTAGTGACAGCGAAGCTGCAGGATCGACTCGGCGTGCTCCGCAAGCCAGAACATGCCATTGCTCTTCAGACGCATGTTGATCACTCTGCGGATACCGCTCTCGATCGCTCCGCTTCCCAGTGGAATTCCCATCAAGGTAAACTTCGGGTAATCCATCCGGCCCGCACTGCCATGGTGCCGAAGGTAATTGATCGAGCGGGTTATTAGTTGCCGAGTCGATTCAGAAAGCTCGCTAGGCCGAGATAATCGCTTCTCTAAAGAACGTACAACCAATTTCCAGTCGCCATCGCGTATTTGTTTTCGATGGAGACGGCCAAGGCCTTTGAGCAGCGTTTCGGATAAACTGAATTGCTTCAACGCTGCCTGCATTTGCCCGATGGCATGGCAGCAATCAAGTACCTTATGGAATCGTCACGCTCGATGGAATCTTAGCCATTGTCAGTATCCCGTCGATGCGATCCCAAATCCATGGTGCGCCATCGGATGCAAAGGTGATCGATTGGGCTTGACCGGCACCGAGCCTAAACAGGTGCATCGCGATGAACTATGCATCTGACGGGGGGCGAAAACCGAATGGTCGCCAAATATGCAATGCTGCTACAGCCAGTTGGGATAGCGAATTTGAGTCACTCAACAGCTATTTCGGTTGCACGGTTTCAGGAAACGCATTGACCCGCCATTGCATTGGAAAGCTGCACTCCTTGTCTTGCAATAAACCATGAGCGTACCCATTTCTGTCATAATTCCAACCTACCGCCGCCCTGATTTGCTGTCGCTGTGTCTTGACCGCTTAGCACCCGGCGTGCAAACACTCGATGCTTCCGAATATGAGGTGATTGTTACCGACGATGGGGTCCCTACCGTTGAGAAGCTAATCGCAGAAAAGTACGCATGGGCGAAGTGGATT
>Ga0207937_1000707_pt1 | contig 11447 bp, 10 predicted proteins | sample LakMenEpi04Sep11_FD_150668 | JGI IMG/M metagenome (GOLD analysis project Ga0207937, IMG submission 150668) | Freshwater microbial communities from Lake Mendota, WI - 04SEP2011 deep hole epilimnion (SPAdes) | ecosystem: Environmental > Aquatic > Freshwater > Lentic | place: Lake Mendota, Madison...
CATATATTAGTAGGTCATATTATTTGTGAACTAGTCGAAGAAAATATTTTCGGTAAATAGATGTTGGGTAATCTACATATCACTAAAGATTGGACACTATTTTTAGATCGTGATGGCGTCATCAATCACGAAAAAAAAGAGGATTATATCCGAAATTGGTCTGAATTTCAATTTTACACAGAAAGCTTAAAAGCTTTGCCCCTACTCGCTCAAAAATTTTCTAGAATTATTATTGTAACTAATCAAAAAGGTATTGGTAAAGGATGGATGACTGATGCCGATTTAGCCAATATTCATAAAAATATGATACAATCAATTTCTGATTTGGAAGGAAGAATTGACGCTATATTCTATTGTTCAGATTTAGATAATGGATCTTATAATAGAAAACCACAACCTGGCATGGCTTTTCAAGCCAAGGAAAAATTCCCTTTAATTGATTTTACAAAATCAATCATGGTGGGTAATCGAATGTCAGACATGGAATTTGGACGTAATGCAGGTATGCATACCGTCTACTTATCCACTACCAATCCCGAAGCGCCATTCCCTGATACTAAAATAGATGACCGTTTTGATCATCTATTACAGTTTGCGCAAGCATTATAAAGTTTAATCTAATTTTAAAACTGCTAAGAAAGCTTCCTGTGGAATTTCCACATTGCCTATTTGACGCATTCTCTTTTTACCTTCTTTCTGCTTCTCTAATAATTTACGTTTACGGCTAATATCACCACCATAACATTTAGCTGTTACATCCTTTCGCATTGCAGAGATATTCTCTCGCGCAACTACTTTTGCACCAATAGCAGCCTGGATAGCAATTTGGAATTGTTGCTTTGTCAATAAATCTTTTAATTTCTCACAAAGCTTACGGCCAAATTCAGCTGATTTACCTCTGTGAATTAGAGCACTCAAGGCATCTACTTTTTCATTATTCAATAAGATATCCATCTTCACAATATCTGCATCTCTAAATCCAATCTGCGTATAATCAAAAGAGGCGTATCCTCTTGTTTGACTCTTTAACTTATCATAAAAGTCAAATACAATCTCTGTCAATGGCATTTCAAAAATCAATTCTACCCTAGTTGGTGTTAAATAACTTTGATTTATCAACATCCCCCTTTTGCCTAAACATAAAGTGATGATATTACCAATATAGTCTGGTGTAGTAATAATTTGAGCTCTAATAAATGGTTCTTCGATACGCTTGATCTTTACTGGATCTGGCATCTCGGTTGGATTATTGACAATGATCTTTTCGTCTCTTGTAGTGTATGCAATAAAACTTACGTTAGGTACAGTTGTGATAACTGTTTGATTGAACTCGCGTTCTAAACGTTCTTGTACAATCTCCATATGCAATAGTCCAAGGAATCCACAACGGAATCCAAATCCTAATGCTTGAGAAGTTTCTAATTCAAAGGTTAAAGAAGCATCATTCAATTGTAGTTTATCCATACAATCTCTTAACTCCTCAAATTCATCTGTGTTTACAGGATAAATACCAGAGAATACCATTGGTTTTACTTCCTCAAAACCATGTATCATTGGCCCAGGATTATTGGCTAAAGTAATGGTATCACCCACTTTAACTTCCTTGGCTACTTTAATACCAGTAATAATATAGCCCACGTCACCTGCCCTCACTTCGGCCTTTGGTGTCATAGCTAATTTTAATACGCCCACTTCATCCGCAATGTATTCTCTACCAGATGCTACGAATTTAATTTTATCATTCTTTTTTAAGACCCCATTCATTATTCTATAGTAAACAATGATTCCTCTAAAATTATTGAATACACTATCAAAAATCAATGCTTGCAAGGGAGCTTCTGTATCACCTACAGGAGCTGGTATTCTTTCAACAATCGCTTGTAAAATTTCTTCTATTCCAATACCTGAACGACCACTTGCCAATAAAATATCTTCTTGTTTACATCCAATCAAGTCAATAATCTGGTCTGTTACTTCTGGAATTTTTGCGCCATCCATATCAATTTTATTAATGACTGGGATGATTTCTAAATTATTGTCAAGCGCTAAGTATAAATTACTAATAGTTTGTGCTTGTATACCTTGTGATGCGTCAACCAATAGCAATGCACCTTCACAAGCAGCCAATGCACGACTCACTTCATAACTAAAGTCAACGTGACCTGGTGTGTCAATTAAATTCAATGTATACGTCTCACCTTTATGGATATAATTGATCTGAATTGCATGGCTCTTAATAGTAATACCCTTCTCTCGCTCTAAATCCATATCATCCAAGACCTGGTTCATCATCTCACGTTCTGTAATCGTTTTAGTATGCTCTAATAAACGATCTGCCAAGGTGCTTTTACCGTGATCAATATGGGCGATGATACAAAAATTTCTTATATGCTTCATGTAATAATGTGTGTTCTTTTATAAACTATTTAAGTGCGTTGATGATGGATGTAAATTCAGTTGCAATTAAAGAGGCACCACCAACTAATCCTCCGTCTACATCTGGTTGTGAAAAAATTTCATTTGCATTCGCAGCTTTCACGCTGCCTCCATATAAGATTGAAATTTGGTCTGCGATAGATTGACCATAATGAGCTGCAAATACAGACCTTATATAGGCATGAATTTCTTGAGCCTGTTCACTTGTTGCAGTTTTACCTGTGCCGATGGCCCATATTGGTTCATATGCAATCACCACTTTTACAATTTGTTCAGCGGATAATTGAAATAAGGCATTCTTTAATTGTGCTTCTACAAAACTATTCTGTGTACCTGCTTCTCTAATTTCTAGTGGCTCACCACAACAAAAAATTGGAGTGCTTCCAATTGCTAAAACAGCTTCTGTTTTTTCTGCTAATAAAGCATCTGTTTCATTAAAATATTCGCGTCTTTCAGAATGCCCAAGTACAATATGATTCACACCAACTGAAGCATACATAGATGCAGCAATTTCACCTGTGTAAGCACCGCTTGTTTTTTGATGACAATTTTGTGCAGCAACAAACATCTGTTTTTTGCCTGCCAATTTTTGAATTGCCAAAGGAATATAAATAGCTGGGACAGCAAAAATTGCTGCTTGATTTTCGGTTAAATTTAAGTCAGAAGCTAACAATTGGTCTAATAAGCTTTCAGCCTCATTTTGGCTTAAATTCATTTTCCAGTTTGCTGCAGCTATTTGTTTTCTCATAAGAATCATTTTCAAGGCACAAAGGTAACTAAAAAATAGCGCTATTCCATATGAAACAAGGCAGTTAAGACCTCCTTTTCGGCATCTGTGATTTGAAATCCCTTCATTTTTTTCCAATTTTGTATGTCTTCTATTGCTTTCTCCAAAACATAACCTTTTGTAATACCCCAACTAAAATTTGGAATCATTTTTGGAAGCAACCCGTTGCCATAAATATTTGCCGAAGCGCCAATATATGATCCAGTATTGATACTAGAATGAATTGCAAACCTGGTATAATCGCCCACTAACATCCCCATTTTATTTCCAATTGTATCCCATGATTTTTGGTATTGATTCCATATTTCTATTGGGCCTGCAGTATTTTTTACATTGCTATTACTCGTACCTGCTCCAAGATTACACCATTGTCCAATGATACTATCTCCCAAATAACCTTCGTGCGCCTTATTGGAGTAGCCCATTAGTATACTATTTTTTATCTCCCCTCCAATGGTACAAAATGGACCAACTGAAGTGGCACCATAAATACAAGCATTCATTTTTACGACTGCTTTTTCTCCCAAAACAAATGGGCCTCTTATGGCAGCACCCTCCATTAGAATTGCATTTTTCCCTATATAAATAGGGCCTTCTGTGGCATTTAAACTCACCCCAGATAAGGAAGCACCTTCTGCTATAAAAATATTTTCTGGACAAATTAAGCGATTAGAAGCATCCACAACAATTGAAGTTTGATTGATGGTCACTTGATTAAAATCAAGTTGAATCATTGCTGCGTGTATTTGTAAAAGATGGATTGGGTTTTTAATAAATTTAGCAGGTATTGTTGTCTTTAAAATAGGATCTCCTAATAAGATTTTACCTATTGTTCTTTCTTTAGAATTAGAAGCGATCCATTTACCATCCTTATCCAATAAACTTTCTCCTTCTTTTAAATTTAAAATAGCGTTTTTAATTGCTACATCCGGTAAACAAGTGGAATTGATATAGATCACAGCATCCTCATTTTGTAAGAAAGGGGATGGATATAATCTTTGTAAGTAAGGACTAGTAAAAACCTGACATTCGGAATTTAAATGAGTTTCCCAGCGCTCTTTTATGGTAAAAATACCCACCCTTATTTCTGTCAAACTTCTAGTCAAGCTAAAAGGGTAAAAATGCACGATATCAGGCAGGTCAACTAAGACAAATTCCATAAAAGAGGTTTTAGGGACAAAAATACGTTAAAGTCAAAATCAAAATTGATTAGTTCCTAACGCATGTTAATTTAATGCTTATTTTCGTGTTCTAATCATTATAATATGCAACTAGGTTATTTTAATTATCCGTCTCCAATCAACGAACCTGTATTAAGTTATGCTCCAGGTTCACCAGAAAGAAAAGCTTTAAAAGCAGCATTGGCTTCCTTGAAGAAAAAGACATTGGATATTCCAATGTATATCAATGGTAAAGCAGTTAGAACTGGTAAAACAAAGTCTATACATCCTCCACATGAAACCAAACATGTACTTGGACAGTTCCATATTGGCACAAAATTGCATGTAGAAAAAGCAATTGAGTCTGCATTGAAAGTGCGTGAAAATTGGTCTAATATGACTTGGGAAACCAGGGCACATATCTTTTTAAAAGCAGCAGAGCTTTTGGCTACAAAATATAGATTCGAAATGAATGCCTCTACCATGTTAGGGCAAAGTAAAAATGCTTATCAAGCTGAAATTGATGCGGTATGCGAGTTAATTGATTTTTTAAGATTCAATGTACATTTTTTAAGTCAAATCTATCAACAACAACCTATCTCTTCACCGGGCATCCACAATAGAATGGAATGGAGAGGTTTAGAAGGATTTGTTTTGGCTGTTTCGCCATTTAATTTTACAGCCATTGGTGGTAATTTGCCTGCATCTGCTGCCATGTGTGGTAATGTTGTTGTATGGAAACCTGCCAATACACAGATCTATTCTGCACAGTTATTCATGCGTATTTTAAAAGAGGCTGGTTTACCAGATGGTGTGATCAATATTGTTTATACAGATGGACCAACTGTGGGTGATGTTTGTTTCAAACATCCTGACTTTGCAGGGGTGCATTTTACAGGATCAACTGGTGTATTTAACAACATGTGGAAGCAGATTGGAGAAAACATTTCAAACTATAAAACTTATCCAAGAATTGTAGGTGAAACCGGTGGTAAAGATTTTGTGATGGTGCATCCAAGTGCTGATGTAGATACAGTAGTGACTGCATTAGCAAGAGGTGCTTTTGAATACCAAGGTCAAAAATGTTCCGCTGCGTCAAGAGCTTATTTACCTAGTAATATTGCAGCTGCTGTAAAGGCTAAATTGGTAAAAACGGTTCAAACCATGAAAATGGGTTCTGTTGAAGATTTTAGCAATTTTGTGAATGCAGTGATTGATGAAAAATCATTTAATAATATCTCAAAATACATTGCAGCAGTTAAGAAAGACAAACAAGCTACAATCTTAGTTGGAGGCAATGTCAATAAAACAAACGGCTGGTTTGTTGAACCGACTGTGATTGATTCAAAAAATCCAAAATCACTTACCATGTGTGAAGAGATTTTTGGGCCAGTATTGACTATTTATACTTATCCTGCAGGTCAATTTGAGAAGACCTTGAAATTAGTAGATAGTACGTCTAAGTATGCTTTAACAGGTTCAATTATTTCTCAAGATAGAGCTTCTATTGAATTGGCTACCAATGTTTTACGTCATTCAGCTGGTAATTTCTACATCAATGATAAGCCTACTGGCGCTGTTGTTGGGCAACAACCTTTTGGTGGCGCTAGAGGTTCTGGTACAAATGATAAAGCAGGAAGTGCATTGAATTTATATCGTTGGTTAAGTGCTAGAACAATCAAGGAAACCTTCAACCCTCCTACTGATTATAAGTATCCATTTTTAAACGAAGCATAAGGCCAAATTATAGTCTTAAAATACTATATTTGCTACTCAAAAAACAAGGACTGTGGCGCAAAAATTTTCTAAAGAAACTTATCTATATTGGTACGAATTGATGCAATTAATCCGTCAATTTGAATCCAAATCAGAGGAAATGTATAAAATGGCGGGTAAAATCCGTGGATTCTTTCACGTTTACAATGGCCAGGAAGCAATTGCCGCAGGTTGTATGACCGCTACAAATCACGAAGATCCCTTTATTACCGGTTACCGTGACCATGGTTTAGCCCTTGCAAAAGGAATGAGCCCGAATGCTGCCATGGCCGAATTGTATGGTAAAGCAACTGGTTGTTCAAAAGGTAAAGGTGGAAGTATGCACCTTTTTGATAAAGCAAACTACTTTTTTGGAGGTCATGGTATCGTAGGTGCTCAAATTGGTACAGGTGCTGGTTTAGCATTTGCTGAACAATATCGTGGATCAAAAAATGTGGTATTGTGTTTCTTTGGTGATGGTGCTGCAAGACAAGGTATGTTACACGAAGTATTCAACCTTGCGATGTTATGGAAATTGCCTGTTATATTTATCTGTGAAAACAATAACTACGCCATGGGTACTTCTATTGAAAGAACTAGTAATGTGATTGATATTTATAAATTAGCGGATGCCTATGAAATGCCTTCAGACAAAGTAGATGGTATGACACCAGAATTAGTACACGAAGGAGTTGCAAGAGCTGTTAAAAGAGCTAGAGATGGCGAAGGCCCAACTTTATTAGAAATGAAGACCTATCGTTACAGGGGTCACTCTGTATCTGATCCTCAAAAATACAGATCTAAGGACGAAGTGGAAGAATACAAGGATCAAGATCCAATTATTAAAGTTAGAAAGACCATTTTAGAAAATAATTTTGCATCAGAAGCAACACTACAAGAAATTGATGAAAAGATCAATAGCATAGTTGAAGCCTCTGTAAAATTTGCTGAGGACAGTCCTTGGCCAGATGATAGCGAAGTATTGAAGGATGTGTATATAGATCAGAATTATCCATTTATTGTAGACTAATTATTTTAACAAACCTATATGAGCGAATTACAACAAGAACAAGCAACAGTGTCTATTCCTAAAAAGAACCAACAATTAATTGTTTATTTATTAGCAGGAGGATTGATTGCTGTAGCAGGATTTTTTGGTTACTCAGAATTATACCAAAAACCATTAGAAGCAAAAGCAGCAGATGCAATGTACGTAGCAGAAAAGTATTTTGCGAATGATTCATCAGAATTAGTTTTAAAAGGTGATGGCACAAGCAAGGGAGTTTTATACATTATCAAAGAATTTAGTGGTACAAAAGCTGCCAATCTTGCAAAATATTATGCTGGTATGAGCTATTATAGATTAAAGGACTATAATAAAGCAATTGAGTATTTGAAAGATTTTTCAACAAATGCAAAACAAGTTCAAGCTGTTGCATATGGTTCTATTGGAGATGCATATTCTGAATTAAAGAAGAACGACGAAGCAATAGAATACTATAAAAAAGCTGGAACACATTTTCCAGAGGACGAAGCCATTTCATCTGAATATTTATTCCGTGCTGCATCATTCTTAGAGTTAAATGGTAAAAACGATGCTGCTTTAGAAATTTACAAGCAAATCAAGCAAGACTATCCAAAGTCTGAGAAAGGTTTTAGTATTGATAAATATATATCCAGACTTCAAGTTCAACCTTAATACGGTTAATTAAAATATTTTAAAGGCATTCTTTCTCAAAGGGTGCCTTTTTATTTTATTGGAAAGAAATCCTTAATTTAGATGATGCAAGTTCAACTATTTATACCCTGTTTTATTGATCAATTGTACCCTCAGGTTGCATTTAATACTGTAAAAGTATTAGAAAAAGCTGGATGTACTGTAAAGTATAATACACAACAAACCTGCTGTGGTCAACCCGCATTCAATGCAGGTTTTTGGGGTGAATCAAAAGATGTTTGTACAAAATTTGTACAAGATTTTGATGCTGCAGATTATATTGTAAGCCCAAGTGCAAGTTGTGCAGGATTTGTAAGAAATAATTATGGTAAACTTTTTGAAAACAATGCTTTTCAAAGTCCAGCTAAAAAGGTGTCTTCACAAATTTTTGAATTATCTGAATTCTTAGTTAAGATTTTAGGGATCACAGACTTAGGTGCTAGCTTTAATGGTAAAGTCACTTTCCACGATAGTTGCGCTGGATTAAGAGAGTGCAATATTAAAGCAGAACCAAGAGCTTTACTAAAACAAGTTGAAGGACTTGAATTGGTTGAAATGAATGATACCGAAACCTGTTGTGGATTTGGAGGAAGTTTTGCTGTAAAATATGATACCATTAGTGTAGCCATGGCCGATCAAAAAATTGATCATGCAATTGCTACAGATGCGGAATATATTATAAGCACAGATATGAGTTGTTTGATGCATATAGATGGACGTATTAATCATAATGGTCAACAAATTAAAGTGATTCATTTAGCGGATGTACTTGCAAGCGGATATTAATCATTCATAATATAACTTCCTATGGCTTATTGGCTAATCAAATCGGAACCATTTAAATATTCTTGGGATCAATTCAACAAAGACAAGCGTACTTTTTGGGATGGTGTAAGAAATTATGGTGCAAGAAACAATTTAAGATCCATGAAAAAGGGGGATCTAGCATTTTGGTACCATAGCAACGAAGGCATGGAAATTGTCGGTATTGCAAAAGTTGTAAAGGAAAGTTATCAGGATCCAACGACCGAAGAAACAGCATGGTTAGCAGTAGATTTTGCACCGCACAAAAAACTTAAAAACCCAGTGACATTAGCAGATATAAAAGCCAATACTAATTTAAAGGCTATGGCATTAGTAAGATTAGGCAGACTATCCGTACAACCTGTTACAGAAGCTGAATGGGAAGAAGTGATGAAGATGAGTCAGGGTAAATAAAATACTTAAACGAATATTAATTGCTCATCTTCTTAGTGAAAAAAGGAATAGCCAATGAATATGGCAATGACCACTCCTATTAAATCTGCAAATAAGCCTGCCCAAACTGCATACCTCACTTTCTTTATTCCAACACTTCCAAAATACAAGGCAATGATATAAAATGTGGTATCAGCAGACCCTTGAAAGATGGATGCTAATTTACCTACAAATGAATCTGGCCCCTGTGTTTGAAAAATATCCAGCATCATCCCTCTTGCCCCACTCCCACTCAAAGGTTTCATAATGGCAACAGGTAAAGCCCCAACAAAATCGGTGTTCATTCCTGTAAGCTGTATTAAGAAACTAATGCCATTTAATACATAAATCATGGCACCACTATCTCTAAATACACGAATAGCAACTAACATGGCTACTAAATATGGAATAATTTTGACAATCACATCAAATCCATTTTTTGCACCTTCAATAAATGCATCAAATACAGATACTTTTTTATAAGCCCCACCTAAAATAATAGCAACTACAATACCTATTAAAATACTTGACCCTGCTATTTTAGAAAACAATTCTTTTTGAACTGGTGAAAGACTATTTACAGCAAATAAGACTGTGCCCATCAAAATCACCAATCCTGCTAACCAGCCTATCAATACCCTATCCCACTTTAATTTTTGATAGAATCCAACCATTAAAATTGAAGCTAAAGTGGTGCTAATAGTTGCTAGAACACAAGGAATAAATATACTAGCAGCGTCTTGTGAACCTGCTGCTAAGCGGTAAGAAATAATAGTTAAAGGAATTACGGTCAATCCACTCGTATGCAATACTAAGAACATGATTTGCGCATTGGTGGCTTTTTCTTTCTCAGGATTTAAAGTTTGAAGGCTTTCCATGGCTTTTAAACCAAATGGTGTTGCTGCATTGTCTAAACCTAACATATTGGCGCTAAAATTCATCACCATTTGACCCATGGCAGGATGGTTTTGAGGCACTTCTGGGAATAAACGACTTAAGAATGGGTTCATCCATTTGGCTAGCTTTTGAATGGCACCCGCTTTTTCCGCAATATTCATTAATCCAAGAAAGAAGACCATGGTACCAGCCAATGGAAAAGCCACATCAACCACCGAAGATTTTGCTGAATCAAATAATCCGTCTGCTAAGAGCTTAAAAATCTCTGTATCACCTAAAAAGATCAATTTAAAGAGAGCCACTACAAAAGCGATTACAAAAAATGCGATCCAGATGATATTCAATGCCATATCTAATTGTTTATGCTACTAATATAGCCCATTTTGGGATTAGAATTGTATTTTTGCAGCCATAAACAATCTAAAATAACATGGCTTTACAGGCAGGCATTGTAGGTTTACCAAACGTAGGAAAATCCACCTTATTTAACGCAGTGAGTAATAGTGCAAAAGCACAAGCAAGTAATTATCGTTTTTGTACCATCGAACCAAATGTGGGCTTAGTTGATGTACCAGATATTCGTATTAGTCAACTAGCAGCATTAATTAATCCAGCAAGAGTGGTTCCCACTCAATTGGAAATTGTAGATATTGCTGGTTTAGTGAAAGGTGCAAGTAAAGGCGAAGGATTGGGAAATAAATTTTTAGCTAATATTAGAGAAGTAAGTGCCATTATTCATGTGATCCGTTGTTTTGAAGATGAAAATGTGTTAAGAGAGGAAGGCAAAATCAATCCCATTGGTGATAAAGATATCATTGAAACCGAACTGCAATTAAAGGATTTGGATAGCGTGGAAAAAAAGATGCAGCGTTCCGAGAAAATGGCCAAAACAGATCCTAAAGCTAAAGTAGAATTGGAAGTATTACAAAAGTGTAGAATCCATTTAGAAGCTGGTAAAAGTATCCGTTCATTAGATTTATCTAAGGAGGATCTTACTGCCATTGCAGACATCTTTTTATTGACTGCTAAGCCAGTTATGTATGTGGCCAATGTGGACGAAGCTTCAATGCATACAGGCAATGCCTATTCTGATCAATTGGTGGCCATGGCAAAACAAGAAGGCGCCGAAGTAATTGTAATGTGTAATAATATTGAGGCACAAATTTCTGAAATGGAAGACCCAGATGATAAGGCTTTATTTATGGAAGAATACCAAATGAAGGAGCCTGCTTTGAATAGATTAATCCAGACTGCTTATAAATTATTGAAATTAGAGACCTATTTTACAGCTGGTGTACAAGAAGTGCGTGCTTGGACGATTGGTTCTGGTTGGAAAGCACCACAGGCAGCAAGCGTAATACATACAGATTTTGAAAAAGGATTTATTAAAGCAGAAGTGATTGCATTTGATGATTATATTAAATTCAAAAGTGAAGCTGCTTGTAGAGATAATGGTAAA
>Ga0207937_1000718_pt1 | contig 11364 bp, 11 predicted proteins | sample LakMenEpi04Sep11_FD_150668 | JGI IMG/M metagenome (GOLD analysis project Ga0207937, IMG submission 150668) | Freshwater microbial communities from Lake Mendota, WI - 04SEP2011 deep hole epilimnion (SPAdes) | ecosystem: Environmental > Aquatic > Freshwater > Lentic | place: Lake Mendota, Madison...
GGCTTCGGCCTCGGCGGTGCTGGAAACAACGGGAAGGAATCCCTCGCGGACGGCCTCCTCGCGCTCGCCTGACAAGCAGGGGCTCAAAAGCAGAATGTCTTTGGCGGCAACCGCCGCGCGTATGGCTTGCGCTTCGGCGAGCGTGGCCACGCCGAATTGCGCCGCAAAAGGCGCCAGCGTACGCGCGACTTCGGCTCCTCCGTGGCCGTAGCCATCCGCTTTGACCACGGCGAGAATCTCCCGCGTGTCGCCGATGGCCGTGCGCACTGCCGCCGCGTTGTGTCGCAACGCGGCGTGATCGACCTCCGCCCAGCAGCGGTGGATGGACATCAGGATTTGTATTCCGTGCGCCCGCGGCGCGCGTCGATGAACGACTTAATGCAAAGTCCGATGAAGACAAGACAGAGCACAGCAAAGACTGCCTGCACACCCGCGGCGGCTGCGCGCTCAACCGGTTCGCCTGAGAGCAGGGCGGGGACTTTGGTCAGACTTTTGGCTGTGCCGAGAAATCCGAGCAGTCCGATCGTGGCCGCGGCATGGCCTCCATGCTTGAGGCTTTTGAGCGAGAAGCCACCGGCCAAAGCGAGAAGCAAGCCAAAGATGGCTGGGATGAGCGCGGTCCAGGATTCTGCTCCGGTGATCAGGTAAGCGCCGATCCCGAGGACAACGAAAATGATGGCAAAAGAGAAAATAATGCGGGGCATGTTCATGGATGTGGAAACTATAGGCCCAAATCGCTCCTGCCAAGGCGGCACCACAAAAAATCGCTAAAATGAAATTAGAAGTTGATCACCGCCCTCGAAGAGTTGAGAACGTGTTCACTCCAATGACGACATCATACTTCCAAAACGTGTGGCTCCGTTCAGCCGCCGTCAACAGCCTGCTCGCCGCTCTGGCGCTGCTCAATTTGGCGTCGTCCTCCCCAGCGGCTACTTTCGAGTTCACCGGTGCTTCCGGGGTCAATTTGTCGAATTACTTTATTTATTTTCAAGGGTCTGCCGGGAACCTTGGACCGACCAATGTCAATGTCAGCTACAATTTGTCGGGCGGCGGCGGCAGCGGTTCTTTTGGCTGGGGAGCGCAGGATTCGCTCGGGAATTATTCCATCCTCACGACGAACCAGATCAGTCTGGCCTCTCTTGCATCGGTCACGGTCAATAATCTTCAGGGCAGCCGCATGTATATTTCCTACGGCCAATTCGGGGAGGGGATCACTTACACCAACTCCACCTACACGAATTGGTCCGGACCCGCGCGGTTTCAAGGGGCAATCGGCGCTACGGTTCCTTTCCAGTTCTTCGAGGGAAACGTCACGGCCGGAACCGGCAACTTCGACTCCACGTTTATCGATGCGTATTCTTTCAACTACCGCATGAGCAACACAGTTTCCGGTCAGGTGAGCGGCATGACGAATTTCAACGCGCAAGCCGTACGCAATGACCTGCAGAACATGAGTGTCGCTTCCGGTGGAACCTACCCGAATTTTGTGACGAACAATGCGGGACAACTGGTTTCCATTTTGGGCAATGGCAATCTCACCACGCCCACCCAATTTGCTCCGCTGGACAGTTACATGGACTCGCTGGCGGCCGACAATACTCTCGTCAAAATTGGTTGGAACAAAGAGGCTGGAGAGGCGTCTCCGACCCGCACCTCGATTCAGAAACAGTATGGCATCAACTATACCTTAGACGGCACGAACTACGGCACCATGGCGGTGTGGACGGAGTTTGATGGTCGGGTGGTGACAAACAGCAGCGCACTGGATGGCACGGGATTTGCGCTCGGCATTGGCAACACCCACGGATTGTTGCTCACCAACGGCAACATGAAAATGGCCTTCTGGGGCGGCACCAACGGGACGGGTTTTGTTGGATCCACTAACACCCCCACCACACCGCTCGTTGTGACCAACGCCAGCTGGGCAAATGCCTCTTATTTTGCCCAAGGTTCGGGCGCAACAAACCTTAATGTGCTGATGCGGATGGCTCCCGAAGGAACGGATAGCTCGTCATTCTTGAGTTCCTTTTACTCCACCAATGCGGCCTATGCTGCTTTCATCCAGGATTTCAGCGGCATCACTGGCGTGGCCGACGGCAACATTGTCGAGCAGCAGTATCTCTACATCGACGATTTTTATGCTGCGATCATGATGGGTCTGGCCGGGAGCACGGTGGACGATCCAACGGGCTCGGGCAAAGTCGAAGACTATTACTCTGGGCACTGGTGGGGTTGGCTTGAGCCTGTGGCTTTCGGTTTAGCCCAGCCGATCAACTCGAGTTTTTACGACCCTTGGGGAGCGTATTTCTATGATAATTCCGACGGCAGTTCCTATGGCTACGCTTATTCCGACCGCTTCATCGGCGACAATGCTTTGCTGCTGAATTTCAGCAATTCGCAAACGGTGATGATCACGGTGGGTGAACCCCTGTTGACCACGGTTCCCGAGCCATCCACCTTCGCGCTCCTGGCCTTGGCGGGAGCGGGACTGGCCGGGTACATGCTGCGCCGTCGGCGCAGTTAACAATCCGCCGCTGGCCTCGCTGTCGGCCCCGTGCTAATTTGGACACATGGAGCGACTTCTCGCCTTCCTTTCGCTCGTCATGGCCTCTGTCGCGTGCGGGCAGGAATTGCAGAAATTCGAGCAATGCCGCCTCGTCGAGGCAGACTGGGCGGATGGCGACAGCTTTCCGGTCAAGCTGCCCGATGGCAAAGAAATCGTGCTGCGGCTCTACTATGTCGACTGTAATGAAACATCCGCGCTGACCGAAACCGATCAGCGTCGCGTGCGTGATCAGTCGTCCTATTTCGGCATCGACAACCACCGGATCACGATCGGATTCGGGCGCCAAGCGGCGGAAGAAGTTAAGAAGCTGTTGGCCGAGCCGTTCACTGTTCACACCGCTTTCGCTTCCGCGCCCGGACGATCGGCTAACCCACGCACTTACGCCTTTATCACGCTGACCGATGGACGCGACCTCGGGGAGGTGCTCGTGGGAGATGGATTGGCCCGCAGTTATGGTGTGCGGCGCAGCACTCCAAACGGCCTTTCGGCCGACGCAGCCGAGGCAAAAATCGACGATCTCGAGCTCGGTGCGGCCATCGTGCGACGCGGGATCTGGTCAGCAACCGACCCGCAACGTCTTGTTGCGCTGCGTGAACAGCGCCGTTCCGACCAGCGCCAACTGGAGGAAGCTTTCGGCATGCCTGCGGTTCTGCCGATTGACCCGAACACAGCGACCATCGAGGAAATCATGCTCCTGCCGGGGGTGGGGGAGGTTTTGGCCGAGCGCATTGTCGAAGCACGACCCTACAAGTCGGTCGAAGATCTGCGTCGCGTGCCGGGCATCGGCGATAAAGTTTTCGCCAGGCTGAAGGATTCCCTGCAAATTGAGCCTTAGCGATCCCTCTGATATGGAAAGTCTCTACTCGACGGACCCGGTTTTCCGCATGGCTGTGCGGCAGTTCGAGGTGTTGGCCGATCACCTTGAGATTGACGTGAATTACCGCGAGCGCCTGATCCACCCGAAGCGGGCGGTGACGGTTTCCCTGCCGCTCGAAATGAACGACGGACGGGTGGAGGTTTTCCACGGTTACCGTGTGCAACATCATTTGAGCATCGGCCCGACCAAGGGCGGCACGAGGTTTGCCCCGGCTCTGACCATGGGGGAATCGGCAGCTTTGGCTGTGTGGATGAGTTGGAAATGCGCCCTCGTCGGTTTGCCCTACGGAGGCGCGAAGGGTGGGGTGGCGGTGGATCCGCTGAAACTTTCTCCTCGTGAAATGGAAAATCTATCCCGCCGCTACATGCAGGAGATGATCCCGTTTGTCGGACCGAGGACCGACATCATGGGGCCGGACATGGGGACGAACGCGCAGGTCATGGCATGGTTTATGGACACCTATTCCGTGCATGCAGGACATGCCGTGCCGGAAATCGTCACTGGCAAGCCCGTGTCCATCGGCGGTGTTTCCGGTCGGCGCGAGTCCACCGGGCGTGGCGTGGTGTTTCTGATCGAGAGGGCGCTGGATCATCTTAATATCGAACCCTCGAAGTGCACAGCCGTGATCCAAGGTTTCGGCAACGTTGGCTCCGTCACGGCCTGCGGGCTTGCCTACAAGTCGGGCATGAAAGTCACGGGACTGAGCGACCATACCGTGTGCCTTTACGATCCCAAGGGGTTGGACGTTAGTGCCGCCGACCAGCATGTCGCCGAGCATGGCACGCTCATCGATTTCCCGCAGGGTGAACGCATTGGCTCGGATGATTTTTTGTCGTTGCCCTGCGATATTCTCGTCCCGGCAGCCATCGAGCGGGTCATTCACGCGAGCAATGCTGGGCGCCTGCGCTGCCGCGTGCTGGCCGAGGCGGCGAACGGCCCGACCACACCGGAGGCCGATGAAATTCTCGAGAAACGGCGCGATGAAATCTTTGTCATCCCTGATGTTCTCTGCAACGCGGGCGGCGTGATCACCTCGTATTTCGAATGGGTGCAGGACATGCAGAGTCTGTTCTGGACGGACATCGAAATGACCGACCGCCTCTACCGCATTCTCGACACCGCGTTCAGCGCGGTGATCAAGCGCGCTAAGGAGCGCAACGTGTCCATGCGCACTGCGGCCATGTCGATCGGCATCGAAAGGGTGCTGGCGGCCAAACGTGATCGCGGGTTGTTTCCGTGATTATTTCCCGGTGGGGCCTGCTGGCCGGTCGCCTCTATTTCAACTCCAACACGACCGGGCAATGATCCGAGCCCGGCACGTGCGGCAGGATGCGGGCCGCTTTCACCCGCGGCACGAGTGACTCTGAAACAAGGAAGTAATCGATCCGCCACCCGATGTTCCGTGGACGGGCGTTGTTCATGTAACTCCACCACGTGTAGTGTCCGTTGCCTTGGGTGAAGAGTCGGAACGTATCGACAAAACCGTCGTCGATCAGCGCTTGGAATTGCGAGCGTTCCTCGTCGGTGAAACCGGCGTTGCGGCGGTTGGTCTTAGGGTTGGCGAGGTCGAGTTCCGTGTGGGCGACATTGAGGTCGCCGCAGAAGATAACCGGCTTTTTCTTTTCCAGTTTTTTGAGGTAAGCGCGGAAGGCGGGTTCCCATTCCTGCGTGCGGTAGTCGAGGCGTGTGAGTTCGCGTTGGGAGTTCGGCGTATAGACGTTCACGAGGTAAAACTCGTCGTATTCCAGCGTGACGACGCGACCTTCGCGGTCGTGATCGTCGATGCCGATGCCTGTCGTGTGTCGTGCGGGTTTCTTTTTGGCAAAAGCCGCCACCCCCGAGTAACCGGGCTTTTGCGCACTGTTCCAATGCGGCGTGAAGCCCCGCGGCCACGTTGCATCGGCGACCTGCTCGGGCTTCGCTTTGATTTCTTGGAGGCAGAGCACATCGGGGCACTCCGCGGTCCAGAATTCGAGGAGGCCTTTGCCGAGGATCGAGCGGAGGCCGTTGACGTTCCAAGAGATGAGCTTCATGGTTTGTTGGGATGGGACTTATAGGTCCTATGGGACCAATGGGACCTATATGTCCCATCTTGCTTGGCTCGTTGCTCAAGGCGAGCGCGCGTCATGCGCTCGCGGAGGCCTCCTTGTTCGAGAAAATCTTTTTCGAGGCGGGCGATCTGACGGTCGATGAGGTAGTTGGCTTGATTGATCAGGCAGATCGCGATGTTCGCGACCACTTCGGGCGGGCGTGTCTCGAAGATTTCGCGATAGAGTTCGAAGCTCTGGGGTTGCTTCATGCCGAGGCGCCGCACGTAGATCGCTTCTTTGCTGCCCTTGCCCCAGATCGCCAAATCGCGGCTGCGCAGGTAGTCGAGGTAATCGTCGAGCAACTCTTCGAGACTGGCTCGCGCCACATTGGTCAGCTTGATCTCCATTTCTTTGGAGGTCTTCGCGGCCTTGCTCCCCTCGAGCAGATTCTTTTTTCCCGAGCGCGCTGCCTGCACCATCTGGTCGACGGTGCGGTCGCCGCGCCCGAGATACTTGCGCGCAAAGCGCACTGTTATGTCGTAGACCACTTCGGCTTTTTGAAACGCTTTCAACTCGCGGTAATTACCGCGCTTGGGCAGGAAGCCTTCTTTGGAATTCATAGGTCCCATGGATCCTGTAGGTCCTATGGGACCTATGATTGCAACCTCCCATGCAGCACCGCCTCATCCACTACCGGAACACCCAGCGACTTCGCCTTTTCCAGTTTGCTGCCGGCTTCTTCGCCGGCGAGGACGTAGGAGGTTTTTTTGCTCACGCTGCCGCTCACTGTGCCGCCATGGGCACGGATGAGTTCGGCAATTTCGTCGCGCGGGCGGGTCAGCGTGCCGGTGATCACCCATGTTTCACCGGCCAGTGCTTGCGAAGCGGGCGCGGTGCGCTCGTCGCGCTCTCCGAAATTGAGCCCGCGCTGCCGCAGCAACTCGAGCAGTTCTTTGTTGTGCGGTAGCCGGAAAAAGTCGTGGATCGATTGCGCCATGATCTCCCCCACATCTTCGGTCGATTGAAGATCTTCGACCGAGGCGGCGGCGAGTTGGTCGAGCGTGTGGAATTTGTCGGCGAGCTTGCGGGCGGCGGCGGCGCCGACGTGCAGGATGCCGAGGCCGAAAAGCAAGCGCCACAGGGGCTGTTTTTTGCTGCCCTCGATTCCGGCGAGCAGATTGGCCGTGCTTTTTTCGCCCATGCGCTCGAGGGCCGATACTTTGTCAGCTTGCAGCGCGTAGATGTCGGGGAGAGCGCTCACCAAACCGGAGGTGACCAACTGTTCGACCATCGCCTCGCCGAGCCCTTCGATATCCATGGCGCCGCGGGCGGCGAAATGTTCGAGCCGCCGGCGGATCTGCGCGGGGCAGTCGGGATTGATGCAGCGGACGGCCGTGAGGTCGGGATCACGAAAAACTTTGCTGCGGCACGATGGGCAATGATCCGGCATGCGGAAATTTTTTTCTTCGCCGGTGCGTGCTTTGAAATCCACGCCGACGACAGCGGGAATGACCTCGCCGGCTTTCTCGACGAAGACCCAGTCGCCGACGCGGATGTCCTTGCGAGTGATCTCTTCCTCGTTGTGCAACGTGGCGCGGGCCACGCGGCTGCCGGCGATCTGGACCGGTTCGAGCTCGGCGACGGGCGTGAGTGTGCCGGTGCGGCCGACTTGCACGGTGATGTCTTTGAGGCGGGTGCAGGCACGCTCGGGCTCGTATTTGTAGGCCATGGCCCAGCGCGGGGCTTTGGCGGTGCTGCCGATCTGTTCGCGCCGGCGGAACTCGTCGAGTTTGATCACGGCGCCGTCGGTCTCGAAGGCGAAGTCATGACGGATTGTGTCCAACGCCGCGATGGCTGCGCGGATTCCTGCCGCATCATCGGCCTCCCAGAACCGCGGCACGACGGGCAGGCCGTGCCCTTTGAGCCACGCCAGCAAAGCGGCCTGTGTTTCGGAAGCGCGGCCGCCTTCCACGGCACCGAGCCCGTAAAAGACGGCATTGAGTCCGCGCCGTGCGACGATGGAAGCGTCGAGGAGTTTGAGCGATCCGGCGGCGGCGTTGCGCGGATTGGCAAAGAGCGCTTCGCCCGCGCGTTCGCGTTCCTCGTTGAGCGCGGCGAATTTTTTTTTCGGCAGATAAACCTCGCCGCGGATTTCCATGAGCTCGGGCACGGGGCCTTCGATTTTGAGGGGGATGCTGCGGATGGTGCGGATGTTTTGCGTGACGTCATCGCCGGTGGTGCCGTCCCCGCGGGTGGCGGCGAGTTCGAGCAAGCCGTGGCGGTAGGTGAGCGAGATGGCGACGCCGTCGACTTTCGGTTCGATGGTCCAGTGCCGCGGTATGCCCGGGAGAAGTTTTTCCACCCGGGCCAGAAAAGCATCGGCTTCCTCGAGCGAGTAGGTGTTGTCGAGGCTCTGCATGGGCACGCGGTGGCGCACTTGGGTGAAGCTTTCAAGCGGACGTCCGGCCACGCGCTGCGTGGGTGAGTCCGGCGTGCAGATCTCGGGATGTTTTTCCTCCAAGTCGCGCAACTCGCGCAGCAGTGCGTCGTATTCCCGGTCGGAAATTTCCGGTGCGGCCTGCTCGTAATACAACCGGTCGTGGCGCGAGATTTCGCGCCGCAGTTCAAGCGCGCGTGACGAAGCGGTCGAGGTGGCCATGGGTGAAAGTTGCCAATAGTGCCCCAGCGCCGCCCCCGAGGAAATCCGCAATCCAGTCATAGACATCGGCGCCGCTGCGTCCGGGAGTGTACAGCTGATGCAGTTCGTCCAGAGCGCCGTAGGTGGCGATCAGCAACACGGCCACGGCCAATTGCAGATACTTGGGACTATCCGGCTGCCCGGACCGCAGCGCGCAGGTGGCCAGCCAACCGCCGACGGCGAAGGCCATGAAGTGGTTCAATTTATCCCAGGCCAGCAGTTTGCTCCCGCACAGCTCGTCCGACGGGATGGACGACGCGAAAAAAATCACCCAGCCCCAGAGAATCACGAGAATCCATAAAATGCTGGTAAGCAACGGGCGCGGCACGCGCTTAATCAATATGTCGTTGGCTGTTCCCGCAAGTGTGATGTTGCGAATGCTCCGGCCGCATGAATTGGCACGCGGTATGCTTGTAGTTGTTTTGTCCGCACACAGCGGACCAAGACTATGGGGCTAATGCTCCGCAGCCTGGTCGGGTTTCAGCATGGCGAGTCCGGGGGGAATTCGACGTGTGGAGCCGACCAGGCTGCTTTGTTTTTGTAAGCCGGATCAAAATTCCCGCGTTGGCTCGGGCGAAGCGGTGCCGGCCATTTGCGGGAAGCGTGCGGCCAAAGGCTCGTTGAAAATGTCGACCTTGGCGCCGACGCCCACGCGGTCGTAGAGCGCCACGACATCGCGCGAACGCATCCGGACGCAGCCGTAGCTGACGGGCAGCCCGATGTTGCGTTCCTCCGGCGTGCCGTGGATGTAAATGTAGCGGGTGTAACTGTTGCGATTATGCGACTCGCGTCCGTCGAGCCAGAGGATGCGGGTGACGATGGGGTCGCGTCCGGGTGCATCGACCGGAAGCACCTCACCGGTGAAGCGGCGGGATTTGAAGACGGCACCTTCCGGCAATCCATGGCCGATTTTTTTGGTGACGCGATGCTTTCCCAGCGGAGTGCCGTAGCTGTTGGGCGCCGTGCTCAGGCCGAACTTGGAGGTCGAGACAGGATAGAGTGCCACGGGTTGTCCGCGATCAGTCACCACCATTTGCTGGTCGGGCACGCTGATATGCACGGTGTGCCGTTTGTCCAGTTGCATGCAGCCGGCCGATAAAGCGAGCAGGGCGAGGGCGATCAGGCGTGATGGTGTGAGCACTGGCGCAAAGTAGCACAGCAAGCCGTTGGCGGAAGCGTCAATCAGCGTCGGCTGTCTGCCAGCGGCTCGGTGCCGTTTCATGATGCCGGTGCAGGGTGATCCGCCCGGCGTGATCCTCGACCAGTGCCGTGCAATGTTCCACCCAGTCGCCGGAATTGTAGTAATCCACCGGCCCGATGCGACGGATCGCCGGGGTGTGGATGTGACCGCACAGCACCGCCTCCGCATTGTGGTCGATGGCATAGCGTCCGATCGCTTCCTCGAAGTCGCTGACGAAATTGACGGCATTTTTGACGCGGGATTTCACATACGCGCTGAGCGACCAAGGGGGGAGTCCGAGCCGGTGGCGCACCCAGTGCACCGGCGTGTTGGCTTTGAGCAGCAGTTGGTAGCCAACGTCGCCGACGTGGGCCAGCCAACCCATGTTTTGCACGACGGTATCGAGCTCATGACCGTGGATGACAAGGATGCGATATCCCGTCGCGGTGGTATGCACGGCGTGGGGCACGATCTCGATATTTCCGAAATCCCCGGGAAAAGCCGCCACGAACTCGTCGTGGTTGCCGGGTATGTAAACAAGCCGACAACCTTTGCGCGCCTTGCGCAGAAGTTTCTGGATCACATCGTTGTGCGATTGCGGCCAATAGCGGCGTCGGCGCAACGACCAGATGTCGAGCAGGTCCCCGACCAAATAAAGCGTCTCGAATTCATGGTCGCGGAGAAATTCCAGCAAAGCTTGCGCCTGACTGCCGCGGGTGCCCAGATGCACATCGGAGATCCAACCGGTCCGGTGGGTGGTCATAACGTCAAATGCCATGACTGCCCGGTTCGGTAAAGGGTTCCCAATGTTACTTTTCCGTCACAATTTTATCGGCCCCGATGAATCTTTAAAAATTTTTGAACGCTCGCGGATGCCCGTGGTCAAAGTAATCGGTTTGGTTTGCGCCTAGAGCCGCCGGACCGGTCAGTTTTCTTGTTTTTCTGACCGGAACACCCGGCGGCTCAATTTTTGGCTTGAGGAGGCTCCGGGCCTTCCTAGCGTCAGTTGCATGCCGCCCGCACCCACCGGCTCGAAGGAGGCCATCCTCGTCATCGAGGACGAAACCGATGTGCGGGACTTGGTACGTTACAACCTGACCAAAGCCGGCTTCCGCGTGATCACCGCGCCGGACGGTTTGGCCGGATTGAAAGCCGCCCGTGAGGAACGTCCGCATGCCATTGTTCTCGATCTGATGCTTCCGGAAATGCGCGGCGAGGATGTGTGCCGGGAGCTCAAAGCGCGTGAGTCCACGGCCGCGATCCCCGTCATCATGCTCACGGCCAAGGCCCAGACGGGCGAGCGGGTGGCCGGGTTGGAGTTGGGGGCGGATGATTACATGTCCAAGCCGTTCAGTCCGCGCGAACTGGTGCTGCGGGTGCAAGCCGTGCTGCGGCGTGTGCGCACGTCCGGGACGGCCTCGGACAAATTGACGGTCGGGCCGTTCGAGATCGATCGCGGCACTTTCGAGGTCCGGCTGGACGGCGAGAAGCTCGATCTCACCGGGATAGAATTCAAACTGCTGGTCATGCTCATCGACAAACGCGGGCATTCGCTCAGCCGCGATGTTTTGCTTCGCGATGTCTGGGGTTACCGCAACGTCATCGACAGCCGCACGGTGGATACGCATATGCGCCGGCTGCGGGCCAAGCTCGGGGATTTCGCTGATCGAATCGAGACGGTGCGCGGCGAGGGGTATCGATTTCTCGTGGAGGAAGCGGATTGACTTGGTGGGTCATCCTCTCTGCGGCGGCTGTCGTCTTGGCTCTCGTCGGATGGCGGTATGCCGCCGCGTGGGGTCGTTTGCGTGAGGGGCTGCGGCGGGTGGCCCGCGGGGACAGAAAACTCCCGCTTTTGCTGGATTTGCCGGTCGGCCTTCGTTCCGCCGCGCAGGACTTCCAACTCGTGGCTGAGCGGGTCGGGGAACTCGAGCGGACGGCCAGCGAAGAGCGCACCGAAACCGAAGCGATCCTCGGGAGTATTTCGGAGGGGGTTTTTGTGGTCGACCGGCAGAT
>Ga0207937_1000719_pt1 | contig 11360 bp, 9 predicted proteins | sample LakMenEpi04Sep11_FD_150668 | JGI IMG/M metagenome (GOLD analysis project Ga0207937, IMG submission 150668) | Freshwater microbial communities from Lake Mendota, WI - 04SEP2011 deep hole epilimnion (SPAdes) | ecosystem: Environmental > Aquatic > Freshwater > Lentic | place: Lake Mendota, Madison...
CACTTCGACGAGTTCTAGAGCCTCATGTCCTGAGTCCTGAAAAATTTGCGGAAGGGCTACTGACGATGGCCGGCACGAACAAATCGCCGAGTGTTTTTGAGATTGTTCCAACCAGCAAAATCTTGTTAGACCGAGCTGCCAAAACGCATGAAGCCACGGTGCAAGTCAAGCGATTGAGCAAAGACTTTAAGGCGGGTGTGTCGCTCGACGGAAGCCAGCTTGAGCCTGGTTGGAGTTTGGCTACCAAGGCTGATAAAGATACTCTCAGTCTGACACTCACGCGGCCTGAAGGGGATACAAATAAAAACAATCTTGAACCAACGCATTTACCAATCCTCGCCTATACCGAGCTAGCGGATCGTGTGCGTTGGGAGACGATTTCCTTGCCTGTGAATTGGATTGATCGACCTGCCAAGTTAGAAGTTTTTCCTTCGACCATCGAGCTAGACGGCCCAACTTCTTTGCAGCAAATCGTGGTGACTGGATTGGATGCGGCGAACCAACCTCGCGATTGGACACATGAAATCTCGGTCGTTTCAGCGAACCCTGCTATCGCCAAAGTTCAGAACAACAAAGTGTTCCCTGTCTCCAATGGAGCGACGGAGGTCATCGTCCAAATTGGAGAAACCAAGCAAACGATCCCGGTCAAAGTTTCTAGCTTTGAAAAGAAACGCCCCGTTGCTTTTGAATCCGAAGTCCTCGTCGCGTTATCAAAGCAGGGTTGCAATTCCGGTGCATGCCACGGTTCGCCAAGCGGAAAGGGAAGCTTCCGATTGTCGTTGCGCGCCTTTGATCGTGTTCTCGATGAGCTTACCATCATTCGCGAAGATTTTGGTCGACGGGTGAATCCGATTGATCCCGATCAAAGCTTGCTGATACTCAAGCCGATGATGAAAGTGACCCACGGAGGCGGTAAAGTTTTGAGCAAAGACGATGTCGCTTATAAGATCTTGCGAGATTGGATCGCGGAAGGATCACATGCAGATCCCGTTGGTACGGCTCGTTGCGCGCGGCTTGAGGTCTATCCGAATACCAAGCGTGTTCTGAAACGGACGGCAGGGACTCAGCAAATTTCTGCAACGGCTCATTTCTCCGATGGCGCCAAACGCGATGTAACTCAAATTGTCTCCTTCGATAGCACCAATACCGAAGTTGCCACTGTTGATAAGAATGGCTTGGTCACTCCTCGCAATCGAGGAGAAACCGTTATTTTGGTTCGATTTTTGGAACACATCGAGTCCGTTCCATTGATGTTTGTAGACGATGTGCCGGGCTTCGAATGGAGCCAACCCACATCGAAGAACTACATCGACGAATTGGTGAATGCAAAATTGAAGCAGCTTCAATACTTGCCCGCCCCGACGTGTAGCGATTCTGTATTCTTGCGTCGCGTATACATGGATGTGATCGGCATTTTGCCAACGATGGACGAGACCAACGCATTCCTAGCCGATAGCGATCCGGACAAACGATCCAAGCTGATCGACAAACTTTTGGAACGCGAGGAGTATCCAAAGTATTGGGCCCTCAAATGGGGCGATTTGCTCAAGATGACGAGCAAACTTGTGGGTGCTGATGGCGTCTACAAATATCATCGATGGGTCGAGGCTGCCATTCGATCGAATATGCCATACGATCAGTTTGCTAAAGAATTATTGTCTGCCTCGGGTAGTACGCTTGCCAATCCGGCCGCTAATTTTTATCGAACCTCGACCGACATGAACGAGTGTGTCGAAACGGTTTCGCAAGTGTTCTTGGGGGCCCGACTGCAATGTGCGAAATGCCACAACCATCCTTTTGAGCGATGGACTCAAGATAACTATTATGGTCTAGGGGCGTTCTTCAATAGGCTTCAACGAAAGACAAGCCAGCGACCTGGGGAAATGTTCGTTTGGACTGCAGCGACAGGTGAAGTGACACAACCTCGTACCGGCGAAGTGATGAAACCGTGGCTCCCGCAAGTTGGAAGCATTGAATCGAAGGGGGACGACGATCGACGCGCCGCATTTGTTTCGTGGCTGGTGGATGTAAAGAATCCTTACTTTGCCAAAATCGAAGCCAATCGGATCTGGAGCCAATTGTTCTCGCGTGGCATCGTCGATCCCATCGACGACTTCCGCGATTCGAATCCTCCCTCGAATGAATCGTTGCTCGAGTCGTTGGCGAAGGACTTTGTCGAAAGTGGCTTCGATCGTAAGTATCTGATGAAAAGGATTCTCAACAGCGCGACCTATCAAGCGAGCAGTGATACGAATAGTTGGAACGAGAATGACAAGATGTATTTCTCGCATCAATCACCTCGAATGCACAGCGCGGAGCAGATTTTGGATGCCATCAATCACGTGACAGGATTGACGCAAACGTTTGCGGGTCTTCCTGCCGACATGAAAGCGACCCACTTGCCAGCACCGGATGTTGCGAAGAACGCCTTTTTGAAGGTCTTTGGTCAACCGGAACGAAGCACTGTTTGTGCGTGCGAACGTGCGGAGGATTCAAACCTCGGAATGGCCATCGAGCTCTTTAATGGGCCGCTCATTTATGAAAAGCTTCGCGATGCCAACAATCGCTTTCGTAAATCGCATGCGGCTGGTCGCTCGCCCGAGGAGGTGATTCGGGAGCTGTATCTGGCGGCACTGTGCCGGCAACCAACGGATGCGGAAATGGAAGCTTCGTTGCAACATTGCAAGACACGCAGCGACCTGGCGTCGGGCTTTGAAGACCTCTGCTGGGTTCTCTTGAACACCGATGAGTTCCTTTTTCAACATTGATTTTGCACCCATGGCTTTCCGCTCGCTCGGGAGATTGATCTGAATTGTTTAGAAATTTTAAGATTGCCATCGCGTCGTCGCTGAGTTGCTTTGCAAGCATCGGCATAGCGTCGGAAGGTCAACCTGTCAGTTTCCGCAAGGAGGTGGCAACCATCTTGCTCGAGAATTGTGTGGCTTGTCATGGTCCGAAGAAAGCCGAAGGCGGTTACCGAATCGATACGTTCGATGAGTTACAAAAGCCCGGTGACTCGGGGGCAATGCCGGTCGTTTCGAATCCAGTGGCATCGAGTGAATTGTTGCGTCGTATCGCTTCGAAGGACGAATCCGAACGGATGCCCCCGGAGTCGGATCCATTAGCGAAACCGCAGATCGATCTCATTCAACGGTGGATTGCGGAGGGTGCCAAGTTCGATGGGGACAAAGGGAATATCTCCTTGAACATGGTGATACCCCCGAGAGTTTATCCCGATCCTCCAGCGACGTATCCCGCGCCGGTACCGATCACTGCGATGGCTTTTTCCCCTGACGGTTCGCAATTGTTGGTGGGTGGGTATCACGAAGTCACCGTCTGGAGCACGGCCGATGGAACATTGACTCGTCGGATCAAAAATGTTGGTCAGCGAGTGCAGGCGATTGTCTTTTTGGCGGACCAAAAGACCATCGCGATAGGTTGTGGCGAGCCAGGCAAGAATGGAGAAGTACGGTTGGTAGACTTCGAATCAGGGAACTTGAAAGGAGTGGTTGGCAGAACGAGCGATGTTGTTTTCGATGTAGCGGTGAGGCCGACGGCTCCGGTTCCTGACGCGTCCAAGCTCGTGGCTCCAAAGAACGAGATCGCGATCGCTGCTGCGGACGGGATCATTCGCATTGTCAATACCGATACGTTGGCAGAAACGCGAGCGATTGCGAATCATGCGGATTGGGTGACTGCGGTAGCGTGGAGCGACGATGGAGCTCGGCTTGCATCGGCGAGCCGAGACAAATCGGCCAAAGTGTTTGACGCTAATAGCGGCGAGTTGCTAGTCAGTTACCAAGGGCATGGAGCCGCCGTTCGCGGTATCGCGTTCCTACCTGATGGGAAGCACTTGTTCTCGACTGGCGCAGACAAAAAGATGCACCGATGGGAGACGGAAGGGGCTAAGAAAGTGGCAGAAGTACCCGTCGGTGGTGAAGCCTTCAAAATTGTACGCGGAGGCGGTTGGGTATTCATACCGAGCGCGGACAAGCAACTACGATCCATTACGTGGAGCGACAACAAGGTAGCGCAGACAATGTCGGGCTATCAAGACTGGGTATTGTTGCCGGCCTATCATTCCGGAACGAGTTTGATCGCTGGAGGGGCGAACAATGGTGAAGTACGGTTGTGGAATGCAACCGACGGAAAGCTTGTTCGTCATTGGATCGCCAAACCATAGCTTTAGACCGCTACGTCCCGGCATCGATTTGCCAGCATACGGCTTTCTTCTGATCGTCGCGGTTGCTTCTTTGTCTGAAATCTGTCAGATGTGAGATTACGGTTTGATTTTGTGCGCAAAAAAACCTTTTGGTGGATTTCTAAGCCAAGACGCCGTCTTCGCACGTCAGTACAATGATGCGACGTTATCAAGATTTCATCGCTCTCGCATTATCACCTCGACTATGAAAACCCACCGAATCGACGTCTCCATTTTCCTCGTTGGTTTGATCTTGACTGTAGCTGGATGTAGCGACGGTAACGTAAGCGTTGTCGAAGGTGCGATAACCGTTGATGACAAACCTGTAAAGAAGGGAACGGTAAGTTTTACTTCGCTCGATGGCGGTATGCCAGCATCAGCAGACATTGGTGACGGAAAGTACCGTGCCGATACGGTTCCTCGTGGTCGTGTCGTAGTTCATCTTAATGCCTTTGAACTAACGGGCAAAAAGTACATGGAGCTGGGAATTGAATATCCCGAAGAGAAAAATGTTATCCCCCCAGAATACGCTAATGGCATCACCTTGAATGTTGGCGAACCTAAGATGATCCACGACTTTCATCTGAAATCGAAGTAACGCTCTAAGAAACCCTCCCTATTTTTTGTTGAGATTACCATGAAGAAAAAATGTGTTGCTTTCACTTTAGTGGAACTGCTGGTCGTGATTGCGATCATTGGGATATTGGTTGGTTTACTGCTACCCGCGGTTCAAGCGGCCCGAGAAGCAGCGCGACGCATGCAATGCTCTAACAATCTAAAGCAACTGGGTTTGGCAATTCATAATTATGAAAGCACATTCAAAGTGCTTCCCCGCGGAGTGCAGCAAACGAATTTGTCGACTGAGTTTGGATTCCCTCGACTAACATGGGGAATTTCTGTCTATCCCTATATCGAACAAAATGCGATCTACAACCAATTCACTTTCTCATTGGGGATTCACGACTCGATGTACTTGCATGCGTTGAACTCGTCCGGAGTGAACTCATTGACGGCCAAAGTCATCCCGACCATGAATTGCCCGAGCGACGGAGTGGGCTCATCCGTCTATGCCCATCCAGGCATCGTGCCTCACGTTACCTCCAAAGGTAATTACGGTGCGTTTTTTGGCAACTTAAACAAAGGAGCCACTCGCAACCTTCCCGCAAACCACCTTCCCGCTGCATTCGGTTATCGGCCTGTCAAGTTCGGTAGCATTTCCGACGGTACAAGCAATTCGATGGCCATGGGTGAACAGCTTCGTGGAGCTAGCGCCGATCCTGCACAATCCATGCGTGGCTCTTACTGGTATGATTTCCCTGGCGGCGCCTGGATCTTCACGTTCGTCGGACCAAACAGTCCCGTCCCTGACTCGCTTCGAGGATCAAGTTGTCCAGTTGCTGAACGCCAGCCGTTGATGAACCAACCGTGTGTGCCGGTCAATGGTGCGAACGAGACTGTTGCATCGAGAAGTAGGCATACAGGAGGTGTTCAAGTCAACATGTGCGATGGATCAGTACACTTCATCTCAAGCTCTATTGGCCTTGATGTGTGGCGGGCACTAGGTTCCATCGGCTCGGGTGAAGTCGCTTCTATTCCATAGCTAAGTTGATGTCGTAGATCGCCCGGTCGATCCTTAGAGGCCGTCTCACTTTTCAACCCAACAAAACGCTTGGGGGAAATTGGGAGGGCAAGGCTCCTGCCGAGGCATTTACGCATCAAGCTCGGCAGGAGCCTCGCACTCCCGTTGAAATTGCAAGCAATTTGAAAAAGAAAGTGAGACGGCCTCCTTATCCGCGAGGGATCAACGACTACAATCCCTTCAGAAACCAACTGGTAAAGTCAACTGCGCGTGTTCTGGGTGGTCGTATGTTGGTGACGCGCCCGACGATCTCTCGCAAGATTCGCTGCTCAAGGTCTGTATCGTTTTCGAGTCGAATCCAGCCGAGCGTCAGCGGACCGCTTAGAAGTCTGTTGTCGGTTCGAGAGAGCGTTCCGTCGTGTCGTGTTGAGGCTGAGCCTTCGGCGGAAAGCAGGGACCGATCGACGTCTTCGATCTCTTTGATGACTTCGACGGCAACACTAAAGCCTTCATTGACTGGTATGACTCGGATTTTGGCAGTACGGCGAATCGTCTGTAGAGTACTTTGCAGTCGCTGGTAGCCTTCCAGGGCGTCTTTCCTCCATGGCTCCAGGTAGGTGGCACCTATCTGTGGATGGGTTTCCATGGTTCCTTCGATCCACTGCGTCGAGTCTCGAACGGGGCGTTGCTCGATCTTGATGGAAAAGTAATCGTCTACCGTGTCAACGATTTGGTTCCAAAGAAACTCGGAGTCTGGCGAGTTCACGGACACGGGATTGGAAAGTAGGGTTTGTTTGTTGAGAGGAATCGATGGTACGGATAGGGTTGATCTATTCAGCGTTTCGCAACCCAAAAACAGAACAACTAAACCGAGATGTACTACGAACTTGATCTGCATAGAAGCCGATCCTAGGTGGATGGTTTCGTTTGCTCAATATCCTTGAGCGATCGACCAAGACGTTTGCGAGAATTCGGAGTGCCTGAGTTGCCGCGCGAAACGCTAGATCCGTCGGCTTCGACGGTTTGTCCGATGCCGGGTGCGCCGATGGGCGAATTGCTAAATGACAGCAAAGCTGGATGCAGCTTTCCGGAATCTTCCGGAGTTCCGATCGTTTCTAATGCATCGCTTACGCCTTGGAGCACGGATTGGCGAACTCCATTGCGAATCCATTGAAATAGTCCGAGATTGTTAGCCATGGTTTCATTCCTAGGTGGCGATGGGTTCGGGTTTATACGTTTGATGCGTAGGACTTTAGCAACTTGACCGACCTGGCTCTAGATGGAATTGAGGGTGTTTTTCTTTGACAGAGCCGCGAAACTTCAAAGTATTGAAACCGCCGACAAAAATTAAAGTAGTAGGCACATTCCATGTGCCGTCCACCTAAAATCCCTGCAAATCTTGAAGCGCGGACGGCGCGACGGAGCGTGCCTGGTACTTTTTTCAATTCCTTTTTTTTTAAATTCTGACTTCTTAAGGTGTGACCTGACGTGTCCATGGAGTGCCGATACTGAAGCTCTCGACGATTAGGACTTAGCGACAACCATTTCAAGCTACAGGATGAAGCCATGAGCACGACGATTGCATTGCAAACAACGGACTCGAGGTTGCCTAGCCTCGCCAGTTACCCTAAGGCATCAGATGCGAAGGGATCGCGTACTGCTCTATTGATTCGTCGAGTTATGCAGCAAATCGACGATCTTGTATTGGTAATCGACTACCGAGGCAAAGACGGCACAGTGACCAGAAGGGTCGTAAGCCCGATTCGATTTGTAGCCGAGGACCGTTTCTTGGCGCTTTGTTTGTCCCGCGAGGAACCTCGCCAGTTCTACCTGGATCGCTGCAGTAACGTTCGCGTGGATTTGGCGAACAATTACGTGATGCCAGTCGAACTTATGATTTGTGGTGGCTAGTGCGTTATTTTTTGTCTAGCACGAAGCTTTGGAGCGACCATCCTTCTTCTTCGGTATGCATGATGCCGCCGGAAGGCTGGAAATAGGTTCGGATTTCATCGAATGGAGGAAGCTGATTCCCGTTGAGTTTTTGGGCTTGGTCTTTATTTTTGTTTTTGGGATCGAGGATGCGATCGACGATAGCTGCCAGCACGCTCTTCGATGCGTTGAGTTTCCCTTCACGAAAAAGATCATACTGCATTTCGAAGGAGCGATCGGATCGATTGAACTGCATCAAACTCAATTGATCGCTTCCGGCGACGGTACCGAGGATTGACATGACGCGTTCGACGTCGGGCTCTTTCATCAGCAAAGATTCCTCAGACTTAAGACGTTTTATCGCATCTTTGATCAGATCAGCATCCGAGCCAAAAACAAAGTAACCGTCCATAATAGTGATAGCCCAATGCTCGAGAAGAGGTTGGTCGTTCATTTCCTCTTCTTCCTCTTCCTTCTTGTTGGATTTCTTCGAGGTATCGAATTCGAGATTTACTTCTACTTCTTCCTCATTCTTGAAATTCCAGATGCGGTAGCCTTCAAAGTCGAGAGGTGTGGCATTGGGCTCGTTCTTGCCGTAGCGTTCGATCACTTTGTTCAGTTTCTTATCTGGGTCTTTTAGTTTAAATAGCACCAAGGAGCGTTTGCTTTCTGTGGTTACAGGTTTCTGAATCTCGGTGACAATAAAAAGTTCGGAAGAGAGATACGGCAACACTTCTTTTTGAATGTCGATTTGAGGCCCTTGGACATCGTCTCGAATTCCCTCCATAACACCCTGGAATGTTCCGTTGCCGACATAAGCATCCACGAGAGGTTCGAATTTGGCAAAGGCATCCTTCAAATTCCAAGATAATCCAACGACCGATGCACTTTCTTTGCTGAGCCACGAAGGGGGCGATAGCCTTTCTACGTTTGGAAAATCGAGAATGCCGACCGCTGGTTTGGTTGGCTTTGCGATCTTCACGAATCCATTGTGGAAAACATCGAATCCATCTTCGGCGAGTTGGATATTGCCAGAAACGCATTGAATCGCGTCGAAGCCTTGTGTTTCCAGGATCTTGAGAAGGTCAGGATTTTTGGGCGTTCTTCCGCCGATTGCGCGCATCAGTTTCGCGATTCCAATGGGGCGAACGAAATACTCCACTTCGTATTTCTCATCGGTGTTTGCGACTTTTGCCTGAACGTTTTTATACAAGTCGAGGCTTGCTAACGAGTCTTTGCGATCACCTGATTGCGAGCGAATCATTTCCGTCATGGTCGCTGCGTCGTCGGTGGCAAGCAATGTGCCCTTGCTAATCGCATAATGCGATTCCAGCATTTTCGTTTCATTGGCAAGAGAAGGAGCCGTGTATTGTGTTACGCTGGTTCCTTCGGTGGTCCAAGTTTTTGATGTTGCCTTTCTTTCGATAAGTTGAGTGGCCAGTCGCTCGAGGAACATTTCAGCTTTTTCTTTGCGGTCACCGATCTCAACTGACATCGCGATCGAGTAAGGCTTTGTTCCTTCGCGTGCGATCCAACCTAGCGAGGTTTGTCCCGCAGCCAGTTCTTCTAGGTCTTCCACCTTGAGGTTAAGCTGCCAGCCGGCTTCGCTGAACTTTGACTGAATCTCTTCTCGTTGAGTTTTCCAAAAGGCGGCCAGCTTCTCGTCTTTTGCTAGCTTTCCAAGGCCGGTCTTATTCCATAGCTCGATGAATTCTGGAACATTGGGGAAAGAGATCAGCGCCTGCGTGGTGTCCGGAAATACTTTGGCGGCGGGAACGGAGTCGCCGGCAAAACATTCGTGGGATTTCCACAGGGAGCCAGTCCATGGGAAGCCCAATGTGGAGTTGGCAGCCATGAGGCAAATCATGATAGCTCGACGCGTTCCGTGCGATCGGTTAACTCTGGAAAATGAGCTTGTCACCGATGTCCCCCTTGGTTGCAAAATGTCTGAAAAGGCGAATAGTCAGTCTGTAACAAAGCGTGTATCGTATCGCAAACCGCAGGGTGTTGGGAACCCGGCTTTTCCCTTGGAGGCCGGTTCTTTTCCCTTCTCGCTGGGTTAGTCTGCCAAAAGAATTCTTTCAAAGTTACTTCGATATGCCAAAAGACGAAGAAGTTCTCGTGGTCCCGGCTCGACTCCTGGATGAGTTAGGGGCATTCTCTGGCTTTCAGCAGAATGTGGAGCGATACCTGCCTGCCATTCTTGATCGATCGAATCAGTCCTTTCGTCCTCGGAGTATCGTGGAGGACGATCCGTCTTTCAAGCAGTTGATCCCGTATGTCATCCTGGAGTGTAGCGACGAGAACCATACCCAACTGTTTCAATACACCCGCGGAAAGGGCCAGGGAGAGAAGAGGCTTCATGCATTAAGGTCGATCGGTATTGGAGGGCATATATCGGTCGAAGACACGTCAGGCGACGATTGGTACGTCACGGGAATGCAGCGAGAATTGGCCGAGGAAGTCACGATCGAATGTGGCGGCCAGCAACGGATCGTTGGCTTGATTTACGACGATACTTCAGAGGTTGGACGAGTGCATCTGGGCATAGTGCACATCATGCAGCTTTCTTCTTGCAAAGTTAGCTCAGCCGAATTGGAATTGGAGTTTGCTGGCTTTCGGCAAATCGACACGATACAGTCCGAAATAGACCGCTACGAAACTTGGTCGCAACTTTGCATCAAGCATCTGTATTCGTAGTTTGCATTTGTTGTTAACCAAGAAGCGCTGATGATGGAGTTTGCGCTAATGGTTGGGCATGGAAGAGAAGTGCGATCGCGCGGCATCGATGGTATGGCGGATGTCTTCAGAGGTATGTTTGGCGCTCACGAACAAAGCTTCGAATTGGCTGCACGGCATGTAGACGTTTTGATCCATGAGCCCCCAAAAGTATGCCGCGAACCTTTTGCGATCGGATCGGTCAGCAGAAGGCCAGTCCGACACAGGGTTGTCGTTGAAGAACAGGGTCATCATGCTTCCCACTCTTTGTAGTTGAGTGCGTATCCCAGCATCCGCGGCGGCTTGGCTAAGTCCGTTTGCAAGTTGACTTGAGATCGTCTCCAGGTACTCGTAGGGTGGTTCATCGCGGAGCAATTCTAGTGTTTTCGCGCCTGCAGCGGTCGCCAGTGGGTTCCCTGAAAGTGTGCCAGCCTGGTAGACCTTGCCCGCTGGCATGACGTTATCCATGATCGAGGCGCGGCCCCCGTACGCAGCGAGAGGCATACCGCCGCCGACAATCTTCCCGAGTGTTGTCATGTCGGGTTCGACGCCCCACACGGCTTGTGCGCCACCGTAGGCGACGCGAAATCCAGTCATGACTTCGTCGAAGATCAAAACGCTGTTGTGTTTGTGCGTAAGCTCTCGAAGTGTTCGCAGGAACGGTTGCGTTGGCAAGACGGTACCCATGTTTCCTACGACAGGTTCCAAGATCACAGCCGCAATCGCATTTGGTTGTTCATCGAAGACACGAAGGATGGCATCGCGATCGTTATAGTTCAATACGATGGTATCTTGAGAAGTGCCTGAAGTAACTCCAGGCGAATCCGGGACTCCGAGGGTTGCCGCTGCGGAACCGGCGGCGACAAGCAGTGAGTCGACGTGTCCATGGTAGCAACCAGAGAATTTGATGACTTTGTCTCTCCCTGTGACACC
>Ga0207937_1000722_pt1 | contig 11332 bp, 8 predicted proteins | sample LakMenEpi04Sep11_FD_150668 | JGI IMG/M metagenome (GOLD analysis project Ga0207937, IMG submission 150668) | Freshwater microbial communities from Lake Mendota, WI - 04SEP2011 deep hole epilimnion (SPAdes) | ecosystem: Environmental > Aquatic > Freshwater > Lentic | place: Lake Mendota, Madison...
GAGGAACTCTACAACGATGGGGTTGCTTTCAAAATAACCGCGCGGAATGAGGAGGGTGTGGTGGTCACGGTGATCTCCGACAATTACTTTGGCTATTGCAAAAAAGAGGTCAAAACGCAGCTGGGCATGGCGGCCAACCTTTTCGGCAACGCCGAGGAAGAGCATGCGGGCGGCGCTCTCATTTTCCCGAGCTACGATCTGGCCGAGCAGATTGCGGTCGAGGATTTGCCGCTGGAGATGCCCCGTGGATTCGATGAGGCCATGGATCTTCTCGGGGACGCCGTGGTGTTGTATGCCGAGGGTTACGCCATTGACCGGCAGTTTCCCGAGATTGTCTATGTGCCGGAAGATGCGCGCTTCCAGCTTCTCGCGCAGAAAGTTTCATGGCACCGCGGCGGGGAATGCCGTGAGATCCCCCTGCGGCTTCACCATCACTACGTGCTGCCATGCGGCTACAAAATCCGCATGGAAAAGCCGGCGACCGGACGTGCCTGGAGGCTCATCGGCACGATGGCCGAGGGAACCCTTTGCCACAAGCCATGCACGGTTTCCGGCGGCGGAAAATCGGAAATTTCCAAACCAATCTCCGATGCCATTCTGCAAGGTCCGATTTTTGTCGCGGACTACGAGAGGGATTTCAATCTAGTCGAAGATTTGCTGCGACGTGACTATTCGCAGCGCTATGCCGATCCTGCGCGCAATGGTCAGGATACTCGGCTGGTATTGAGTCCGCGACGCTCATTGGGGTCCGTCATCAAACTCCTCACGCCTTCACCGGCCTTCAGCGCCGACTTTAATGCGTGGTTGGAGACCATCCCTCAGCACATCAAAGAGCTGGTCTTTGTCTTGAAGCGCTTCTACCGGCCCGAGTGGGGCGAGCATTGGCGGGAAAACTTCAGCGTGGACACGGTCAACGGAATGCCGGCCAACGAGCTGCGTTTTCGCACACGCAAACTGGTTTCGAATTTCCTTCGTGTCGGCTTCGACGCGCGCGATTCATGGCGCACTTTCGGGCTGCGAAAAGATTTCTTTCCGGCGGTAAAAATCCAGATGGAAGACGACATTACGGTCTCGACAGTTGTACCCAGGGATTTGCTGGCTCACTTGCTGGACGATCAGACGGCGCATCTGCGCGGTGTGAAATTCGTGCACAATTGCGAATACCGTCTTTTCCAGCGTCCCGATGATGCTGTTCATCGTGGGTATGACAAAGTTACCGAAATGGATTTTGCCCATGGTGGCAATTTCTTTTCAAATTACCAGCCACTCACAGTCGGGGAAGCGCGGGCCGTTTTCGACGATTCCATCGGCTATTTCGAATACACGCGACCGATGCAGAAGCTAATCGCCGGTTACGTGAAGAGCGGGCAGCCCGCTTATCTCGTGTCCAACGCGAACCCGCGGTTGGTCGATGGACGGCCGACCAAGAACCCGCGTTACTTGCAAACGCGTCCCGACCTGCTCGACCCTTGCGGGCGCCATCTTGCCGATGTGGGGATTCGGTTGGCGCGCGGGTTACGCCATGACCAACCCGCTCTCACACCGGTCAATGCCGTCCTCTCGGGTCGGCGCAACAACCCGCCGGACAAGGGTGCAGGCATCCGTTCTTTGGCTGTTTACAACCCTATCCACCACATGGAGTTGCCGGAGCTGTTCATGGAGTTCATCTGCAGTATGACCGGCAAATCACCCTCTACTACGGGTGCAGGATCGGAGGGTGCGCTGACCAAGGGTCCGTTCAATGCCTTGCCGCCGATCTACGACCTCAACTCGGCTTTCATATCCTATGTCGTGACCGGATATGACGGGTTTGTCACGGCTGCCGGTTATGTCGGGCCGCATGCGCGCGTCGATCACGATATCAGTCTCCTTGTGCCCGAAGTGTGGTGTCGCATGTCTGTCGGGGAGCGCTCGCCGGACTTCCTGCGCGAGCACGGCTATCTTGAGCGGGTGCAGGATTTCGAGTTTGGCGGTCGCAAAATACTCGCCAGCCGGTTGGGGAGCAGGATCACCAAAAAGTTTGTGAGTACTTTTTTCGGACGCGTTTTCAACCACCCGCATGTTGTTTTGACCGACGAAATGCTGCGCCCGGAAATGCAGGGAATGGATCTGTTTGCGGATGGTATGGACAACATAATTGCCACGCAAAAACGCGTTGCTGAACATTATTTTTCCGACGGAAGCGTCGAATGGGCCTGTCCGCCGCTCAAAGCTCTGTTGCACATCATGCGAGATGACCACTACGAGGGCAAAACGCTCGACGCTCCGGTGATCCGGGCCATGTTCATGCCCGAGAACGTGCTGTCGAGCGATTGGTATCGCGCTCGCTTGGCCGCGAAGCAACGCGTGGATATTCGCCTGTGGACACGGCATGTCAGCTACCTTGAGCGTTTCCTGCGTAATCCAAGTTATACTGCCGAGGCCGAGCGTTTGGAGGCGGCGGAGAGACTTGCGCAGGCGCGTCGGCGGTTGGCTTCTGTAAGCAACTCTGACTACCTTGAAGCTCTCGCCGGGATGACCGGAGCGGAGCCTGCAGTGCCGGACGCGGCGGACCAGCGCTGATATCAGCTGAACGTCAGATTTTTCACGCCGGCAGAAGCGGCGGAATTGAGGACGTCGATGATGCGTTCTTGCCGGGCTTCCTCCGCGGGGCGAATGATGACGGGGTCTTTGTCCCCGAAGCGCTCGATATTCTCTTTGAGTCGTGCACGCAACTCGGGCATCTCTTTGCTGGTCGGCGTATCGAATACCTTGCTGTTGAGGCTGACAATGCCTTCGGGGCTGATGTCGATGATGACCGGGGTCGGGGGAGGTCCCGCTGCAGCTGCGCCGCGGCCGCTGGGCAGGCTGATATTCAGCTCGCGTTCGACGACTTGTGATCCGGCCGATGCCATGAAGAAAAGCAAAAGGACGAAGACCACGTCCACCATCGGCGCGATCTGGAATCCTGCATCTCCATCTTCTGAACCTACGGAACCGCCCATATATTTATTTCGTTAACAATTGTTCGGGAAAGTGCAAGTGCGTCAGGAGGATGCCGGCGCGGGCTGGGCATCCTTGTCGACCACGGAAAAAGTGACATTGGCGATGCCAGCTTGGCCGACGGCCTCAAGCAGGCCTTTGGTCACATTGTAGCGGACGTCCTTGTCGGCCCTGATCAGCACGCGCACCATGGGGTTTTTCTGGATGTGGTTTTGCAACACAGGAACGAGATCGCCAGGGGAAGCGTATTCTTTTTCGTTCACGCTGATGCCGATGCCGCCGCTGAGGGGGTTGATGGCAAGATTGACGATGATCTGGCCCGGATTTTCCTTGGCGTCCTTGGCGTCTTTGGCCACGGGCAACCGGATGTCCTTGTTCGACTGCAAAACCTCGGTCGAACTGATCGACATAAAGAAAACAAGCAGCACGAGCAGAATGTCGATCATCGGAGCGATCTGAAATTCCGGATCCGCCTCAGGTTCAGGCTGGCGGTGCTTTTTTTTCTTTTTTCCGTGGGGCGCGGCGTCGGACATGGAGCGGTTGGATTATGACTGCCAATCGAGCGTGGATCCGCAGGACGGGCAGGGATTTTGGCCCGCAACGATCGGGGCCTGACAGACGGGGCAATTGGTGGTGAGTTGCATGGAGACCTTGTGTGAAACGGTGGCCTCAGGTGTCCCGGTGGCGCCGGCATTGAAGTTTTCACCGATGCGAAGGCCGGCCACCTCATCGAATGGGATATCTTCGATCAATTGGTTGAGAGCGCTGTCTGCGTAAACGGTGGCATCGTTGATGCGGTTGCGGAAATAGTAGTAAAAAATGAAGGCCGGAATGGCGATGAAGAGACCGCTGGCTGTGGCGAGAAGCACTTCACCGATACTCAAGGCGAGTTTACGCGGGTCAGAGACACCGGATTGGCCGAGCACGGCAAAAGCGCCCATCATGCCGATAACCGTGCCGAGCAGTCCGATCATCGGAGAAATAACGCCGATAACCGAGAGGTAGCTGTTGCGGGTTTTGAAAGCTTGCGATTCTCGAACACCGATCTCGATGATGGCCGCTTCGGTGGCGTCCTTGCCGCGCCCGATGCGTTCCAAAGCGCCTCCCAGAACGGCGGCGACATAAGTTTTGGCGTTTTCCCGGCAGGTGATCCAAGCCTCCTGATAGTTGCCGGCTTTGAGGCTGTCATCCAGGGCCGCCACAAGAGTTTTTGGAGCCAAGGACTGGCGACGAACGCTCAGGAAAAGCTGGATGATGAATGTCACCATGACAACCGAAGTGGCGACGATCGCTATCCAGATCATGATGATCAAGGGACCGCCATGAAGGATCATCTGGATGATCGATGTGCTTTCGTCTTCGGCTGCTCGCGCGGTGGTGGCACCCATCAGGACGGCGATGGTTGGCAGGATTGTTCTGAGATACGGTTTGTTCATCATGGTGTGGGATCGTGAAGTGAGAGGTTAATCAAGGGGCAATCAGACCGCTGTTTTCGTTGCGGAGGGCATCGGCACGGGCTTGAGCTGTGGTGGCGGCATTGGCGTCGAATGGAAAGATAGCAGAGGCTTTGAGATAGTGCTCGAGAGCACCCTGTTTGTCGTCGGCCGCCTCCCGCACACGCCCCAAGAGATAGTGTCCTTGCGCCAAGGCCGGACCATCTGCGGGCGAGGGGAACGCCGTTTCGGGCGATTTGGCCAGAACTGTCTCCAGAAGTTTGGCGGCCTCGTCATATTGCCCCGCATCCACAGCGAGTCGGGCCATGCCCAGATCAGCCAGAGAAGTTGCTTGCGGGTAGGTTTTGCTGAACTGCTCGTAAGCTTGCTTGGCGCCTTCGGTGTCGCCGGCAGCCAGTTTGGCATCTCCAAGCATGGCGGCAGCGCGCTCGGCCCATGGGGTGGGGAGCCCGGCGAAAGTGTCGTTGAGTTTCTGCAAACCGGCCAGTGATCCCTTGGCGTCCCCGGCCGCTAGCTTGGCAGCGGCTGCTTCAAGCTCCGGCGGGGTGCTCATGCGGATTTCGGTGACTTCGGCCAGTGGTATGCCGGCGGTCGAAGAGCCAATCAGCAAAAGCACGTTGCCGCCCTTGACGCCGACAATTTTGCCCTCGCGGGTCTGCCCGTTTTTGAGCGCGATGGCGTCCTGCGCCCGCGAGTTGGCAGCGGCTCCCGCAAGGATCGCGATGGAGACCGCAACAAGGATGAGGGTGCGGGGGCTTGCTTTCATGGACACGATGAAATAATCCACGCATTCACTTTTTTCAACATAATCGTCCCATGTTCACCACCATCCGCAAGCACCAGCGTTGGCTCATGTTCGTCATTGCCGTGCTCACCATCATCGCCTTTGCCTGGCTTTACAACACAACCGACCTGGAACGTGTGGGAACGAACATTGTCGCCAAAATTTACGGACGCGACGTCATGCAGGTCGATGTCGAGAGGTCGGTAAGGAATTACCAGCTGGCGCTGGCCTTGGGGCAATTCCAGCTTGTGCGTGATCTTTCCGGTCAGGCCCAGACTGAGGAGGAGGCGGCAAACAACTTCATCTGGAACTTGATGATTCTGCAGCACGAGTCCGCCTCTCTTGGCGTCGAGCCTTCTGCCCAGGCCGTGGTCGAACGCATCAAGACGTTGCCGGTTTTCCAAACAGGCGGTCAATTCGACCCGCTGAAATATTCGGAATTTTTGCAGCAACAGTTGGCGCCCCGGGGGTTCACCGAACGTCAGTTGGAAAGCGTCATCAAGGACAGCCTGCGCCTCGAGGCGGTGAAGTCGCTCGTGGAATCTCCTGCCGTCGTCCTCCCGGTTGAAGTTGAGGCCTCGGTGGAGCGTCTTGCTCCGGCCGACGTCGAAGTGATGCGTTTCGACGCGGCGACGATCGCTAAGAATATTTCCGTTTCCGAGGAAGAGTTGCAAAAAGCTTACGACGAGCGCCGGGCCGGATTGATGGCTCCGGAGAAAAGATCGGTGCGCTACACGGCGTTTGTGCTTTCGCCCGAGGAAGCAGAACTGAAGGACAAGGCGCGTGTCGAGGCGCTGCAAAAAATTGCCACAGCGACGGGTGATTTTGCCCAAGCGTTGGCGGACAGCGGACAATCTCTGGCCGATGCGGCCCCGACCAACGGTTTCGAGGTTCAGACCACGCCTTTTTTTAACGCGGAGGGGGCTGCGGGCGGGGAGTTGAAGGGATTGGAAGCCGAGGTCGTTTCGGCTGCGGCATCGATGGCCTTTCGTCTCCCTTCAGGTCCGGGAAATTTCGAGATCGTGGCGCTTGGCGAGCGAGGCTACGCGCTGATCGAGGTCGCCGAAGTGCAAGCTGCGCGCCCGCTGACACTGGACGAAGCGCGGGCAGATATCCGGGCTGGCCTGATCGAGCAAAAAAGGGATCAAGCAGTCAGCGAAGCAGCAGATAAAGTTTTGCCGGAGCTGAAAAAGCAGCTGGCTGAAGGAAAGACGTTTGCCGAGGCGGCGAAAGCAGCTGGGGTCAAGAGTTCCCCGATGAAAGCGCTCTCGGTTTTTGCCGAGGACTTGAAGCCCGAGCAACGTGAGGTGGCGATGTCGGTGATGGATCTGCCGGTGGGAGCGTTGGGCGAGTTCGTGCCCGGCCCGAACGGCGGATTCGCTGCCTATGTTGTTGCCCGCTCGCAGCCTGATGCAGATACCCTTGCGCAACGTCGTCCGATGCTCGAGCAAGGAATGTTGCAGGGCAAACAGATGCTTCTTTTTGCGCAGTGGCTTGTAACCGCCCGTGACAGGGCCGGGTTGCAAATACTCCGCCCGATGATGTAGCCCGGTCGAGGGCGCTATCGTTTTTGTGTCCCGCCGTCCGGACGACGGATCCCATAATATGTCTGCCAAAACTTTCTTCATCACCACGGCGATCGACTACACGAACGCGCCTCCGCACATCGGCCACGCTTACGAAAAAGTGCTCGCTGACGTTGTCTCCCGATGGCATCGCGAGCGCGGTCGTCCCGTTTTTTTCCTGACCGGTGTCGACCAGCATGGGCAAAAAGTCCAGCAGTCGGCAGAAAAAGCCGGGGTGGCACCGGCCGAGTTTGCCCGCGGAATTACGGCAAAGTTCAAAGCTCTTTGGCAAAAGCTCGGGGTGTCTTACGACGGCTGGGCTGAGACGACCGATCCTCGACATGTGAGCGCGGTGCAAGCGGTTCTGCAGCAGTTGCATGACCAGGGGGATCTCTACAAGGCCCGCCATAGCGGGTATTACAGCGTGAGGCAGGAGCAATTTCTCACGGACAAAGAGCGCAATGAGGCGGGGGAATTCGGCCCGGAGTGGGGTGAGGTCGTTTTCCTCGAGGAGGAGAACTGGTATTTCCGTTTGTCAAAATATCGCCCGTGGCTGGCCGAATATTTGTCGGAACACCCCGATTTCGTCACCCCTGCTTTCCGCGGCACGGAACTGGCAAATGCGGTGGCCAAAGAAGCGGGTGATCTATGCATTTCCCGCCCGAAGTCGCGCTTGGCCTGGGGCATTGAGTTGCCATTCGACCGCGACTACGTGACCTACGTGTGGTTCGACGCATTGATGAATTATGTCACCTTTGCCGGCTACCGTGCGGTAGATGGCGGGGCTTTACCCCAATTCGAGCGGCTCTGGCCCTGCGATGCACACGTGATAGGCAAAGACATTCTTGTTCCCGCGCACGGTGTCTATTGGCCGATCATGCTCAAAGCAGCGGGATTCGAAGCCATGCCGAAGCTTCTTGTCCATGGCTGGTGGAACCTCGGAGGGGCCAAAGTCAGCAAAAGTGCTGGCAATGTGATCGATCCGGCTGTCTTGGCTGATCGATACGGAACCGACGCGTTGCGCTATTATCTCATGCGCGATATCGCCACCGGGCAGGACGCTGATTTCAACGAAGACCGGTTGCGCGCCAGATACCAAGCTGATCTGGCCAATGATTTGGGAAACTTGGTCAACCGCACGGTGAGTATGGCCAAACGTTACCGCACCGGTTTGCTGGCGGCGGCGCCGTCCGACAAATCGCCGGATGCTGTCGCGCTCGAGTCGCTTGGAAGTTCGGTTTCGAAACGTTTTGACTCCGCCATGGATGCTTACCAAGTGCACTCTGCGCTCGAGGCCGCATGGGAACTCATCGCGGCGGCCAACGGCTTTGTGGAAAGTTCCGCCCCGTGGAAGTTGGCCAAAGATCCCGCGCAAGCCGCGCGCATGGATGAAGTTCTGGTCACGCTGGTCGAAGCGGCTCGTTTGGCGGCGGCCTTGGTCCATCCGGTTGTTCCTGCTTCCTCGGACCAACTTCTGGCCCAGCTCGGGTTTTCCGGCAATTGCTCGCCGGTCTGGGGAGCTGTCGCCGCCGGTCACGCGGTCGGGGAGCCGAGCCCGGTCTTTCCGCGCTTGGAGACGGACGTGACAAGCTGAGCTGTGGGCAAAAAATTTCCAGCATGGGAAGAACTCGGGTTTTGGGACCGTCTCCGCTGCAGGTTCGAGTTTGCCGGTCTGTGGTTATTTTCCCGCTTCGTTCCACTGCTTCCATGGCAGGTGGTGCGGGCGCTTGCCTGGCTTCTGGGCGGGCTGGTCTGCGAACTTGATAAGCGCGGACGCTCCTATGCCGTGGCCAACCTGAACATGGTTTTCGGCAAAGAGAAGAGTCCATCCGAGATTCGGCGGATCGCCCGCGATTCTTACCGGCAATTTGCGCGAACCATGCTCGAGCTATTTTGGGCCCGCAACTTCACCCGGGGTAACTACACGCACCGCATGGGTATGGAGGGCTGGGAGGAAGCGCGCGCTTTGGTCAAACGCAATGCGGGCGGAATTTTTGTCTGCCTTCATTATGGCAATTTCGAATGGCTGAGCATCGCTGGTGCCTATGAGTTTCTTCCGGGATGTATTGTCACCCAGCAGTTCCGCAACCCGCTCCTCGGCCCCATTTTCGACCGCCTCCGTTCGATGAGCGGCAATCGCATCATCAAGCAGGAGCGATCGATGCTTGTCACCCTCAAGCATCTCAAGGCTGGAGGAAACATCGGTGTCCTGATCGACCTGCAACTCGATCCCCGGCTTCCTTCCGTTCCGATCAAGTCCTTCGGCCGGTGGTGCTCGGTGACCAAGCTCCACGCCATGCTACAGAAGCGCACCGGATACCCTATCATTCCAATCGAAAGCGTGCCTTTGCCTGATGGTCGTTACCGGACAGTGGCGCACCCGCCGCTGCATTTTGTGCCCGAAGCGACCGAGCAGGAAATCGCGCAAGCGTGTTGGGATGTCTTCGAGCAGCGCGTGCGAGACCAGCCCGAGGCATGGCTGTGGGCTTACAAACACTGGCGCAACCTGCCGACTGAGGCCGATGCGGCGGATTACCCCTTCTACGCGTCGCGCAACAAAGCTTTCGACGAACTCCTTGCTGCGCGGAATAGTGAGGCATGAAAACATACTTTGCCCCCATCGCTCTCGCCTGTGCCTTGGCCGGATGTTCCTCGGGTCCGCAAGATTTCACGCGGGACTATGGCGCGGCTCTTGCTGCCCGGCCCGGCGTGGTGCTGGCCGGCAACGAGGAGGGCCGGCGTGCCGTGGCGCGTTTTGCCGCGCTTTACGGGGATCTCAGCGAACCCAATGTGCAGGCCCAAGTGCGTGAGGTTTATGCCGAGGATGCATGGTTCAACGACACCATCGCGACGGAAGTCGGGATTGATGCCATCGAACATTATTTGCTCAAAACAGCCTGCGGGGCCGAGTTGGTCCAAGCGAAGATCGATGATGTGGCCGTGTCGGGAGCAGACTGTTACGTGCGTTGGACGATGGAAATTCGCGCCAAAAATCTGGCCGGGGGCCAGCCCATCGTCACCTCGGGTATATCGCAGCTTCGCTTCGATCCCGCCGGACGGATCGTCCTGCACCAGGACTACTGGAATCCCGCCGCGGGTATTTACCAACATTTGCCTCTCCTCGGGCCGGCAATCCGCTTTGTCAACGGCTTGATCTCGCGTCCCGAGTGATTCGTTGGTCGGCTCCCGGGGGGCGCTTCCCAATTTTGTGGCATAAATCGTGCTGGGAATTAGTTTCAAACTTTCGCATGCAGTCATTTTTCGACCACTACGATCCCGGCGACTTCTTCGATGAAATGTTCGTCGCCCGGGGTGAGGTGCGCCCGCACTACCGCATGTTGCTGGAGCGGATGAGTGAAATGTCGGTCGAGGATTTCAATCGCAAGCGGACCGTTGCCGAAAAGTCCTACCTCAACCAAGGGATCACCTTCACGGTTTACAACGACAAGGCGGAGGGCACTGAGCGTATTTTCCCCTTCGATCTGGTTCCGAGGATTATTCCCAAGGACGAGTGGAGTCATGTCGAGAGCGGGCTCAAACAGCGACTGGCCGCGCTCAATGCGTTTCTCGACGATATTTACCACGATCAGCGTATCGTCAAAGAGGGTGTCATTCCGGAGGAAATCATCCGCAGCGCGAAGCACTTCCGTCCGGAATTCATGGGGTTCAAGGTTCCCAAGAATATCCACATCCATGTCTGCGGATCGGATCTGATCCGCGACCGTGACGGGCGCTATCTCGTGCTGGAGGACAATGCGCGGTGCCCCTCGGGGGTTTCTTATGTGTTGGAGAGTCGCATGACAATGAAGAGGGTTTTCCCCCAGTTGTTCGCGCGCTACGGGGTGCGCCCGGTGGATCTCTATGCGGCAGACCTGCTCGACGTGCTGGAATATATCGCCCCGGTCTCGGCGGGGGGGGATCCGACGACTGTGGTGCTCACGCCGGGAATCTACAATTCAGCTTACTTCGAGCATTCATTTCTCGCCCGCGCGATGGGGATTGAAATTGTGACAGGGGCCGACCTGGTGGTGCAGAACGACCGGGTCTTCATGAAAACGACAAAGGGCCTCAAGCCGGTGCATGTGATTTACCGGCGCATCGATGATGATTTTCTTGATCCGAAAGTTTTCCGTGCGGATTCGCTTCTCGGGGTGCCCGGGTTGGTCGAGGCCTACCGCAAAGGCAATGTGAGTCTGGCCAATGCCATCGGCACAGGGGTGGCCGATGACAAAGTCGTCTACTATTACGTGCCGGCGATGATCCGTTTTTACCTCGGGGAAGATCCGATTCTGCCGAACGTGGAAACTTTTTTGTCCGCTGTCGAAAGCGACCGTCGCTACATCCTCGAAAATCTCGGCAACCTCGTGGTGAAATCGGCCAACGAAAGCGGTGGCTACGGCATGCTGATCGGACCGAAAGCGAGTCGGGATGAAATCGAACATTTCCGCCGTTTGATCGAAGCCGATCCCCGCAATTTTGTGGCGCAGCCGGTTATTTCCCTTTCCCGCTCGCCCTCATGGTGCGATGGAGCCATGGAGGGGCGTCAT
>Ga0207937_1000723_pt1 | contig 11320 bp, 9 predicted proteins | sample LakMenEpi04Sep11_FD_150668 | JGI IMG/M metagenome (GOLD analysis project Ga0207937, IMG submission 150668) | Freshwater microbial communities from Lake Mendota, WI - 04SEP2011 deep hole epilimnion (SPAdes) | ecosystem: Environmental > Aquatic > Freshwater > Lentic | place: Lake Mendota, Madison...
TTAGTGGCTTCGCCACAGCCGGCAACCGGGGCTAGCGCCCGACGGCTCACCAAGAACCAACAAGCCGGGCCTAAGTCAGCAGCCTCCGAAACGGGGCGAGGGGGAGAAAGATACTGTGCTCGGCCGGCCTGCGTTGTGACTATAGCCTGGGACCATTGTCCCGAGCTGATGTATCTGCAAGGAGTTGTTAACAGCCGGGACAATGGTCTGAGCCTTCTTTGACTTCTGTCTGCCGTATCATAAAGTTACGCGAGCCAGTTCTGAATGAATCGAATTGCCATCAAGCCGACTTGGTTGATCACCATGGTCGCGGAACCGCTTCGCGATCATTGGCTTTTGGCATCGGCTGGCAGAATCGAATTCATCGGACCAACTCTGCCCCATTCGGTCGATATCGATTGCTGTATTGAGCTTCCAGACGTCGCTATCCTGCCTGGGCTTATCAACACGCACTGCCATCTAGAATTCAGTGACTTAACTGTCCCTTTCGTAGCGGATGGCTCCTTTACGAAGTGGATCGGTGATGTCGTTTCCTATCGCCGTTCATCCACCGAGGATCCGCTGACTAGCCGCAAGCGGGCGATTCAATGTGGCATTCATGAATCGTATGGTTCGGGGGTTCGCTATCTGCTCGATACGATCACTGCGCCATGGTTGGTCGACTGGATTCAGGAAGCGATCGACGATTGTCGTTTAACATCCGATGTAGCCATGGCATTGACTGGGAATGTTCCCTTCCTTGTCCAAGCTTGCCCGGAAGTACTCGACATACGGATGGATAGACGCGATGCCACCCAGTCGCATTGCCGCGAAGTGAATCGTTCAACCGTCGACAGAAAATGGAGTACGGGGCGCCAAGCGATATCCCCTCATGCACCGTATACAGCCTCGCTCCGATTGGTTCGCGAGACCGTTCAGTGGCTGAAAGAAATCGATGGAATCGCGTCCATACATTTGGGAGAGTCGCGTGACGAGATCGCTTGGTTGTCGGATCGTAGCGGTCCGATGCTTGAGACTTTGAAAAGCTTTCGCGACCAGCACTACCTCGAAAACATTGGAACACTTCACGACTATGTACGAGCCATCGTAGACGCTCCTGTCGCGTTGGTCGCGCACGGCAACTACTTCACGAACGACGACCTGGAATTGCTCGCAACACATCGCAAGACGGCAGCGATCGTACATTGTGCGAGAACCTTTGAACATTTCCATGCACACGAGCCCTATCCACTCGTCGAACGTGTTGCGATGGGTGTCACCCATTTGTTGGGTACGGACTCGCGAGCTTCCAATCCCGATTTGAACCTGTGGGCCGAAGTGCAAACGGTTGCCAATTCGCATGCGATCGATCCTGAACAGGTGATTGCAATGGTCACTCGATTGCCTGCCGAATTGCTGGGGCTATCCGTTCTGGGTACTTTAGAAGTCGGGAAACGGTCGCTTTGTACAGCGATTGGGTTGGATGGGCTGGCTGTTTTGAACGTAGATCAAGTGCTAGATCGTCTTGTGAGACTGGATACGACGGCAGTTCCTTTAGAAAGAGTCCTTCTGGGGCGAGTCGGTGGAATGCGGAACGCCGAAAGCGGACTATAATGGGCCGCATCCTCTATCGGTCCATTCCGGTCCTTAACGATTATCACCATGATTCTCCGCTATATTTTTGCAACACTCGCCTCTATCGCTGCCACTGCATTTATGAGTCCGTCACCAACCCTTGCTGAGACGACTCAGAGTCCATTACCGATTCAATATCGCCTCTCGTTTCGGCAATCCGAGTCGCATCGAGTGGATATTGAACTTACAGTCCCCACCGACGGCAAGTCGACGATTGAGTTGATGATGCCCGTTTGGACTCCAGGCAGCTATTTGGTCCGTGAGTACGCTCGTCAGATTGAGACCATCACCGCTTCGAATGGACTTTCCAATGCACCATTGCCATTGGAGAAGCGAACCAAGAATCGATGGCGAGTCGAATGCGCTGGCGTTTCTGAAGTGGTCGTTCGCTATTCGTTGTACTGTCGAGAAATGGGAGTTCGAACGAATTGGGTCGAGCGGGATTTCGCATTCTTGACGGGGGCAGCAACTTATTTGACACGTGTCGATGCGTTGGATAGGCAACACATCGTACGACTCGATGCGACTCCGAATTGGCCGCAGGTCGCTACGAGTCTTGCGAAGCAATCGAACGATACATGGGTTAGAGTTGCCAAGAACTTTGATGAGTTGGTTGATAGCCCGATCGTGCTCGGGAATATCGACATTCAAAGTTTCGAGTGTGGCGGAGCCAAACACTATTTGGCATCGGTGGGAACAGACGGACTCTGGAACACGAAAGCGGCAGTCAAGGACGTACAACGCATCGTGGAGACCGAACAAAAGTTTTGGGGCGAAGTCCCCTATACCGAGTATTGGTTCTTGAACTTGGCAACAGAATCCGGAGGCGGACTGGAACATGACAACAGCACTGTCTTGATGACGAGCCGATGGACGATGCGTCAAAAGTCCAAATATACCGATTGGCTAGCACTGGTCTCACATGAATTTTTTCATACCTGGAACGTGCGTCGACTGCGTCCCAAGGCTTTGACGAATTACGATTTTGAGAACGAGCAATACACCAACGAACTTTGGGTAGCCGAAGGAGTTACGAGTTACTACGACGATCTGTTGCTCGCCCGAAGCGGTCTATGCTCGCCCAAGGAGTATCTCGATCAAATCAGCAAAGGGATCGCAGGAGTACAAACGGCTCCTGGTCGATTGGTACAACCATTGTCGCAGAGCAGTTTCGATGCTTGGATCAAATTCTATCGGCCTGACGAGAATGCGAACAATAGTCGTGTTAGCTACTACACGAAAGGCAGCCTCGTAGCGATGTTGCTCGATGCCGAGATTCGCCTTGCGACCAAGAATGCAAAGTCTTTGGATGACGTGATGCGTCAACTGTGGAAGGAACATCGTGCGGGAGGTTATGTGTCAGCCGACGTTTTGCGCATCGCCAATCAAGTATCCGGACAAAAACTGGACGCATGGTTCCAAGATCACATTGATGGAACCAAAGAATTGGATTTCGCGAGTGTATTGAAAGTCTATGGATTGGAGTGGAAGCCGAAGGAGTCAAAGGAATCTACTGACAAAAAAGAGCTGACAGAAAATAAGGAGAAGTACGGAAGCACTTATGTCGGAATGGATGTCACGGCTCAGCAGGGCAAAGCGATGGTCGACAAAGTCACGAAAGGAAGCCCTGCGGAGAATGCAGGGATCAATTCCGGGGATGAATTGATCAGTTTGGATGGGTATCGCATCGCTGCGGAGAGTTGGGGCGAGCGATTGGGACTTTATCGTCCGAATGACATCCTCGAATGCATCGTCGCACGCCGTGGCAAGATTCTGAAGTTGCAGCTCAAGATGGGCGAACAACCCAAGGAATCGTGGACTCTGCAACGTATCGCGAAGCCGAGCGACGAACAGGAGGCAGCTTGGCAAAGCTGGCTTCTGATTGGGGCCGACGAAAAAAAGGAATAAGGACAGGGGTCACTTTTTCAACTGTTGAAATCATAGATGGCTCTAGATACTTATGCCCATTTGCTTTGCGTATCCTTTGTTGTTAGTCCCATCATCTCCCTTTTCGTCCCATCAATCGACTTATGTCCCCTTGCCCTTTTCGTCCCATCATCGAATCCTATCCCCTCGCCCCTTTCGTCCCATCATCACATCCTGCCCTCGCCTTTTTGGCTTTGCAAAAGGGAGAGGGGTGCCGCAGGCGGGGTGAGGGTTCTGCGTCGGCGCGTCAACTTGTCACTTTTCAGGCATGTATGAGAATTGACACGCTTAGCGAACCCACTAGCCATCGAGTTGTTTAGCGACGGTTTAGGTTGAAGTTATGTCGAACTCAAAAAAGGACAGGCACAGAATCTTGCTTTTTTTGCAATATCGATTTAAGCAGACACAGATTTATCCGGCAGCAATTTAATCGAAAACAGGGCTAACCCGCCGACTACACCCCGTGACGAGAACAAACATGTGCGTGTTTTTTATTGGGGGGCTTTTCTTTTATTGAGCGGCTTCTATCGTGAAGATTCGCGTGTCATTAAAGTATGGGTGCGAACTCGTTTTGAGGATTTCGTGTCTATTCTTTCGTTTTCCGCGTGGACCACTTTCGCTGGTACTATGTACAACAATCACTTGTCGCTTCTAACGGATCTGTACCAAATCACCATGGCCCAAGGGTATTGGGACCAAGGGACGCATCAACGCGAATCGGTCTTCCATCTTTTCTTTCGCAAGAGCCCGTTTCAAGGTTCCTATGCTATTGCGGCCGGTATCGAACCGGCCATCGATTGGATCCGGTCGCTTCGTATCACGACATCCGATAGGGAATACCTGGAGGATCTTCGGGGAAACGATGGTAAGGCACTGTTTAAGAAAGAGTTTCTCCAGTTCCTTACCGAGTGCCGATTTGAGTTAGATATTGACGCGGTTCCGGAAGGATTGCCCGTCATGGCTCATGAGCCGATCGTGCGGGTTCGAGGTCCGTTGCTTCAATGCCAATGGATCGAAAGTGCGTTGCTCAACATCGTTAATTTTCAAACGCTCGTTGCGACCAAAGCTGCGCGAGTCTGTCTTGCGGCTGGTGATTCCTCGGTGTTGGAATTTGGACTGCGTCGAGCGCAGGGGATTGATGGTTCACTCGCAGCATCACGTGCTTGCTACATCGGTGGTTGTCAAGCCACTTCCAATGTACTGGCAGGAAAGCTCTACGGGATTCCGGTTCGCGGGACCCATGCGCACAGTTGGGTGATGTCCTTTGATACCGAACTCGAAGCGTTTGAAGCTTATGCGAGATCGATGCCCAACAATTGCATTTTCCTCGTTGACACGTACAACACACTGGATGGAGTACGCAATGCCATTCGTGTAGCACATCAGCTTGCGGAAAAGGGCCATAGGCTGGTCGGTGTTCGTCTTGACTCTGGCGATATGACGAAACTCAGTATTGAGGCTCGGAAAATGTTCCAAGAAGCACAATTACACGATGCGGTGATCGTCGCCAGCAATGATCTTGATGAAATAGAAATCGAGCGCATGCGAAAGGCGGGGGCGCAGATCGACATTTGGGGCGTTGGTACCAAGCTGGTGACCGCCTATGATCAGCCTGCATTGGGTGGTGTTTATAAACTCAGTTCCATTCAAGACCAGCATGGACAATGGATCGACAAGATCAAGCTGTCCGAACAATGGATCAAAGTCTCCACGCCCGGCATCTTGAACGTGCGACGATATCGAAAATCGAACGTACCACTTATGGATGTACTGTATAGCGAAACAATGGGCGCGCCCGCTGCGGCACAAGGAAGCGACATCGTGACAGGGCAACAATCGATGGCACTGGATTCATTCGACACTTACGAAGACTTGCTCAAGCCTATATTGAGAAAAGGGGAATACGTTACGGATCTACCAAAACTCAAGACCATTCGCGAGAACGCGATCGCATGGTGTAACGAGTTGCCCGAACGGATACGAACGCTTTCGAGCCCCAGCAGGTATCCTGTCGCGATCGAAGAGAGATTGTCTAAAAAGAAAATGGAAATGATGAAGGGCTACCGATGACCAAAACGTGTCTATTGCTAATCGATTTGCAAAATGATTTCTTGCCAGGTGGAGCACTTGCAGTTCCGGGTGGTGACCAAGTCATCGCTGTTGCCGATGAGATGATGCGGGATTTTGACGTCGTTATTGCATCGCAAGATTGGCATCCTTCAAATCACGGTAGTTTTGTTTCTCAGCATCCGAAACGACAAGTAGGAGACACTTTTCATTGGAACGGGGCAATGCAAGTTGTATGGCCGGATCACTGTGTCCAAGGTACATACGGTGCGGCATTTCCACCCGAGTTGGACGTGAGCAAGGTCTCACACCTCATTACGAAAGGAGAGGATCCGAACGTTGATAGCTATAGTGCGTTCTTTGACAATGCGAAGAGGCGAGCGACTCGATTGCATGCTCTTCTTCAGTCGCTTGAGATAGTTGCGATTCAAGTGATGGGTCTCGCGACAGATTATTGCGTGCGAGCTACGGTATTAGATGCTTTGGAGTTAGGTTATCAGGTGACGCTCCATACGAAGGGTTGTCGGGGTGTCGAGATTCGACTGGGAGACTGTATGAAAGCGATCGAGCAAATGGCACACCATGGCGCAGAGGTTTTGTGATTATTCAGAATGATCGTCCTGCGCATGCGAGTATCGAAAGAACTGCCGCTTGGTATTGTTTGGGGCAGTCGGTACTGACGCTTGTTTGGTGGGGATGGCTCGTTGTGTTCCCGGAGCATCGAGCATTCTTTTGGCCGGAAGATTGGCCGCCACTGTCTCTTAACGCGTTCTGTTTGGCGGATATCCTCTTCATTGCGATGCTCGGATTGATTGTTTCTGCCTTTGCTTTTCAGCAGAGTCCGTTCTTAAGACCGGGGCTATGGTTGATGTTGGGTGCCATTGGCTATGCGTCTACATACACGATATCGGTCGCGATTGGAACAGGCCAAGGTCTTCTCGGCGCGACGTGCATGGGGATGGCGACCATCGGTTTCGCACACTTGACGCTCGCTGAGATGTTGGCAGATCGAGATCGCGTGAGCGATTTGTTCCGCACTGCAAGCAATGCCACAGCAGGTCGGCACAGGCTGGCAACCCTTTGTCAGATTTCTTTGATGTGGCCTACGATCTTGGGGCTGTTTCCCTGGGCGGTTTGGCAGTTGGAGCAATCGATAGGGATCCCGGGCTTCTACAGTTCGACGGGCCGGATAGTTGGTGTGGTACTGTTCGGCATGGTGTCCGTGGTGAATCTGGGGACGGCGTGGACACTCACGAGTTACGGGGTAGGAACACCGTTTCCATACGACAAGACGCGAGAGCTCGTTGTTTCTGTTCGGCCTGTCGAGGAGCAGATGATGGAGGAGCAATTTGGAGCTAGCTATGTTGCCTACAAGGCGGAAGTGAACTGCTGGTTGCCCCGATTGTTCCGATAATAGGCACAGGCCGACAAAAGTAGCGACACGCTCCATCGTACCGTCCGCTCACGGACATTTGCTTGGATTCTCGGTGGACGGCACATGGAATGTGCCTACTGCTTTGACTTTTGTCGGCTCTGTAGTCACGGTTCGTGCGACTAGAGAGGTCCTTTCTTTGAGACGCGCGTTTTTTGAGCAATCGACCTGCCGCGATCCCAAAATACAGCCTAACAACTGGGCACTCAGACCGCATTGGCATGCATTCGAACTCGTTTCAAGAATTTTTGACAATCATAACGAAAACTTCTATGGTTTTTTCAGCTACGGAATGATTTCGCAATGGCGCTCTGAATGCCATTGATCGAGCAATGGATGTCCGCAGTGCTAGCAAACTTGCAAGGAACCGATCGCAATGGCACAGAGCGTGCAGTGTAATTGTATCGTTGGGGATGCGAGTCGAGACGTGTGTGTGTGGAGACGAGAGTAACCAATAAAGAATTTACACCGCGATTGAGTCGGAGTTGGCTGGAGGAGGGAGAGGACCTTCAGTCGGTTTTGGTTTGATCGCGGTGTTTTTTTATGTCCAAAACTGGGGTCGAATCGGAACCCCAGTTTCGCTAGATTTCCCAAATGTTGCCTGGGAAATTCAATCGTTATGTCCTTTGGGACATCATCAAAATGTTTCTGCTGACGCTAGTGTCGATGACGCTAGTGATTTCGTTGATGTTTGTCGGTCAGCAATTAGTGGCAGAAGGCATCAGTTTTCTGACCATTATCAAGCTGATGCCTTTCATTACGTTGATAGCGCTTCAGTATTCTGTACCAGCAACGTTGCTATTTTCTGTATGTTGCGTGTACGGCCGGATCTCTGCCGACAACGAAGTGATTGCACTCAAGAGCGCGGGGATTTCCCCCATGCAAATCTTTCGCCCAGTGTGGGTGTTCGGGTTGTTGGTTAGTATTCCTGCGGTCTGGTTGAACGATCAAGCTGTTTCCTGGGCGCGACCAGGAATGCAGCAGGTGGTGGTTCGCAGCATCGAGCAGATTCTTTACCCAGCCCTTCAATCCCATCGATCCTATACTTCGGAGAAAGGTTTTTCCATTCACGTGGAAGATGTAGAGGATCGCTGGTTGATCAAGCCTACGATTTGGATGTTCTCTGCCAACGGTGGGCAGTTAACGACGATTCATGCAGAAAAAGCCAAGATTTCGTTCAACTTAGAAAAGGATGTTCTCACGATTGAGTTATGTGATTCTATCGTTGACGCGAATCGAGGGAAAAAACTGAAATGGCCTGGGTTACAAACCGTGGAGCTTCCTCTGCTTCAGGCGACTCGCAATGGCGAATCGTCGACGAGCCCGTCCAACTACTCGATGAATGAGATCCCGAGGGAGCTGCAATCGCAATCCGAGCTCAATGCGAGGCGTCGAGAGCAACTGGCAACACAGGCCTCGTTTGCGATGGCGACCGGCCGATTTGTCTCGATCCAGACACCCGTCTTAGAGCATATCCAGTTTCAAATCCAAGAGACAGAAAGACGAATGGCTCGGCTTCGAGCAGAGCCGATGAGACGCTGGTCATTGGGATTCAGTTGCTTAGCCTTTGTTTGGATGGGCGTGCCAATGGCAATCTTGATACGCAGCGCCGACTATTGGTGGAGTTTTGGACTTTGCTTCATTCCAATTCTACTTGTCTACTATCCACTCTTTGGATTGGCCTTAGAATTATCCAAGAAGGGAACTTGGCCAGCGGTAAGCCTTTGGATTGGCAATATTGCCTTGGCCGCGATTGGCACTTGGTTGATGCGGAAGATTATTAGAGCTTAGCATGAAGATACCGACCTATCGTGGCACGAGTCATGTTTCGATCAACATGACACCCATGATCGACGTGACCTTTCTACTTATCATCTTTTTCCTTGTCAGCAGTCACTTGGCCAAACAGGAAAACTTTATTGAGTTAGCGCTGCCAACTTCCAATTCTGGGTTGATGGATACGAACGATCGCCCCACGCTCACCATCCAAGTGCTTGAGTCTGGCCAGTATCGAGTTGGTTCGCAGGATATCGTTTTGGATCAGGTTCGCCGGGCGATTCAACAACGCAATTCCGAAGATGTGGATCCGGTCCGCATCCGTATTCGTACGGACAAAAAGGCTCCCTATGAGTTTATTGCAAGCTTGCTCCGCATTTGTGCGTTGACAGGGAACTCGGATGTCGTGTTCGCGGTTTACGAGGAAGACATCGGATGAAGACTGTCTTTTCCAATCGCTCTTCTCGTCCGTCGGTTGACAGCATGTTGACGCCGATGATCGATGTAGTATTTCTATTGTTGATTTTCTTCTTGACGACATCATCATTCCAACGTTTAGAAAAGCAACTTCCTAGCGCGTCAGCAACGCCTCCGCAACAAGCGACCCAGGGTGTTTCCCAAGAGCCGGTGCAGCCCGAAGCTTCTGACTTTAACGACATCATCATTAAGATCGGCAATCGCAACGGAACCTTGGAGTACAAACTGCAGGATGCGATTGTCGCGGACTTGGCTCAGCTAGAGAGCCGATTGATTGCGATTCTCAGAATACGGAAAGACGTTCCGATTATCATCGATCCGGAGAATTCGGTGGCAGCTGGCGAAGCGATCCGAGTTTACGATATGATTAGGAACAATGGGTCACTGTCGGTCTTCCTTGTTGCACGATAGCGATCCAGCATCGATTCCGATTCGCCTGCTATAGTCTTTAGATCCAGTCGATTACTCAATTCGTTTACCAAGTCAAAGGAAGTACCATGGCAAAATTTGGCCTGAAAGAGTTTCTTGCAACCTCCACCCAAAAAGACCGAGGGCAAGGGCTATTTGAATTGGAACGAGACCGAGTTCTGGAAGTCAATCTGAATGGCGAAATCTGGACCAAGACTGGTTCCATGATCGCTTATCTAGGTGGAATCAAATTCGAACGCGAAGGAATTTTGCAGCAAGGTGTTAGTAATCTGCTGAAGAAAGTCGTCAGTGGTGAAGGAACGAAACTGACCAAAGCCTCAGGCCGAGGAGTTCTGTACCTTGCCGATGCGGGCAAGAAGATCACGATCTTGCAATTGGACAACGAGTCGATTTTTGTCAACGCAAACGATGTTCTTGCTTTCGAAACATCGCTACAGTTCGACATCAAAATGCTTCGAAAGGTAGCCGCCATGATGAGCGGTGGTTTATTCAATGCGAAGTTCACTGGATCTGGAATGCTCGCCATCACATCCCACTACGACCCACTGACTTTGCCAGTCACGTCACAGTTGCCAGTTTATACGGACCCGAATGCAACGATCGCTTGGAGTGGCAATTTGACGCCAAACTTCAAGACAGATGTTAGCTTGAAGACTTTCTTGGGCCGAGGCAGTGGAGAAAGTTTGCAAATGGAATTCCGTGGCGAAGGATTCGTTGTCGTGCAACCGTATGAAGAAGTCTTCATGCAGCACTAAGTCAATTGTTTGCAATTTCTCTATGAACGATTGGGGACATTAAGAATTGGGGTTGGCTACTTGGGGTGGCATGCACGCGAAGCCAAAATCCCAATCAAAACACAGTGCAAAACCTCACCCCCAGCCCCTCTCCCCTAGAGAGACTGCTGATTTAGTCCCGGCTTGTTGGTTCATGGTGAGCCGTTTGGGCGCGAGTGCCGGTTGCCGCCAGTGGCGAAGCCACTAAACCGGGGCTAGCGCCCAACGGCTCACTAAATCAGCAGTCTCCTAGAGGGGAGAGGGGAGCAAAATCAAAAAGATGTGCGTAAAGTTGACGCAATGCCTCAGAGCGTGCCACCCAAAAATCTAATCTGGACAGAGCACTAGTACTAGTTCTTGTTCCAGTAGATCACGGCATTGTGAGTTGCTCTGCCAACAGCGATGATGTCATTGCGTCCATCGCTGTTGAGATCTGCGACGACTAGATCTTCCACGGCTACCTGCCCGGGCTCAATCAATTTTCTCTTCCATTGGCCACCCTCCCAATTGTAGATGCGAATGCCGCAACGATGAGGTGCTGTAGCGTTGTCTCGCACTCCGATAACAATCTCATCTTCTGTATCGGAATCTAGGTTCGCACACGCAACGGCGTGCCCCCATTTAAGCTCGTTGTCGATGACCGATCGTTGAAGAAGTCGCGTCCCTTTTGCGGGGTCGGAAGTGTAGACCACGATCTGATCGCCATGCCAAGGCTCGACGGTGGCAATAAATGCTGTAGTCTTGTCGAGTTGACCTCGTCGAATTTCGCTCGATCCCTTTTGAGGTGCAGTCCCTTGGAAGCCGGTTCCTTGCGGATAGACAAACT
>Ga0207937_1000724_pt1 | contig 11313 bp, 10 predicted proteins | sample LakMenEpi04Sep11_FD_150668 | JGI IMG/M metagenome (GOLD analysis project Ga0207937, IMG submission 150668) | Freshwater microbial communities from Lake Mendota, WI - 04SEP2011 deep hole epilimnion (SPAdes) | ecosystem: Environmental > Aquatic > Freshwater > Lentic | place: Lake Mendota, Madison...
TCTTGCACTATGTTTCTGCCCCCATCCTTGGAAAGCCACTCTTCGGTGAGAATAGCCTCGATGTTGGCTTCTTGCCAACGGGTTGGTTGGACGTCTTCAGCTTCGCATGGTGGCAACAGATGGGTGTGGCGGCCAATTATCTTCCGATCGTCATACCTTTCGCTTTGGCAACGGTCGTTGGTGGACTTGATTGTGCAGAGTCGGCGAGCGCCGTCGGGGATGATTATCCCACGTTCCAGATATTAGGTGTTGAGGCAATCGCGACGTTGGTAGCAGGGATTTGCGGTGGAGTTATTCAAACGACTCCCTACATCGGGCACCCTGCGTACAAAGCCATGGGTGGCAAAGCTGCCTATACCCTCGCGACAGCATTGACCATGGGCTTTGTTGGCATCGTCGGTGGATTCGCTTATTTCTATATGTTCGTTCCCAAGTCGGCTGTCTTCCCCATCTTGATTTTTGTTGGCCTCGAGATTTCAGCACAGAGCTTTGTTGCGACACCCAAACGCCATTTTCCGGCACTCGTTTTCGCGTGCGTTCCAGCGCTAGCCTTCTTGGCTTTCTTCTTCGTCGATCAAATCCTAGGTGGGATGGGAATCCAGCTTTCCGGTGCACTTTGGAACGAAGGTCTTCAATCGTCTATGGATCAAGTGAAAACCGCTGTCGCAAACGACCCGAACGCGGTAACTGCCTTTGATAGAGTATCCGGCGCGCTCACGTTGCGACCCGACATGCGCGAGAACTTGATGATCGTGCTAATGCTGAAGAATGGCTTTGTTTTGACCAGCCTTATTTGGGCCTCTTTATTGGCGATGGCGATCGATCGACGGATGCAAGCGGCGGCTGTGTTCGCGGCTATCGCAGCAGTCTGCACGCTGTTCGGATTCATCCACTCTCCTCGCATCGACAATTCGCTGTACTTGCCATTCTCTATCCTGGGGGAAAGCTCTCGCTGGACATTGCCTGCCGAACTGTTGACGAGAGTTTGGACGATGGCGGCGGGTTATATCGCTGTTGCCCTTTTGTTTTGGAGCTGGAGCGTGTTCTTGAGAACCCAACCAGATCAAGGTCCAATCTATGATACGAACGAATCGGCGATATAAACCATCGAATAGATGCCGTTCGCTCGCGACCTACAAATGCATGCCGACAAAACCGCCCGATTGTTCAATCGATTTTTCCAGCTGCTGAAGCCGCTTCCTCGCGAGCTCTGGGTCCCCTGCTCCCAAATAGCGATTGAATTCGACAAGAACGGCTTGTGTCACTGTTTCGGAGAACCATCTGACCACATGTTGTTCCAACCATGGGCATGTCTCTTTGTCCAGCGTTACGCTGAGTTCGGCATGCTTGGCCAGACAATCGCTTTCGTCGGTAAATACAACACCCTCAAAACGAAAGGCGATCATCCCTCGATTCGGATCGTTGGTGACGAAAAAGCGACAAGCTGCGTTATGTAGAAAATAAGAATTGTGAGTACCATGAACGGCAATCGCTTGCTTAATCCGCTCGAATTTAGCCGTCAACGCCGGAGACGCATCCAACGGGGCATCGGTGCGTGTCATACTGCGAAGCGGTATGCAATCGAAGGCGATATCAACGTAGCGATCCATAGTTCAAACCGTCTATTCCCTGGGCCGTCTATTCCCTGTGCCGTCTATTCCCAGTGCTTGGGTCTAGCCAAGTACTAGATTCCAAAAGCGGCATTCAACAACTCACGCTCTTCCAGTTTATGGGCTCGCATCGAACCCGTCGATGGGCTGGCCGATTCTGCTCGCGAAATCCGCTGGAGCTTGAACTTCGACGCCAGTTCATCAGCCCAATGGATCTTTACAAACTGCCAAGCACCCATATTGCTAGGCTCATCTTGGTACCAATAAAGTGGCAATCCTGCTGGGTACTCATTCAAAGCTTCGAGAACTTTCTTGGCCTCCAACGGATAGAATTGCTCGATTCGAATCAACGCAACATCATCGCGATGGAGGCGTGTTCGTTCTTCCAACAAATCGTAGTAAGCCTTGCCGCTACTGATGACGATCCTTGAGGTGGGAGTACCCGCCGGCCGGGTATCGCCCAAAATCTTTTGGAAGGAACCATGCTCGATGTCATCCAACGTGGACACACATCCTTTGTGACGCAACAGACTCTTTGGCGTCATCACGACGAGAGGCTTGCTCCACTTGGATTTCACTTGGCGTCTCAACAGATGGAAGTATTGCGACGGTGTCGATGGCTGAGCAACGATGATATTATGCTCTGCCGCCATCAACAAAAAACGTTCGAGACGGGCGCTGCAGTGCTCTGGCCCTTGGCCTTCAAAACCATGCGGCAACAGCATCACGAGGCGACTCAATCGCTTCCACTTGTCCTCTGCACTCGCGATGAATTGATCGATCACGCATTGTGCCACATTGGAAAAATCTCCGAACTGCGCCTCCCAAGCGATCAGGCCTTCTGGGCAGTCCAGGCTGTAACCATATTCGAACCCTAAAACTGCAGATTCGGACAGAGGACTATTGATGATTTCGATGGTGGCTTGATCCGGCGCCAGGTGAGCCAGCGGCATATACTTGCGATTGTCTTTCTCGTCGTGAATCACAGAATGCCGATGCGAAAAAGTTCCTCGCTCGCAGTCTTGACCAGTCAATCTCACCGGATGTCCATCCGTAACGAGCGATGCGAAAACCATCATTTCTGCGGACGCCCAGTCGACCGGTTGTTTGCCGTTCGCGATTTCTCGTCGATCGTCCAAGATGCGGGCTAGCTTTTTATGAGGTTTGAACCCCTCTGGTAAAGAGCACGACCGAGTCAACAAATCTGACGCTCGCGCCTTCGGGATACCTGTCGTAACATGCTCATCGGTTGGCTCAGGACCTCCGAAGTAGCCATCCCAAATTCCTGCGAGGCTAGACAAGTCGTAAACAAACGGCTCGCTCTTTGCCAATTCAAACTCACGAGATAATCGATTATGGCGTACCTCGGCGATCGAATCGGCTTCTTGGCGACTGAGACCGCTCATGTGTAGAAGATGTTCTAGATAGCTATCGCGAACGGGCTTTTTGCTGTCGATCGCAGCATACATGAGGGGCTGCGTGAAGCGAGGTTCGTCACCTTCATTGTGCCCTAATCTGCGATAGGCATACATATCGATGACTACGTCTTTCTCGAACTCCTTTCGGAAATCCATCGCCAAATTGACCACTTGAGCGACAGCCTCTGGATCCTCACCATTGACATGAAAGACCGGTATTTGCAGCATCTTGGCGATGTCGCTCGCGTAGGTGCTGCTTCGGCTCTCATCTGGTTCCGTGGTAAATCCGATTTGATTGTTCAATACGATGTGCAGTGTACCACCTGTTCGATAGCCCGGCAGCTCGCTGAGGTTCAATGTTTCTTGAACAATCCCCTCACCGATAAAAGCCGCGTCACCGTGAATAAGAATCGTCATGTGCTCGTTGCGTGTGATATCGCCAGCGCGATCTTGTTTGGAGCGACAACGTCCCAACGCAACCGGATTAACGAACTCAAGATGGCTTGGATTAAAGCACAGTGAGATGTGAATCGTTTGGCCAGTGCTCGTAGTCCAATCTGAGCTGTAGCCCATATGGTACTTGACGTCCCCGCCACCCCGAAACAACTCCGGTTTTGGATCATCAAATGCCCAGAAAATATTCTGTGGTCGTTTGCCCATGATATTCGCCAGCACGTTCAGGCGCCCGCGGTGCGCCATCGCCAACACGACACCCTTGACCTGATGCTGTCCAGCTTTTTCGAAAGCACGATCCAGAAGCGGGATAAGGCTCTCTGCACCTTCCAGTGAAAAGGTTTTGGCCGTCGAATACTTCTTGCGAACGAACTCTTCAAAAATGGTTGCGTCAGCCAGCTTGGTGTAAATGCGAGTCTGAACATCACGAGACAATGGCAATCTGTTCTCGCTCGATTCCATGCGTCGCTGAAGCCAATCGCGAATGTTGCGATTGTCAACATGCATAAACTGAGCTCCGATGCTACGACAATAGGTATTGCGCAGCTTCTCAATGATGTCGCCGACAGTACGACCGTTTGCATACTCCAACGTCGGTGAAGTAAAAGGACGATTCATGTCCCCTTCTGTAAGACCATGCGATCGAGGGTCGAGTTCCGGAGGGCCCTTTCTGTGCAATCCCAGTGGATCGATCTTGGCCATCAAATGCCCACGCACCCGATACTCACGTACGAGCTGATCCACCCTCTCTTGCATTCGAGCAAGCCACAATGCGTCGCTCAGTTCAGCCGCATTGCCATCCGCAGGCTGCCCATCTCCCGATAAGTAGAGCCCCTCAGACTGAGAGGCTAATGAAAATTCTTCAAAGTACTTTCGCCATACGTCAGAAACGCTATTCGGATCTTGTATGTAGCGAACATATAAGTCGTCGATGTAATCGAGACTGTAAGTATTCATTTTCGTAGAACTTCAGAAAAGGTTGGTTCGGGTAGGTTGAGCCGATCTATCGGTAGGCCTGATTATGCATCCCACTTATGTGCGTTACTAGGATATCTCATCAGGAATTGCAATCCCAACGGGCTAAAGTCGCCAACGAAAATCATCGTGAATGGCATTGGCAACCGACACGGGGCAGATATTTGCCCCTCTTCGCACTGTAGAATTTCACTCACTACAAATTGTAGCCAAATGCCATGAATCGTCGATAGATTACCAAAATCGATTTATCTACTTGCCACGAACTTTGGTCTTGATCCGACAGAGATAGTGGTCAACCGTCATAAAAAGTGTGGTGCCATCTTCGCCAAAAGCACAGTTGCTCGTCCGCTCACCTGTATTTATCCTGCCGAGCAGCTTCGCATCCGGGCTAAAAATCCAAATTCCGCCTGGTCCACTTGCCCATAGATTCCCCTTCTCATCGACCGAGAGTCCATCAGGTAGACCAGGCATTTTTCCGACTTCGCTCGTTGCATCGAAAAACAGTTTGCCCGGACCGAGAGTACCATCATCCTTGATCGGAAAGCTCACCCAAATCGCCTTTTTTGGATCGCTCTGCGCGACGTACAAAGTTTTCTCGTCCGGTGAAAAACCAATACCATTCGGTCTTTGTAGTTCCGTAGTGAGCAGCGTAACGGATCCATCTTTCTTGGTAATGCGGTAGACCCCAAAGTGGTCCAGTTCACGGCGTGGGTCGTTCTCCCGAGCAGGAAGCCCATACGGTGGATCCGTGAAATAAATGTCGCCGTTGGATTTCAACGCACCATCGTTGGGGCTGTTCAGTCGCTTGCCTTGGTAGTTATCCGCAAGAGTCTTCTTGCCACCTTGTGGAGTCAACACGCTAACCCTGCGATCCCCATGCTCGCAAAGTACCAAATTGCCGTCCTTGTCCAGAAGTAAACCGTTGCTACCCGGCTCCAATCCGTAATAGGTAACCCCCGTGTAGCCAGACGGGTTCATGAACAATTCGACACCTTTCGATGCAGTCCATTTGAAGATGCTATTGCGGGGAATATCGGAAAACAACAAATGACCATCTTTCGCACTTCCAATCCATAACGGGCCCTCCGTCCAAGTGAATCCGTCTGCCAAGACTTCTATCTTTGCATCCTTGGCCAGAACGTTTTCGAGGGATGCATCCATCACTTCAATTTTGCCCAACGTGCGAGAAGACTGACCATATGTCGTCATGGAAGAACCTAACCAAGTCGTGATGAATAGAAGTCCAAGTTTGGATATTTTCTCAAAGATGCGATTTTTCATAAGCTGCCCGATGTTGATGGGACCGAAGATCAAACCATAATCGCGACTGCGACGCGACAGAAAGGATGGCTCGATCGTGGAATTCACCTAGTTTAGTACATCGAGTCCGAGCTAGCACCTACCCCACGTTTGAAGTCTTCGTTTTTGGAACCAGCCTCGAGCGACCCGTTAACGTTTGCTTGGGCCCGGAGACGGAGCGATCGTCCAAAGAAATAGCGACAAAAACCACGTTGACACCAGCAATAGCCAAAGTCCCATCCCCACCTTGTTCACTGGATTATTCGGAACCATCGGACTATTGCCCAATGACGGCGGCATTCCCTCAGAATTCGGGTAAGGTGCCGACACGGAAAAGCTTGCTTGGCCTGAAGGAATCGAAGAGTTTTCCAAGCTTGGCGTCTGCCCCATCATCGCTTGGATCGTGGAATGGTCGGTCAATTGCCTCGGAAAGGACACGACTCCGATCGCAGGGAGAATGAGCGCCAAACTGCTGGTGGCACACATCAAGATCAAGCTCAAAAATTTGATGGATTTCATTGGATGGATTTCACTGTGTCGGCTGGCTGAAGGAAACACTCCAAATCAAAGACGCAATCAACGGCAGCTCCCTGGTGGGCAAGCCATGGGTGCCAGTCTATTCAAACGGGATACTACCAAGAAACCGTCGGAAAAATCGATGCGACTCCGCTTCCTTCCCGTGAAAATCCACTCAAAATTGAATGCAAATGCAGTTTTCTCGTGAGTATAATCAGCATTTGCTTTCGTTTTTGCCCCAAAAAATGGTCTCGATGTGACTTATGCAAAATCCTCGAAGAGCAATGTTGGTTGTCGGCGTTTTTGGGGGATTACTCTCTCTTGCGACAGGGATTCATGCGCAGTCGAATTCATTTCCATCCGGTAAAAACATCCCTGCCTCCCAAAACGCACAACTCCAGCACGCGCCATCGATTCGCTCTGGCCCAATCGACCTTAGCAAATATTCAAGCGATGTCCTGAACTGCGCCATCTGCCGAGAACGATTAGGACTGCCCGCCCTTGGTCCCTCGACGGCGTCAGCCAACAAAACAGAACTGATGCCGCCGACGGTTTCGAATCCGACGCCAAGTTTTTCTCCTCCTACCCATCACGTCGACCGTCCTGCGAACCCGACGAAGGAAGCATCAAATTCTGCACCAGACCGAAGCGCGGCCATGGCTGATACCTTGCACATCGTGGAGCAAATGAAGGTTGAAAATTCGAAGCTGGTGGAACAGCTAGCAGTCGTGGCCAAAGAGCGTGAGAAGCTTCAAGAAATGATGCGAGTTCAAACGGAGTCTTTTGAAAAGAAAATGGCTGAGATCGAACGTTCCAATCAAGAGACGGCGAAAATGCTGGAAGCCAGAACTCTTGAGGTTACAAAACTTCAGAACCGATTGCAGGCTCATCCGAAATCTCAAAGAAAGCCGAAAGCAGAGTCGGGAAATACAAAAAAGAAGCCTTCGAAGAACTCTTCCAAGGATCATGAATAAGACGAGCCACAGAGGAATTCTTACCTTCCCAACCTGAAAGGTAAGGGCTTGTAGCTCGACTTTTCGTCGTAGCCAACGATTATTAGAAACAAGGTGAAGCAGCTTGAAACTTTGTTGCCTATCCCGACTTAATCTTTCGATTTATCCGAGTTAACCACCAGTTTCCGCTAGGCTGAGGCAGGATCTATTTTTTGCCTTTACCGATTAGGTGGCTAACATGGCGTTGAACAATGCCGATTCGAAGTTGACCCAAACGATCATTAACAAATTGACCATGCGAGGAATTCGGACTCCTTGCAAAGTCAATGTTGGTGTCGCGCAAGGTCAGGTGACACTTACAGGAACAGTTACCCAGGCTCATCAAAAAACCGCGGCGGCATCCGTCTGCTCGGCGATATCTGGTGTCAAACGAGTCATCAACAATCTTATCGTAAAGGCAGCCGAGCGCAGAACCTGATAACGGTTTCGCCTAAGTGTAGTCCCTCGTTTTCGAAAGATGGATTACAATTCTGATTCGACTAACATTCGGACAGGACACTCATGAAACCGTTAATTGCAAACCCTCAGGATCTGACACCTGCGACAAACTGGCTCGATACCAAGTGGGCTTGGACTAGCGAGGAGTCGCTGATCGATCACCGAACTAAGGCTCGACTTTGCGCGGCAGCTCTTCTTCCTTTTCGAAATCAGAAACCTGACTGGGAAGGGTTTATCGCCAGCATCGCTTGGATGCAATCCGCAGCAAATTACTATGGGGTCGAACTCGTGGTCGTGCTGAACGCGGACACTGGCTATATCTTTCATTTGGATGATGCGCTCTACAGCGAGGTTCTCAGGCGGTTTCGTGACGCTTTTCCGGGTGCAAAGTTTATTGCAGGTGTTACCGCTCGCGGTGCAGAAAAAGATAGCGCATTCCAACCGGATCGGTATCGGCCTCTTCTCGACATAGTTCAGCAACATGACAACTGTGAGGTCATGCTCATGACTTCAAAGTGGTTGAGCGCGTTGGCCCCTGAACCAAAGCGGGATGCATACTTTGCGATTGCGGATTGGCTAGTTCGCCCCGGAATTGTTCATGCGCTTGAACCCGCTTTTGTTCCTTGGGCGAAGCCCTTTGAGCCTTGGTTGCTATGGCAACTAGCCCAGCATCCAAAGTTCGTAGGCGGCAAGATTAGTACGCTGGACGAACCGCACTTTCTCTATTGGGCTGCGATGTGCCGCGATCTTCAACTGGACTTCGCGCCTCACAGCGGAGACGACTTTGGAATTGCGACCGCGATCAAGCTTGGATTGCCTTTGCTGATCGGAGCGGCCGTGAGTGGCGCACCCCTGATTGCTGCCGCCAAAGACATGTGGCTTTCTGATGATTCGCCGCAAAAGAAATACACGACGGGGTCAGGTGCATTTGATACACGGGTCTACAAAGTCTTTGAAGCGTTTCAATCATTAGAAGACCAAGTGTTTCGCTTGGATGCATCGATGAGCGCCGCGGCGTACAAACATAGCACGGCGCATGTGTTGCACGAATTGGGGATCATTGCATCACCAGAATCGCACCCCGAATGCCTAGACTTACGAGGCAGTGACGAAGCCATTCGTATGCGAGAATCGCTTCGTCGCCCGAAACGCGTCGCAGAGATGCTCGGAATCCCATTTCGATTCGATTCCTAGCAGACGGCCCATTCGCAATCGCAAGTGGCGACCGCTATCTTTTTGTATTTTATGTGTCGGTCTATCGAGTGAAACGGGCATTATCCTTTTAGACTTAGTTACTGCATCCGAAGCCTAGCTTCGCGGAATTGGAAGTAAGTAGATACACCCCTTCTTGATTACTTTCTCCAGCAACCAAAATGCGTACTTATTCCCGTTCCTGTCGAAGGTCTCCATGTCACAACATCTCATTCTGGCATCCATTCCACTTGAGCTCCAATCACTGGCTTACGCGCTCTTTGGGACGGCCGCTTTTGGCTTGGTAGGTATCTTTCTCATGCTAGCTGGCTTTAAGCTGTTTGAATTTGTCACACGTCGACTTGATATAGAAAAACAGCTTGATAACCAAAACATGGCGGTAGGTGTTGTCGTGGGATCGCTTTTAATAGGAATAAGCCTCATCGTCATCGTTTCGATGATGTAGCCTTTTTCCATTGGAAAGAATTCATCCATGAAGAAAAGCACCAAAGTTGTGTTGAGTCTGCTTGTCCCTGCGATGGCAGCGTATGGTTGCAGCAACCAAGCAAAGACCGTCCAGCCTCCTGCCAATGCGGCGGCATCCAACCTGCAGAATCGCAGGACGATTCCGATGCATTGTTCTTGCGGCCATCGCTTTACAGCCAGCAGCGAAATGGTCGGAGCAACTGTTCCGTGCCCGAATTGCGATCGAAAGTTACAAGTTTCCGAACAAGGATCTCATTCTTCCTCACACCGTCGCGGATATCGTTCCAACTCATCCTCTTTTTTTCCAGCATGGTTTGGAGGATATACCGAGCCTTCATCTTCATCGCCTCCTGTCGCCACTTCGACACATTCGTCGGAATCACGACACACTTCTAATTCTGGTCATGTGTCTTATTCCGGTTTTGGAGGCACTGGTTCTCGTTTCTCGGGAGGTTCGTAATGCGCCGCGTCTCGGCCTCACCCCGAACAAACTGGCGTCAGGAAGTGGAAAAAATAGGATTCTCCTATCATACGATTGACGGTGAACTCTATTGGGACGAAGCGGGCTGGTACGAGTTCTCATTAGCGGAAATTGAAGAAATCGAGTACGCAACCAACACGCTTCACGATCTTTGCTTGCAAGCCGTGCAGTTCGTTTTCGATCAGGATCGTCTCGATGAGTTTCGAATTCCAGCGGAGTTTCACGATTGGATTCGAGCCAGTTGGGACAATGATGAACCGACGGTTTACGGACGATTTGACCTCGCATGGGACGGTCGAGGCGCTCCGAAACTGCTAGAGTACAACGCCGATACCCCCACATCGCTTTTCGAAGCGGCCGTCGTGCAATGGCATTGGCTTCAGTCAGTGCATCCTGGTTTCGATCAGTTTAACAGTCTTCACGAGCAATTGATCGAAGCCTGGAAATACTTGTTCCAGTATGGAATGAGCCATATCAGTTTCGCTGCCACAGCAGGTCATGAAGAGGATTTCGGAAATATTACGTACCTCCGAGACACCGCAGCCCAAGCAGGAATTGTTACGGAGTATCTCGATGTTTCTGCCATCGGGTTCGACTCGAGGAAAAACTGCTTCGTGGATGCGCAAAGTCAACCGATAGATCGATTGTTCAAACTCTATCCGTGGGAATGGATGATCGGTGAAGAATTCGGAAAGCACCTGCTGGAATCCGGGACACAGTGGATTGAACCGCCGTGGAAGATGCTGCTCTCGAACAAGGCAATACTGGTTATATTATGGGAACTATTTCCCGAATGCGAATACTTGCTTCCAACAGCGTGGCATCCATTACCGGGAGACCACGTTCGCAAACCCATCTTGTCTCGTGAAGGGAGCAACATTCAAATAGTTCGACGAGGACAGTTGGAACGAGAGACCCAGGGGCCTTATTCGGAGCAGCCAATGATCTATCAGTCGTATCATCCGCTGCTGAACTCGGGAGGATGTCATGCTGTTCTAGGTAGCTGGATCGTCGGTGATGCAGCCTGCGGGTTGGGCATTCGCGAAGACATGAACCCAGTGACACACGATTCTAGCCGTTTTGTTCCTCACCTGATCCGCTACTAATGGATGTTTTTCACGACGAAGAATAGTCGCGCGTATGCCCAAAGTGAACCCCATACTTAAAGCTACCGATCCCTGGCTCAAATGGCTTATCATAGCAGGGACGATGACTTACTTTGTCGAGACTAGTTCAAAGTCCTCCGAAGGCGACAGAGGCCATTCAATCTTCTGGTGGGTGCAGAGTTTGATCGCCATATGCTTCACCATCGAATACATCCTTCGTTGGTTGGATGATGCCCAAGATCATTATCGATGGCATTATCCACAGTCAGCGTTGGGGATTGTTGATCTCTTCTCCATACTTCCTTTCTGGATAGGTTGTTTTCT
>Ga0207937_1000727_pt1 | contig 11275 bp, 4 predicted proteins | sample LakMenEpi04Sep11_FD_150668 | JGI IMG/M metagenome (GOLD analysis project Ga0207937, IMG submission 150668) | Freshwater microbial communities from Lake Mendota, WI - 04SEP2011 deep hole epilimnion (SPAdes) | ecosystem: Environmental > Aquatic > Freshwater > Lentic | place: Lake Mendota, Madison...
CCCTCCCCACCCCGGGTTAGGTATTATACATTGCATTTGTATTGTAGTCCAATTGCATAGTATATATTTTTAATTTATTCTTCATAGAATACATAAGGTACTTGATTACATAAATACGTAGGTATTATTACACGAAATAATAATATGATTTCATTTACAGTCTACAGTAACGAGGTGGCCACGACCCCACCCAGAATGAAGAACAAGGATGGCACAGGAGAAGGAGAACAACAGAGCCATCCAACAACAGAACAACAGAGTCATCCATCCCCAGCCGGAGTGGATGCGGAGAAACAACAGAGTCATTTATCCCCACCCGGAGTGGATGTGTAAAACAATGTCATTTATCCCCACCCAGAGTGGACTTATAAATGTAATGTAACATAGTAATTTATCCCCACCTAGAGTGGACGACAATCAACAACACACATCGGAGGGCTCATCCTTCCCCCCCCCAGGGTTATGTGGGGAAGTATATCCTACGCCGTCAAGGCTCCAGATATTCCCCCTATAAAAACTGAAGACCTGGAGAGGACCACGCTGGGGCCAACCCAAGCCGGGGGGAGCGAGGCCGAGAATAATATGTGTATGTGTGTTCTATAGTCAGTCGATAGACTAACTTCATTGTTATAACATCGTTTAGTAAGATTAAAGTATTTAAACTGAAACTTCGGATTACTTCATTGACCAGACTATCAAGTTTGGGCGTAACAGAGGTTAACCCCGATATGGCGACCCTGGCAAGTCCAGTAGAAGGATTTGCCAGGGAGGTCATTACTTAGCACAAAAGAAAAGCTAAGTAAAGGGGCTACCCAAAGTTACTTGTAGACTGAACATTGACAAATTGAAAATTTTTTTTCACTGTTTCAGGAAGACGACAGAGAACCTTCCAGCAGACTACAGACTACATATTACAGAGAGTGCGAAATAGTTCTAAGACATACGGTTCAAACCCCGCGTTTTAGAACTCGCATTTGTATTTGAGAATACTTGTATAAGACTAGGCTAAACACCAGCTTTTACAAAAATATTCACACATACCTCTCGAACTTTCTCTAACTGAAACTCGACAAACATATTTGCAGATCGCATACTTGCATATTCATATTCATATCCAGATAAAAACCTATAAACTTTTTCAAGAAATAGCCTTGAGCAACAAAACCGCTGCTCAATTTTATTTTTGAAAAAGTAAGTTTTTAAACTCGTGCAACTTTCTAAAAATAGCCTTGAGCAACAAAACCGCTGCTCAATTTTATTTTGGAAATTTTGTAAAAACTTGAAAAAACCATGGCACAGTCTAACCTAGTGCATCTCATGAGAGAGGAAAAAACATCTCGTGGTCTAGCAGAATTGATGAAAGAGCTAGTGCTCGCAAGTGGAGCCCCAGATGAAACAAGGAAAACTCTACGAGAAAAAATAGACATAGTGTGCAGGAACAGTAAAGAAAAAGAACACTCTAGAAAGATAGAAGAGTTTACGTTCACTAAAGCCAGGAGGAGCATAGAAGACTGGGAAGCAGAATTGAAGAGATCAGAGGTACATCCCACCAAGGACAATCATTTCAAGTCCGAATATGGCGTTAATTACATTAACACATGTAAGGAATCATGGACCAGGAAGGAAGACGAGGCAGGCTGGACAGCAGTAGATACAGCAAAAGAGAACTGGGAAAGAGACCAAGATAATAAAAAAAGGGATCACGACAGGAAACAGCCAGTAGAAGGAGCAGAGCGTGCAGAGTACGAAAGGAAAGTCATGACAAAGGACGATCTCACGAGAATCTTTGATGAAACAAAGAGAGAGATCAGATTAGGAAATAGGAAAGCAATGAGACACAGCCCGATATGGGAAGTAGCAGCCAGAACACAGAATAATGACAGTACGTATGAAGACAAAGAACTTAGATTCAAAGACCGGGAAGACAAAAGTAAGAAAGAAGAGCACAGAGAGACAGACTGGTACCAAAACATCCAGAACATTTCGGAACTAGGCGGACAATTAGGGTACACTGAACGACACTTCAAAAACGTATTAAGTCGCTTCATTTCATGGTTTAACCCAGAACTGAGCATCGTAACGGACAGACTGACAGCTGATGAGACAGCAAGATTTCTGATGCGACTCCATACACCAGACACAGACGAGGAGAAAATCGACAAACAGATTAATCGACTCACTCGTAAAGCAGGCACCTCACTCAGACCTGTAATGGCGTACCTACTCGAGATAGTAAGTGCCAAATACCAGGCAAGTACACCACTGGAAAAAGAGACAGAAATCAGAAAAGAAATGATAAGGGGTTTAGTGAAATTCACTAGAGGAGACCTACAGATACAGATAGTCCAGAGTATAGAGTATGCCAGAAGAAGTAAAGATAAATTAGACTGGAAATTCATCTTGGAAAAAGCAATAGACAGCGAGATGATCCAAGGAACACCACAGGTCGACATAAAATACCAGAACCATGATGCAAACGAGGCTGCTTTACAGAAATTGTACAACGTCTCAACAGGAATAGATACCAAACCGAGATATCAGCCGAATTATGCACCGGGCAAAGACGACGAGCGTCACCGCGAGTACTATGAAGCGGAGACCCTTAAAGAGACAGAAAGTGACAGAATCGACCTTTCAGAGATATATGGCGACTATCCAACCTCCTCCGAACTCCGAAAGATACTAGGAAAAGAAAAGCAGAAAATGGAGAAGGTGGTCCACGAGAAAAGACAGAGAGAGGAGGCAGAACAAGAGGAAGAATGCCGAAAGATAGCCAAATTAGAAGAGAGAGAAAGAGAAAAAGAGAGAGAGAGAGAGATTAGTAAAAATGACGATAAAGTAAAACTCTTGAAAAAAGTACAAGAGGAAGCAACTAGGAAAAGCACGAGAGAAAAAGCACAAACGAAGACATTCGGGATATATGCTATTTCTCCCGAGGCAGAGACAGTTAAGACTGACCGAAGAGACATACAAAAAGGTGAGAGGTCACCAAGGGAGAATAGTTTAAACAGAGACAGGTCAAGTCCCTACCGGAGAGACAACACTACACCAACCAGGAGAGATAACTCAGGACAGAATAGAAGAGACAACTCAGTCCCCAGGAGACGGGATGACAGAGACAATAGATCCAGAGACAGAAATAATACCGGTTGGAACAACAGGAATACTGGCAGGAACGATAGGTCAAGAGACAACTCTACGAACAGGAATGAAAGAGGCAGAAGTAGGGAAAGACAAAATGCCAAAGAGACAAGAACAAACTACAGCACTGAGAGAACACCTACCCGCAGAGACAGAAGCGACAGTACAAAAGACAGGCAAAAGTACGGAATTACCTCAGAAGACTTTAGAAAACAGAAGGGAGAAATGTTCAGAAAAGACTTTATAATGAGAGAAAGTGACAAAGAATGTGACAAATGCGGAGATTGGAGACATTTCCCCTGGAATTGTGACAGATACAGGAGGTATTCGAAATTCGAATGTAAAACGTGCTCAAAAGGTCTTCACCATTGGGCCGATGACTGCATGGGAGGTTTTAGAGACAGAATGGAACAACCGTACAAAAAGTTTGTGAATAAAGACGGTTCCAGAGACAGCCGCCGAAATACAGACGGAAGAGACAGATCAAGAAGTTTTAACAGTGCGAGCAGGCGACCCGAAGAAAGGGACAGATCTCAAAGCTTCAACAGAGAAAGAGGCAGAGAAAACAGAGACAAAAGACCTGATAGTGGAAATAGCAGAGACCAGAGACAAAACAGTAGAGATGGCAGGGACCGAAGTAGAGACTCTAGAGACGGAAGAATACCAGATAAGGACAGAGGCCTAAATATGAAGGGGTGGACAAACAAGCAGGGAAATTGATTAGCCAAGGGAAAGGAAACACTCGCCCGGACCCTGAAAGGCAAACAGGAAAGAGTGTAGAGACAGAACTCAGTAAAGAGACACAAAACTGTAACAGTATGAAATTTCCTAAACCAAGGACACTTTCGTTTAACGATCACGATGACTTAGCGACACCCCAACCTAAATTGTTTAAAGAGCTAGTTAACGATATTATTTTCCCACCAGAGGGAAGTCCAAGAGACAGATATTTACAATCAACGATAGACGATTTAAAAGAACGTTCCAGGAAAAAATCTAAAGCCATTAAGTTGAATCAATTATTTATAAACCGTCAACTTTATTTTTTAAATATCTGCCTGAATCCAGAAAAAGGTATGAAAAAGGATACAAATGTTAAAGGGTTAGTAGATACAGGAGCTGCAAACAGCCTAATACACACTGACATAATAAAGCGGTACGGTATAAAGTACGAGCCAGGCAGTATGGTGATTTGTACGGCTACAGGGACAGATAGCGTTTCTATTAAAGGGACAGCTCATATAAAGTTCAGAATGCGGACAACAAAGAATAACATCATAGAGACCTGCGCTAATTTTATAGTAACAGAAAAATTGAACGGCATGGATTGCATACTAGGCGCAGATTTTTTGATGGAAAATAATAACGTGGTAAATGTGTCTAAAAACTGCTTAGTTTGGCGGGAGAACGATAGCCTTCACAGAGTCCGGATAGCTGACAGCGCAGAGTTGGAAAAGTTGGAAACAATAAATATTTACACACAGAAGCATGCGCATAAAATCCTGTTTAAACCAGAAATAGAGTGTAAGGATTGCTTGCAGCTAGATAAAAATTCGCATAAAGCTGACACAAAAGTACTCCGAGGGCGGGATGTAAACGGACACCCAATTATAATTTGTGAAGATAAAGAGAATGGGGAAAAGATCCTTAAACAAAACTTAGTAAATACATCCGAATATATAGACGCAAACACCGAAGAGAGTACTTTAAAACCTACAATAGGTGTATATAGCCACAGTGTACAGCATAATTATGAGGAGGAAACATTACCAGACTCGGCGGATCTATTCGCGGATTCTCAGGAATTAAAGGAGGAAATACTCGAAAAAAAGATCTCAATTAATGATGGGGACTATTCTCATTGCCCCCCCGAACATTTAGGAAAGTTAATGAGTCTAATGGAAGATTTTAAAGATCGTTTCTCAGAGTCAAAACTAGATCTGGAAATCACAGACATGTATACAGCCGATTTAGAAACCATACCCGGTAAAGTTGTCAACCAAAAATGCCGCAGGCTACCGACAGATAGATTCGTTTTCGCGAAAAAAGCTATAGATCAATTGATAAAAATGGGCGTTGTTTCGGAATCCGATTCGGCGTGGAGATCGAACGTGGTTATGGTCCCAAAACCACAGTCGGGTCAACTGAGGGAGAATTCTAAGTCAGACATGTTAGACAAGTCTAAAAAAGTAGATATATACAGAATATGTTTAGACTTCAGGGAATTGAACAACAGCCTTGTATTCCCCAAAAATGTTCAATTCGTTAATCTGGAAAATTTACTACATAAGCTTAAAAATAAGGTGTGCGTAAGCATGGATATATCTTCCGCATTTTTCATAATTCCTATAAATGAAGCGGACCGCTACAAAACATCCTTCTGGGTTAATGACTTGAGCTACGAATTTAACTCATTGGTTATGGGGCTAAAATCTAGTCCTTACCATCTAAAAATGTTTATGAACATAGTGTTTGGACCTGTCCAATTTGAAAAGTTAAAAAAACTGCTGAGCCAAGCTGAGCGTGATTTACTACCTTCTAGCTTTGCAGATATAGTTATCAGCTATTTCGACGACTGCTTTGTTTTTGCTGACAATTATGAGCAGCTTCTCGTGTGTTTTAAAATATGTCTAATGGCTGCAAGGGAAGCAAAAATAAAATTCAGTGTGGAAAAAACCACATTCTTCACAACAAAAATTAAAGTACTGGGCTACTCATTTGACACAAAGGATGCACTTCTAACAATGGATAGGCTAAAGTCCTCAGCAATCACAAACATGAAAAAGCCCTCTTCACTTTTTGAGCTACATAGTAGGCTCTGCGCTTTCCAGTATCAAAGTATATTTCTCCCTTACCTCAAACATATTCTTTACCCTCTTCATTACATGTTAAGGAAGAGAGAATGGAAATGGGGAGACCAAGAAGAGGAAGCTTGGTCATTAGCAAAGCAATTATGCGGACTAGGGTTGAGGCTTACAATACCGGATAAGGAGGATGATTTAGTTCTAACAACAGACGCAAGTAAAGTTGCAGCGAGCGCATGTTTATTCAGAGTAAGAAACAAAAAGTTAGAACTAGTGGCCGTTAACAGCAAGTATTTTAACGTAACGGATCTAAATAAATGTAGCTACGTACTAGAGAGTGTAGCACTGGCGTACGGGCTTAAGTGCTTTGCCTCATACATATTGAATTGTGAGGGCAAAATAAAGGTTTTTACAGATGCAAGGTCATTGATTTACTGTAAAAGGATGTCGACTCACAGTATACTACTCAATAGTACCCTAGCCTACCTGACAAATTTCGTGACTTTGTCAAACATGGAACTGTATCACTTGCCCGGGGACGTAAATGTCCTGGCGGACGTAATGAGCAGGGCTATAGCAGACAATCTGAACTGTGCATTAAATCGCGAACATCCCATAAGTAAACAATGGGCGACTGTTATTCCTGTAATACCGGAGACATTTAACGTAGACCGGAATACTTTGTTTAAATTCTTAACATGTACATTAAAGCCTGAAATAGAGGATAAACATGACAGAAGAATGAGGAAATTGGTAGAGCCAAAATCAGTTCAGCAATGGTTTGACATTTCCCAGGGAGCGACAAGCGAAGAAAGATTTTATAATGCGATAAGACTTCTCGAACAGTGGAATGATACTTATGAAAAGCATGAGAAGCTAGGCAACATATCTGTTAACATGTTGTCTCAGAAAGAGCAGAGAGCACACGAAGCTCTCATGCGACTAATCACTGAGAAAAATAAAGAGTGCACCATAATTATAGAGAATATATTAGAAAAAACTTATGCGGATATAAAGGACACGCCTATTTACAAAAAAATTCGGAAAAGTCTGGTGGAAGCCAGTAAACAATTAATTAGTATAAATGGTGGCGGACTAACAAAGGATAATGTAACCGACTACTGTATAATAATAGACGATATTATGGTTCAAATTTCGGAAATTTTGCCCGAAAGTAAAATACCAACAAGTGAAGGGTGTAAAGCAATAATCAAGACTAATGTATTTAATAGCATCCTGAATTATGGAAAAACAGTAGCAAATGGAGTGCAAGAAAAGAACTCTACATGGGAAGGCAGAGGTCAGTTAAAATACAGACCCGAACCATATGGTAGTGATATATCACTTCGCACTCAAAAACAATACAAACTAAAACCTAATGAGATAATTAAGTTGGATCTGGACGTTCGTGTCCACCCGAGAGCTGGTTATATACATGAATACACTGAGGCGGAATTTACAAAGAAAATGGAAATGAATGTGGAGACAGCCCTCATGTGTGTGGGCACAGACGACTACAATAAAATATCCATACAAAATCTGAAAAGTGTGCCAGTAACAATACCCGAAGGTACAGCAATATTAATAGTAAATACGTCCAGAATATCATATGACACGGATACAGGGACATTTAGTTCAGAACGGCAGGAGACATTATGGAATGAAGTAAACACCGACAGTAAAGGCATAGCTTTGGTCAGGGATGTCCTAAGTACATTTGAACCGGATTCTCTTAAAATAGGTGAAATATCAATTCGGATTCCAGGCGAAGGGGACACGAGAGCTAGACTTATAGACGAACTTCGAGGCCATGATAATGACAACCTGCCGAAAATATCGACAAAACTATATAATATATTACCAGTCACTGCAGAAGTCGAACAGAATCATGAGGATTCATATAAAACGGATACACAGGCATTATTAGCACTGGATCTGTTACAAGATAAAAAACTCTCGTTACACACTCTCATTAAATTACAGGGAGAAGACGACAACATACAGTTAATAAGGGAAAACTTGACGGGAAACCAGGACGCGTATGGTTCTTATATCCTAAAAAACGGACTAGTATGTAAAAAATTTACAGTACACCATATAGGCGTAACATTTTTAGGCATATACATACCGACAGCGATACTGAGAGCAGTGATGCAGTATGTACATCGCAAGTACCTACATACCTCGGTGACTCAAACTAAAAAGGAGTTTTCAGCCAATTATTATCACCCACAATCAGATAAATTTGCGAAAGAAATATGCAGGGAATGCGTAATATGTACCCAAAGCAGAAATATGGAGAAAAGGGATATTACTATAGGGAGACAGCGTACATTGAAACCGGAAAGACCGCGGGAATCAATATCAGCGGACATATTATACTTTCCGAAATCAAGTTCAGGTTATACACATGGATTATTAATTGCAGACCTATTCTCACTGTACGTGAGTTTCTTCCCCATGCGAAGTAAGAATAGTGCTGAGGTAGCAAAAGCTTTTGATAAATATTTGTCAGCAATGTGCCCACCAAAAAATCTATACACTGACTCAGACCAAAGCTTCAGAGGGGAGGTGGAAACATTGCTTCGCCTTTGGAATATAACGCATATTACAAGTTACCCTTACACACAGAAGCAGAATGCGGTAGAATCACAAGTAAGGATCTTTAAGAATGCCTATAGGGCCGCCATTTTGGAAAACGACATATTTAAGATTCCCCAGTGGGACAAACTCTATCCTATGGTCATATGCAGAATAAATGTCATGATTAGTAAATATGGCATGAGCCGAGAATCGGTACATTTCGGAACAATCGTGGATTCCTCACTGCCATTAATAGTAGATTGCGAAGCTTTTAGCCCTTTAGAAGACGATTTGAAGCAACTTTGCGACAGGTTTAGAGATAAAATCGGGCGATTTCTCATGAGGAAGAAGAGGGATAAAGAGCTATACAAGATAGGAAAGTCGAAACACTTTTATATGTACGAATTAGTGATGAGGACAGACTATACAGCAGACAATCTCCTAGCACCAGTGTATAAGGGTCCTTTTAGGATAGTACATTTAGACAGTGGAGGAGCCAGACTACGGAACATAAAAACTAAAGAGGAACAGTCAGTAAGTTTCGAACACATGCGAAAGATACATATAGACGAACTTTTAACACTTTTACCGCAGAATTTTGACTCTGAGGTTATGGCAGCTTTAGACAACTATAGATATAAAAGGTCAGATAAAGAAGAAGAGCCAGGGATAGACAGAGATACGTCAGAGACAGGGAGCGATAAAGCAGATAGTGGAAAAAGGGTATTACGTTCCGGGAGATTGTACCAGATTGACATAAAGAGGATAGGAGATAAAACTGGAAAAGAAGCCGAAAAAGTGTATTGGAGGACAGGGCAAATATACAAAAGGGATATATTCGACAAAAATATACCTATACTTACAAGACACAGAGCTTCTGATAGGGAGTTTATTGCTCAAAGAGATTTTTTAAATACAGCAGAGAAGAATATTTTTGCGGGAGAATATAGGAAAACAGTCGAGGTGATGATGACAAAAGCAGAAAAAAGGAAATATTACTCTGATAAAAAGTGCTCATTTAGTTCCGCGGAGGAAGGTACAATGATTATACGAATGAAAAAAACAGACCAGGAAAGACCGGGGAAAAGGGTTAAATTTAAAGAGGTTGTGATTCATTTCTACTCGGATAAACAAAAGGACTAAATTTTCAAGTAGCAATGATTTAAAAAAAAAAAAAAATTATATATATATTGACACTTGAAAACAGAGAGAAGGCAGACCCGCTGCCTGTTGTGAAGAGAGAGATAGAAACCATGACGTACAGGCGATACTTGGCAAGCCAGAGAGGAATGGCCACGAACCGATTGTCATTTCCAGCTCACCGAGTATACGGTCGGTGGACAAGGGAAGTGCGGCGATAGTGGTCAAAGGCGACCTGTTGGATACAATGACCAACAGGAGCAAATCCTCTCTGGTCAAAAGCGCCAATGAGCCAAAGGTCATGGGGAAAAGCTCTTTTATATAAGGAACGAAAATAACGATTATTTTGGATATGAGTAAACACAACAAAAACCCAAACAATGTAATAAAGTACACGGATATTAGCAGTTTTGGGAAATAAATGTTAAACCGTCTATCTACAGACATACAGATGTACCCACATATAGGCGTCTGCAGATGTACCCACATATGTACCCACATTGCAGATATACACACCCCAAATTGTGGGGGAGGCCAGAGAGTAGAAAGCTATGACGCTACATACAGAGCGCAAAGTTTGGGCGTGTGGAGGTACATGAAAAGTCAGTCGGAGTGAATGAGGAACTCCAGTTCATATTGAACACTCACAGCAAGCAGTCATTATAAATTGCGCTCTCAATTATAATTTTCGGCACTTATTTTTATCATAAACCTATTCTACATTGAGCTGTAGGATACAACATTCGTTTCGATTGAACCTTTACTCTATTTTTATTTTGATCTTTAGTATAGCGAATGGGTTACGGTTACCCATAATGTTATAATCGGCAAAACAGCAAAATAGCACGCTCGGACAGAGTTCGAGGTTTAAGTTGAAATTTCACGCTTCCTAAACATTTTTCAAATTGTGTAAACAAATCGGATGATGAGTATGCTGAAACAAAACAAAAGACTTTATTTTTCAGACATTTATCCAAGCCAATGAAACAGGAGGACGTTGAGAGCTGGGGGAAGATGGTCAAGAAGGACTCGTACGGAAACTACTACAACTGGGAGACCAGATGGGAGCTGAAGAGGGACCGCGAGGCGGGACCCCCGGAGGACTTAAACATTTGGCGGTGGTCGACGTTGGATCCTCCCAACAGTTTGAGGTAGTAAGAATCATTTTTAGAACCTATTCCTGTCCGGAACTGTCCGAATTTTCGGAAAGATTTTTGATCTTGGTTGTAAAAAGCTAACTTTTAATTTACTTATTTGCTACACGCTGAAAGGAGATATTTGTTGTACGAGATAAAATTCCGGCATAACTTAAATATATATTGATGAATGTGCTGCACAAATAAAGGGTACGACGGCCAAATTCAGCCAAGAGTATAACTAGTATACAAATAGCAAGATTTATTCGCCACTCCGCTTTCATCGATTTTTAGAGTGTTAACACGCCATTTTTGTTTTACTCAGAAAAGATTTCCAGCTGATTATATAAAATATCTTTGATCCTAGAACAACTTTTGTAATTGGCCTCACAGATTTATCTACCAAATTTTAAGAATATGTCAAAGTACTTAACGAAAGCTAGGATGGAACAGATTTCGTCCCTTCATGTC
>Ga0207937_1000728_pt1 | contig 11261 bp, 11 predicted proteins | sample LakMenEpi04Sep11_FD_150668 | JGI IMG/M metagenome (GOLD analysis project Ga0207937, IMG submission 150668) | Freshwater microbial communities from Lake Mendota, WI - 04SEP2011 deep hole epilimnion (SPAdes) | ecosystem: Environmental > Aquatic > Freshwater > Lentic | place: Lake Mendota, Madison...
CGCCGCCGCGGAGCTGGCCTATTCGGCCCCGGAAGGCCTGGGCAGCCGCGAGGTGGTGATCGGCTACGACCGCCGTTTCCTGGCGCCGGAGCTGGCCGAGGCGATCTGCAGCGCCGTGCGCGGCGTGGACCTCGAACCCCTGCTCTCCGACTCGCCCACCCCCACACCGGCGTCCAGCTGGGCGGTGGTGGAGCGGGGCGCCCTGGGAGCCCTGGTGATCACCGCCAGCCACAACCCGCCGGAATGGCTGGGCCTGAAGATCAAGGGACCGTTCGGCGGCTCGGTGGAGGGCGACTTCACCGCGCGGGTGGAAACGCGCCTGGCCGCCGGGGGGATCTCAGTGCAGATCCCGCCCCCAACGGCGGGCGAGCCCCGCTTTGACGCGCTCGGCGCCTACGTGGGCGGCCTGCGGGCCAAGGTGGACCCCGCAGCACTCGCGGATGGCCTGCAGCGGCTGGGCCTGCGGGTGATCGTGGACCCGATGCACGGCTCGGCCGCCGGGGTGCTGCCGGCCCTGCTGGGGGAGCAGGCCAGCGCCAGCGGCGTGATCCAGGAAATCCGCGCCAACCGAGATCCTCTCTTTGGCGGCAACCCCCCGGAGCCCCTGGCCCTTTACCTGGGCGAGCTGATCGCCGCCGTGCAGGCGAGCACCGCCGCTGGGCGGCCAGCGATGGGCATCGTGTTCGACGGCGACGGTGACCGCATCGCCGCCATCGATGAACGGGGCCGCTTCTGCAGCACCCAACTGCTGATGCCCCTGTTCATCGACCACCTGGCCCGGGCCCGCCAGCTCCCCGGAACCGTGGTGAAAACGGTGAGCGGCTCCGACCTGATGCAGCTGGTGGCCGAGGGCCTGGGGCGCACCGTGATGGAGAAACCGGTGGGCTTCAAATACATCGCAGCCGAGATGCTGGCCGGCGAGGTGCTGGTGGGCGGCGAGGAGTCGGGCGGCGTGGGCTTCGGCATGCACCTGCCCGAACGCGATGCGCCCTTTGCGGCCCTGCTGCTGATCGAGGCCCTCGTAGAGGGGGGGGTGCCCCTGGGCGAGCGGCTCGATGCCCTGCAGCAGGCCCACGGCGGCGCCGCCAGCTACGACCGGCTCGACCTGCGCCTGCCGGACATGACCGCCCGCCGCAACTTGGAGGCCCGCCTGGCCCAGGCCCCACCGGCAGATGTGGCCGGCAGCCCGGTGCAGGAGGTGATCACCACTGATGGCGTGAAGCTGCGGCTGGGCCCCAGCCACTGGCTGATGCTGCGCTTCTCCGGCACCGAACCCCTGCTGCGCCTCTACTGCGAAGCCCCCAGTGCTGAACGGGTGGGCGAGGTATTGGCCTGGGCCCGCAGCTACGCCCTGGAGGGCTGAGCGCGATGGCACAGCCTCCAGGGCGCAGGGCGCTGGTGATCGCCAGCGGGAACGCGGGCAAGGTGCGCGAATTCAGCCACCTGCTGGCCGATCTGGACCTGGAGATCCGAGCCCAGCCCGAGGGCCTGGAGGTGGAGGAAACGGGCGACACCTTCGCCGCCAACGCCCGGCTCAAGGCCTCAGCCGTAGCCGGCGCCACCGGCTGCTGGGCCCTGGCCGACGACTCCGGCCTGAGCGTGACGGCCCTCGGGGGCGCCCCCGGCGTGCACTCGGCCCGCTACGGCGATAGCGACGGTGCCCGTATCGCCCGCCTGCTGCGGGAGCTGGCAGGGGCTGGCGACCGCTCAGCCCGATTCATTGCCGCCCTGGCCGTGGCCGATCCCAGCGGCACGATTCGCCTGGAGGTGGAGGGCGAGTGCCCGGGCCTGATCCTGGAGGAGAGCCGCGGCTGCGGCGGCTTCGGCTACGACCCGGTGTTCCTGGTGCCCGAGGCCGGCCTCACCTACGCCGAGATGGACAAAGCGCTGAAGGGACGCATCAGCCACAGGGGGCAGGCCTTTGTCCTGCTTGCGCCACAGCTGCAAGTGCTGCTGGGTGCGCAAGTGTGACGCCGGGGCGGCGGGTCAGGGGTGTGGCGGACTCGATGTGTGGCTGACTCAGGGGGTGGCGGAACGGTCAGCACCAAGCTGAGGAAGACTGCTTGGCTGTTGGCACGAGACAGTACGAGGTGGAGAAATCGCACCCATCAGTTCAGTGAACGACGGAGCGTCAAGCTCGATCACGCTTTGAGTAACTTGCGGCAGATGAGCCGATCTTCGTAGGAGCCATGCCAAACGAGACCATGCCTGGCGGAAGACGATCCCATGTGGTCGTCATCGGAGCCGGATGGGCTGGTTGGGGCGCAGCCAAGGCACTCTGTCAAGCCGGTAGTCGTGTCACCTTGGTTGATGGGATACCCGATCCAACAGACAGTCAACCCATCACCACCAAAAGCGGCAAACCGTTCGAGGCAGGCACCAGAGGTTTTTGGAAAGACTATCCCAACATCAATGCCCTCACCGATGAACTCGGCGCTGGCGATATTTTCACCAACTTCACCAACAGTGCCTTCTGGTCGCCCGATGGGTTAGAAGCAACAGCTCCTGTCTTTGGAGATGCACCCCAATGGCCAAGCCCCCTTGGCCAGATGCTGGCGACCGTCACCAACTTCAAACGACTACCCATTCAGGACCGGCTCAGCATCGCAGGGCTTCTCTACGCGATGCTGGACCTCTATCGCAGCGACAGGATTTTTCAGCAGTACGACGATCTCGATGCCCAATCACTCTTTGTCAAGCTCGGCATCAGCGATCGCCTCATCAATGAGTTCTTGCGCCCCACCTTGCTGGTTGGCCTGTTCAAGCCACCCGAGGAGCTTTCGGCCGCGGTCACCATGGAGCTCCTCTATTACTACGCCCTGGCCCATCAAGACTCCTTTGATGTCCGTTGGATCAAATCGAAAAGCATCGCCGAACATCTGTTCGCACCTCTGAGCAGAAGACTGGTCTCTCGTCATCGTCTGCGGGTCCTCGGAGGAACGTTGGCGACACGGATCACGATGTCGCCTGACTCGCGGCGGGTCAGCTCGGTTGAGCTTCAACACGTGGCGACCAACACAATTCAGGTGATTGACGATGCGGATGCCGTGGTGTTGGCCGTTGGAGTCAGAGGGCTCAAGGCTCTGATGGCACAGTCTCCAGAACTCAGCCAGGCAGCACCAGAGCTGGTTGGGGCTGCTTCGCTTGGTTCCATCGATGTCGTGTCCGCACGCCTATGGCTGGATCGTGCTGTTCCAATCGCGTACCCAGCGAACGTGTTCTCCCGCTTCGACGTTCTGAAGGGCGCTGGGGGCACGTTTTTCATGCTGGATCAGCTGCAAAAGGATACGCAACAGTCTCTCTGGGGTGATGAGCAGCCCCAGGGCTCGGTGATCGCCAGCGACTTTTACAACGCATCGGCCATCGCAGCGATGAGCGATCAAGAGATCATTGATCGGCTCACGCATGACCTCCTTCCCATCGCACATCCAGAATTCAGCCATGCCAGGGTGGTTGATTCCGAGGTGCGGCGCTATCCAGGCTCGGTGTCGCTCTTTTCACCGGGCAGTTTCAGAAAACGGCCACCCTTAGAAACCTCAGTGGCGTCGATCGTCTGCGCTGGCGACTGGGTGCGGATGGGCGATCAAGAACATGGCGCCAAGGGGCTGTGTCAGGAGCGAGCCTATGTGTGCGGGCTGGAGGCAGCAAATTCCCTGATCAGGCGCAAGATTGTCAAAGGTGCCGGTCACGCGCATCCCGTTCTCCCGATTCGCGCAGACGAACCACAAGTCGTCCTAGGCCGTGCTCTCAACAAGCTCGTGATGGATCCCCTCGAAACTCTTGGTCTGAAACTGCCGTGGTTCAGCTCCTAACGCTGCCCTTGAGTGGCAGGCATTGAGCCTGTGCTTCTTGTGCAGAGCGATGATGGCGGCCTGTCCACTCGAGGGGACTGATAGGCAGAATCTTCATTTGTTCGATCGAAGAACGAGACTTGTTCTGAACCTTTATGCGGCCGGATCCAGTCGCGCAAGCATAAGGAAACCTCGGTGTCGATAAATCTGATCTCGGTAGTCTGAGATTTCACAGCTTGGTTGAAGGTCTTGACGAAGGCAACCGGGTCGGAAAAATCACTTCACAGTGTCCAAGAGGTATAAGAGGTACACGTTGGTTCAGACAGTCTCGTCTTCCAGCGCCAGACCCCCGAGGCACGCGTGAACAGCCGCGAGGAAGCGCAGCTGGAGTGGTTCTGACCAAATGCCCCGGGCATGGGGACCGATCAAGACCTGACGGCCCCTCCGATCACGCGAGCGCTGTGCCGTCCTGTCCGCGGTCGAGCAGGGCAATTTCGAACCTCTCGAGTCTGGCCAGGTTGGTTGAATCGGCAGCTCCATACAGCCGGGGGGTGATCCTGCTCACGTCGAGCACTTGCCTCACCTCCGCCGTGCGGATCCCACCCAGATCGCGCCCGCTCTCCACTGCGAGCACAGCGGCAATGCCCAAGCCCACCCCCACTCCCACGTTGTGCTCCACAATCCGTCCAGCAGAGGCGGCATAACCCTCAAAGCCTGAAGCCGGACTCACAACCCCCACATTCGGCACATCGATCAGCTGGGCATGGCCCATGCCCACATTGAAGAGGGGCATGGGGAACTGGGTGTCACCAATCCCCATGCTCGCTGCCCGCTCATCGAGACCAAGGATGCCGCCACGGATGTCGAAGTGGTAGCCGAAACTCGCCAGACCCGCACTGGCGGCTAACCCCCCAGCCAGCATCCAGCCGCCACTGATCGGGCTCACAGCCCTGCTGATGTTGCCGGCGTGGCGGATGTAGAGCTCCGGTGCCAATGTCACCGCTGTGGCGCCGAGGCTGGTGAACCACTCCTGCACCCGCGCCGCTTCAGCCAGCATGGCGGTGCTGGGCCTTGCTCCAGCCATTGCCAGGGCGTCGGCTTCGGCGGCATCCACGGCAAACAGCAGGGCGTTCCAGAGCAGGCGGTCATCGGGCAGTCGGGCGATGTTGGCCTTGTCGAGCAGCACGCCGGCCTGCTCGAGGGAAAACGGCAGCCCCCTGAAGGCGTGGAAGGCCACCGACAGGGCTGGAGAGCGCACGTCGATGTAGTCGCTGCCGAGAAAGAACTGCCTTGGCTGGCTGCTGCCCTCCCCCATGTCGGCCCGGAGGCGGGCGGCCCTGGCCCGATCCCCTCCGGCAGCACTGAGCAGCCAACCCTGAGCCTCCGTGTCGGCAGGGTTGAGGAAGCGGCGGTGGTAAGCCGCCTCGATCTGCCCGAGGCGGGCCGGGCTCAGACCGCGGGTCTCGAACACCACGGTCACCGCCAGCTCCGCATCGGGCAGCCCGAAGCTGGCGAAGCCAGGCCGCCAGGCCGCCAGGCCGCCCCGGCCGCCCTGGCCAGCTGGGCATTCACGGTGGCGTCGATGAACTGGCTGGCGGCAAAACGCCCGCCATTGCCGAGTTCCACCGCCTCCAGCCGATTCCCCTGCAACCGGGTGCCCACTAGCGCAGCAGCGGAGAGCAGGTCGACGCCGGCGCCTCGCCGCAGCCTCTCGAGGGCGGCGCTGGCCCGCTCTGGATCGAGCGCGATCGTGCCGACGCCGGCTTCCCGCAGAAACTCCGCGTACAGGGCCGGAGGATCGCCGAAGGTGGGCAGCCCGAGCCGCTGGCGCACGGGCGCCGGGATCTGGCTGCGGTCGAGGTATGCCAACCGGCCCCGCACCAGATGCCCTCCCAGCCCCTGCCCCACAGGACCTGGCGAGAGCAGCAGCACCCGCGGCGGTTGGCCCCGGCGGCGCTGCTCCCGGGCTGCCGCCACTGCGGCCAGCACCCCAGGCACCTCATCCCCGAAGACGATCAGGTCGTAGCGGCGCTCCGCCATCAGCCCACCAGTTCCAGGGCGCGCAGGGTGAGCGGTCCGGCGATGCCATCCACCAGCAGTCCGCTCGCCCCCTGCAGGGTGCGCACGGCCAGTTCCGTACGGGGGCCGAACACGCCATCGAAACGGCCATCGGCATCCTGGAGCCGCACCTGGGTCTCCCGCTCCAGCGCCCCCTGCAGTGCCGTCACATCGTCCCCGCGCTGGCGCGGGCTCTGCAGCCGCAATAGTCGCTGCAGGCCAAGGGAGAAGCGGGTGCGCAGGCCCACAACCCCATCAACCACCAGGTCACTGCGACCCTGCCATTGCCGCACGGCGGCCTCGGTGAGCGCACCGAAGCTGCCATCCACCACCAGCTGGGCCCCCGCCCGGTTGAGTGCCCGCTGCAGCGCACTCACATCGGAGCCAACCAGCAGGGGGGTGGTGAGCCTCAGGTTGCGCACCACCACCTGCTGATCACCGCTGGGCAGGCTTTGCAAGCTGGGGCGGGGAGCTGCGGGCGAGAGAGGGCGCAGTTCGCCTGCGCTGGCGTCATAGGCCACCTGCAGCAGGTCGGCCATGCGGAACACCCCCTGCACCGCACCGAGCCGGGGGGAAAACCCTGGGTTGGCCAGCAGCGAGATGCGGCTGCCCTCGATGGCGCGGTGAAACACCTCTGCCACGATGCGGCCGCCCACAGCTCCCAGCCGCCCCGTGCCGGGTTGGCCGTTGATCAGATTGAGCGAGGCCTCCCGCAACACGTAGAACCACAGGGGCGTGTGGGTGGCGAGGAAATCCTGCTGGGCCGGGCTAAGGGTGCCGAATTCCGTACCGAGGATCTCGGTACGGCTGAGGGGCGTGATCTGCTCACCGCTGCGGCCAACGCCCACCAGGGCGGCGTTGATCGCTGCCACCAGTTCCTGCCCCGTCGCCAGCGACACCATCCGGCCACGCAGGAGGTTGCGGAAGGCCAGGTTGCGGCGCTTGTCGTCGCGTGGGATCTGGGGGCCGGCGGGATTGCGGGCACCGAACGATCCCAGCGGCAGGTTCTTGAGGGGATCGGTGAGACGGATGTCCAGGGGGCGGGCGAAATTGACGGCGGTTTCCGGCGCCAGTTCCGGCACCCCAGCCTCCACGAAGTCGAACAGGCGCGTCCAGTCGGCGATCCAGTTGCTTGGCAGGCGTTCGAACTCTCCATCAAGCGGGTTGTCCGGATCGGGCGTGGGCGAAAGGTTGCCGCTGGTTCCGGAGAAGATGAACAGATTGAAGAGCGTGCCAAAGTCACCGATATCACCTTCAGGCGAGAAGAAGGCGTTCCAGTCGTAAACATCTCGGATCATAGAGTGGCCGAGCCGAAAGGCGCCCACGGAGAACTCCAGCGGCATGGTGGGGAATCCCTGGGCCTGGCGCTCAAACAGCACCCGCCCGCGGCGGAACACGTCATGGACGATGGCCGGGTCGACGATGCGCGGCAGGTAGTCGTGCACGAGCAGCCACTGGTAGTGGAGGGTCACGCTTTCGCGTGCCCGCTCGAACAGCTGGGCGCTGGGGGTGCCGGCAGCGCTGAGACGCTCGCACACCCGGTTGTGAAAGCGGATGAAGGCCAGGTGGGTCTGGGCCACCGCCAGGTTTTCATCGTTGCGCTGATCGGGGATGTGGGCCTTGCGGGCATCGGTGGGTTCACTGGCCAGGCTGCCCAACCTGGGCAAGTCGAAGCCTCGAAGATCGCGGTTATCTTTGTCATTGAAGTTGGAAGCCTTTGTGCTTCCCACGCGCAGACGAATGCGATCCGTCTCATAGAATTCAGGGTTGATTGCAGGCCCTGCGCCGTAGAGGGAATCCAGATCCAGGGCCGGGCTGCGGCCCTGCTCCAGCTGCTCTGGCGTTACTCCTACCGTTCCAAATGTGAGGTTCTTGGTGACATCACGGGTCAGGTCATGATCCAAGAACTGCCCCAGGTACGTATAGCCAGCGGGGATGTGGCTGTCACCATCCGGGGCCTGGGACGTCATCACCTCGGCTACGGCCTCAAGCAGCTCCTCATCGGGCAGAGGGCTGGTGGTGTTAACGATTTCTGAGAAGCGGAACATCCGCTCCATCTCCGATGCCGTGGCAGCACGCCTGGCTGTGGCCTCTCCGGTGGCAGCGGTGGCGGCAGCAATCGGTCCGCGTACTTCCGGAGCTGTGCCTTGGGCACTTGGGGCTAGGAAGAAAAACTCTCTGTTGTGCCGCTCCATTTTTATACGCATGATGCGGGAACACCATAGAAATAAGAAGGCCAATACCCAGAAGGGGGTAAGCCTAGTTATCTTTTTATGATTTCATTTAGAAGTGTAATATCAGTTGCAACTAGATCGATCGCATTCGCTTACATCGATGATTCTTGATGGTTTCTCGCGTGAGATATTTGTCTTTTATTTGTGCAGTCGCATAAATAATAACGAATAAGGCAAGGCTAGGTTGACTATATGATCCCGCATTAAATGAGGTCTTGGCCGCCTTGGCAGTGAGGGGGCGGGTAATCGCCGGCCATTGATCTCTCCAGGCTCCCACCAATGAGTAAGCGCCGCACCCACAGTCCCGAGTTCAAGGCAAGGGTCGCCATGGAGGCGATCAGTGGCCCCGAGTCAATCCAGGAGATCGCCACCAATCACAACATACAGGTGAGCCAGTGGAAGCGGCAGCTGCTGGAGGGCGCCAGCGAGCTGGTCACCAGAGTCAAGAAGAGCAAAGTTTTGGATGCCATGTTTCAGACACTTCAGATTGGATAGAGAACGCCTAACGATCCTGCTCACCGGACGCAGTAGCTTCTGTATCGTGACGATAGCTTAAATACGTTCCGGTGCAGCAGGCTTGTTAGCCCGCCTATGATTGCCAATGAACAAACTGCTACTCAACAATATATTGCTTCTGAAAAATCAGCTAGAAAGAATCAAGAAAGCTATTCCAATTAGCTTGTTCCTCTGCTAACTGCTTGTACTGTTCATCGTTATGATGGTCAGATTCTGACTCTAGCCAAGTTTCATATTCGGCTTCCAAATTCTTAGCCGTTTTGGCTCTGTCTAACTCCTCCATTTCTTCACAATGTGCATTCATGCTTTCCCATGCAGCTTTGCTAGCATCTCCCAACAGCCGCCTTAGTCTCTCATCTATAACAAAGGCTTTTCTAATTGCGTCTTCAAATAATCCGGAACCTACAAAACTAACATAATAATCTTGAGGATCTTTCGTTATAAAGTCAATTACAGAACTACCCCAAAAGCTTTCCGCTAAAGGATCTAAAACTTCAAGTAAATAACGTATTGTTACTCTATCCAGAGCTTCAGCATTTGCCATTGAAAAGTGGACAAATTGATTTCTTAACCTACCAAACTCACGGTACTGCTGGACTCGCTCAATTTTGATACCTGTGGTTGCCCATAATTGATCGGGTAGCTCTTCATACGACAGAGTACGACCACTTTCGAGTAAATCTATTAATGTAAGAGAACTTTTATTGGGTTCCGCTTTGGGTAGCTTGGAAAAGATTAGAAGAGGATGTTCTTGAGCGATTCGAGCTTTCAACAGAATTTCTGCTGCATGAGCCGCATGGACTACACACATAGGCTTTGCACCCTGCAAGGCTTCCATAAAAGCATCTCGAAAGAGAAGCATCCCCGTTCGCCTCATATTTTTGGGGACATCCTTCATAGAAGCTTGATCCATATGACTACGCCAGCATCAGTAGAGTTGATAACAACTTTAGCCAACTGTCTGCAAGGCTGACAGCGTAGCTCTAAACATTGCCCCATCAGCAAACTGAAGGCTAACGCTCATCATCACCCGCCCGCGGTAGTTCTTGCTTGAGGCGATACCGTTGCGTCGGGTCGGGTGCATGATGATGTTAGCTGCAATTCTCCCGCTGCCAGAAAAGCAATTTATGGTCTTGAGATTGTGCAAGATAGCAACGCCTGCCAGGATTTAGCATTTTGTCTGCACCATACGCCAATCGGTGCCAAAGCCCTAACTGCTTCTGATGCCCCTGACTTTCGCCGACCATCCGATTGAACAGTTGCCTGAGGAACAAGGGCATCTCGATATTGCTGCGTGATGCATCAAGAGAGGCATTTAGCTTCAATGACACTGGATTAACAATCTCGCAAGCACCCCCCCGGGGCCGCAGCTCGCCAGAACACAGCAAAAACACGAAGCCAGGCAACAGCACCAGCAACGAATCGGGCAAACCATCTTCCGAAGGTAGCGACATTCCATGAACTGCGAGCTGCAACAAATGGTTGACGCCCGGCAAAAGACCGCATTGATCCGCAATTGGTTGGTGGACATAAGGATATACGAAGACCGATTGTCCAACTTGCGCTGGATCTAGCATTGCCCCCTTAAACAAATCACGCATTTTCTCGCTGTAAGGCTTATTTGCCTCAATTGGTGATGTGGCAATGAAATGCAAGCAGTACCTATAAGCCAAAGACAGGACAAAAAGAATCGTTCGTTCATCTCCCCATACGCTTGGTTCACCAAATGGCTTTTGCCAAAGTGACTTTGCGAAGTGCCGTTCCCAGGAACTGAATACCTCGTTGTCGCATTTGGCGCAAAGGTAAGGCCCCTTGTAGATATCGAACTGCTTCTCCCTCTTCCAGCCGTTGAGCATGTATCCGAAAGGGCTATTTGCTTTTAGGTATTTTCCTGCAAAGTTCGGTACTACGTGGCTATGTTTGATCGTAGGGGCTTTTCCGCAGAAGTGGCAGTTTTTCACTGTCATGGCAAATGCAGCTAACGCTGCCCCTGAGTGGCAGGTAGGGAGACTGGGGAGGCGAAGCTGAGAATTAACGGCGGCCTGTCCACTCAAGGGGCTGGTTGGAAAGTGCTCTTTGCCCGTAGCGGAAACCTCTCAGGATGGCGTATCGACTCGACAGATAAGTCAATATCTAAGTCAGGCCAAAACAAGTGGTCGGCCGTAGGCCGCAGGACGTTGAGGATCTGCTGAATCGTGGCTGCTTTGAACCAGGGAAACTCTGAGTACGGAAGTGCAAGCTCCTCATCATCAAGAAGTATCCAGACGCAATGTCCGGAAACATTGGTGACCTCAGCCCCCAAAGTGGTTGTTCCAAGCATCGAAGATCTCCTTTTGGCGGGACTTGATGAGGCGCTCTGCCTCTTTCGTCTTTGCCGAGCCTAGCCCGAAATTGCGGGCGAGTTCAATGTTCGGTTCTAGCCAGAACTTCGCCTCACCATCCGGGTGGCTGACATGGATATGCCTACGGCTTTCTTCGCGAGAGAAGAAGAAAAACCGAAATTCGCCTTCTCGGAAGACGGTTGGCGACAAACAGGCTCCCTCATTTGATTCTCACCATAGCCTGACTTCGCCCTCCGAGAAAGGGAAAAGCTCCTGCTGCAGATCTCACACGGTCAGGAAAAGTGCAATGCGAATACGGCTGTCTGCATCTTTCCAACGCT